>MJGMD1__coassemble_1793_pt1 | contig 323223 bp, 294 predicted proteins | sample MJGMD1__metabat2_low_PE_026 | metagenome-assembled genome bin MJGMD1 | reverse complement strand
AGAACATCCGCTGCCGGAAGATGGGCGGCCCGGGTGGGAATCGAACCCACGCGCGCCAGATTAGAAGGCTGCTGCTCTATCCCCTGAGCTACCGGGCCCACCCCCAAGCCTAATGGTCTGTCGGCCCGGGACTGCGCAGCATCCTCGCCGTGCACGCATCCGGTGCCGTCGCGGAAGCCCTTGCCAGCCGTCCTGTGACCGCGCCCGAAGCAGCCGTCATGGCGGTGACAAACTGGTTGATCGTGACGAAACAGAGATGGGGCCGCACATTGTTCGCGGTCTATGGACCCACTCTGATGGCGTCCATCGGATTCGGCGCGGTGATTCCGCTCGTGGCGATCCAGGCGCGGGCGCTGGGAGCCAGCGTTGGGCTGGCGGCCTTCATCACAGCCCTCAACGCGCTGGCCCAGGTGATGGGCGATCTGCCGGCGGGCATCATCGCGGACCGGCTGGGCGAAAAATATGCCATCGTCGTGGCCTGCCTAATCGACACCTGCACCATGGCGATGGTGTTTGTGGCGCGCTCGCTCATCGTGCTGGCAATCGCCGTCTTCCTGCAAGGACTCACCGCGGCCGTCTTCAGTCTGGCGCGCCAGACCTATCTCACCGAGCGTATCCCGGTGCATTGGCGCGCTCGCGCCATGTCGACGTTGGGTGGGGTCTTCCGCATCGGCTGGTTCATCGGACCACTGGCCGCGGCGGCGGTGATCACCCGGTGGAATCTGATCACGGCCTTCGTTTTTGCCGGAGCGATGAGCTTCCTGGCGGCTGTGGTGACCTTCGCGATGCCCGCGCTGCCCGGGGAGCCCACCGGCCTGCGGGGTATCCGCAAGCGCCAGCAGGCGGATCATCCGGCCACCTTTGCGATCTTGAAGGAGCACCGCCATGTGTTGCTGACCCTGGGCATCGGCTGCCTGTGCCTGATGCTCATCCGCTCAGTGCGTCAGACGATCGTGCCGCTGTGGTGCGAGGCCCATGGCATCTCGCCGGCCGCCACCAGCCTGATCTATTCGGTGTCGATGGGTTTCGACGTGCTGTTGTTCTTCCCGGGCGGTTGGATCATGGACCGTTTCGGACGATGGTTCGTCTCGGTGCCCACCATCGCGGTGATGAGCCTGTGCCTGATAGCGCTGCCGCTCACCCACACCACGGGGACGATCGCACTGGTTGCCTGCCTTCTAGGTCTGGGCAATGGGGTGTCAAGCGGGATCGTCAACACGCTCGGGGCAGATATGTCGCCGGACTATGGGCGTCCACAATTCCTGGCCGGATGGCGCGTCTTCGGTGACGGCGGAAGCGCCCTGGGACCCTTGATCGTGAGCGCCGCGACCGCGCTGATGAGCCTGTCGTTCGCGTCGGTTCTGGTGGGTGTGATCGGTTTGGCTGGCACCGGATGGCTGGCGCGGTATGTGCCGCGGGAAGTGGTGCCTGACGAGGCCGAGGTGGTCACCACGGCGAACAGGCCGGGCGCTGAGGGGCGCGGCGGACCGGCGAGCGACGACACCCGGCGGGTCTAGAGTTGAGCGCTATGAAAGACATGCTGGTGTGGATCGACTGTGAAATGACGGGGCTCGACCTCGCCAACGACGAGCTCATCGAGGTGGCCTGTCTAGTGACGGACGGCGAACTCAATGTGCAGGGCGAGGGCATTGACGTGCTCGTGCAGCCCAGCAAGCATGCCCTGGATCACATGGGTGAGTTCGTCACGCAGATGCACACCAAGTCGGGTCTGCTCGCGGAGCTGAAGAATGTGACGACCACGATGCGCGAGGCTGAGGAGCAGGTGCTCGCCTATATCAAGGAGTATGTGCCCACCGAGCGCAAGGCGCCGCTGGCGGGCAATACGATCGGCACCGACCGCACTTTCCTCGCCAAGGACATGCCCGAACTCGAGGCATGGGTGCACTACCGCAATGTTGACGTGAGCTCGATCAAGGAGCTTGCCAAGCGTTGGTATCCCCGCGCCTACTACCAAGCGCCTGACAAGCATGGGAACCATCGAGCCCTGGCCGATATCCAGGAATCGATCGAGGAGCTGAAATACTTCCGCGCCGCGATCATGGTGCCCGAGCCCGGCCCCACGGCGTCGCAGGCTCGCGCGATCGCTCATACCGTGCAGGGCAGCCTCACCGGCTTCTCTGATCCCGACGAGCCGCCCGAGGCTGACTTCGCCGGAGAGCCCGACACGGGGTCTGCCGAGAAGGATTGAGTTGTGCGAGGACCAGCCCGGGCGGACAGTGAAAGATCAGTCCGGGAGGTCCTCGATTTTGGGGGACCATCGATGGTCCGCTAACATACAAAAGCTGCTCCACGGAGCGGCGATGGTGGATGTAGCTCAGCTGGTAGAGCCCCTGGTTGTGGTCCAGGTGGTCGCGAGTTCAAGTCTCGTCATCCACCCCACTGATGAAGCGAAAACGGCCCCACGGGGCCGTTTTCGCATCTCAACAACTCGTCACTACATCGGCGACGCAACAGCTCATCGCAAAGTCGCACTCCACGATCGGCCGGACCGCAAAAGAACGCAGAACACCAGCGGCCTTTTGGCCCAGTCCAACTCTCCTTCAACCATCTACCGACTCGTGCCAGTTCTCCAACGTGTACTCCGCGACACGTCACCGCCGCAGACAACAAAGAGCGCAAATACGCCCAGCACCGTGTCACCGCCACGCCCCAGCCCCCTCAACCCATAATCCTCATCGGCACTCACACCACCCGCTTTGATCAACCTTTTGACCTTTGGACACCTAACGCCAACCGAATGGGCAAACGGTCTTCATCTTCCACCGCCACATAGATCCGGACTGTTCTAAACTGGACCAGACTTCCAAGAAGGCCGCATCCCACGACCACTACGACACAGTCGTCGCCACCAACGAGGAGCTACTTCAATGACTGGCCAAATACTTCCGTACCATGCCTGCTTCTTACAACACAGTCAAAATATCTAGCAAAGATAGACGATATCATGATTGTAAAGCTTGTCTTAAAGAATTTCCGGAAATTCGAGGATGCAACCATCCCATTTGAGCCTCGACTAAACGTGCTAGTTGGCAACAATGATTCAGGAAAATCGACCATCCTTGAAGCTATTCACCTTTGCCTAACCAAGCGATGGAATGGAAGATACTTCGAGCAGGTTTTCTCACATCACTTCATCACATCCGCAGTCACCGATGCCTACGTGAAAGAGGTGCGTGCAGGTAACCACCCCAAACCACCGGACCTCCTTGTCGAATTATATTTCAAGGATGTTCCGGCACTTGCCACCCTTAAGGGAACGAATAATTCCCTCAAAGAGGACCTTCCAGGTTATCGTCTTCACGCCGCATTGGATACCGATTTCGAACAAGACTACCAGGAATTCCTATCCGAACCAGCTCTAGTATCAACGATTCCTAGTGAGTTCTACAAGATCGAGTGGACCAGTTTCGCGGGCCAGCCTATCAATCCTCGCCTACCAAAAGTAAAAGCCTCCCTTATCGACGCATCGCGAATCCGTCTGCAATCAGGCGCAGATTATCATCTTCAAAACATTATCGAACAGACTCTTAACTTAAGACAGCGAGCACTCTTGGCAAGAAGTTTTAGAGTTCACCAGGAGGGTTTCGCATCCGATGATTCTATTAACTCCATCAACAACGCCTTAGCGAAGTCCGGAAATTCAATCACTAAAAAGGACTTCACACTTCAGATTGATACCTCCGGCTCCAACGGGTGGGAGTCAGCCCTTTCTCCCCATCTGGATCGACTCCCATTTCACTTCTCCGGCAGCGGCGAACAGCAGAAGCTGAAAGTTCTACTTGCCTTAAACCGCAATGTCGGCGACTCTCACGTAATCCTAATCGAGGAACCGGAAGCTCATCTTTCATTCACGAATCTCAATGAACTGGTCGATCGAATTAGCAAACAAAGCGAAGGGCGCCAAGTAATCGTCGCAACCCATAGCTCATTCGTTGTGAACAAACTTGGACTCGAAGAACTACTTCTTCTTAGCAATGGTTCCGCCAGCAAGTTATCTGACCTCCCTGAGGGAACACAAGACTATTTTAAGAAACTCCCCGGATACGACACGCTTCGACTTGTTCTTGCCAAGAAAGTCGCGCTGGTTGAAGGACCCAGCGATGAGTTGGTATTCCAACGCGCCTATATAGACCGCACAGGACGAAGGCCTATTGAGGATGGAGTCGATGTGATCTCCGTAAGCGGACTTTCCGCAAAACGGTTCTTAGACCTCGCGATACCACTCCAAAGAACTGCGGTTGTACTGACTGACAATGACGGGGACCACAAGACGAACGTTGAAAAACGATACGCCCCCTATGACAGTTATAGTTTCATCAGCATACGAACAGGTCAAGATGATGCCCTCCAGACGCTAGAGCCGCAGATGCTCCAGGCAAATGGTCTGTCTCTATTCCAGAAGATACTTGGAAGATCATTTTCCACTGATAACGACGTGCTCAACTATATGGAACGACACAAGACCGACGTAGCCGTGGCAATTTTTGACACTGACGAGGATTTAAACTGGCCAACATACATCGAGGAGGCGATTAATGACCTCCGCAAATGAAGTTATCATCGCAGCAGCCGGAGCTGGCAAAACTCAGCGTCTGATAGATATGGCACTCAAGGACCGTCAGGAACGTGTTCTGATTACTACCTACACCCGGGAGAACATGTCGCAGATTGAGCAGCGTCTGTGGTCCGCGTCGGAGGGAGTCATGGACACTGTTTCAACGATGACGTGGTTCGAGTTCCTCCTACGACACGGAGTTAAGCCGTACCAGACCTATAAGACGGAACCTCTTCGGATACGGTCCATCGACTTCATCAATAAGAAACCCAAATTCAAAAAAAGGGAGGATTTCGATTCTTACTATCTCGATTCTGGAAATAACATCTATAGTGACGCCGTCTCAGATCTCGCATGTGTATTGAATTTTGAGTCTCAAGGAAAGGTGATTAGCCGACTCGAGCAATTGTATGACACTATTCTTATTGATGAGATGCAAGATCTTGCAGGTTGGGATCTCGAGTTCGTCGAACTACTATTAGCGAGTCACCTCCGCGTGATTCTTGTTGGCGATCCGAGGCAAGCTGTTTACCTCACCAATCGCTCGCCCAAGAATTCCTCGTATAGAGGCACGAAGATCCTCGATTGGATAGATAAATTAGTTCGAAAAGGCCTCTGTATCAGATCTGACATGTCTGTGAGCTACAGATGCACCCAGGCGATCTGCGACTTTGCGGATAAACTCTTCCCCCTGCTGCCGCAGACGAAATCAGCCTATGCCAGCAATGCTATTGCAAACGGGATTCATCTCGTCAAGCCAGGCGACGTGCCGAGATATCGACAGATTTTTCACCCACAAAGTCTACGTTGGGACCGAAGGAACAAGAAGGCCGGCGTCGGAGCCCTGAACTTCGGCGATGTGAAGGGGAGAGAGTACTCGCGGGTGTTGATTTATCCGACGAATCCGATTCTGAAGTATCTAGAGAACGGTGAGTCTCTTCAAGAGACCTCGCGCGCGAAGTTCTACGTCGCCATCACCAGGGCAAGCGACAGCGTCGGCATCGTCACCGAAGAGGAGGCCCTCCACTCGTCGCTCGACTTCTGGTCACCCGAAGATGTGCAGTCGAGCTCTGTCGCCTGAACTGCTGGCGGATTACCACCTCGCGCGCACATTGGTTCAGGCAGAGCTTTCACCCCGGACACCGTCAAACACCGACACTTCTATTTGTGAATGACATCTCGCTATCGAGGCGCGTGAAACCTGGTAGTTGTTGGCCGTAAGTGGAAGATGTGGCATGGCATCGGAGTAATCTGAATCCACCAGAAGCATTGGGAAGTTCCAATGCTTCAATTTGACTGAACAAAGCTAGACTCCGGCTGAAGACAAGTCAGTCGTGAGCTCGACCACACCTTATTGATTCCGATGGGAGACAACGAGAACCATGAGATTTCGATCACCAGGATGTGGTGTTCGCTGTCATTGCCCTCTCGCGGGCCCTTTCAGCACCGTGGATGGTGCGCCGCATCGTGACTTCTTACACCTTTGCCCTCATCACCGTGGTCTCTACCTGTGGTCGCGTAATCGCAATAGGATGGCACAATGAGCATCCAATCGCTTGAGACCATGACTGCCCAGGTGGAGACCGCCCGTCAAGCCTACGAAGACCAGCTAGCCGCCCTTAAGCAAGAACTGGTTGCTGCGACGCGCAACGGTGTGCCGGTCGCCGCAGCTGCTCGTGCGGCTGGCGTTTCGAGGAGCACCGCGATCAACTGGATCGCCAAGACCGATGGCACCGATGAGTAGGCCAATGGTCATCTAGGCGCTGGAAGCAAGGCCAGCACCCAGATAGGCCCGCTACCGTCTACACCGGACCAATCAAGTCATTCATCGTGAGGGATCCCGTAACCGGAATGGACGCGCTCCGGCGGATGGCCAAGATCGATCGGCCCTTGGATGTAATCCTGCGTGTCCGCGCGGGATTCTGGACTAACGGAATAGCCCGACACCTCATTGGTGCGGACGTCCCCTTCGAGCTACCGCTGACGCAGCTCCCGCGAGTCCAGCAAATCATCATCGGGATATTCCTGCGGACACTTTGGGTGCTTCATGTCCCAGATCCTCCTTGATCCTTGTCTGCCAAGGCCCCGTCCAACAGCCCCCGAAACACCCGATATTTCTCGGCCAACCGGACGCGCGTCGCCTCGTCGAGCAAGGCCGTGCGAGCCGGGTCAGTGTTGTCGGCCAGGTCTGCGCGCTTCACGACCATCGCGAGTTCATTCGCGGCAACCCGCGTCGCATAATCAGGCGCGGATTCCCTCGCCCTGCGTGTCAGCGCCAATACGGCTGCCACCACCTCCTCGCTGAACCCGAGCCGACGAAGGTCTGGACCATCCAGCTCGGTGTCCTCCACCACGTCATGCAGCCAGCCGACCGTTTCCGCCGCATCGCGGAACCCCGACCCCTGCCCAGCAGCCAACTCGCTAGCGTGCCGCGCTACCCGCTGCGAATGCTTGATGTAGGGCTCCCCCGCCTTGTCCACCTGGCCGGTATGGGCCCTGGTCGCCACCTCACGCGCCAGCTCGATAGCGTCCGTCCCCGTGAGCGCACCATCGTCCACGTTGTCCATGTCACCAGTATGGACAGACCCGCCCCGCATCCCCCTCCATACACTTCTTGCCATGGCCCCAGCCGAGCACGATCTCATCCGGGTGCAGGGCGCCCGCGAGAACAGCCTGAAGAACATCAGTCTCGACATCCCCAAGCACAAGCTCACGGTGTTCACCGGCGTCTCCGGCTCGGGCAAGAACTCCCTCGTCTTCGACACCATTGCCTCCGAGTCCCGGCGCCTCATCAATGAGACCTACAGCGCCTTCCTCCAGGGCTTCATGCCCACGCTGGCGCGCCCCGATGTCGATCTACTCTCGGGTCTCACCACCGCGATCGTCGTCGACCAGGCGCAGCTCGGCGCCAACCTGCGCTCCACCGTCGGCACCGTCACCGACGCCGATGCTTTCCTGCGCGTGCTGTTCAGCCGTGCCGGCACTCCGCATATCGGCTCCCCAAGGCGTTCTCGTTCAACGTGGCCACCATGCGCGGCGGCGGCACGGTAACCGTCAAGAAGGGCACCACCGGACAATCCCAGGCCGTGAAGCGCTCCTTCAACGTGACCGGCGGCATGTGCCCGCACTGCGAGGGACGCGGCACCATCTCCGAATTCAAGCTGGCCGAGCTCTACGACGAGAACCTGTCACTGTCCCAGGGGGCCATGCTCGCCCCCGGCTACAAGGCCGGCGGCTGGAATTACCGCATCTATGCCGAATCGGGCATGTACAGCCCCGACAAACCCATCAAAGACTTCACCAAGAAGGAATTGACTGATCGTGCCTGAGCGCCGCAAGATCGCCGGCATCAATATGACCTACGAAGGCTTGGTGCCGCGCCTTCAGAAGTCCATGCTCGCCAAAGACCCCGAGCAGATGCAACCCCACATCCGGGCCTTCATCGACAAGGCCGTCACCTTCGCCGTCTGCCCCGACTGCGGCGGCACCCGACTATCCGCCGAAGCCCGGTCGTCCACGATCAACGGTCTGTCGATCGCGGACGCCAACGTCATGCAGGTGACCGAGCTGGCCGACTGGCTGAGTGGCCTCAAGCTCACCGGCCTCGGCCCGCTGATCACCACCCTGCATGCGATCCTCACCGCCTTCGATGACATCGGCCTGGGCTATCTGAGCCTCAGCCGCGCCTCGGGCACCCTGTCGGGCGGCGAATCACAGCGCGTCAAGCTCATCCGCAACATCGGCTCCCCACTGACCGACATCACCTATGTGTTCGACGAGCCCACCGCCGGCCTGCACCCCGCCGACGTGCACCGGATGAACCAGATGCTGCTGCAGCTGCGCGACAAGAGCAACACGGTGCTGGTCGTGGAGCACGAACCCGAGACGATCCGCATCGCCGACCACATCATCGACCTCGGCCCCGGCGCAGGCAACGAGGGCGGCTTGGTGACCTTCGAGAGACATCCCGCCAATCTGGCCGCGCACGGCGAAGGACCGACCGCCCAATATCTGGCGAGCTACCTTCAGGTCGCCTGATCTGCACCCCTTGAAATGCGTCCCCACCCACAAGGCCCCTTGACGCTCCAGGAGCGCAAGACCGCACGACACCAGGACAGAGCACCCGCAGGCCTCCGCACAGGGCCTGAATCACCGTGACCGGGCGCGCTTGGTAGCGTCACCATGTGACCGAGAACACCGCCGCCCAGCCCGTACCGGGCGCCCGCATCGAGCTTGACTCGATTCCGAATCTGCGTGACATCGGCGGATATCCGATCGCCAGCGGCGGACATGTGCGCACCGGCGTGCTCTACCGCTCAGCGGCTCTGAACAGGCTGACACCCCATGATGCCCAGGCCCTGGAACAACGCGGTGTGCGCACGATCTTCGATTTCCGCACCGAGGTGGAACGCACCGCACAGCCTGACCTGCTGCCCTGCGATATTCGCCTGGTCAGCGTTGACGTGCTGTCCGATGCCGTCAGCGCCGCCCCACCCGAGATGATGGAGGCGCTCAAAGACCCGGTGCAGGCCTCACAGTTGCTCGCCGGCGACCAGACCGCCGCGATTTTTGACCAGACCTACCGCCAGATCGTCTCATCAAGCAGCGCACGCGCGGCCTACCGCGTCTTCTTCACCGATATCGCCCGCGACGCCAACCGACCCGCCCTGTTCCACTGCACTTCTGGCAAGGACCGCACCGGCTGGGCCGCTGCCGCCACGCTGCTGCTGGTGGGCGTAGACCAGGCTGATGTCTTCCACGATTACGAGCTCACGAACGAATACCTTCCCGCCAGCGCTCAGGAGATCATCAAGAAGGTGACCGACGCCGGTGGCGACCCCGACATGTTGGCTCCCGTCCTGGGCGTCGATCCCAAGTATCTTCATGCGGCCTTAGATGAGATGGACGCACAGTTCGGCGGCATCGTCGGCTATTTCAGCGATGGGCTGGGCATTGACAGGGCCACCCAGGATCGGTTGCGCGAGGTGCTCACCGCCTGATCGGAACGGGCTCCCGACACACCGAAGGATGTCCTCCCTCTCACTTGCTGCCCAGCAATAGTCGTGCGAATCCCTAACCCGCGCAGGGGTTCGCGACCAGAGTCGGCCCTCGCTGCTGCTCGGTGTGGTCGGAATGTCCGCTGCGACACCTCGAGGGACGCCCCCGGAATGCCCAATATTGGAAGATCTCAGCGGCACCCCGACACGCACAACAGCGTCCTCGGAGACATTAGGCACAGGCTGCCACAATTGGAGCCATGCCGCCGAACACCTCAGGGCCCACCGCCGGACGCGCCCAACCCATCAACGCCCAACCGGGCCGCACCGCAGTGGGACGACGCGTCTGGCGTGATGCCGCCATCGGACTGGGGAATCTGGCCGCCCTCGCCTCACGGGTGACCGGACGCGGCAGCGGAACCTCGATCCGCGGCCAGGTGATCACCAAGCTCTATCCCCCAGCCTTCGATGAGCTGATCGCGGGACGCACGACCGCCGCCATCTCAGGCACCAACGGTAAGACGACCACCACCCATCTGCTCACCGCGGCACTAAGGGCGGCGAACGGCGAGCGCGATGTGGTCACCAACGCTGACGGCGCCAATCTGCGTGAGGGCATCGCCTCGGCGATCTCCCAGAATCTCAGCGCGCCGATCGCCGTGCTCGAGACCGACGAGCAGGTGGTGCCCGAGCTGATCACCCGTGGCCTGCCGAGGGTGCTGATCATGCTGAACTTCAGCCGCGATCAGCTCGACCGTCATCATGAGATCAAATCGCTGGGCAAGAAATGGCGCGATGCGCTGATCGCCACCGGAACGCGCGGCCCGGTGGCGGTGGCAAATATTCACGATCCGCTGGTCACCTGGTCAGCCGAGGCCGCGCATCGAGCGGTCTGGGTTGACATGGGCGTCGGGTGGACCCAGGACGCCGCGCTGTGCCCCAACTGCGGCTCGGTGCTCATCTACACCACCGATGACTGGCACTGCCCGGGCTGCCCACTGCGGATGCACCAGCCCGACTACATCGTGCGCGGCGACGAGATCACCACCCCCTCCGGGGACCATTGGACCCTGCGTCTGCAAGTGCCCGGACGCTTCAACCGCGGCAATGCCACCTGCGCCTTTGCCGCGGCCATCATCATGGGTGTCGACCCCCAGGTCGCCCTCGACGCCATGGCCGGCGTCGACGCCCCGGCGGGACGCTTCTCGGTGGGCACCTTCGGGGACACCCGGGCGCGCCTGCTATTGGCGAAGAACCCGGCCGGCTGGGCCGAGTCGATCCTCATCATGGACTCCGACCCGGTGATCCTGGCCATCGATTCGGCCATCGCCGACGGCGCCGATGTGAGCTGGCTGTGGGATGTGGACTTTGAGCAGCTGGCCGGCAAGCATGTCGTGTGCACCGGTCCACGAGCCCAGGATCTGGCCGTGCGGCTCTCCTACGCCGAGGTGGAGCATTCCATTGTCCCCGATCTTTCCGAGGCCCTGCACGCCGCTTATCCCGGCCAGATTGACGTGCTCGCGACCTATACGGCCTTCCTCAATCTGTGCCGGATGGGTGGCGTGACATGGTGAAGCCGATCAAGATCGTCGTCGTCTACCAGAGCCTGCTGGGCATCTATGGCGACCGCGGCAATGGCATGGTGCTCGCCAAGCGTCTGTCATGGCGCGGCATTGACTCGGAGCTCATCATGGTGGAACCCGGCCAGCCGGTGCCCACCGATGGCGCCGTCTACCTGCTGGGTGGCGGCGAGGACCAAGCCCAGATCGCGGCTGTGGAGGCCCTCCAGACCGACGGCGGGCTCTTCCGTGCCCTCGACGACGGGGCCGTGCTGTTCGCCGTCTGCGCGGGCTATCAGATCCTCGGCAACAGCTTCACCGTCGGCGACGACGACACTGTGATCGAGGGGTTGGGATTGCTTGACGTCGACACCCGCCGTGGGCCGGTACGGGCCGTCGGAGAGATTCTCAGTCACTGGACCACCCCGGAGGGTGAGGACTATCTGCTGACCGGGTTTGAGAACCACGGCGGGTACACCACTGTTGGCCCGAAGGCGACGCCCTTCGTGCAGGTGGAGCGTGGCGTCGGAAATCGCGGCGACGGAACCGATGGGGCCGTCCAGGGACGGGTGATGGGGATCTATCCGCACGGCCCGCTCCTGCCGCGCAATCCCCTGCTGGCCGACTATCTGTTGGGCATGGCCCTCGACCGCAGGCTCGAGCCGCTCGCCAATGAACAGGTCAACGAGGAGCTGGCGACTCTGCGCCATCAGCGCATCAATGTGGTGCGCCACACCAAGAGCCTCTCGGAGGACACCCGGTGGCTGGGTGAGCGCGGCTGAGACACTGCGCGGGATCGTGCGCCCGAGCAGGGTCAAGCCCCACCGGGCCCGTCGCCCTGCCGAGGGATACGGCCTCCGAAGGACGATGAACAGAACAAACAACAGACATTGAACAGACGAGAGGCTCCTTCCGATTACTCGGAAGGAGCCTCTCGTTCAATCTCCTGCACTGTGCGCCGCCAGGGACTCGAACCCTGAACCCGCTGATTAAGAGTCAGCTGCTCTGCCAGTTGAGCTAGCAGCGCGTGCGACAAACAACTATACGGTTGCTTGCGCGTTCACACAAAATCGAGGTGCCCCGATCGCCGAGACCGGGCTCATAGATAGAGGCCCGTCTCGGCGTCAGACAGCTCATCGTCGGCCACCGCATGCAGATCGCGCTCGCGCAGCAGGACATAGACCTTGTTGCGCAGCTCCACCTCGGAGCGCTCTGCAGGGTCGAAGAGCACCCGGTCGCCCACCTTCACCGCGCGCACGCTGGGTCCCACGGCGATCACACGAGCCCAAGCGAGACGTCGAGCCATCTGCACGGTTGAGGGGATGAGGATGCCGCCCTCACTGCGATGCTCACCCTTCTCGGACTCCATCGACACCAGCACGCGCTCGTGCAGCATCCGGATGGGAGGTTCGTCGCGGGGCGTCGCGAGATCGGCCGCTGCAGGGCCGGCTGTGGTGACGCCATGATCCGCCGACCGGGAGTCAGTGGTCATCTCGTCGTTCGATGAGCTCACTTGCCGCGGATGACGCGGCCCACACCGCGCAGCGAGACGACAAGCACGACCACGCCGGCAACGGCGAGCGCGGCGGTGCCGATGCGATCCCAGCGGGGACCGTTCTCGTCGATGAACGCGGACTTGGCCTCGTCGGCCTTCTCGGAGGCGAATTCCTTGCCCTCGTCGATGGCACGGTTCTTCAGCGCCGTGGGGTGCACGGTGGAGATGATGGTCTCGATGCCGTAGGTCAGGTCATTGCGGGAGGCGGCGATGCGTTCCCGGATCCGGTCGATATTGGTTTCGGGCTGAGCCACGGCGTCCTCCAGTCGATGATGACGGCCCGGCAGGCATCTCGACGCGTGCGCGGACCTTCCATGTTCGACTCAGACTATTGCAGATCACCTCGGCGTTCATTACTCCACCCCGGGTTTGCCCCAGTGCCCGGTGACCGCAGGCCTGCCAGCGGCGTAGGAATCTCAGGAGTGCGCTCATGTCACAGCGGTGTCCTAGTCTTTGTTGTATGTCGATGCTTGCCCCCGGTGATCCAGCCCCCGAGTTTGCACTTCCTGACGCGGATGGAAGGGTCGTGCGCCTGTCCGACCACCGTTCTCGGACGGTCGTCGTCTACTTCTATCCGGCGGCGCTCACCCCTGGCTGCACTGTCCAGGCTGTTGATTTCACCGCCGCTCTTGACGAGTTCACCAGTGCCGGCATCGATGTGATCGGGATTTCCCCCGACACCACGGCGAAGCTCCAGCGCTTCAGGATGCGCAAGCAGCTACGCGTCACACTCCTGGCCGATCCCGAGCACAAGGCGATCGATGCCTACAGCGTGTGGGGGTCCAAGATGATTTTCGGCAAGAGAGTCGACGGACTCATCCGGTCGACATTCGTGATCACCGTCGATGACGACGGCCACGGCGTGGTGGATGAGGCGCTCTACGATGTGCGCGCCACCGGGCATGTCGATCGTCTGCGCAAGAAGCTCGGGCTCGCCGCGGCAGTGTGATCGCTACACTGATCGGGCTCGGCCGGAGTGGTGGAATTGGCAGACACGCAGGATTTAGGTTCCTGTGCCGAAAGGCGTGAGGGTTCAAATCCCTTCTCCGGCACTGTCGTCTTGAGCGCATACGCGCCCCTGGCCCAGACACCACGGGAGATCATCCCGCAAGATGCTGAGCTTTCTCTGCGTGGGTGACGGCTCGAGCCTGCACATGACACCCGGACCGAAGCGACAGACAACCATCGACGCGCGAACAGCCAATGACGAGGGTGCACAGTGAGCGATCTGGACGTGTTGATCATCGGCGGCACCTCGATGGCGCGTGCACTGGCCAGCCAGCTGAGTGAGCACGGGATCAGGGTGACGACCTCGCTCGCCGGGCGCACCAGCGCACCCCGCTCAGTGTCCGGTGCGGTGCGGATGGGCGGCTTCGGGGGTGTTGAGGGGCTCATCGGCTGGCTCGGCGATCATCAGCCGCGATGCGTGGTGAACGCCAGTCATCCCTTTGCCGCCACCATGAGCTCCCACGCGGCCCGGGCCTGCCAGCGGCTGGGCCTGCCGATGGCACGTCTGACACCCAGGAGCTGGGGGGCTCTTACCCAAGCGCGTGACTGGATCTGGGTCGCCGATAATCCCTCAGCAGCCCAGGCGGTCGTGGCCTTGCCCGATCCGGTGCTGCTCACCGTGGGACGTCAGGCGACTGCCGATTATCTGGCCCTGGGCGACCGTGACGTCACCCACCGGGTGATCGACGCCCCGGTCGAAGAGTTGCCGCCACGCTGGACTCTGGTACGTCAGCGGGGGCCATTCACCATGGCCGACGAACAAAGCCAGCTTGACGCTCCAGGACATCGCATCGCGACGCTCGTGACCAAGGACTCCGGTGGCGACAGCCCGGCCGCCAAGCTGTCGGTGGCCGCCCGGACCGGAGCCCGGGTGGTGATGATCGCCCGTCCGGCGTCTCCCGATTACGGGACTGCCATGCACGACCTCGCTCAGGCACGAAGTTGGGTCCGCATGCAGCTGCGCTCAACCGGTAGCCTGAGCGGGTGACCATCGATCCTGACGCTGCTCTGCTCGGCCGCACCCCCGGACTCGACGAGAGCCATTTCGTGCACGACGGGCTGATCACGAAACATCCGATTCGCGCGGTCGCGCTCGCCGCACTACGGCCACTGCCCGGACAGATGCTGTGGGATCTGGGCACCGGAGCCGGATCCATCGCCGTCGAATGGTGCCGCAGCGATCCCAGCTGCGCGGCCATCGGCGTGGAGCAGCGACCTGATCGAGCCGAATTTGCCCGTCGCAACGCCGCACATCTCACCGCCGAGGGGCAGTTGAGGATCATCGAGTCCGATATCGCCAGCGCGCTGCCCGGACTGCCGAGCCCTGACGCCGTCTTCATTGGTGGCGGCCTCACCGCCGAGCTCGCTGCACGCTGCATGGCAGCGCTGCACACCGGCGGGAGGTTCGTCGTCAACGCCGTGACCCTGGAGGCAGAACTCGTGATCGGTGAACTCGCACTGACCCATGGCGGCGAGCTCATGCGTCTGCAGGTGCAGAACGACGATCACATCGGAGCCCTGCACGGATTCAAGCCCCTGCGCATGGTCACCAGCTGGACCTGGATCAAATCGTGACATCGCACGACACCCGGCTCCGCCGACATCCAGCCAAGTCGGGCCAAGCCACGACCGCCCTTTCCCAGCCCACGACATGCAGGAGACATTCATGAATGACTATTTGAACCGTGGCTCGGACATCTATCGTGAGTCATTCCGCATCATCCGCGCGGAGGCGGAACTGTCACGCTTCCCGACCGATCTTGAGCCGGTGGCAGTGCGGATGATCCATGCCGCCGCCGATCCCGCGATCGCCGCTGACATCGCCTTCACCCCCGGGGTGGTTGCCGCCGCCCAGACGGCCCTGCGTGCTGGAGCGCCGATTCTGTGCGATTCATCAATGACGGCCACCGGCATCATCCGCTCACGATTGCCGCGCGACAATGAGGTGATCACCCATATCAAGGATCCTCGTCTGGCCGATATCGCCGCCGCGAGGGGCGTCACCAAGACCTCGGCCGCCGTGGACCTGTGGCACGAGGAGGGTCTGTTCGCCGGATCGATCGTTGCGATCGGCAATGCGCCCACGGCCCTGTTCCGGGTGCTTGAGCTGGTGCATGAGACCGGTGAGCGGCCGGCGGCCATCGTCGGCATCCCGGTGGGCTTTGTCGGTGCCGCCGAGAGCAAGCAGGCGCTCGTTGACGATGAAGGGGGCCTTGACTATCTGACCTTGCTGGGACGCCGTGGAGGTTCTGCGATCGCGGTGGCCGCCATCAATGCGATGACCTCCAGCGCCGAGCTCACCAACGAGCACCAGGAATGAGTGCCGGCCTCGGGCCCGATATGTCGCAGAATGCTCGCCCCTCCCGTGGCACCACGGCACCGGCCAATGTCACCGCCGCCGATGCTCCTCCCGGCCAGGGCAACGATGCTCAGCTGGCGCGTGAGGGACGCCTGGCCCAGACGAGCGGCCGCGAGACGCAGCTGTCGACCTCGGGTCTGCGGCCGGGCTGGACCACGGGGGCCTGCGCCGCCGCCGCAGCGCGTGCAGCGTGGATCGCCCTGCGGACAGGTGATTTCCCCGATCCGGTGGAGGTGGAGCTTCCCGCCGGACGTCGCCCTTCCTTCGCGCTGACCTTCCACACAGTGCACGCCGGCTCGGCGATGGCCGCCATCACCAAGGACGCCGGTGATGATCCTGATGTCACCGACGGCGCTGTCATCCGGGCCATCGTGCGCCCGGGCGGTGCCGGCCAGGGCATCGTCTTCCGGGCAGGCGACGGTGTGGGCACGGTCACTCGACCCGGCCTGCCACTTGCCGTGGGCGAGCCGGCGATCAATCCGGTGCCTCGCAGCTATATCGTCAACAATCTGGTGGCGGCCGAACGACTCAGCGGTGGCGACGGAGAGCCCGATGTGGAGCTGACCATTGCGATCGACGACGGTGAGAACATCGCCGAGCGCACCTGGAATCCGAAGATCGGCATCCTCGGCGGGCTGTCGGTCCTGGGCACCACCGGGGTGGTCGTGCCCTACTCATGTTCTGCCTGGATCGCCAGCATCCATGAGGGCATCGATGTGGCCCGAGCCAGCGGCGCACGTCATGGCGCGGCGTGTACGGGCTCCAGCTCACAGCGCTTGGCGCAACAGCTCTATCCCGGTGTCGAACTGTTGGATATGGGTGACTTCGCTGGCGCGGTGCTCAAATATCTGCATTCCCATCCGCTGCCCCGGCTCACCATCTGCGGCGGTTTCGCCAAGATGTCCAAGCTCGCCAACGGTTATCTTGACCTGCACTCGCACCGCACCACCGTCGATCAGGACCAACTGGCGCAGCTTGTGGCCGACAACGGGGGCAGCGACACGCTGGTCGAGGCGGTGCGCCGGGCCAACACGGCCTCCCAGGGCTATTCGCTCGCACATGCCGAGGGAGTCCCCCTGGGCGATCTGGTGGCGCGTGCCGCGCAGGCCCAGGCGCTCGTCACTATCGACGCCGCAATCGACGTTGAGGTGATCTGCATCAATCGGGCAGGCGAGATCATCGGGCGCGCGGGTTTCGCCGACGCGGGTTGATCTGCCAGCCAATTGTCACCTCGTGTGAAAGAGCCCTAGCATCACGGCCGACGCAGACCTCCAAGGCTCGTGAGCCTCAGACCTGCAGTGCCTTGAGCAGCTCGTCACGCACCCGCACGCTGCGCCGCGGATTGCGATGCCCCACCACAGCAACGGTGATGCCGCCCGATTCCTCGGTGGCCGGCGTATAGGCAGTGCCATCGGATGCTTTGTCGGAGCGCACGCAGAACACCCGCTGGCGCTCCGCCTCAGCCGAGACCCGGGCGTTGATCTCCGGATCGTTCGACGCCGCGAGAACAAACCACGAATCGTCCACATCGGTCTCGGTGAAGCCGCGTTGCTGCCACTCCACCCGTCCCTGGTCAGCCATGCGGGCCACCCGGATACCCGCATTGGGAGCGACCACATGAACGCGGGCACCGGCCTGGATCAGGCGCGGAATGCGCCGCTCGGCCACGTGTCCGGCCCCCACCACCAGCACCTTTCGTCCGGCCAGACGCAGGCCTGACAGATAGACCGGCGCACCCTCGCCATTGCCGGGCTCACCGACCTGCTCGCGATAGCGGTCAGCGAAGACCTCTGCGATCAGCGGGCTGGGGCCCAGGACATCGCTGATCCGCACCTCGACTCCGGGGTGAGTGGCCAGCCAGGCGTCGACCTGCTCTGCCAGCCAGGTGCGCAGTCGGCCGTGGAACAAGAAATTGGGGCCCACCAGAATCTGCGTGGCGCCCGCATCGACGGCCATCGTAAGGGCTTCTGGAACGCTGGGACGCACCACTTGGATGAATGACGGGAAGGCCGCGGCGAAGCCCACTTCCTCGCCGACATAGCGGGTGAGCCGGTAATGCTCGGCGTTGGCCCGGGTGGTCAGCGCGCCGCGTCCCACGAGCACCAGGCTCGTGTCGTCAGCGCGCCATGCCGGTGCGTCGTCAGGCGCGAGAGCCGCGCGGATCCGCTCCTCCAGCACCTGGCGCACGCGCGGATCGGGCAGCAGGGGCCCACCATAGGAAACCCGATGGCCCTCACGCCCCGCCTCGATGTACTCAGGGATATCGGTGTTGACGTGCCCACCGGTGTTGAGCATGAGCGGCAGGACGACCAATTCGGGCTCGTCGCCGGGGACGCCCTCGGGGATGTGGCTCAGCGCATTGCTCACCGCGCCGGCGACATCGGGCTCAGCCAGTTCGACGAAGCCCAACTCGACGTGCACGCCGGGCAGCGCGGCCCTCACCTCGTCGGCGAAAGCCCGGGTCTGGGCGAGCCCTTGGGCATCGCGGGTGCCATGCGCGGCGATCACCAGTGGGACCAGATCGGTCATATCAATTCTCCTTGGACGGTGCGGCCGACGATGGGGCGTCCGCTGACTGCTTCGGCGAGACCTCGGCGTCCTGCCCCTTGAACTCGGCCCGAGAGACCCGCGGACGGCTGCCGTGGGGGTAGTTGAGCTGTTTGTGGCCGCTCACCGCGCCATCCATCCAGTGATAATCACGTGGCGTCACGATGATGCGTCGACCATCACCGCTGGTGGAGAAGACCGTGGTGTCAGAGCCCACGATCACGATGGTGTTCATGTCCACCCACTCGGGCTTGAACTCAGCCAGCGTCGACATGTGCACATGCTGCTGAGGGCGCTCAGCCTGCGAGACCGAGGCGACCGGGGTCTGTGGCCCGCGGTATTCGGCAATGATCGCCAGGGCGTCGGGGAGTTGGTGGATTCGTGAGCGCGACCGGGGGTTGTACATGGTGATCACGAAATCGCCCTGGGCTGCGGCCCGCACCCGCTTGAGAATGAGATCCCAGTCGGTATGCAGATCTGACAGGCTGATCGTGGCGTGATCGTGTCCGAGGGGTGCGCCCAGGATCGCCGACGCCGCCAGCTCGGCGGTGACGCCGGGCACGATGTCGACGTCCACGCCGTCGGTGCCCATCTCCAGGGTGGGACTGGCCATCGCATAGATCGCCGGGTCGCCGCCGGAGAGGAAGGCGACATCAAGTCCGGAGCGCGCCGCATCGATGGCGGCTCTGGTGCGTTGTTCTTCGGTGCCCATCTTGGTGGCCATCACTTCGGCGTAGGGGCTCACCAGATCGCGAACCTGGCGCACATAGGGTCCATAGCCGACCACGAGATTCGCCGAGCGCACCACGGCGGCTGCCCGCGGGGTCAGCAGATCACGCGAGCCAGGGCCGAGCCCCACCACATGGAGTCGTCCGCGGGCGGGGATACGTCCGATGGCGCAGGTCGCCTCGGCGCTCTTGTGCTTCTCAACGATCAACTCGGCACCCCGTGCCAGCACACTGGCCTCCGAGACCGAGCCGGTGCCGATCTCGCGTTCCACGATGCTGGACGGGTTGGGCGCCTTCTGTTCGGCGAGCTGATCGGCCGGATAGGTGACATAGGGGACGCCTAGCTCGTCGGCCAGCTTGATCAGCCCAATCTCGCCTGCCTTCGCATCAACGCTGACCAGCGCGGCGACCGATTCCTTCGCCAGGCCTGCCCCGGCAAGGGTCACGTCCAGCAACTCGCGCAGCGCCTCCACAGGCGTGCCCTTGTTGCAGCCCATGCCAACGACAAGGCTGTCGGGATGCAGGACAACGGTAGGCACGGGCGTCTGCGCCGAGACATGATCGGACGGGCCAGCCTCCGTCACCTCACGATCGGTGACCACGACGCGGGCCACTGTGCCGTCAGCGGCGGCCTCACCGGGCGCGGGCACCGCGACATTATCCGGCAGCGGCGGCATCGGCCACAGCTCATCGCGCAGCACCGCGACCGGTGCCCCGTCGATGATGGCGGCTGTGACGCCGGCGACATCGCCGCTCACCCCCCAGCCCAGCTGATCGAGCGCCGGGATACCCAACGAATCCGTGGCGGTGGAGACCACGGCAGTGGCGTCGAGGGCGTCGCCGATGCGGCGGGCCAGCTCATTGGCGCCACCGATATGTCCGCCCACCAACGGAACGGCGAAATGTCCGCCCTCGTCAACCACGACGACTCCGGGATCGGTGTGCTTATCAGCCAACAGCGGTGCGATCAGCCGGGTGGTGGCACCCAGTGCCAGGTGCGAGACGATCAGATCGCATTCGCCCCATGCCGCCACCAATCCCGCCGAGGCGGGACCGTCGTAGCGCTTCGACTCGATGCCGAGGGCCTGATCGATCTGATCGGCCTGCTGACGCGCCCGGGTGGAGTTGACCACCTGCCCGACGATCGGGGCGCGGTCCGAACCGTCAGCGCGGGTATTGGTTCCGGGCCGGGGATCATCGGGGCCCGGCGCATTGGCGTCGCCGGCCAGCTGCGGGCTGGTGCCGACGGCCTCAGCGGAGTCCGGCGCCGCATCCAGCACGAGCACCACATAGGGGTGGGCCAGATCGCTGTCCCCCACAGCCAGGGCGGCGGCCTCATCAAGAACACGGACGCGCTCGCCAGCCTCGCCGAGGCGCTCGGCCACCACATAGTGCTTGTTCATCCCGCGCAGGGCCACGGCCAGCTCGGGAAGGCCCTTGCCGGGCGCGGTGAGCACGCCCACCTTGGGATGCACGCGGGCTATGCGCACGGCCGTCTCGATATCACCAGAGTGGGCGCTCACCAGCTGCGCGTCGTCCCAGGGCAAGCCCACGGCAGCGAAGGCCGCCTGCAGCGACGTGATGGTGGGCACCACCTCGCACTGCAGTCCGGCCCGACGCAGTGGACGAAGGACCCCGAAGAAACCCGGGTCGCCGGAGGCGATCACCACGGCCAGCTTGTCGGCGTCCAGTGCCTTCAGCCGCTCGATAGCCGGCGCCAAGGCGCCCAACTCGACGCGCCGCGCGGCCGGCACACCGGCATCATCAAGCTGACGACGCCCGCCGACGACGACCTCGGCGCGAGCCAGATCGGCCCGCAACTCGTCACTGATGGCACCCAGAAAACCGTGTACGCGAATCATGCCTGCCCACCTTCCGTCGATCCGCCAGTTGATTCGTTCGAGGAGCCGGTTCCTGTGACTCCGGACATCCCTTGTATGACCCCCCGGGCCCCATGTGCCTTCAGATCCAGGCTCGCGGTGGGCTCAGCGTCGCGGTATTCGTGTCGGAATCCCGGATGATAGAGGTGGCTGCGCGTGGCGATCGGACCCTCGGCCAGTGCCGGGCCGACAAGCACGATGGTGTGCTTCCACAGCTTGTGTTCGCGCATCGTCTCGGACAGCTCGTCGAGACGGCAGCGCAGCATCATCTCGCCCGGCCAGGTGACCTCGAAGCCGATGATGCAGGGCGTCTCGGGCGCATAGCCGCCCTCCAGCAGGGCCTCCTGAAGCGCACGGTTACGGGCCGCCGACAGATAGACAGCCATGGTGGCGCCATGCGCGGCGAAGGAGGCGATGGTCTCACCGGAGGGCATCGGAGTGCGTCCGCCCTCCAGCCGGGTGATGGTGATCGACTGGCTCACCTCGGGCACGGTGAGTTCGACATCCATACGCGCCGCCGCTGCCGAAAAGGCAGAGATGCCGGGGACGGTCTCCACGGCCAAGCCGATGCTGCGGCACAGATCGCGCTGCTCTGCCGTGGCGCCATAGATGGACGGGTCGCCCGTGTGCACCCTGGCGACGAGCAGGTCCTCACGGTGGGCCTTCGCGAGCAACGGCTCCAGGTCCTCCAGCGACGCCGACGCCGAATCAACCAGCTCGGCCCCCGGCTTATGGTCGGCCACGACATCGGGCAGCACCAAGCTGGACGCCCAGATGATGATGTCGGCGGCTGCGATCACGCGGGCACCCCGCACGCTGATCAGGTCGGCGGCGCCGGGTCCGGCGCCCACGAAGACGACCTTGCCGCGCACTGGCGTGGCCCCACCGTGATCATTGGCCTTCGCCATGGCGTTGGAATCTCCTTCGTCGTGCCGGTTCACAGGGCTCCCCCGGTGCTCGTGCGCTTCGGCACGGACAGAATCGTGGAGAAATAGGGCAGGGTCTCGTCCTCGGACAGCTCATCGGTGGCCACGATGGTCTCCGACGGCAGAGAGACGTCGGTACCCACCACCGCGGTCCGATCGTGGGCGTTCAGCTGCGCGACCACCTGCGGCAGGGTCCGTCCACCCTTGTAAATGGTCACCGAGTCGGCCACATCGAGCACGGCGTCAAGTCGCTCGGGGCCCACCGTCGCCGGCACCAGGGCGAGGACCTCCCGGCCTTCCACCAGCGGCAGATCGCTGGCCGCCGAGATGGCCTGCATGGCGGTGATGCCCGGAATCACCGCGAAGCCGATATCGGGCAGGGTCTCGGCAACCTTGCCCCGCAGATAGCTGAAGGTGGAGTAGACGCTGGGGTCGCCCACCGTCGCCAGCACCACCAGGCGGGAACCGGCCGCGAAGGCCTCCACCGCCGCCTGGGCGCTGGCCTGCCAGCTGCCACTGCGCTTGGGGCCCACGCCCCGACGCTCGGCCATGGAAAAGGGAACCCGCTGGATGCGCTCGGCCGCCTCGGGAGCCACCTCGAGCACGATCTGTTCGGCGCGTCCGGGACCCTTGGCGCTGGAACGCTCGGTGGCGGGCACGAGGATCACATCGGCGTCGCGCAGCGCACGCAGGGCTTTCAGGGTGACTAATTCGGGATCGCCGGGGCCGACGCCCACGCCGATCAGCCGGCGCTCGTCGTCCTCATGCACGTCATGGTCAGCCATGTGGCCTCCTCAGGTACCTCGCCCAATGGTCAGCGGCACCGGCGGAGTGTCTGACTCACCGGGGATACCGGCTCACAGTGGCGGGACCGTCCCGGACTCCCATGACGGCCATGCACGTCTGGTCACCGGCATTCCTCGCGCTCGTTGCCGGGCCCAGTCTTCCACATGGCGCGGTCCTCACCGTCGCCTCGCCCGCCCGACACCGAATCGCCCAGCAGGGACAGCGTGGCGGCCCCCAGCCACACTGACACGGCCCCGTTCAGCCACGAGAATCTACGAGCCATTCGTCGTCCCCCACCGCGATCCACGGCATTCGATGACGCGTCATTGCGCACCGGGCCCTCGGGGACGCATCACCGTCCCCTCGCCAACCCCTCATCGTGAATTCAGGGCACTACCCATGTCAAGACATGCCGGGCAGATGCCCCACTCGGACGCTTCCCGGGTGAGCCTACGCGCGGGCGCGCGCGAGTGCATGAGGGCCTGTCCGCCCGAGGCGGAACTTGTGTAGGCTAGGGGTGCTGGTTCGGCTGCCCCATGGTGGTCGTCGCAAGAGGGAATCCGGTGCAATTCCGGAACTGTCCCGCAGCGGTCATTGGGAACGACACAACGCAAGTCACTGGGTGGCAACACCTGGGAAGTAGTAGTGGAGGAAGTCGGGAGTGATCTCGCAATGCCCATGAGTCCGAAGACCTGCCAGCAGCGACAACATCTGTTGACGCCCTCGCGTTTCCAGATGCCCAACCCGGCCCGGAAGGGCCGTATTTGGCATTCGGGGACGATTTCAGATGCCGAGGAGCACCTGTGAATCACATTGTCGGCAACGTGGCCCACAAGCACGCCCCCCTGCAGCACGAGGCTCTGGCCTCGCTCCACTGCCGTCGCGGCGCAGCCTCGGGGCCCCGTAAGTCCCCGACCACGGACATCATGTCCGCCGCCCGGGAGGATTCGGTTGCGACGTCGCTGTCGCCCTGCTTCGCAGAGCAGTATCGACGCGCTATCGGCCGACAATCAGTTACCGGCGTCCTTAGGGGCGCCTTGACCCTTTCAGGAGCAGGAGTCGCATGAGCAGCACGGATCAGGGGACCAACCCCGCCGACACTGACGACCTCACTCCCACCACCCTCAGCCTGGCCGGGGACTTCCCCAAGGCCACTGAGGAACAGTGGGAGCGCGAAGTTGAGAAGGTACTCAACCGCGGTCGTCCACCGGAGAAGCAGCTGAACTTCGCCGAGAGTCTGAAGCGCCTCACGGTGCACACCGTCGACGGCATCGACATCGTGCCGATGTACCGTCCGAAGGACGCCCCCGAGAAGCTCGGCTACCCCGGTGTGACCCCCTTCACCCGCGGCACCACGGTGCGCAACGGCGATATGGATGCCTGGGATGTGCGTGCCCTCCACGAGGATCCCGACGAGAAGTTCACCCGCAAGGCGATTCTCAATGACCTGGAGCGTGGCGTCACCTCGCTGCTGCTGCGCGTCGATCCCGATGCCATCGCACCGGAGCATCTCGATGAGGTGCTCTCCGATGTGCTGCTCGAGATGACCAAGGTCGAGGTCTTCAGCCGCTACGACCAGGGCGCCGCCGCTGAGGCCCTGGTGAGCGTCTACGAGCGCTCCGACAAGCCGGCCAAGGATCTTGCCCTCAACCTGGGCCTGGATCCCATCGGCTTCGCCGCTCTCCAGGGCACCGAGCCCGATCTCACCGTCCTGGGTGACTGGGTACGTCGTCTGGCTCCGTTCTCGCCGGACTCGCGCGCCGTCACCATCGACGCGAGCATCTACCACAACGCCGGTGCCGGCGATGTGGCCGAGCTGGCCTGGGCACTTGCCACCGGCGCCGAATATGTGCGTGCGCTGATCGAGCAGGGCTTCACCGCCAACGAGGCCTTCGACACAATCAACTTCCGGGTCACCGCCACTCACGATCAGTTCCTCACGATCGCACGTCTGCGCGCCCTGCGTGAGGCCTGGGCCCGTATCGGCGAGGTCTTCGGTGTGGACGCCGACAAGCGCGGCGCCCGCCAGAATGCCATCACCAGCTGGCGCGAGCTCACCCGCGAAGATCCCTATGTCAACATCCTGCGCGGCTCGATCGCCACCTTCTCCGCCTCTGTCGGCGGAGCTGAGTCGATCACCACGCTGCCCTTCACCCAGGCCCTCGGCCTGCCGGAGGACGACTTCGCGCTGCGCATCGCCCGCAACACGGGCATCGTGCTCGCCGAAGAGGTGAACATCGGACGCGTCAACGATCCTGCCGGTGGCTCGTATTACGTCGAGTCGCTCACCCGCAGCCTGGCCGACGCAGCCTGGAAGGAATTCCAGGAGGTCGAGAAGCTCGGTGGCATGGCCAAGGCCGTGACCACCGACCACGTTGCCAAGGTGCTGGAGGCCGCCAACACCGAGCGCGCCAAGCGCTTGGCCAACCGCAAGCAGCCGATCACCGCGGTCAGCGAGTTCCCGATGATCGGAGCCCGCAGCATCGAGACCAAGCCGTTCCCCGCCGCTCCGGCGCGCAAGGGACTGGCCTGGCATCGCGATTCCGAGGTCTTCGAGCAGCTGATGGATCGTTCCAACAGCGTCTCCGAGCGTCCCAAGGTGTTCCTGGCCTGCCTGGGCACCCGCCGTGACTTCGGTGGCCGCGAGGGCTTCTCGAGCCCTGTGTGGCATATCGCCGGCATCGACACCCCGCAGGTCGAAGGCGGCACCACCGCCGAGATCGTGGAGGCCTTCAAGAAGTCGGGCGCCGAGGTCGCAGACCTCTGCTCGTCGGCGAAGGTCTACGCCCAGCAGGGTCTTGAGGTCGCCAAGGCGCTCAAGGCCGCTGGAGCCAAGGCCCTCTATCTGTCGGGCGCCTTCAAGGAGTTCGGCGACGACGCCGCCGAGGCCGAGAAGCTGATCGACGGACGCCTGTATATGGGCATGGATGTCGTCGACACCCTGTCCTCCACCCTTGATATCTTGGGAGTCGCGAAGTGAGCACTCTGCCCCGTTTTGATTCAGTTGACCTGGGTAATGCCCCGATTCCTGCTGACGCCGAGAAGCGCTTTGAGGAGCTGGCCGTCAAGGCCGGCACCGAACAGGCGTGGGAGACGGCCGAGCAGATTCCGGTGGGCACCCTGTTCAACGAGGATGTCTACAAGAACATGGACTGGCTGGACACCTATGCAGGTATCCCGCCGTTCGTCCATGGCCCGTATGCAACCATGTACGCGTTCCGTCCCTGGACGATTCGCCAGTACGCCGGTTTCTCCACGGCCAAGGAATCCAATGCCTTCTACCGCCGCAATCTCGCGGCCGGCCAGAAGGGCCTGTCGGTTGCCTTTGACCTGCCCACCCACCGCGGCTATGACTCGGACAATCCCCGCGTCGCCGGTGACGTCGGCATGGCTGGTGTGGCCATCGACTCGATCTATGACATGCGCGAGCTGTTCGCGGGCATCCCGCTGGACCAGATGAGCGTGTCCATGACCATGAACGGCGCCGTGCTGCCGATCCTGGCCCTCTATGTGGTGACCGCCGAGGAGCAGGGCGTCAAGCCCGAGCAGCTCGCCGGGACGATCCAGAACGACATCCTCAAGGAGTTCATGGTTCGTAACACCTACATCTACCCGCCGCAGCCGAGTATGCGAATCATCTCCGAGATCTTCGCCTACACGAGTGCGAATATGCCGAAGTGGAATTCGATTTCCATTTCCGGCTATCACATGCAGGAAGCCGGCGCCACGGCCGACATCGAGATGGCCTATACCCTGGCCGATGGTGTCGACTACATCCGCGCTGGCGAGTCGGTGGGCCTCAATGTCGACCAGTTCGCGCCGCGTCTGTCCTTCTTCTGGGGCATCGGCATGAACTTCTTCATGGAGGTTGCCAAGCTGCGTGCCGCGCGCATGCTGTGGGCCAAGCTGGTGCATCAGTTCGGGCCGAAGAACCCGAAGTCGATGAGCCTGCGTACGCACTCGCAGACCTCGGGTTGGTCGCTGACCGCCCAGGACGTCTACAACAACGTGGTGCGTACCTGCATCGAGGCCATGGCCGCGACCCAGGGCCATACCCAGTCGCTGCACACCAACTCGCTCGACGAGGCCATCGCCCTGCCGACCGATTTCAGCGCACGCATCGCCCGCAACACCCAGCTGTTCCTGCAGCAGGAGTCGGGCACCACGCGGGTTATCGACCCGTGGAGCGGCTCGGCCTATGTCGAGGAGCTCACCTGGGATCTAGCCCGCAAGGCATGGGGCCACATCCAGGAGGTCGAGAAGGTCGGCGGCATGGCCAAGGCCATCGAGAAGGGCATCCCCAAGATGCGCATCGAGGAAGCTGCCGCCCGCACCCAGGCACGTATCGACTCCGGCCGCCAGCCGCTGATCGGCGTGAACAAATACCGTCTTGAGCATGAGCCTCCGCTCGATGTGCTCAAGGTGGACAACTCACAGGTGCTCGCCGAGCAGAAGGCCAAGCTGGTCAAGCTGCGCGCCGAGCGCGATGACGAGAAGGTCAAGGCCGCTCTGGACAAGATCACCTGGGCTGCCGCAAACCCCGACGACAAGGATCCCGAGCGCAATCTGCTCAAGCTGTGCATCGATGCCGGACGCGCCATGGCGACGGTCGGCGAGATGAGCGACGCACTCGAGAAGGTCTTCGGACGTTACACCGCCCAGATCCGCACCATCTCCGGTGTGTACTCGAAGGAAGTGAAGAACACGCCTGAGGTCGAGAAGGCTCGCGAACTCGTTGAGGAATTCGAGCAGGCCGAAGGCCGTCGTCCTCGTATTCTTCTCGCCAAGATGGGTCAGGACGGTCACGACCGTGGTCAGAAGGTCGTCGCGACGGCCTATGCCGACCTCGGTTTCGACGTTGACGTGGGCCCGCTGTTCCAGACCCCGGAGGAGACCGCACGTCAGGCCGTTGAGGCCGATGTGCACGTGGTGGGCGTCTCATCGCTCGCCGGCGGGCATCTGACGCTGGTTCCGGCTCTGCGCAAGGAGCTGGACAAGCTCGGACGTCCCGACATCCTCATCACCGTCGGCGGCGTGATCCCTGAGCAGGACTTCGACGAGCTGCGGAAGGACGGCGCCGTGGAGATCTACACCCCCGGTACCGTCATCCCGGTGTCGGCGGTGTCGCTGATCAAGAAGCTGCGGGCCTCTCTCGATGCCTAGGCCGTTCAATGTCCCCGAGCTTGTTGACGAGGTTCTCGCCAACAAGCGTCCGGGCCTCGCGCGTGCGATCACGCTCGTGGAGTCAACGCTGCCGGCTCACCGGCCGTTGGCCCGCGAGCTGCTCGCCGCCCTGCTCCCCCATTCGGGCAACGCCATTCGCGTTGGCCTGACGGGGGTGCCGGGGGCCGGCAAGTCGACGTTCACCGACGCCATCGGCGTGCGACTGATCGATCAGGGCCACAAGGTGGCGGTGCTGGCGGTTGACCCGTCCAGCTCGCGGACCGGCGGCTCGATCCTCGGTGACCGCACACGGATGGGCAAGCTGGCCGAATCTGACAGCGCCTTCATCCGCCCCTCGCCCTCGGCAGGTCACCTCGGTGGCGTGGCCCGGGCGACACGGGAGGCGATGATCATCGTCGAGGCCGCTGGCTACGACACGGTGATCGTCGAGACCGTTGGCGTGGGTCAGTCCGAAGTGGCTGTCTCAGGCATGGTGGATACTTTCCTCATGCTTGCGCTCACCGGTTCGGGCGACCAGCTGCAGGGCATCAAGCGGGGCATTCTTGAGCTCGCCGATGTCATTGCCGTGAACAAGGCCGACGGGGACAACGCCGGCGAGGCGCGGGTGACCGCGCGCGATCTGTCCATTGCCATGAAGCTCATCAATGATGAGGCCGATGGGCGGCGCACTCCGGTGCTCACCTGCTCGGCCTACACCGGCGATGGCCTTGACGACGTCTGGAAGGCCGTCGTGGAGCATCGTGACTGGGTGGACAAGACGGTGGGCCTCAAGCGACGCCGTGCCGATCAGCAAGTGGATTGGATGTGGTCGCAGATCCAGAGCGCTGTTCTGGACTCACTGCGTTCCACACCCGAGCTGCTGAAGCTGGGTCACAGCCTTGAACACCAGGTTGAGGACCAGCAGACCAGTGCGCTGGAGGCGTCGACGGAGTTCTTGTCGGCCTATGCCAAGGCGGTTCCCGGGTTTGAATGGGATCCCTCGTGAGCATTCAATCGCGATCGAGGCAGTAATTCGCTCACGCTGATCAATCGCTGTGGGAGTGGGGCATCGTCCGCATCATTGCGGGTGATGCCCCACTTCTCGTTGGAGGCCGCTTTTCGTTGAGGCCGGATTCGGCGTGTGTCTGGAGTCCTCCTGTGTGCAGAGTCCTCCTCTGTGTGCGGGCCCGCCTGTGTGCGGGTTCCGGTTGTGGCCATGCCTCGACACGGGGGGCCATGGAATGCGGCCCGATTCAAGTCGGGACTGACCACTCCTGACTGATTCAGTGCCGACCCGATCAAAGGCTGACCCACATCAGTGCCGGTCCATCAGCTCATTGTCGGTCCGGTTCAATGCCGACCCAGGTCAATGCCGCAGACGTGCCCAACCGGGTCCGTGCTCCGGCTCGGCATCGGGGTCGGTGACCTCGTAGTCCATGGGCAGCAATTCGGCCCGATGCAGCCCGGGGTCGTCGATGCGCAGCGAGCGCACCGGTCCGATGCCGGTATGGCGGGTCTCGAAGCGCACGGTCACCACGCCCAGGCCCGAGCCCCATACCCAGCCGCGGCCATGCTCGTCGTGCTCCACCTCGACCCCGGGGGCATAGCTGTGCGATCCCCGGCGCAGGGCCGACAAGGTGTCCCGCTCCTCGATCACCGGGCGGGTGTCCACGGGATCCTCGTCGAGTACGAACAGCTCTTCCTGCGCGGCCTGAGCGAATCCGCCCACACCCACCCCGATGAGCCGGAAACCCTGTCCGATGCGCACCCCGGAGATCAAGGACTGCGCGGTGGCGGCGATCCGATCGGGATTGTCGGTCGCGCCCGACAGGGTGCGTGACCGGGACAGGGTGGTGAAATCGGCCATCCTCACCTTCACCGTCACGGTGCGGGCGAACAGATCGGCGCGCGTGAGTCGGGCGGCAACTGCTCGGGCATCACGTTCGATCACCGAGGCGATGATGGCGGCATCGGTGAGGTCGGCGTCAAAGGTGTCCTCCACCGAAATCGACTTGGCCTCACCTCGCGGGCTCACAGGGCGGTCATCTCGCCCCGAGGCAAGCAGATGGAGCGAATCCCCCACCGCCTGTCCGAGCTCACGCACCAGCTCGGGGAGGCGGGCCGCCGCAAGATCACCCACCGTACGGATGCCCAGCCTGGACAACCGGTCCATCGTCGCCGGACCCACTCCGGGAATGGCATTCGCCGGCAGCGGCGCCAACACCTCACGCTCACTGCCCGGCGGCACGATGAGCTGGCCATTGGGCTTGGCCCGCTCACTACCGAGCTTGGCCATGAGCTTGCTGCTGCCCACCCCCACCGAGGCGTGCAGGCCCTCGGTGCGGTGGACGATCTCGGCGCGCAGCCCACGCACCAGGCCGGCGATCGCCTCCGGGCTGGTGTCCTGGCCGCCGGCTTCCAGGTCGACGAAAGCCTCGTCGATGCTCAAGGGCTCCACCAGCGGACTGAGCTCACCGAGCAGGGCCATCACGATATGGCTGGATTGACGATAGGCGTCGCCCCGAGGGCTCAGATAGGCAGCATGAGGCGCCAGATGACGGGCCTGCGAGGTGCTCATCGCCGAATGCAGGCCCAGCGTCCTGGCCTCATAGCTGGCGGTGGCCACCACGCCGCGTCCACCCACACCCCCGACGACAACCGGCTTGCCGCGCAGCGAAGGCTTGTCGCGCTGCTCCACCGAGGCGAAGAAGGCGTCCAGGTCGAGGTGCAGGATGCTGGCGCTATCCCGCATCGCTCAGTGGCCGGCGGCGCTGTCCCCCGTGACCGGGGGCAGCGGACGAGGCGCGCTGGTGCGCGCATAGTGCACGAAGTCGAACTCACCGTGCGGCTCACGGCTGGTCTCTGACCAGTCGTCGGTGCTGATCTCGGGGAAGGTGACGCTGCCCTCAGCCGGCTCGTGGACAGCGGTGATGTCGAGATCGGTGAGCCACTCCCAAGCGGCCTTGTAGATCTGGCCGCCGCCGATGACATAGATGCGCTGGTCAAGGCCGCGAGCGACCGCCAGGGCCTCCTCGATGCTCGACACGGCGATGCCGTGGGAGCCCTCCGGTGCCTGATCAGGCCAGGTGACGGCCTGCGGAGTGCGGCTCACGACAATATTCGTGCGCCCGGTCAGCAGACCCATCGCGTCATGGGTGCGTCGACCCATGATGAGCGGATGACCGATGGTGACCCGCTTGAACCGGGCCCAGTCCTCGGGGAACTTGAAGGGCTGATCATGTCCATCGCCGATGACGCCATTGGTGGCGACGACGGCGATCGCGATCACACCGGGGGCGTCGGCCTCGTCCAAGACGCGTCGGGGTGCCTCATCATGGCTTGCTGTGGCGTCGGTCATCATCTGCTCCTCGGTGGTCGAACTCCTGCGGATCGGTGGGCATTGCCACCTGTTGTGGTGACGTCGATGCGGCATGAACCGCATCTGCCCGGTCTTGTCGTGCCCGGTGTCTGGTCGCCGCCGCAGCGGCACGAGCCCACGGTGCGACCAGTCATATTCTCAGCCTGTCAGACGGCCACAGGGGCCTTGATCGCGGGATAGGGGTCATAGCCCTCCACCGTGATGTCGGACAGTTCGAATTCGTCAATATTCTTCACATCAGGGTTGAGCCTCAGCGTGGGCAGGGCTCGCGGCGTGCGGCTCAACTGCTCATGCACCTGGTCGACGTGATTGTGATAGATGTGCGCATCCCCCAGGGTGTGCACGAAATCCCCGACACCCAGGCCACACACCTGGGCCACCATATGGGTAAGCAGGGCATAGCTGGCGATATTGAAGGGCACACCTAGGAAGAGATCGGCGCTGCGCTGGTAGAGACCGCAGGAGAGCTTTCCGGGCTCGCCGTTCTCCCCGGGCGTCACATAGAACTGGAAGAGCAGATGGCATGGGGGCAGGGCCATCTGATCGACCTCCGCGACATTCCAGGCCGAGACCACCAGCCGCCGTGAGTCGGGATTGTTCTTGATCTGCTCGACCACCTTGGCCAGCTGGTCGACGTGACCGCCACCGGGCACCGGCCAACTACGCCATTGGTGTCCATAGACGGGGCCCAGGTCGCCGTTCTCGTCGGCCCATTCGTCCCAGATGTGCACATTGTTGGCGTGCAGCCAGCCGATGTTCGTGTCGCCGCGCAGGAACCACAGCAGCTCGCCGAAGACCCCTCGCGTGTAGATCTTCTTGGTGGTCACCAACGGAAAGCCATCGTCCAGATGGAAGCGCATCTGGGCGCCGAAGACGCTGCGGGTGCCGACGCCGGTGCGATCCGATTTGTCGACGCCCTCGTCCATCACACGATTCAGCAGGTCAAGATATTGACGCATCTCAGGGCTCCAATGGCGAGATCCCGCCAGCCGGGAGATCCGCGGGGCTGGTGTCGTTGACTGGCTTGCCGACGGCGGGAATGGCAGCAGTCCACTCGCTGGCCGGCGCGGTGGGGGCGGGTCCGGGCGTCTGTGAGCCGGGCACGACCTCCTCCTCGTCGTCAAGTTCCTTGGGCGCGGGCAGGCCGAGCTGGGTGGCCAGAATCGGCAGCATCGCACGTACCGAGCGGCCACGGTGGCTGATGGCGTCCTTCTCGGCGGCTGACATCTCGGCGGCAGTGCGCAGGCGTCCCTCTGAGTCGGGCACCTGCTCATCGGGCACGAAAATCGGATCGTAGCCGAAGCCGTGCGAGCCCTTTGGTCGGGCGGTGAGGTGTCCGGTCATCTCACCGCGGGTGGTGAACTCGCGACCATCGGGCATCACCAGCGCCATGACAGAGACGAACTGCGCCTGCCGGCGCCCACGGGGAACGTCCTCGATCTGACGCAACACCAACTCCATGTTGGCGATGTCCTCCTGCTCGGGTCCGTTCCAGCGGGAGCTGCGCACGCCGGGCATGTGGCCCAGGGCGTCAACGCACAACCCCGAGTCATCGGCCAGCGATGGCAGCCCGGAGTGGATCATGCCCTGCCGGGCCTTGATCAGGGCGTTGCCTTCGAAGGTCCACTCGGTCTCCTCGGGCTCGGGATAGCTGGCGATGTCCTTCAGCGAGAGCACCTGAATGTCCATGTCGTATTCGACGATGATGCGGCGCAGCTCGGTGAGCTTCTTGGCGTTGTTGGTGGCCAGCAGCACTTCGGCGCTCACAGTTGGGCCTTCCCGTCATCGGCGGCGAGCACGCGCTGCTGCAAATCGGTGAGCTCGCGGTTGCCCTTCTCGGCCAGATCGAGCAGGCGTCCGAGCAGCTTCCGATCGAAGGTGGCTCCCTCGGCGGTGCCCTGCACCTCCACGAAGTCTCCAGTGCCGGTGGCCACGATGTTCATGTCGACGTCAGCGGTGGAGTCCTCGTCGTAGGCGAGGTCGAGCATCGGCACGCCCTTGACGATGCCCACCGAGATCGCCGAGACCGATCCGGTGAGCGGCTCACCGGCCAGGGAACCGCGCTCCCGCAGCCATTCCACGGCGTCGTGAAGGGCCACATAGGCGCCGGTGATCGACGCGGTGCGGGTGCCGCCGTCAGCCTGGAGCACATCGGCGTCGATGACGATCGTGTTCTCGCCCAACGCCTTGTAGTCGATGACCGCGCGCAGGCTGCGTCCGATGAGGCGGCTGATCTCATGGGTGCGGCCACTGATCTTGCCCCGCCGCGATTCACGGGCATTACGGGTGTCGGTGGCCCGCGGCAGCATCTCGTATTCGCTGGTCACCCAGCCCAGACCGGAACCCCGACGCCAGCGCGGAACCCCCTCGGTGACCGAGGCCGCCACGAGCACCCGGGTGCGTCCCGATTCGATAAGGCAGGAGCCTTCGGCGTGATCAAGCCAATGCCTGGTGATTGAGACGGGGCGCAGCTGATCAAGAGCTCGGCCATCGCTGCGGGTGACGGACTTCATGGATTCGGACACGACTTCAAATCTACCTGTGCGGCAGCGATAGCCCAATGCGGGCAAGGCAATGCCCGCAGGGCTGAACCTCAACAGTCCGCCGGGGCGCGGACTCAGAGCTCGGCCGGCGCCGAGAGCCTCAGCTGGCGCACGCCATTGACGAAGCCACCCATGAGCCGACGCCCCAGACCACCGAACTGGGCCGGGTCGCCGGTGGTGAAGAACTCCCGCACGGGTTCGTGGGTGTCGGTGCGCAGCAGATCGTCGCGGGTCAGCTCGGCAAACACGGAGCGGGCACATTCGTCTGAGCTGGAGACCAGCGTGACGTCCTCGCCCATCACATAGCTGATCACGCCTGAGAGCAGCGGATAGTGAGTGCAGCCCAGAATGAGCGTGTCGATGTCGTCAGCCTGCAGGGGCGCCAGATAGTCACGTGCCAGCGCAAGCACCTGGGGCCCCGTGGTGATGCCGGCCTCGACGAATTCGACGAAACGAGGGCACACCTGGGTGAAGAGCTTCACCGGCGAGGCCGCCAGAGCGTCGTTGTAGGAGCGTGAGGTTGCCGTGCCCTGGGTGCAGATCACCCCGACTCGACCATTGCGGGTGATGCGCGCGGCCTTACGGGCGGCAGGCAGGATCACCTCGGTAATCGGCAGATCGTAGCGTTCGCGGGCATCGTGCAGCGCCGCTGATGAACCGGTGTTGCAGGCGATCACCAGGGATTTCACGCCGCGCGCTACCAGGCTGTCCAGGGCCTCCAGCGCAAACTCGCGCACCTCGGCGATCGGTCGTGGCCCATAGGGGGCCCGGGCAGTGTCGCCCAGATAGATGATGTCCTCGTGGGGCAACAGATCAACCACGGCGCGGGCGACGGTGAGGCCGCCGAATCCTGAATCGAAGATGCCGATCGGCGCGCTGACGTCCCTGTTCACTCGATCAACTCTAGACGGACCCCTCGAATGTGCCCGATCACCCGATGTGCCCGGCCGCACGATCCGGGCTTGTCACCACCGAGCCGATCGGGGTCAGTGCAGGCAATCGAGCAGGGACTCCTGCACCCAACCGAGCCATTCATAGATCGAGAAGACCGCGGTCCTCGGATCATCGTCGGGCAGCTCTGCCAGCTCATCAGCGTCAGCCGATGATTCGATGCCCAGCCGCACCGCCACCGCCAGACGCAGGGAGGTGAGCGTCTTCAGCCAGTCGTCAATGTGATCGTCACTGACCACGCACCGACCGTCATGACCCACCTGGTTGACGTCCGAGAGCATCGCGACCGCCGCGTCGAGCTTCTCATCCCGCTCGGCGATCTGGCTGAACCGGCGGAACTCCGCAGACGCCTTCTGATCGTCGCGATAGGCATCAGGGAAAAGCCGACGCAGCACGGGATCAATGTTCTCGTCGGTGGCGAAATCGGCCTTGACCTCGCAACCCATCTGATTCTCCAGATCAGCGAACAGGGCCTCGGGAGAGCTGTCGGCCGAGTCATTCCAGGAGCTGGCGCATACCGGCGGCATGTCATCGGAGCGAAGCAGCTGCAGCAGGGTCTTGGTGAGGGAACACAGGATCGTCAGCTCGGTGTCCTCGAAGGTGCAGGTGAGCTGTCCGCGACGCCGCCGGAATCCATGCATTATTCGGCCCGCGTCACTGTCGCCCACAGGCCGAAGCCATGCATGGCGTTCACATCACGTTCCATTTCCTCACGTCCACCAGAGCTCACCACGGCCTTACCCTCCATGTGCACCTGCATCATCAGACGCTCGGCGCGGTCGCGCGAATAGTGGAAATAGCTGCAGAAGACATGGGTCACATAGCTCATCAGGTTGACCGGATCATCCCAGACCACTGTCACCCATGGGCTGGCGCTGAGGGCCTCGTCGGCGGGGCGCTCGGCCAGAGCCGTGCCACCTTCCGGGGCGGTCATCGGTGCAGATTCGGACATGTATCTATCTTTACCCATGACACAACCATGCGGACCCACAAGACCACATAACCCCTGTGGTAGCACCGCATCGGCTCGAGGGCTGACCCTTCGCGGCTGCTCCAGTCCAGCCCCTTGTCAGGGCGGACTGACGCGGGACCAATGAAGCCTGCTACCGCAACCTCAATGCAGAATTCGCCGTTGTAGCACCTAATCTGGAGCCATGACGTCCACGGCGCTGATGACCGATATGTATGAGCTCACCATGGTGCGCGCGGCCCTGCACACCGGTCAGGCCTTCCACCGCACCCTGTTCGAGCTGTTCCCTCGGCGGCTTCCCAGCGGACGCAGCTATGGCGTGGTGGGCGGTACCGGTCGGGCGCTCGAGGCGATCGAGAACTTCCGGTTCGACGACGAACAGATTGATTATCTGATCAAGGCTGGTGTCGCCGACGACATGCTGGCCGAATATCTGTCGAGCTACCGCTTCACCGGCGATATCACCGGATATCCCGAGGGCGAGCTGTTCTTCAGCGGCTCCCCCTTGTTGCAGGTGGAGGGCAGCTTCGCCGAGGCGGTGCTGCTCGAGACCATCATGTTGTCGATCTACAACCACGACTCGGCGATCGCATCCGCCGCAAGCCGCATGACGATGGCCGCGGAGGGGCGTCCGATCCAGGAGTTCGGCGCCCGGCGCACCCACGAAGAGGCGGCCATCGCCGCCGCCCGCGCCGCGTGGATCGCCGGTTTCAGTGGCACCTCTGACCTGGAGGCCGGACGCCGCTGGGGCCTGCCGGTGAGCGGCACTGCCGCCCACGCCTTCACGATGCTTTACGACACCGAGGAGGACGCCTTCCGGGCGCAGCTGGAGTGGCTGGGCGATGACACCACCCTGCTGGTGGACACCTATGACATCGACGCGGCCATCCACAAGGCGGTGGAGTTGACCGGCGGCAAGCTCGGCGGCGTGCGCATCGATTCGGGCGATCTGTCCACCGAGGTGAAGCATGTGCGGCGCCTGCTCGACTCGCTGGGCGCCAAGCAGACCAAGATCATCGTCACCAACGACCTCGACGAGTACCAGATCGCGGCGCTGCGCGGTGCCCCCGTGGACGGTTTCGGTGTAGGCACGAGCTTGGTGACGGGCTCAGGCCATCCCACCTGTGGCTTCGTCTACAAGATGGTGGCGCGTGCCCTGTCCGACGACCCTAAGGCGCCGATGGCCGACGTGGCCAAGGCATCGACGAACAAGAAGACGCTGGGCGGGCGCAAATATGCCAGCCGAGCCCTCAACGACAACGGCGTGGCACAGGCCGAGGTGATCGGCGTCAACGCGGTGCCCCGCACCGATTCCAACGACCGGATGCTGCTCACCGAGCTGGTTCACGGCGGCGCGATCGTGGGTGCCGAACCCCTGCAGGCGGCGCGTGAGCGGCATGAGGCCGCCCGTGCCGAGTTGCCGATGGACGCCCATCGCATCTCGAACGCAGAGCCGGCCATCCCGACGATCATCCTCGACGAGCAGGGCCACGACCTGGAGAACGTCTACCAGGCCGGTCCGGTGCCACAGAACATCTGATCGCGCCGTATCGCGCACCGCGCCCGGCCCACGAGGTGCCCGCCCGTCGATGGGAGACCGGTGCCCGCGGATGATAATTTCGCATGCATGAGCAGCCTTCCCGGTGTCTCTGACACCTTTGATCCGCAGCGCTGGCGCGAGATCACCAGCGACGATGACCCCCTTGTCGACACCACCTACCACCGACTGATCTCACGGGGCGCCGCCGATGGCGTCCCGGCCGGCGTCGACCTGCCGGTGGTGCGCATCGCCATCGATCGTCCCGAGATCCGCAACGGCTTCGACCCCCGCACCGTCGATGAGCTCTACCGCTGCATCGACGATGCCCGCTCGACCCCGGATGTGGCGGCAATCATCCTCACCGGCAATGGCCCCTCGCCCAAGGACGGCGGCTATGCCTTTTCGTCGGGCGGCGACCAGCGCTCGCGCGGAGCCGACGGCTATCAATATCTTGCCGATCAGACCCCCTATGGCGAGAAGGGCGCCGACCCGGCGGGCATGACCGAGCAGCGTCGCTCACGCATTGACCGCGGCCGTCGCGCTCGCATGCACATCCTTGAGGTGCAGCGCCTCATGCGCTCGACCCCCAAGCCCATCATCGCGGCGATCCCGGGCTGGACCACCGGCGGGGGCCATTCGCTCATGGTCGTCTGCGACCTGGCGGTGGCCAGCGCCGAACATGCCGTGTTCAAGCAGGTGGACGCCAATGTGAGCTCCTTCGACGCCGGCTACGGCGCCGGCCTGTTGGCCCGTCAGGTGGGCGACAAGCGCGCCCGCCAGATCTTCTTCCTGGCCGAGCCGTACACACCCCAGGAGGCCGAGGCCTGGGGCGTGATCAACAAGGTGGTGCCCCATGCCGAGCTCGAGGACACGGCGATCGACTGGGGCCTCACCGTGGCCACCAAGTCGCCGCAGTCGATCCGCATGCTGAAGTATGCGTTCAACATGATCGACGACGGCATCGCCGGTCAGCAGGCCTTCGCCGGCGAGGCGACGCGCCTGGCCTATATGACCGAGGAGGCCCAGGAGGGACGCGACGCCTTCCTGCAGCACCGCGCGCCGGACTGGTCGAAGTATCCCTACTACTTCTGAGCCGGCCATGACATCCCGGCCCACCGGCGGCCCGACCTGCGCCGCGGACGGCGTGACCACACGGGGCCTGCGATGACACCCGACCCGGCCTCGAGGGTGCAGCTGCTGCGCGTCGAGCGCACGCAGTCGTCGATCGATGCGCTGGCGGGCGCCCTGCATCGGCTGCTGTGCGAGCGCGAGTCCCCCGTGCTGATGCCCCTGGGCCCCGATGAGGACCCGGTGGCGCTGCGCGACGACCTCGCGCGACGCATGGTGCGCCTGCCGGACGATGTGCGGTTGGTGATGCGCACCTCCGGCTCGACCACCGGCCACGGGCGCCTGGTGGGCCTGTCCGCCGCGCAACTGCGGACGTCCGTCCGCGCCACCGACCAGCGGCTGGGAGGCCCGGCCCGATGGCTGCTCACCCTGCCTGCCCACCACATCGCGGGCCTGCAGGTGGTGGCCCGGTCGGTGCTCGACGGCACCCGACCTGGTCTCCTGACGCGTCTCGACGCGGCGTCATTGACCGAGGCGGTGAACACAGCGCGCGCCGATCGACCCGGCGCACGGGTGAATCTCTCCTTGGTGCCCACTCAGCTGCGCGATCTGCTGGACGACGCCGACGGACGCCGGGCGCTGCGATCACTGTCGTCAGTGCTCGTTGGCGGTGCGGCCACCGACCGGCAGCTGGTCGACGAGGCGCTGGCTGCGGGAGTGGCCTTGCACCTGAGCTATGGGATGAGCGAGACCTGCGGAGGCTGCGTCTACGACGGCAGGCCACTGCGTGGTGTGGACCTGTCGTTGGGCGATCATCCGGATTCGCATGACGACCATGGCACGATCTGGATCGCCGGCCCGATGGTGATGAGCGGCTATCTCGATGGCGATCTGGGCATCGAGGACTATGCCGGACGCCGCTGGCTGCGCACCAGCGATCTGGGACGCCTGCGAGCTGGGCGTCTGCAGGTGACCGGTCGCGCCGATGATGTGATCATCACCGGCGGCTTGAAGGTCTCCGCCGACCAGGTGCGGGCGGCAGTGCTGTCCGCACCGATGGTCGCCCAGGCCGCGGTCGTGGCGCTTCCGCATCCGCGCTGGGGCGAGGTGGTCGTCGCCGTGGTGGTGCCCGCCCGGGGATGGGCTGAGGACTCCCCCGCGATGCTGCGTGATCTCGTCGGCTCACAACTGGGACGCCCGCTGGCACCACGCGTGGTGGTGACCGCCGACCGATTGCCGATGCTGGAATCCGGCAAGATCGACCGCCTCGGCGTGCGCGCCCACGCAAAGCGGGCACGCCGCAGCGGGCAGGCCTGGACCAGCGACTGATCCCCGACTGACTTCCCCAGTCCCGCTCATCAGCTGGCCACCTGGCCGGAATTCAGGCCTGCCCGGATAGCCGCCGCACCCATGCCTTCCGCACCTGGGCGCCGTCACACATAGACTGGGGCGTTGTGGCCTACCCAGACGATGACGCATCAACCAATGGCGGTCGACCGCTTCACCAGGAAGCCCTGCTGCGCGAGCTGAGTAACCCCGAATGGCTCGGCTGGGTGCTTCAAACGGCCCCCGGCGATGTCACCTCCACGGAGTTGGAACGTCCCTGGGTGTGGGCGGCCCCCGACGACGGACCGGCGCTGGTCGCCTGGGGTGAGCGAGCCCGCTTCGAGGCCACTGGCCAGTCCCCGATGACGCATGCGTGGCACGACTTCCGGGCGTGGGCCGGCGTCAATGACGTGCAGCTTCCCGCCTTCGGCTCGTTCCCCTTCGACCCGGCCCGACCGGGCTTCCTGACTGTGCCACGAGTATTGGTGATGCGTGAGGCTCCCGGCGCCATGACCATGGTCTTCCCGGCTGGCGCCGCGGACCCTCGTCCCGCCGATTTCGCACCCGCCAGCGAACTCCATGTGGATTTCGAGCTTCCCGAGGGGTCGAGGGAGCATTGGACCAGCGCGGTGAATGCCACCCGCGCGGCACTGGGCGATCCCCCGGCTGACCCGGGCAGAACTGCCATGGAAAAGGTGGTGCTTGCCCGGCGCGTGCATGCCGTGGCCGACCGTGCCCTGGACCAACGTCGCATTTTGGCGACGCTTGCGGCGCGGTTCACCGATTGCTGGGCTTTTTCCCACGACGGACTGGTGGGGGCAACCCCAGAACTGTTGGCCGAGGTGCACGACGGGGTCTTCCACTGCCGGATTCTCGCCGGAACCCGCAAGCCGAAGTGGTCACAGGAGCTGCTGACCGACCCCAAGGAACGCCGCGAGCACGAGCTCTCGGTGAGCTCGGTGACCTCACATCTGGCTCAGGCCGGCTTGCGTGACCCGCAGGTCACCGGCCCCTTCTTGTTGCGCTTGCCGAATGTGACCCATCTGGCCACCGATATCCGCGCCGAGGTGCTGCCCGGCCATGGCTCGGCCGATATCTCCGATCTGCTGTATCCGACGGCGGCGATTTGTGGGGCGCCGCGAGATCTGGCCTTCGCCCAGATCCAACGCGTCGAGGACCTCGACCGGGGACGCTTCAGCGGCCCGGTCGGCTGGCTGCGCCCCGACGGCTCAGGCCAGTGGGCACTGGCATTGCGGTGCGCGCAATTCGACGCCGGTTCGCGGGCGGCCGATCTGTTCGCCGGCGCGGGCATCCTTCCCGACTCCGACCCGGCCAGCGAATGGCTTGAGACCGACGCCAAGATGGAGCCAATGCGCCGCGCCCTGCAGACTGGCTAGCGCCCGGCGCGCGTTACATCGTCAGCCGGTTGGCCGCCGTGGCTTGGAGCCCTATCGGGACGTCATGTCCTCGCGCAGATAGCGTCCGATCACCGACTGAGGAGCATCCATGATCTCGGCAGGCGTCCCGGTGGCAATGATGCGACCACCGGCCTCGCCGCCCCCGGGACCCAAGTCGACGATGTAGTCCGAGTTGGCGATCACGTCGAGGTCATGCTCGATGACGATCACCGTGGCGCCGTGGTCGATGAGGCGTTGGAAGACCCCCAGCAGCACCTCGACATCGAGGGGATGAAGCCCCACGGTCGGCTCGTCGAAGACGAAGACGGCGTCGCGCTGATCACGGCCCAGTTCCGAGGCGAGCTTGAGCCGCTGCGCCTCGCCGCCGGACAGCGCCGGCGTGGCCTCTCCCAGCGTGAGATATCCCAGGCCCAGGTCGCGCAACACCTGCAGCCGAGCATGCACCTTCGGCAGGTCGGCAACCCTGGCCAGGGCATCGGCAACGGTCAGCGCCAGCAGGCTGGGCAGGCTGAGGGCACCGGCATCCTCCCCCTCGCCGATCCCCGGACCGGGCTTCGGCGGGCGAAGGACATCGTCTGCGGCCGGTGCATAACGTCGGCCGTGGCAATCGGGGCACACGATCGTCACATCAGGCAGGAATTGCACATCCAGCGAGATCTGCCCGGTGCCCTCGCAGGTGGGGCACCGCAGCTTGCCGGTGTTGAACGAGAAGTCACCTGACTTGTAACCGAGCCTTTTGGCATCAGGGGTCTGCGCATAGGCACGCCGCAGGTCGTCGAGCACCCCGGAGTAGGTGGCCACGGTGGAGCGCACATTGATGCCGATGGGCGAGGAATCGATCAGGTTCGTGCGCCTGACGCCGGGCGCGTCGAGGGCCTTGACATGGCTCGGCAGGCGGTCTCCTCCACCAGCCGAGCGCAGCGCCGGCACGAGCGACTCCAGGATCAGCGTGGTCTTGCCCGAGCCCGACACCCCGGTGATCGCCGTCAAGCGGCCCCGCGGCAGGTCGAGCGACAGGGCGTGCACGGTGTGCAGGGGTGCGGTCTCCAGATGGATTCGGCCTGCATCGAAGACCCTGTCAGCGGCCACCGGGGTGCGCACCTCCACCCGTCGTGCCCCCGACAGGAAGCCGCCGATGCGGGAGGCCGGGTCATGCGCGACCGTGTCGACATCGCCGGTGGCCAGCACCGTGCCACCGCCCGAACCCGAGCCTGGACCGATCTCGATGAGCCAGTCGGCCTGACGCAGCACACGCACATCGTGGTCAACGACCACCACCGAGTTGCCGTCGTCGAGCAGGCTGCCGATCACCGAGAGCAGGCCGTCAACATTGGAGGGGTGCAACCCGATTGACGGCTCGTCGAGCACATAGAGCACCCCGGTGGTCTGGTTGCGCACCGCACGGGACAGTTGCACGCGCTGCCGCTCGCCGGTGGACAGGGTCGACGCCGCCCGATCGAGCGACAGATAGCCCAGGCCCAGATCGAGCAGCCGCCCGGCGTTGCCGGTGAGCGCGCTGATGATCGATGCCGCCATCGGGCGCATCTCAGCCGGCAGCCATGGGCTCACCTGTGGGAGCCAGCCCATGAGCCCATCGAGGGTCTTCGCGGTGGCCTGCGCCAGGTTGATGCCCAGCACCAGCGGGGCGCGGGCGGCCGGCGACAGCCTGCTGCCATGGCATTCAGGGCACACCTGCACCGACAGGAAACGGTTGATGCGCGCCAGCTTCTGCTCCGAGTTGGCCTTGTCAAGGGCCTTCTCGACGGCGTCGCGGGCATTGCGGTAGGTGAGATTGAGATCGAAGACCTTGCCGCTCTTGGAGGGGATCGTGACCTCGCGCTTCACCTCCGGGCCGTGGAAGACGATGTCCAGCTCATGCTCGGTGAGCTGGTTGAAGGGCACATCGATGCGCACGCCGAGCTGCACCACCGCTTGCTGCATCACATCGCGGATGCCGAACATATGCCACGGCGCCACCGCACCCTGATCGATCGTCAAAGTGGGATCGGGCACCAGCGTGGAGTCGTCGACGTCACGCACCACACCGGTGCCCTGGCAGCGCGGGCAGGCCCCCTCGGAGTTGAACGCCAGGGATTCGGCACCCGGCCCGTAGAACTGCGCTTGGCAGACCGGGCAGGTGATGGGCTTCATCAGGGCGACGTTCATCGTGGGCGGCACATGATGCCCGTTGGGGCACTGGTGACTGGCCAGCCGCGAGAACAGCAGGCGCAGGCTGTTCAGCAGCTCGGTGGACGTGCCGAAGGTCGACCTCACACCCGGCACGCCGGGGCGCTGCCGCAGCGCAAGCGCGGCCGGCACATGCTCTACCTCGTCGACGCTGGCCCGGGCGCTCTGGGTCAGGCGCCGGCGCGTATAGGTGCTCAGCGCCTCAAGATAGCGACGTGAGCCCTCCGCATAGAGCACGCCCAGGGCCAGCGACGACTTCCCTGACCCCGAGACTCCGGCGATGCCGACAAGCTCCCCCAGCGGCACCGAGACATCGATGTCCTTCAGATTGTGGACGCGCGCACCACGCACCTCGATGGTCGTCGGCCAGCTGCTCATATCGTGGTGTCGCATGGACCCATCATCTCCCCTGCCCGAATCGCTCCCTTGCGGCGACCCCTGTCAAGGGCGGGCGGCCCAGATGAGCCTGATATCTGCGGCCGGACGAAGGCCGCATATCGGCGCAGATCTGGCAGGCGTGGGCTCAGGCGACGGGCGGCAGCTCAAGCTCCACGATGCTCATGCCGCTGATCGGCTCGGCGAGCACCGGTGCCAGCTCGGATACATCGCCGAGATGGCGGTATGCCGCACCCACGGCCCCGGCGAGCCGGCGGGTGTTCAGCACCTGGGGGGTGAGGAAGAAGCGCTCCAGCAGTGCGGGCTCTGCTGAACCGTGCTCAAGACCGGCGAAGATGGCACCCCCCTGATCGGCGAGCACCACGATCTGCACGTCTGGCGTCGTCTCGTTCACGCCCCGCAGCAGCCCCAGGCCGTCGTGGGCAAGGGTGAGATCGCCGACGACGACCCGCACTGGGTGCCCCGTCTGGATGGCAACCCCGACCGCCGTGGCCACCGTGCCATCGATGCCCGCCAGACCACGGTTCGCGATCACGACCGGAGCATGCTCGCCGGGGATGGCATGACGATCGAAGGAGCGGATCACCGCCGAGGCCCCGATAACCAGCGCCGGCGCACCCGCCTCGCCATGTGCCTGCCAGATGAGCCGAGCCGCCAGATCCTTGTCCTCGGCAGGCGCGGGCCTGGCGGCCTCAAGCCAGCGGGCGGGCCAGTCGCCGCCATCGCCGCGCGGCACCCGCACCGGTGCGGGCACCACCGTGGCCAGCCCGGCCACATCGGTCCACCGTGATCCCGCGGCGACGGCGACGATGCGGACATCCTTGCGGGCCAACAGGCCCGAAATCGGACGCGACAGCGTCGGATGACCCACCACCAGCACACCCTCGATTTCCTCGGCAATCGGGGCGCTCAGCGCCTGCTGATAATCGGTGAGGGCATTCGACCCGAACCGAGCGCCCGAGGAGGGCTCGGCAAGCAGCGGCCACCCGCCACGCTCCGCCAGCTCCTCGGCCTGCGCTCCAGCACGGTCACCAGCGACCACCACCGTCTTGGCGGGCATGGTGAGCTGCGTCGGGGAGCCCGGGACTGTCGGACGTTCCTCAAGCGCCGGCGGCTTGCCGGGCTGCCATTCGTCGGGAGGACGCAGTGGCTCACGGAAACAGACGTTCAGGTGCACCGGCCCGGGATTGCCGTTGAGCTCCCCCAGCGCGGCGATCAGTGCCCGGCGCACCAGGCCGCGCAAACGCGCATCGGTGGGATAGTCCGCGGTGATATCGGCCTCGTGGCGCACGGCCGCGCCGAAGATGCCGAGCTGCTGGGTGGTCTGGTTGGCCCCGGTGTGCCACATCTCGTGGGGACGGTCAGCGCTGATCGACACCAGGGCGATCCCGGCCGCGTCAGCCTCGAGGACGGCGGGATGAAGATTCGCCACAGCGGTGCCTGAGGTGGTGATCACCGCGACCGGTGATGGCGTGCCGCTGTCTGCCGTCGCCTTCGCGATGCCCAGGGCCATGAATGCCGCGTCGCGCTCGTCAAGCCGCACGCTGACATGCAGCCATCCGGCACGTTCCGCAGCGTCCAGCGCATAGGCGAAGGGCGCGTCCCGCGAGCCCGGGCAATAGATCACCTCGTGGACGCCATGGCTCACCAGGGCGGCAATGAGGGCTCTGGCCAGACCGGCCGATTCCGCGGTGGCGTCAGACAGGCCACCAGTCGGGTGTTTGCCGCCGTCGCGCTGCTCGCCACCATGGCCGTGATGGGTGATCCGGGCAACATCGCCTTCCAAGCGTCGAATGCCGTTGAAGTCCATTGATCGTCCTCTCCGCACTATCCCCACATCGCCGTCTTCCGTGCTCCCGCCACAGGGCGTCACCAGCCAACCCAGCACTTCCGGCCCCTGGCGCTGTCGGGCTCGGTGGCGCCCCACAGCATTGGCGAGGTTGCCGCCCCGGCTGTCCCCACGGCAGGGCATCGGCGGCTCATAGCTCGTGACAGATGGCGGTGAGCCGCTCAACCCAACGCTCGACCTGGGCCGCCGGCACATCATCGCCAACCGGTTGGTCGACCTCCACCCGGTGCGGGATCAGCGCGCCGCCGGTGGGCAGTAGTGGCGCGGTGGTCACATCGCCGGTGAACAGCTCGCTGGTGGCCAGGCCACAGGCATGATCCAGGCTCGGCAGCGCGGCTGCCAACGCCGTGCCGATGCCCAGGCCCACTGAGCTGTCCAGGGCCGAGGAGACCACCGCGTCGAGTCCGGCCTGGTCAACCACCTCAAGCGCCCTGCTCACACCACCCAGAGGCTGCACCTTCACCACGATCACATCGGCGGCTCCGGCACGCGCCACCGCAATGGGGTCCTCGGCGCGCCGCACGGACTCGTCGGCCGCTACGGGCACTCTCACGCGCCGGCGCACCTGCGCGAGCTCGTCGACGGTGCGGCAGGGCTGCTCCACATATTCGAGTCCCTCGGCGGCAGCGTCGAGCTCGATCACTGCCGCGACCGCCTCGTCCACCGACCACGCCGCGTTGGCGTCCACACGCACATTCCCCTCAGGCCCCAGCTCGGCACGCACCGCCGCCACGCGGGCGCAGTCCTGACGCAGATCAGAGCCCGGATCGGCCACCTTTACCTTGGCGGTCATACAGCCCCCGCTGGCGGACACCAGCTGGCGAGCACGGCCCGGGGAGACCACGGGGATGGTGACGTTCACCGGCACGAATCCGCGTCTCGCCGCCGGCAGTGGCTCGTTAGCCGCCTCGAGGCCGGCCCTCAGCCAGTTCACCGACTCCTGCGGGCCGTAATCCCAGAACGGGGAGCACTCGCCCCAGCCCTGGGCACCGTGCAGCAGGAGACCATCGCGCACCTCGATGCGACGAAAGCGGTGGCGTAGCCTGGTTTGGAAGACGATCAGCTCATCGATGCCGAGGTGCCGCAGCTGCGACGGTATCTGGATTCGGGAGAGCGCGGCTGCCGTCACGGACGTTCCCGTCTCGGTCGCGATTCGGGAAGCGGGGCTCGGTGCCAGGGCTCGCGTGCCTGGGCCTGCCCATTGAGCACCGCCGACAGGCGCATCGGCCGTTTCATCGCGTAGATGTCCTCGAGCAGCAGGGGCTTTCCGTCAGCGTCGCCCAGGGGCACCCGCCAATTCGGGTATTGGTTGACGGTGCCGGGCTGGTTTTGCGCCCGCATCTCGCCCACCGCGTCGACGAGCGTGGCGTTGAGCACTCTCGAGGGCGTCCAGGTGAGCACCTTGTACAGGCCGAGCACCATCCGCTCGATGGGATCGGCGACACCGGAATCAAGGGCCCCTCGCGAGTCCAGATAGTCGCGCCAGCGTTCCAGCTCCTGGTCGGCGAGCTCATTCTCCCGGGCCAGCGGCTCGGTGAGCAGCCCCAGTCGAGCACGCAGGGCGACGTGGGCCTTCGCCAGATATCCGGCGGTGGGGGGCAGATCATGGGTGTTCACCGATGCCATGGTGAGCCCACGCCAGCGCTCGGGGGGCATTGGATTGCCCTGCTCGTCCTCCTCGAACCACAGCACCGAGGTGCCCAGCACACCGCGTTCGGCAAGATAGCGACGCGTCCATGGCTCGACGGTGCCCAGGTCCTCCCCGATGACGATGGCGCCGGCGCGTTGGGCTTCCAACGCCAGGATGCCGATCAAGGCCTCATGGTCGTAGCGCACATAGGTGCCCTGCGCCGGACCAAGCCCCTGCGGCACCCACCACAGCCGGAAGAGACCGATGATGTGGTCGATGCGCATGCCGCCGGCATGGAGCAGCGCATTGCGCACCATCGTGCGGAAGGGCGCATAGGCCGACTCCTCAAGCCGATCGGGACGCCATGGCGGCTGACCCCAGCTCTGCCCCAACTGGTTGTAGGCGTCAGGTGGGGCACCCACCGACATCCCCGTGGCATAGAGATCCTGCATCATCCATGCATCAGCGCTGGCGTGTCCGACGCCCACTGCCAGGTCGGTGATCACGCCGACCGCCATACCGGAATCCTTGGCCGTCGACTGGGCCGCCGACTGCGCCTGGGCGCAGATCCATTGCAGCCATTCATGGAAATCGACCTCGTCGCGATGCTCACGGCGAAAGCCCTGGACCTCGGCGCTGTCGGGACGGCGGAATTGCGGCTCCCACTGCCGCCAATCACCGCCCATGTGCTCGCACAGCACCGCCCAGGTGGCGAAATTGCGCAGCATGACGCCCTGACGCTGCCGGAAGGAGTCAAAGCGCATCTGCCGATCGTCACTGCGTCCGACAGCCCAGATGATCTTCAGCGCACGGCGCTTGTGGCTCCAGCAGGCATCACGGCGGATCTGGTCATCGTCGCCAAGCTCGGTGCGCAGGGTGCTCAGCAGCATCGAGACGCGCAGCTGGTCTGATTCGTCGAGCTGGCTGTACTCGACGATCGTCTCAGGGCGGATATAGATCGGGTTCACGAACAGCCGACTGGTGGGCAGATAGGGAGAGGGCTCCATCGGGGGGATGGCCTCTGCCGCATGCACCGGGTTGATGAGCACATAGTCGGCCTGCTGCTGGGTTGCCGACCACGCCGACAGCGCACCCAGATCGGCGAAATCGCCAATGCCCCAGGAATGCCTTGAGCGCACGCTGTACAGCTGGGCGGCATAACCCCAGATGCGCTCCTGACACAGCTGCTCGGGCCCGGGCAGCCTTTGCGGCGTGACGATCAGGGTCGCCTCGCCATGGTGATCGTCGGAGTCGAGCAGCAGCTGGTGATAGCCCAGGGGAAGGTCATTGGGCAGTCGGAAGGTTGCCTCGCCGATCAGCTGCCCGTCGATGGTGCGCGGCGGCTCCCAGTTGTCCACCTGATTGGTCCCGCGCAGTCCCCCGCCCTCAAGCCGAACGCTCAGTCGGGCAGGACGTCCGTCATGCACATGGACGTTGACATAGGGGGTGTTCCCGGCGCGAGCCACGACGACAGGAGGCAGCATGGCGCGCCATGCCTGTTCCTGCTTGGCGCGGGAAGCCTGCTCGATCGCCTGCGGCGTTGAGGCGTCCACCCCCATGGCCGCAAGCACGGCCACCACCGAGGCCGCACTCACCTGGGTGCGTCGACCCTTCCAGTCCCAGAACTCCGTGGCGATTCCATACTGCTCGGCCAGCTGCGCCAAGGCCGCGTTGTCCAGCGCCATGGCCCAACCCCCTCACAACACTGCTCACCAACCGGACCCATATGGGAATGGGCACCGAATTCCAGCTTTCCACGTGCGTCCGAAAGCCCCAAACCGCGCGTCACCCGCCACCTGCGGTCACGGACGAAGTGTGACCACCTGGGTGCGGGCCGCCATGTCATGCCAGGTCTGGCGGCGGCGCTGGAACAGCGGCCACAGACCGTTGACGACGATCAGGAAGCCGACGAAATAGGAGGCGAATTGAATCGCCAGGAAGACGCCATTGCGGATGAGCACAGTCGACCAGCTCAAGGTATAGGGGCCGGTGCCATGGTCCACCGGCACCACCCGCAGTCCGAAAAGCATCTGGCCCAGCGTGGCCGCCCGGAACTTCTGCAGCAGCACGCTGTAGGCGAGTCCGATGACCAGGCTAACCAGGGCCATGAGGAAGAAGCTGTGGCCATATTGGGGGTCTGTGGGCAGGGGTACCGCGCTGGTGTCAACGGCGCCGCTCTGCGCGATCGCGATGATGTCATCCCACCACCGCTCGACGCCATTGCCGACGACGGCACTGAGCATCCACAGCACGATCGAATTGATGATGTTCAGGATGATGCCATCGACGATCAACGCCCCGAACCGGGCCCACCAGCCCGCGAGCCGCACCCCGTCAGCGGTTCTGGGACCACCATAGGGATTAAAACCGCCCTGGCTGCGGTAATAGGGTGGGGCGCCCGTTGGAGATCCGCCGGGATAGCCCTGGGGGGCGTAGCCCTGCGACGGCCCCTGCGCGGTCTGCGACTGGCCATCGCCGCCCTGGCCGTACTGGCCCTGAGACTGGCCTTCGCCGTACTGGCCCTGCACTCCTGCTTGCCCGTACTGACTCGGGGTCGACTGCGTCTGCCCGTCCTGGCCTGCTGCGGTGCCCGCAGCCTGTGCTGCGGGCCGGGTCTGCTCGGTCCATGCAGTGCCCTGCCAATAGCGCTGCAATCCGCTGCCCGCAGGGTCGGCATACCAGCCCGCCGGCTGCAGCTGACGCGATTCATTGGTCCAATTACGCCCATCCCAATAGCGCTGGGCATTGGGGCCTGCCGGGTCGGGATACCATCCCGCGGGTGGAAGCGGTGAAGCCCCGCCCTGTCCGGACTGATCGTGGGGTTGGAAGGTCGAATCGCTCACGCTTCCAGCATGCCATGAGTGCGCATCACTCGCAGACGCGTCTACCGTCAGATTGTCGGGGACGGCCCCACGCCGGCCACGTCATTGCGCACCGGACCGATACGCAGGGCCGAGATGACCGAAACCGCCGAGCAGAAGACCGCCACCACGAACACCGACCCGAAGACAAGCTGCCAGGAATGGCCCATCAGGGCGGCATAGAACGAGCCGGCGATCCCGACGATCACCGAGTTGCCCATGCCCTCGGCCACCTGCAATGACGACGTTGAGCGGCCCAACTGCGCCGGATGGCTCAACGTCATCACCGCCAACGAGGTGCTCGCCACCACCAAACCCATGCCGAAGCCGCCCAGCGCATAACCCACGATGAGGATCACCAGTGGCGACCCCGCGATCGTCACGCACGCCAACATCGCCCCCAGACCGAGCGTATTGAGCACCGCGCCCACGGCGATGATCTGGTCACGTCGCAGTCGCAACCAGGGACGCGCCTGCACCCACGAGGCCAGACACCAGGTGGCCGCGCTGACGCACAGGAGATAGCTGGCATGTTGCAGGCTGAAGCCCCGGGACTGGGTAAGCACCAACAGCAGATAGGTCTCGGACGCCATGAATGCGCCGGATTGCAGACCCCGCACCGGCATTACCGACGCCAATCCCGGCCGCATCCTGAAGAAACCCGCAGGCATCAACGCCGGCAACGCCACGAACAGCGCCACGATTCCGGCGAGCGCCACCGTGACCACCACCAGATCGACACGGTCAACCCGGTGCCCCGCCCATTGGAGCAGCGCAGCCCCACCGGCCCCGACACCCGCCGCCCAGATGGGCACCGGCCTCGCATCACGACCCGTGGGCCTGTCAGAGGGCTCAAACGACTCGGCGCCCTTGGGGAGATCGACTCCGCGCAAGGAGATCGCTCCCAGGACGACGGCACACGCCAGAATGGGCAACAGGCCCCAGAAAACCCAATGCCAGCTGAAATGCTCGGTGATGGCCGCGGCGATCGGCGGGCCCGCGAAGCTGGGCAGCACCCAGCAGAACGAAAAGGCGGTCATCAGGCGTTGTCGCTGCTCCTCGCCGAAGGCCTGGGCCACCAACACCATCAGCGCCACATTGAGGGCGCCACCGCCGAAGCCCTGAACGCCACGCATCGCCAACAAAAAGTGCATCGACGGCGAGGCGCCCGCGCCCAGCAATCCGAGACCGAACACCGCCGAACCCACGACGAGGGGCAGGACCACGCCGATCCGATCAGCCAGACGACCACCGATCACGATGGCGAAGACCTGGGCGATCGTGAAGATGGTGAAGGCCCAGTCATAGAGATCAAGGCGATGGAACTGACCCGCTACCGCCGGCATCGCCGTGGCTGTGCCATAGGCCTCGAAGGCGATGGCCAATACCCCCACCAGGATCGCCACGACCAAACCGAGATTGGGTTGGGTGCGGGAGTCAATGGCGTTGGTCACGATGGTCCATCCAATCAAACTGGGTAAACCCATGGAAAGCTCACAGCGGCTCTGGTGGAAAACGCCTTGCCTGGCTGTGCCACCATGGGGGTATGACTCAGATGGCACCCGGCTCAGAGACGATCACCAAGGAACGCACGCAGCCGCTGCGTGAAGAAGGCGACGAGGAGCGTTTCAGCCACTATGTGCCCAAGGGCAAGCTCATGGAGGCCATGGTGAACGGCACTCCGGTGGTGGCCCTGTGCGGCAAGGTGTGGGTGCCCTCACGCAATCCGGAGAGATTCCCGGTGTGCCCCACGTGCAAGGAGATCTGGGAGTCGATGAAGCCGGGCGACGACAAGGGCCCCGACGCCTGATGCGAACAAACCCGGCCCGACATCTGTCATGAACAATCCGGTCGTGGCCAGAGGGCCCGGGCACTGATCAAGCCCCGCACCGAAAGGCCCTGTGCCCGAAAGGCCCTGTGCCCGAAAAACCTGCGCCAAAGGACCCATGTTCGAAGGATGTGTCCCTGCCCCGCCGGGCGGCAATGACCACAAAAATATCGCGATCCCTCTCGTGGTGATCGCGATATTTTTCTGTCCGGACTCTCCCGTTGACGCTCGTCCACCCCTGACCCGGACCTGTAGAACCGGGCGGCGCAACCAGTTCTAATCGGGCCGCGCCGGCCGATACTCGGCATCGCGGATATCGGGCTCCAGATAGATATAGCGGCACATGGGCTCCGCGGCACGAATCTTGAGCTCTGCGGCGTCAATGATGTCCGCAAGCTCCTCGGCGCTGTCGGCGGCGTCCACATCGATCTTGGCTGCGACCATGATGTCCTCGGGCCCCACGTGCACGGTCTTGAGGTGAATCACACCGCGCACTCCGCTGGTGTTGGTCAGCGCGCGCTCGATGGTCTCCTCCACCTCGGGCATCGCTGACTCGCCGAGCAGCAGGCTCTGCATCTCGATGCCCAGCAGAATCGCCACCGCGATCAGCAGCAGGCCGATCATGCCGGAGCCGATGACATCGAAAAGACCATTCCCCGTGATCAGGGTGAGGCTGATCCCGAGCAGGGCGAAGAGCAGACCGATCAGCGCCGCGGAATCCTCCAACATCACCACAGGCAGCTCGGGTGAGCGGGAGCGCCGCACAAAGGCGATCACGCCTCTGTGGCGTCGCCGGGCCTCGCGGGTCTCCTTCATCGCCGTCCGCAGACTCAGCCCCTCGGCGATCAGGCTCACGCCCAGGACCGCCAGCGGCACCCACCACCACCGGGAGGTGAGCAGCTGGTTCTGCTCCCCATGGGCTACCTCGCCGATCTTGCGGATCGCCTCGTAGAGAGCGAACAGCCCGCCCACCGAGAACAGGATCACCGCCACCAGGAAGGCATTGATATACCGCTGACGGCCATAGCCGAAGGGATGGGAGCGGTTGGCCTGCTTCCTGGCCTGACGTCCGCCGATGAGCAGCAGGATCTGATTGCCGGTGTCGGCAAAGGAATGAATCGCCTCGGACAGCATCGAGGCGGCGCCGGTAAGCAGCCAGGCGATGAACTTGGTGAGCGCGATGGCCAGATTCGCCGACAGCGCGGCGATCGTGGCCTTGGTGCTGCCCTCGTGGTGGGCGCTCGCTGATCCGGTGCCCGGAGACTGCGTGGGGGTCATCCCGCTGTTGTCGGGAGCTGGCGATCCGGGCGCGGATAGGTCGTTCTGGCTCATCGAGGAGCCTCCATCATTGACTCGTTACAGATCGCACGATAGCGCGTCCAGACGCGCCCCATCCCCACGTGGGCACTGGCTTGCGTCATCGTCACGGACGAAGCGGACGTCCCAGTCCGATCGACAGATAGGCGGCGCCATAGCGGCCCTGCTGCAGCAGGGAGACATAGCGATCAAGGGTTGATCCCCGTCCCGCGTCCAGGGTGACCACGCGCACATCGTGGCGCCGGGCGGTCTCAACCAGCCTGCGACGTTCAACGTCCATCTCAGGGGAGTTCTCCTGATCATCCAGGATGAGCAGCACAGGTCGCAGCACCGCGCCAGTGCCGGGATCGGCGAAGGGATCGTATTTCGGGGCGCCCTCGATCACCAGAGCTAGCTCATCGCTGCCACTGGCCAGCGCCGCCCGACCACTGGCCCGGCGTAGAGCCTCGGCCACGCGTCGTGATGCCCTGGCGGCAAGCACCGAGCCACCCCAGACAAGGGGTTGGGCGTCGGCAAGAGCCACGGCCAGGTCCTTGGCCTTATTGTCCGACAGATCCCGGAAGGGGCTGGAGTCCTCCGCGGCCATATCCGCGATCTCGGCGGCATCGGCCGGCACCACCTCTGGGCCAAGCCGGATCTCATGCAGGATCGACATCACGGCGATGGCAGCGGCGAGCGGATCACCGGTATGGGTGTCCACCAGCTGCGTGGCAGAGCTTGCCGCGGCGCGGGCCACCATCGAATCCCTCTCGGCGGCCACGATCAGCGCGGCACCTCGCTTGACCGCCTCGCCGACGGTGGCCAGCAGGGAGGGATCGTCGCCCGCGCCCGAGCCCAGCACGATCACCAGATCGAGCGCGCCCACCCATGCAGGCAGACCGGCGAAGGGCCAGGCGACGAAGGGCACCCGGCTGGTGGGCTCAAGCACGGCCCGTACGAGACGTGCCTCCTTGCCCACCGTCACGATGCCTCTCAGCGATGACATGCCCGGCGAGCTGCAGGGCTTCACGCTCGCGGCCTCGGTGCGGATGCGCGCCCCCACGGATGCGAGGTCTCGCATCAGATCGTCGGCGGCGCCCAATGCCTGGGGATCGTCCAGCGCGGAATCGTCGAAATCGGTCATCTGCTGGCTCAGCCCTGCTTGGTGGAGCGGGCCTCATCAACGAGCAGGATCGGGATGCCGTCACGCACGGGGTAGGCGAGCCCACACATGCTGTTGGTGCAGGCCAGCTCACTGTGCTCGTAATCCACCGCCAGCTTGGAGTGGCACTGCGGGCAGGCCGCAATCTCCAGGAAGGTGGTCGGCATTTCCAACTCGGCGATCAAGGCCATCGTTGTACTCCTTCAATCATTCTGCCTCAGGTGATCTCTGATACGCCGATTGCGGTGCATCAGGCGGACGGCAAGAGCTCAAGATCAGCGGGCTTGCCGGCTCGCAGGGAAGGAATCAACCTGTGCAGATACTCAAGAGTGTCATCCGGGCCGGTCACGGCGTGGCAGGGCACGCCGAGGGCGCGCACAGGATGGTCATTGCCTCCCGGTTCCAGCCGGTCCCCGATGAACAACATGTCCCCCAGGGCGATGCCTGTCTGCTCTGACAGGGCACGCATGCCATAGGCCTTGTCGATGCCATGGCGGGTGATGTCGATGGACGTGGAGCCGCCGGCGCGCACCTCGAGCTCGGGAAGATCAGCGGCGACGGCGGCACGCAGGGCCTCCCGTTTGGTTCCCTGGGGATCCCAGGCCTTCTTGGCGTCCACCGCGGCGTTCTGACCCAGCGCCGAATAGGTGATCTGCGAGCCCCGGTCTTCCACGCGGGGGCCGGCCACCACATCGTCGGGCTCCCACAGGTTCAGCTGCTTGGCCCGATGCTCCAAGGAGGCGATCGCCTGATCACGCTCGGCGGTACCAAGGTCATGGGCGTAGGCCTCGTGCCAGCCCGAGCCGGTGTAGCGCTCATAGCGAGTGCCGCAGGTGGGCATCAGATGCAGATTGCCCAATGCCGCGCCGGCAGGCATGCGTTCCAGGACCTGAGTGATGAATTGTTGGAATCGGCCGCCGGAGATGATGCATACGGGACGCACCTCCAGCAGCTCCCCCAGGGCCTGCGCCATGGCGGCGGGCAAGGGCGACTTGGAGGGGGCCAGGGTGTCGTCAAGGTCGAATGCGACCAGGGCCGGAAAAGCCTGGTGAGCCGATTCAGTCATGCCGGCCAGCCTAATGCACCCATTCGACCGCAGGCCTGATTCAGCGCCGAGGCCACTGTCAGCGAGCCTTCTTCTGGTCGACGATCATCCTCAGGTGTCCACGGTGGGCGAGCTCGACGACGCCCGACTCGTCGGGACGACGGGCGACATATGGAGCCGCGTCATCGCCCGGGTCACCGCCGAGCCCGATCTCACGCACGGCGTTGGCCAACGCCAGCAGGTCATCATCATCGTCATCGACGACAGGGGCGGCGCCGATCGTGGCCAAGCGGATGATCTGCCAGCCCCTGGGCACGCTCAATGTGCGGGCATGGGCATCGCACAGATCATAGGTACCGGGCTCGACCTCCCCTGACAGGGGTCCGATCACCGCCGTGGATTCTGGATAGGAGAAGGTGAGTGTCGCCACGGCGCGCTCACTGCAATTGTTCCTGGAACACCGCCGAGCCTTCACCCGCACAAGGTTAGCCACTGCCGACACAGGCCCCGAGACGACGCGCCACCGTGGGCGATCACCCGGCCTGAGATCACCCGGCCCGGGATGCGAAGGATCCGCGATGCGATGGCGACCGCCTAGGCTTGGGTCATGCATACTCGCGACCGCCACGGGCGCGGATTGCGCGGGCCGATGGCCCTGCCCAATCCCTATACCCAACGTCCCCTCGCGGTCCCCCAACCTCCACGCGGCACCAGATTGTTCCTGTCCTGCGTCGAGGACGCGATCGCCCGCATCGCCTCCCATGCCCCTGATGTGATCCGCGATATCGACATCGGTGTCGACGAGGTGCCCGATATGACCACGCTGTGGGCCAGCGGCGACTATGCCGATGCGATTCCTCTGGCTTCAGCCACCGACGCCCAGCCCGGCGAGAATGCCCGCATCGTGTTGTTCCGGCGTCCGCTGGAGCACCGCGCCGCCGACCACGAGCAGTTGCGTGAGTTGGTGCACGAGACCTTGGTCGACCAGCTGGTGGCGCTCACTGGACGCAGCATCGACGAGATCGATCCCGACGACGACAACTGAGCCGCTGCGCGGGGATGCATCCCTGCGCCCGACGAGTGAATGCGCTGACGCGAGCCGCCTGGTCAGCCGCTGACGCATGCTCCCCCAGGAGCTGGGTCACCGGCCCAGCTCAACAGCCGGGCGCGCGACCGCAGATGTCCCCTCACCTGGAACCGACTGCGCAGTCACCAAGCTGAGGCCCGCCTGGGCGATCTCGGCGCCCGCCACGAGTCGTCCATCGCCGCTGATGCGCACGAGCTCCACATTCTGGGGGGTCGTCAGCTGAATGCTGGAGCCGGCCGGAATCATCCTGGTGGTGGCGGCCTGATCGGCACCCCAGTCGACCGTGACGTTGACCGGCTCCTCATCGACGTTCGAGACGATCAGCTGTCCGGCCGCGGGCAGGGCCGCCATGGCAGTCGTCGGCACGGTCGATGATGTGGGCTGTGCGGCGAGCAATGCGATGTCCGCGCCCTTGGTGATCACCGCACTGACGGCGATATTGCTGCGGGCAGCCACCCGGACGGCCGCCGCCTCGACGCTGACGGAAGCGGGCAGGTCCACCGCGATCGTGCTCTCCGCCTCGACGACAATCGAGCCGTTGCCTGGGTCGAAGGGGCCGGACTGCCCCAATACCGAGAGCCTGGCCGATGTGCGCACCGTGTCGGGATTGCTGAGCAGCAGCGTCACCCGGTCGGCACCGGCGGGGATCGCGGCGACGGTGGAGTCACGCGACAGCGTCGTGGCGCCCTGATAATCCACGCCGGTGACCTGGCCCGAGCGCACCACTGCGCTGAGCTGTCCTCGGGTGGTCCGGATACGCACTCCCGCCTGTGCCACGTGGCCGACGTGGGAGTCAAGATTGATGCTCACGGTCGCCCCCGCTGGCACCGTCACATCACGAAGCTCAGGGGCGCCAATATTTCCCTGCGGTCCGGTCAGGGTAATGCTGGCCACCGCGTCGGTGGCCCCCGGGTTGGTCATCAGGAGTGTCGCGGCACCGCCGGGGAACAACAGCAGCTGATCGGTGCGGGCCTCGGCACAGGGGCTGAACCAGTTCGTCGCTCCTGACGTCGCGCGGGTGGACCCGAAGACTCCGCCGACCACAGAAGCCTGGGCGTCCCGAGGCGTGATCATCGTCGTGCCTGCCGCCAGCGGCTGACTCACCGGGGAGGTCCCCGTCTGGTCGGAAGTCCCCGTCTGGCCGGAAGTCCCGCGCAGACTCACCTCACCACGGGTGGAACCAGCCACCAAGGTGCCTGATTCGGTGCTTGCACAGGCTTTTGACAGTGCGAAATGCACCGGTTCCTGCCCAGTGCTGGGGAGCTTGGCCCGCGGGAGCACGGCCAGGACTGCTATCACGATCACAGTGAGGGCCACGATGAGGATGAGCTCACGGAGTCGGCTAAGTCGGCGATCATCGGCGGACTCTCGCCCGTCCGATCTCCGCGAGCCGCTGTTGTGTGGAGCTGATGCCTGAGACTCCTGTCGTCGCGCACCCTGATGCGTCGGCGCCTCCGGCGAGCTGAAGCCGTCCTTCTCAGATTGGGCTGTCCGGGATCTGACGCCGCTGCCGTGAGCGTTGCGGGATTGGTCGTCATCGGTCCCCCGGCGTGGGGAACTCATTGTTCGACCGCCCGGCGTCGAGCAGCCGTGGGTGCGCCTGCCGTCCGGGTGCCACCGACAGCGAATCCCTCAGGGTCGGCTGCGCGGCGAGCAGCGCCGCTGGGCACGCTCGATGTGAGTGCACGACGTGGTGCATTGGTGCGGCTCGTGGCCGCCGGTGCTGCCAGGACGATGACCGCGAGCAGGGCGATCACCTGCCACAGACAGCCCACCCAGGCAACGGACGAGTGCCAGCGCAGGACGCCTCCACCGGTGCCCACCGCGAACGCCTGACGCCAATCGCCGCTGTCGGCGGCGGCGAGCGAATGGCCGTTCACCTCGGCATGCCAGCGGGCGCTCCTCGGCTCCGAGATGATCAGCTGGCGATCGCCACCACCGGCTGGCACCGTTCCCGCGATGGGGGTCTCCCGGTCATCGTCGCGCATCACTGCGCGCGAGACCGGATCATCGAGCGTCCACACCGTTGTCTTCCCGTCGATCAGGGCGGCGGTGATCCCCGGGGCGCCGGTCAGTGATCCTCGAGCATCGGCGGAGGCGCCCCGGACCCAAAGATGCCCGATGCCCAGCTTCGTAAGACGCCCAGTCAGATCGTCAGAGGCGGCACCCAGGGCGATCTGCCCGGCCAATGACGCCACCTCCCGCCTCATCGTTGGATCCGGTGAGATCGCATCGACTTCACCATCGCCCCATCGTGGGGAATTCGCGTCGACAAGGGCATAACGAGTGGGCCCATCAGCGACATCAATCATGAGCGTGCGAGTCTGCCGCGGCGACTGCTCGACCGCGCGCACATAATCCGGGAGGGGCGAGGGAGCCCTGTGCAGGCTGCCGGACGCACCGGCGAGCGCCCACCAGGCTGCGCCGATGAGCACGCATATCGCGATCATCAATCCCTGACCCATCTGAACTCGCGTCAGGAACCGGCCAGAGCCGGGGTCGGTTGCCGGTGACGTCGAACCAGGATCGCCCGAGGAGGATCGTGGCCTGCCGATACCGAAGCCATTCAGCGCAAGCGCCACGAAGATCGCCGCCAGGTACCATTCGACGCCGTTCGGGCGCACCGGGGTGCCGCCCAGGGTGAGCACCAGATGAGGCAACGCACAGGCGATGATCAGGGCGCCGGCACCGGCCATGGCGATCACACGGCGCGTGGGCGTATCAAGCTCGTCATCTGGGGCCAGCAGATAGCCGATCAACGCGCCCACGATGACCAGGCCCACAAAGAGGATCGACACCCACCACGGCGTGTTGCCGCCCAGCTGACGCCCGAGGAGCGATGGCAGCGGCCCAGCGGCATCGGACAGTGGTGCGGCAGCGGGGTCTATTCCGGTGAGCAGGCGCGCGGGCGTTGTCGCGAGGCGGATCAACCATGGCCCGAGCACGATCACCGGCGCCATGACGGCCACCAGTCCACCACGCAGATCACGACGAGCGCGCGCGAGTCCTCCGGAGAGCACCATGACCCCGAGGGCGAGTGCGGGGAAGAAGACGGCGAGCAGGGTGGTGCGCACAGCGACGGCGGCGGGGGCACGCCAGCCCTCGGCACCAATGACGGGCCGTTGCCGCCACCGGAGCAGGGCTGTGCCCAGACCGGGCAGCAGCACCGCGACCGCCACCAGATCGGCACTGCCCTGAGATATCGCCCCGACCACGGGCAGCGCCAGACCCCAGCTGAGGGCGAGTCCGTTGGCGAACCAGCCTCGCCCACAGACCTTGGCGAAGAAGCGGGCCGAGACCCAGGTGGCCAGCGCCACCGATGACGCAAGCCAGAGCGCGATGAACAGACCGGGTCGACCGGCGGCCAGCGTCGAGCCCAACGCCGCGAGCCCCAGCCAGGGAGCGTTTGCCCCGTGGGCCCCGGCAACCGGGACCATCCAGGCCTGCCACGCCCCGGACAGCGTCTGGGGAGCTGGCAGCAGCCGGGCCGCCACCAGCGGATCGGCGCTGAACAAGCCCCGCACTGCCACCATGGTGGTGATTACGGCGATCAGCACAGTGCCCAGCCGCGCCAAGCGGACTCGACGGTGAACGCTCACCGTCACATAGGCGCCGCCGGTCAGCTCATCACTATCCGGATCGTCGTCACCGTGGCGCAACTCGCGCACGGCGTCACTGGCACGCCCGGCAAGAGAATCGAGGCCATGGCGCAGATTCCATGCCCGGTCTGGCAACACGCCCGCCGGCAGCTCGGCGGCATTTCCCCGGGCGCGGACGCGCTGGGTCAGCTCCTCAGTCTCGGCGCGCGAGCTTCGGAATTGGTGCAGGGCACGCAGCTGCTGAGCCGCGCCTGACGGGGATTTTCCCACCAGATAGGCCAGCGCCGCAGCCAAAGAGCCCACGGTGATCGTCCAGCGGGTGCGTCGGGGATGGTTCGAATGCGCGCTCGCAACACGCATTCCGGCCACCGAATCCGCCACCCGGGGGTCGGGGGCAAGCAGCGACTCCCGAAGGCCCACCCGTCCGGCCTCACGGTGATAGAGGACCGCCTCGGGGCACGAGCGCACCACGAGGCCTGCCTCGTGCGCACGCCAACCGAAGTCGACGCCGTCGCGAAACAGGGGGATTGAGGGATCGAGCCCGCCGAGATGGTTCCAGCTGGAATAGCGGATGAACATGCCGGCGGTCGAGCCACCGAGCACTGGCCCGGGCGTCTGCTGGCGTTGATCAATATCGCCCGGCTCCACGCTGGGCACCCGCGCCCCGTTCGGTGCGATGGACTCGCCCAGGGCGCTCATCTGATCGGCATGATTGCGCAGCCGTGGATGCAGCAGCTTGGGGACAAGCACATCAATCCGTTGGGGGCCGCGTGTGGCCCGCAGCAACGCGTCAAGCGCGTCGTGACGTGGTTCCAGGTCGTCGTGCAGGAGCCAGAGCCACTCCGGCTCAAAGGGGATGCCGGCGTTCCGTGGGCTGGCCACTTGGCTGTCCAGCTCAATGGCCCGATTCACCGATGCGCCGAAGCCCTGGTCTGCGGGACCGGTGTAGCAGGCATCGAGGATGCCCTCGCGCACGGCCCGTTCCAGCAATTGGGCAGAGCCATCGGACGAGGCGGCATCGATCGCGATCAGACGACCGGGCCGGGCTCTCAGTCGGGCCAAGGCCACCAGGGTCCGGGCCAACCACTGCGAGCCGTTATGAGCAACCAACACAGCCAACACACCGTCGAGCGCAGGGACCTCGGGGTCTTGCTCGGGGCAACGATGCGCCCACGCCCAGGGATCGCCATCGGGCTGGGGCTCCCGAGATGGCTCATTCACGCGCCACACCCTATCGGGGAGTCGGTATGGAACTTGGTGTCAGCATGGAACTTGGCGTCAGCATGAAACCTTGGGAGTGCCCAGCCTGCCCACGCAGGCTTGCCCGCGCTCTCAGCCTGCCTGTGCCCTCGGCCAGTCCATGGAATCAGCGGGCCGTGCCCTGGAGCTCAGCTGGCCTGCGCCCTCAGCCGACGCCGTTCGCGCTCGGACAGTCCACCCCAGATACCGAACCGCTCGTCATGATCGAGTGCATAGGACAGGCATTCCGTGCGCACCGGACACGACTGACATACCTTCTTGGCCTCACGCGTCGAGCCGCCCTTCTCAGGGAAGAATGCCTCCGGGTCAGTCTGGGCGCACAGAGCGTGCTCACGCCAGCTCAGTGCGTCCTCCTCTGACTCATCGAACGACGGCAACTCGAGCATCGCATTTCCCTTCGATCAATGGCCGCGCAGGATTCCGCGCCATGCGAAAGCGCAGTCCTGAGGGGGGACCTTTCCCGCTGATGTCATCATCAACAGGGACGAACTACATGGATGAAATTACATGCCTTCCATGAGCAGGCGTCAAATGAGATGCCATTCGCCACGCCCGGGAGTCCCAAAAAATTTGACGACTTCCTGGCCCATTTTCGGCGTTCATACGTAGCATGACGAGCACTTGTCTCACTGCTTGAGCTCCGGCGCGTCTCGAATCATGATCGCTGACAGCATAATTTTGACGACAGGTCGTCAATGAAAGATCTCCTGTCCGGGAGCGCTAGTTCTCGCGCCCGGTGTCACTGTCAGCGTCACTCTCGGTGTCACCCTGCGCACGCTTCCCGGGGTCGTCCGCCCCGTGCCCGCTCTCCTGATCGCCGGCAACGGTGGCGCCGTCGGCATGCTCTTGTGGGTTGAAGACGACTGGACCGGTCTGGGAGACATCCCTGGGAGTCATCGCGTCAATCCTGATCAACGATGGCGTGGTGCTCAATGATCCGGCACCGGATGCCCCCGCGTCTGGGCCCCCCGCGTCTGGACTTCCTGCGTCTGGACTTCCTGCGTCCGATGGCCCGTCGCCCGAGGTCCCGGTATTCAATGTCTGCGCGCCCGGCGACACAACGTCCCCGGCTGTGCCGACCGACCGGGCGGCGTCATCGGCGGTTCGAGCAGACGCTGCGTCACCCGCGGACAATGAGGGCCCGGCCTCCGACTCCTCGTGGGCCTCGAGACGAGCCTGCGAATGCTGAACTGATGAGACTGGCTGGTTCGTTGGATGCTGGTTCGTCGCAGGGGACTCCGGGCGCGATGTCTCGGGCTCGGGGGGCGTGGGACGGGCAGCGGCGAAGGCAGTGGACAGGCCCGCCACACCGCTGCGCCAATCGGCCGGCCGCGACCTCTGGGACTCGCTGAGAGCTGACCCGCCGTCATGAACGTTCCCGAGGCCCAACTCGTCAGCTGGCTTGGCCCATTGGTTACTCACGGCCTCTTCCGCTCGCCACACGGTCGGCAGTTCCTCATTCGCCGAGCGGCGGGCGGGCCGTTCGGGTGCCTTGAGCGTCGCTGATATCCGCCACAGGATGGCGGCGATGCCGGCTTTGACGCCCAGAGCGATCAGCGCGCCGATCACCTCGAGGACAATCGATGAAACCGTGCCACCTCCCGACAGATCGGTCGCCAGCAGGAAGAGGTCATAGGCGACCACGAGCCAGGTGGAGATGGCTGCGATTTTGCTCAGCAGCTTCACATGGCCGGTCTCTGGCCTGATGTACGCGCAGGCACCCACCAGGAGCAGGACAAATACCAACCAGCCGATGGCCACCGACGATGACAGGGCTCGCGTGGCCCGCCCCAGCCCCATGTGGTGATTGAACAGATTGAGCAGGATCTGGATGAGTCCCGCAGCCAGAAAACCGAAGGTCAACATGACCGCCACCCAGGTGGCGGGTTCACGCCATTTCAGCAGGCGCTGACCAAGCGGCACACGAGGAGCCGACGACGCCTTGGTGTCCTGCGGGCTCATGGTGGTGATCTGCTCGCTCATGCCAGCTCCGCATCCACCTCGTGGGCGACCCGGGACACCAGCGTCTTGACTTGTTGGGAATCAGCTAGTGGGCAACTCAGGGTGGCTGTGGGCGTGCGGACCACCGCCATCTGTCGCAGTCCCGCCACCGCCAGCACCGAGCCTGACTCGTCAGCATTGATGAGCAGACAGTCGTGGGTGTCCTCGGCGATCACCGCGCCCTGGGCCACATTGCCATTCTCATCGTGTGGCAGCTCCAGGTACAGGCTGGCGAAGCTTCCCACATCGGCCCATCGCGTTTCCAGGGCCACGGCCACCACATGGGCACGACCTTTGCCCTGGCTCACTGGCTCCATGACGCCATAGTCCACCGACGACTTGAACAGTGCGGGGTAGATCTCGCCCAGCAGTTCTGGGTGGGCCGCCAGCTCCTGCACCTGGTGATAGGTCTGCGGCAGCAGGATCTCCAGCTCGCGCAACAGCGTTGCGACGCGCCAGACGAACATTCCGGAATTCCACCAGTAACGCCCCGACGAGACATAGGCGGCGGCCGTGGCGGCGTCAGGCTTCTCCTTGAACTCGGTCACCTGCGAGACGTCGGCGAAGCCGGCGACATCGCCGCCGCGATGCAGATAGCCGTAGCCGGTGTTGGGGTTGGTCGGCACCACGCCAAAGGTGACCAGCGCATCCGGATCGGTCTCCGCCACCGCGAAGGCGGTGGCCAGGCGCTCGCGGAAGGCCTCGACAGGTTCGATGATCTGATCGGCGGTGATCACGGCGGTGATGGCTTGTGGGTCCCGGCGCGCCAACACTGCGGCGGGCCATGCCACCGCGTTGAGCGAGTCGCGTCCGACCGGTTCCCCCAGCAGATTGGCGGCGGGTACCTCGGGAATCTGCGCGGCGACCTCATCGGTATAGGCCGCGCCGGTGCAGATGAGGATCCGGGAGGGGTCTACCGCACCGGCCACCCTCTCAAAGGCGAGCCGCAGCAGGCTCTTGCCGTCGATCATCCGCAGCAGCTGCTTGGGCTCGCCCTTACGGCTCAGGGGCCACAGTCGTGTGCCCGATCCCCCGGCCATGATCACCGCATATCTCACCCGCCCACCCTAGCGGGCACCCCTGCCACGCCCGAGGGGCAACACCGGCTGACGACTCACGGGCGATCTCTTCGCCGACTCCCGGCCCTGACCGGTAGCGTGGCGCCCATGGCCAAACGCGATGATGAGGCTGAGCAGAAGTCTGACCTCGATTGGCTCTACCGCCGTGGGCCCGAGGACACGCCCGATCCATTGGCCGGAAGGCCGGCGCGGGTGACGAACACATTCACTCGCGCCGATGTGCAGCGCCACGAGCAGGAGTTCTTGGCTGATCGCGCCCAGCGTCAGGCCGAACAGCAGGCCCGTCAGAACCGGGCGGCCCGGCAGGCACGTGCCGCGAATGGAGGGGACGCCGGAGGCGCGGGCCGACCCCCTCGTCGTCCGGTTCCTGCTCCCCAGCCAGCAGCTCACCCCCCGCGACCGCGCCGACGCCGGCGCAAGCGCACTGTTGTGCGCACCGTGCTCATCGTGCTTCTCGCTTGGCTGATCTATACCGTCGCCGTGCCGGTGCGGGCCCTGGCCGTGATGCAGCAGGCCGACTGGGAACCCGCCGCCACAGGGCGTCCAGCACAGCAGCCGGGCACCGCGATCCTGCTTGTGGGCAGCGATTCGCGCGCGGATCTCACCGAGGCGCAGAAGGCGGCTTTGGGCACTGGCGATGCTGAGGGTCAGCGCACTGACACGATCATGATCTTGTACACGCCCCCGCTGGGCGGACGTTCGGTGTTGATCAGCGTGCCGCGCGATTCCTATGTGACGATCCCCGGCTATGGCAAGAACAAGATCAATGCCGCCTATTCCTACGGCGGCGCGCCATTGCTGACCCAGACCATTGAGAATGCGACCGGACTGCGCATGGACGGATATATGGAGGTCGGCTTCGCGGGCTTCGCCGACATCATCGATGCGGTCAACGGTGTGCAGGTCTGCCTGGACTCCCCCATGAACGACCCGCTGGCCAATATCAATCTGGCAGCCGGCTGCCAGACGCTCAACGGCGATAACGCCCTGGGCTATGTGCGTCACCGCTACGGCGACCCGGAGGGTGATCTGGGCCGGGCCAAGAGACAGCGCGAGGTCATCGCCAAGGTGGGCAAGAAGGTCTTATCGCCGGGCACCGTGATCAATCCAGTGCGCTGGTGGAATGTGAATGACGCACTGTCCAAGGCCATCACGCGCGGCAAGGACATGGGACCCGGCGTGGGGCTGGGCGCGGCGCGCGGGATGGTGAGCATCGCAGGCGGAAAGGGCCTGACCCTTCAGATTCCGGTCTCGGATTCCTCGGCGTGGTCTGACGATGGGCAGTCCGTGGTGCTGTGGGATTCCTCGCGGGCGTCGCAGATGTTCGGACTGCTCGCCAAGGGAGACACCAAGGATATGGATCAGTTCGCGAGCTGATCCATATCCTGCCCTGATCATTGCATCAACGATGGGTGCAGACGAGCACTGGGGTGCAGCCGAGCACTGCCTGAAATTTCTTTGGCCAGCGCGCGAAGCCAGGCCAGCGCTCGGAGCCCACGCCAGCGCGCGGACTCCGATGACGACCGGGCCCGATTCAGATCCCACGCGGGCCCAGATCAGCTGACCAGATAACCGATCCCGGCGTCCTTCTAGTGCTCGACGGACCGGGACCGCACGATCTCGCCCTTGCGTCGGGCGGAGTCGCGCAGATCACGCTGGAAATCCAGCATTTTGTCGATCAGCGTCTGATCACCGGCAGCCAGGATGCGCACCGCCAGCAGACCCGCGTTGCGGGCGTTGTCGATGGACACGGTGGCCACCGGCACGCCGGCGGGCATCTGCACGATCGACAGCAGCGAGTCCATGCCCTCAAGGTTCTTCAGCGCCACCGGCACGCCGATCACAGGCAACGGTGTGACCGCGGCCAGCATGCCGGGCAGATGAGCCGCCCCGCCTGCGCCCGCGATGATCACCCGCAATCCCCGCTCATGAGCCGCGCGGCCATAGGCCAGCATCTCATCGGGCATCCGATGGGCCGAGACGACATCGGCCTCGAAGGGCACACCGAACTCGGTGAGCGCCTGAGCAGCAGCCTCCATGGTGGGCCAATCGGAGTCGGAGCCCATGACGATCCCGACCAGCGGCTGATCGGAGGCCGTCACCGGCGTGGGCCGCTCTGAGCGTGCCGCCTGCGGGTCACTCACCGTCGTCCTCCATCACATCGTCGTCACCCATCAGATAATGCGCCACCGAACGAGCGCGCTCCTGCACATCGCCGAGATCCTCGCCGTAGGCCGTGACATGGGCCATCTTGCGACCCTCACGCCACTGCTTGCCATAGAGCTGGACCTTCAGGCCTCCATCAGCAAGCGCTGCGGGCAAGGCGGCAAGCAGATCCTTGCGTGACCCGCCGAGCACATTGCGCATGGTGCACCATGCCGAGCGCGCCTGGGCATAGCCCAGCGGCAGTCCCGCGACGGCACGCAGGTGATTCTCGAATTGGCTGGTGATGGCGCCGTCAATGCTCCAGTGGCCCGTATTGTGCGGACGCATCGCCAGCTCGTTGATCACGACCTCGCCGCCGGGACGTTCCATCAGCTCAACCGCCAACACTCCCACCACGCCAAGCTCCTTGGCGATGTGCAGGGCCATGGCCTGGATCTCAGCCTCATGATCACTGGTCATCATCGGCGCGGGCGTCGTGGTCTCCACGCAGATCCCATTGGCCTGCACGGTCTCGCTCACGGGATAGGCGACCGCCTCGCCATCGGGATTGCGCACCACGATCACCGAGAGCTCCCGGGCGAAGTCCACGAACTCCTCCGCGAGAATCTGCACCTGCTCGCCGGCGCTCACCGCCAGGCCTTCGGTGAAGGGGATCGACGCCGCACCGGGACCGTCAAGCTTCCACACGCCATGGCCGTCGTAGCCGCCGCGTGATTCCTTGGCGATGACCGGCCAGCCGATCTCATCGCCGAACTCCGCCAGAGCCGTGGCGTCGTCACAGATGCGCCATTTCGGGGAGGGCAGGCCCAGCTCCTGACCAAGCTTGATGCGCATGAGGGCCTTGTCCTGCGCGTAGACGAGCGCCTTGGGCCCGGGACGCACCAACACGCCGTCGGCCTCCAGCTCGCTGAGCAACTCGGTGGGCACATGCTCGTGATCGAAGGTGATCACATCGACCGTCTTCGCGAAGGCCTTCACCGTGGCCGGATCGGTGTAATCGCCGACGGTGACATCGTGCACCACCTCGGCCGCGCTGACATCGGGCCCCTCGGCCAGCAGCTTCACATCCAGACCGAGACCGATCGCTGATTCATACATCATCCGGGCCAACTGGCCGCCGCCGATGATGCCCACCGTGTGCACAGATTCCACTCCTTCAGCCTAACCGCCGCGCGTCAAGTCCCCATGGCGAGCCCGGACCCTTCAGCGCGGGCCGCAGAGGCCGTGCCATCATGAACGCCATGAGCACTCATATCGTGGCCCTGGGCGGCGGCGGCTTCTCCATGGCGCCCAATAGCGCTCCCACCAGCCTGGACCGCTATCTGGTTGACCTCTCGGGGCAGCGATCGCCCCTGGTCTGCTTCGTGCCCACGGCATCGGCTGACTCCGCGCCGTACATCAACCGCTTTCTCATGGCCTATTCGGGCCTGGGAGTGCGCACCATGGTGCTCACCCTGTGGCAGGGGGCGGCCGAGTCGGTGAAGCGCCTGCCGGAGGCCGATGTCGTGCTGGTCGGCGGTGGCAACACCGTCAACATGCTGGCCCTGTGGGACGCACATGGCGTCTCACGCACCCTTCGGATGATGGCCTCCGATAGTTCCCGCACGATGGTGCTCGGCGGCCTGTCTGCCGGTGGCGCCTGCTGGTTCGAGGGCTGCCTCACCGATGCCTTTGGCGATCTGCGCGGCTGGCGCGGCGGACTCGGGATGCTCTCGGGAAGCTTCTGCCCCCACCTCGACGGCGAGGACCGCGGTGCCATCTACACCCAGGCCATCGCCACGGGTGTGCTGCCCGGCGGCTATGCGGTAGACGATGGCGTGGCGGTGCACTTCGAGAACGGGAAGTACACCGACGTGCTGGCCGAGCGTGAGGGGCCAACGGCGCTGCGCCTGATGCCCAGCTCGGAGCCGACCGCCAGCGGCGTGCTCACCGAGATCCTGGAACCGGAAGTCCTCTAGACCTTCCCCGGGAATCCTGGAACCGGAAGTCCTCCAGGCCTTCCCCGGGAATCCTGGAACCGGAAGTCCTCCAGGCCTTCCCCGGGAATCCTGGAACCGGAAGTCCTCCAGGCCTTCCCCGGCCGCGACGCCCGCGTCAGGCGCGGAAGGCGCTGACCAGAGCGCGCACCGCACGCTCGAGACCCGCGGCGACCTCGTGGGAATCCATTCCGGCCTCCACCTGCTTCATGCACGAGTTGAGCAGTCCGCCGGTCATCGCGCCGCCGAGCCGGGCATTGCCCGGGGAGATGGCGGCCCAGGCCTCCCCCAGGCCCGCGAACATATTCGCGTGCGCCTGACTCACCGCCCCTGCCGCCTGCTGGTCCAATCGATTGTCACCCACCTTCATCAGCCAGCCGTGACCGGCGATGGTTGCCTGCTCAAGATTGGTCAGCGCCCATGCAACGATCTGCTCTGTCGGATCATCGGAGGCATCCATCGCCTGCTGCACTGCGCGGAACCAGGCCGGCATATAGCGCTCGACCACCAGCCCGCGCAGATCGTCAACGCTGTTCACATAGCGATAGATGGAATTGCGAGCCACGCCCGCCTTGGCGCTCACCGCACTCGTCGTGAACTGGTCGGGGCCTTCGTCACGCAGCACCTCTTCGGCGGCGTCGATAAGGCTGGTCAACACCCGCTCGTGATGCTCTCGCACCGTGGGGGCATTGATCTTCGGCATAGGACGGACCTTTCTCCACGCCGGCTGAAGAGCCGGCTGAGCTGTGCGGCGGTTGCCCGCCGCATCCAACCGTAGCGGCAGCCCGAAGAGCGCTGGGCGCCATGAGACGGCGCTAATAGGGCAGATCGGGCAGCTGGGGCTGCGATTCGGTCACCAGCTGGCTCACCGCGTCGTGCAGTGCCACGATCTGGGGCATCCCATAGAGGTCCAGTAGCGTGCCCGCCGTGGTGGTGAGCACGAGCGTCCCCGACCCCCACAGACGGTCGAGCAGAGTGCGCTTGTATGAGACATTCGCGATACGGCTATAGGGCAGATCGCTACGACGGCGCCTGATCAGGCCGGTGCGCACCACCAGACGACGATCGGTGAAGCCATAATGCGTCGTCGCCCAGGCGAGCACGGGCCTGAGCACGAAGAAGACCGCCAGGGCGGCGGTGAGCACACCGATCACCCACCCGGCCCATGGCTCGACGACGGAGGGCACCATGGCCAGCGCCACCCCGCACGCCGCCGCCAGAGCGAACAAGAAGATGATCGGCACCGCCAGCGCCTTGGGATGGGCGCGCAGATCGGCGATCGCCGTCTCATCGGGCGCCAGATGCCGTGTCCATCCCATGGGCCCATTCTGGCAGCCATGTGCGGCGGGGCATTCCAGCCGGTCCCACACTCGCCCGCGATTGACCCCAGCCAGGGAAGGATCCGGGCTTGCCGGGACAGGCCATGACCGTGCGGCGGCTGGTGAGCATCTAACGCAGATGCACCACATCGCCGGCGGTGAGCACCTCACGCTCGCCCGCGTCATGCTCCACGATCAGCGCGCCATCTGCGTCAACCCCCACGGCGACACCAGTGATCGATCCGCGTTCGGGGTGCTGAAAATCCAGGTGGACGCTCACGGTGCGGCCGATCGTCGCGCATACCGCCGCATACTCGTCCCTGATCTCGCCGCGTTCCTGCCAGATGTCGAGCCACCGGTCGAGTGCGCCGAGCACGGCTGCCATGAGTGGCGTCTTCTCATGGGGCAGACCTGCCAGGAGCAGCGATGTGCCGGTGGGCACGGGCAGCTCGCTTTCCGACATGCTCACATTCAGGCCCCAGCCGAGCACGGCCCGCTCCCCCACCCTCTCGCTGAGGATGCCACAGATCTTGTGCTCGTCGAGCATTACGTCATTGGGCCATTTCACGGTAACCCGGCCAGGCTCGGCACCGGTGTAAGCCTCCACGCCCTCGCGCACCGCCACGCCGACCAACAGGCTCAGCCAACCCCACTGCTGAGCCGGCGGACGGGGTGCCACCAACGCCGAGGTGGCCACCGAGGTTCCCGCGGTGTCCTGCCATATCCGATCAAATCGCGCCCGTCCGCCTACCTGATGTTCGCTCATCACCACCAGACCCGATGACGCGCCGGCCCTGGCCCGGGCCGTGAGATCGTCATTGGTCGATCCGGTCTGGGCGAACCATTCGATGGGGCCCCACTGGCTGTCGGGCCCCAACTCTTCGATGAGCTCGGGAACGTTCACAGGTGGTGTCGTCGGCATGGCTCATTAGCCTAGGCCTGCTCCGCAATGACAGACCCGGGGATCACCGCCGTCGCCGCAGCGACGCGGGCCACCACGGATAGCAGCGATCGGCGCGCCGATGTTGCGGGCATTCTGCACGGCATGAATGATGGTTCAGTGAACAGCACATCACGGCGCACCACTGCGGCCATTCGCTCCGCCGCGCTGGAGCTGGCCTTGCGCGACGGAGCCGACAAGGTGACCGTCGATCAGATCGCCGCGGCGGCCGGCGTATCCCGCCGTACCGTCTTCAACCATTTCGAGACGAAATACGACGCCTTCATGCCTGAAGTTGCCGACTACGCCGAGCACTCCCTAAATGACTTCGCCATGTCGCGCCAGCCCGATCTCGTGCTCGCCCTCGGCGACCTGATCGGCAACCGCATCGACCAGGTGCAGTTCACCGGCGATCAGATCCGCGCGGTGCGCAAGCTGGCCCTGGACAGCCCAGGCCTGCACAATGCAATGCGCGGACGCAGCGGCGCACTCGACGCCCGCCTCCAGTCTGCGGTCATGCGCCGTCTCGACAGCACACCCGACGATCCCAGGACCACGATGACTTTGGCCCTGGCCCGCAGCATCTGGCGCACCACCCTGGACGCCTGGCTCGCCGGCCCCGACGAAGACGTCGGCCAGAGCTCCCTGCGCAAATGCCTGGCGGAATCGATGGACACATTGTTAGCGCTCGTTCGTCCAACAGCCGCCGGCTCTGCCTCTCACGACGACTAACCACGACATTTACCCTGAGACGACAGTCACCGTGAGGCGACGGCTTCCCCGGGACCGCGCCCAGGAGGTCAACTGCTCTGGGGCAGATTCCCTGGGGATGGGCGGCCTGCGTGTTCCCCATCAATTGAGTTCCCTCGAGATCACCTAAGCCCAGCCACGTGATTTCCGGCGCCCCGAAGGATCACCGGCGCATGACGAATTGATTCCTCGCACCCCGGTGGGGCGTCACTGCCCAGAACACCTCACCATCTCAGTCGTCGCGACGAGGAGATTCTGCGGGCTCAGAGCCCGGCTCGTCCAGTTCTCGCAGCAGCGCCTCGCGCTCGGCTGGCCATTGGGCCATTTCCCGCTCGATCACCTCACCCAGACGCGTGAACCATTGCGCATTGAGCCACAACCGACGCCCCGCCGGCGTGCTCACCCCACCGGCCGCCTGGGCTCCCTCGACGAAGAGCTGCTTGCTCGCCTCGATCACATTGCTGCGCCCCAGGAGCGCCTCATACCAGTCGTCGCTGCTCAGGGCATGGACCACGCGTCGACTCCCCGGACGACGAAGCTTGCGCGTGAATCCAATATCCGCGAGATATTTCGTGGCCCCAGACACGGCCGCCGGCGAAACATTCAACGCCTCCCCGATCTGGGACGCCGTCAGCTCGGCGTCCGGCTCGGCCAGCAACAGCGCGAAGACATAGCCGGTGAGGCCCGGCATGCCGCTGGCGGCCATGAGGCCGCCGAAGTGCGAGACGAACTCGGAGACTCCCTGCTCATCGCGTGAATCCGGCGGCTCGTCGGGGCCCTGCCTGTCCTCAGCGTGCGCGCTCACTGCGGCTGACCTCCCGACACCTCATGTCACCTGATTCATAACTTTCACTGTTTCGTGAAATGAATGCAGATTAACACGCACCCTTGTCCGGCCCGCGTCATCCACCGCGTCCTCATGCCGTGGACGAATCAACCGAATCCGATCCCTGCGGCGGAATCTCGCCCATCAGCCGCCACATGCGGATGGCCACATTCATATGACTCGACACCATGAGCACCACCACGATCGCCCAGAAGCCCGGAACTCCCCAGTGATAGATCTCGACCAGTTCCCAAGTGGCCTCCAGGGCCATCAGCGACGCGCCTCCGGCAACGGTGAACCAACCAGTGGCGCGATTGACGAACGACGCCATCACACGCGTCGCGCGGTCTTTTCCCGAACCGCGCCCCCAGCGGCGAATCCGTGCCCGCTGCACGAAGTAATAGGCGGGCGGCGACAACCACAGCGCCCGATCAGCCGGCTTGAGGGTCACATCGCCCTGACCCTTGCGTCCGATTTCCCACAGCTCGATGGAACCCTGCAACAGGGGCCCGGCAACCAACAGCCATGCTCCGAGGAAACCCGCCCAACTCACGAGAATCTGCACCCGGCCATCATGCCCGCCCTCGGTCGCCTGCCGGTCGCGATGCTCGCCCTGATGCCCCGGAGACAGTCTCGTCAGCGGCGCCTCCGCGACTTCCCCATGGTCCTCAAGGAGATTTTTTCAGAACATTCACGTTTTCGTGAAATATGTGTAGATTGTGCCCCATGAGTCCTACTCGGGTGAGTACAGCGATCGAGATCACCGGCCTGGTCAAGACCTTCGGGCGGGTCACCGCCCTGGACGGGGTTGACCTGAGCGTGCAGCACGGGGATGTGCACGGCTTCCTGGGTCCCAATGGCGCGGGCAAGTCAACCACCATCCGCATCCTGCTGGGACTATTGCGCGCCGACTCCGGAAACGCACGCGTGCTCGGCGCCGATCCGTGGGCCGATGTGCGCACCCTGCACCGGCGCCTCGCCTATGTGCCGGGCGATGTGACCCTGTGGCCGAATCTCACGGGGGGCCAGGTGATCGACCTGCTCGCCCGACTGCGCGGCGACCTCAACCCGGCGCGACGCGACCAGCTCCTGGAGCGATTCGACCTCGACCCCACCAAGAAGGCGCGCAGCTACTCCAAGGGCAACCGGCAGAAGGTCGCGCTCGTCGCGGCGCTGGCCTCCGACGCCGAGCTGTTCCTCTTCGACGAACCAACCTCGGGCCTTGACCCGTTGATGGAGGCCGCCTTCGACGCCAGCGTCCACGAGCTCAAGGCACGCGGCGCAACCGTCCTGCTGTCCAGCCACATCCTGTCGGAGGTCGAGCAGCTGTCAGACAAGATCAGCATCATCAAGAGTGGGCGGATCATCGAGACCGGCACGCTGGAACAGATGCGTGCCATGCACACCACCTCGGTGAGCGCCGATGTGACCGGCGAGGCACCCGAGCTGGCGGCCATGCCGGGCGTCAGCCAGCTCAAGGCGACCGGGGACCACATCAGCTTCGTGGTGGACGCGGCCCATCTGGACGAGGCGATCAGCGCCCTGGCCCGCGCCGGGATCACATCATTGGTCAGCGAGCCGCCCAGCCTGGAGGTGCTGTTCTTGTCGAAGTACGCCGATTCGGCCCCTGCGGGTGTGGCGGGCTCACCGAGCGCCGGTGACCAGCGGTGACCACGCAGACGAGCGCCGAGACACGGCGTGGCGCTGGCAGCGGCAACGGCGTCAACACAAGCAATGGCACGGGAACCGGTGTGGGCGCCCTCCTGCATCTGGCATTGCGCCGCGACCGCATCCTCATCGCCGTCACCCTGGTGGTGGTGTGGGCGCTCAACTACTACTCGGCCGAGGCCATGCGCAGCCTCTACCCACAGTCCTCCGATCTTGCGGCGGCGAACGCGGCCGCGAATGCCTCCACCGGTGTCGTGGCGATGTATGGGCACATCTTCGACGTCAACTCCGTGGGCGGGGTCGGTTCCACCAAGATGGCCATGATCAACTTCATCATTCTGGCCTTCCTGGTGGTCGCGCTGGTGCGCCGGCATACCCGCGCCGAGGAGGAGACCGGACGCCAGGAGCTGATCGGATCGGCACCAGTGGCTCGTCAGGCGCCCCTTGTGGCGGCGGTGATCCTGGCCGCCGCCACATCGGTGATCTGCGGACTGGTGACCTGGGCCTGCGTTCAGGCAGGTGGATGGCCGGCATCCGGCTCCATGCTCTACGGACTCGCGTTGGCCGGCGTCGGATTGTCATTCACCGGCATTACGGCGGTTGCCGTGCAGCTGTCGGCCAACAACCGCACCTGCGGCATCTGGGCCTTCAGCGCCATCGGGGTGTCATTCGTGCTGCGCATGATCGGCGATGTCTACTGGAATCGTCCCACCCATGTGCTGTCGTGGCTGTCACCCTTGGGGTGGGGACAGCAGGTGCGTCCCTATGACGGGAGCCGGGGCTGGGCGCTGGTGGTGCCGGTGGTCTTCTTCGCCCTCACCGTGGCGCTCGCCTTCGTGCTGCTATCGCATCGAGACCTGGGGGCAGGACTGTTCGCTGAGCGCGCCGGGAAGGCCCACACGCGGATGGGCAGCTCGACCGCACTGGCCTGGCGACTGCACCGTGGATCATTCATCGCCTGGCTGGCCTGCTATGTGATCTTCGGCGCATTGGCCGGGGGTATCTCGGGCTCGATGCAGGGCATGATCAACGCCGACGGCGAGGCGATGCTGCGAGCCATGGGTGGCGTGGGCCACCTCAACGACCTCTACTTCACCCTGATCAGTGCCTTCGCCGCCCTCGGCGCGGCCGCCTATGGCGTGGCCACGGTGCTGCGGATGCGCAGCGAGGAGAGCTCAGGACATCTGGAACAACTCCTGGCCACTCCCCTGACCCGGCTGCGGTTCGCGGCGTCCTATCTGGCGCAGGCCGTGCTCGGCTCGGCGGTGCTGGTGGCCCTGTTGGGCGCCACCGCGGCCACCATGCACGCGGCATCCCCAGACGGCGGCGATTGGTGGCGAGTGTTCAGCGGAGCGCTCATCGGACTGCCGGGCATCTGGCTGCTCACGGCATTGGCTTTCGTGGCGCTGGCCTGGCTGCCCCGCCTGGACTGGCTGGGCTGGGTCTTCCTCGGCTGGGTGGTCGTCGTCGACGAGCTGGGCGCACTGCTGAAGTTCCCGCACTGGCTGCTCCAGGTGTCGCCCTTCGCACATCTGCCGAAGCTTCCGGTGGAACCGATGACATGGACGCCCGTGGTGGTCATCACCGCCCTGGCGGCAGTCCTGCTGGCCGCGGGGTTCGTGGGCTATCGGCGTCGCGATATGCCCGTGATCTGAGCAGACGCCGACTCACACAGGACTAGTGGACGTCTGGTCATAGACGCCTCGGCGGGCCCCGCGCTGCTATGCGCTATTCGTCGGAGGGCGCCGAATAATCGATGTCCCGCTTGGCGAATTCGGCGTCACTGCTGAGGAACGCGTGCGGACTGCGCCGCCAGCGCACCATCGTCCAGCCGGGATCGGTGCACATGCGCGCCACGGCCAGTCCCGCCGCCAAGGCCATCACGCCCACCAGGGCGTCGGTGCCGTAGGCCAGCGACTGGGTGATGTCGTGGGCGTTGAACCAGTACATCGTGCGGTACATCGAGGTGCCGGGCACCATGATCACCGCACCAGGGACCGACAGGGTGATGCGGGGCAGGTCGTTGTTCTTGGCGAGCATCCAGGCGAGCATGCCCACCACGAATCCGCCGACGAGGCTGGCCATCTGGGTGGGCATGCCAATGCGCTGGGCATAGAGCCGCATCATATTGGCCACCATTCCGGCGATCGCCGCGCGCAGCATCATCGTGCGCGTGGAGTTGAACATCACGGCGAATCCGCAGATGCCCACGAAGGTGGCGGCGGCATTACCCACCCACCACAGCACGCCGGTGAGCTCGGCGCCGGGCACCAATGGTTGCAGCCCGGTGGCCAGTGACACCGCCCAGGCCGCCGCCCCTGCCGACAGGATGATCGCCAGCGCATAGAAGGCCCTGGGCAGGCCCGCGGTGAAGTCGAGACGCGCGATGTCCAGGATCGAGGTGATCATCGGAAAGCCGGGGATGAGGAAGAGAATGGCCGCCACATAGCCCGTGCCGTCCACGCCATGGAGCACATGCCAGGGGATGGTGCGGCAGGCAAGGGTCAGCAGCAGGTACACCGAGCTGGCGGTGGCGGCAGCCAGGGCTGCGGTCCCGAATTGGTTGATCCCGCGCTTGGCCAGCGCGCGGCGCACGCCCTGCCCGCAGGCGGCTCCGAAGAAGACCAGCACGGCGTCGGTGAGTGAGAAATGGTTCAGCACGGCGAATGCGGCGCAGGCGATGCCGGCGGCCAGCATATTGATCCACCAGGGCCAGCGTCCGCGCACATGGCGGGCGATGTGATCGAGCTGGTTCTCCAGCTCACGGGCGGTGGAGCCATCGGGCAGCGCCCGGGCCAGACGTTCCAAGGCACCAATACGGGAGGCGTCCACGGCCACCCTGGGGACCTCCCGCACGACGGTACGGAAGTTGTCGCCCTTATGGGTGGTGGTGATGATCTCGGTGAGCGAGACCGAGGCATCATGGCGTTCCATCCCAATGGCCTCAGCCGCGCGCGCCATCGCATGCTTCACCCGATAGGCGCCGGTGCCTGCGCTGAGCAACATGGAGCCCAGACGCACCACCGCCTCCGTTCCGTCAATGAAGTCCCGATCATGGCGCGAGTCATCGATCACCCGCCCAATCTCTCACGTCCATCCAAGAGCCCTGTGCCGACGATGCTGTCCGACGCACGCGCCGGGGACCCCACTGGATGCGGTACGGGATGTGTCCCGAACACCGATGGCGCACGACTAAGGTTCCCCCTATGGCGAATCTCCGTACAACCGCCGGCAAGCTCGCAGACCTCGGCGACCGGATCGACAAGGCAGTCCACGCCGCGTCGCCCACCAGCGTCGACAAGCAGCATGCACGCGGCAAGATGACCGCTCGTGAACGAGTGCTCACCCTGCTCGACGAGGGCACTTTCACCGAGATGGACGAATTCGGGCGGCACCGCAGCACCAAGTTCGGCATGGAGAAGCGTCGGCCCTATGGCGACGGCGTGATCATCGGCGTGGGAGCCATTCATGAGCGCCCGGTCTGCGTCTTCAGTCAGGACGTCGGCATCTTCGGCGGCTCGCTCGGTCAGGTCTACGGCGAGAAGATCTGCAAGATCATCGACTTCGCGGTGAAGACCGGCGTGCCGCTGATCGGCATGAACGAGGGCGGCGGCGCCCGCATCCAAGAGGGCGTGGTCTCGCTCGGCATGTACGGCGAGATCTTCCGTCGCAACACGATGGCGTCGGGCGTCATCCCCCAGATCAGCCTCATCATGGGTGCCGCGGCCGGCGGGCATGTCTACTCCCCCGCGCTCACCGACTTCGTGGTGATGGTCGACCAGACCAGCCAGATGTTCATCACCGGCCCCGAGGTGATCAAGACGGTCACCGGCGAGGACGTCTCGATGGAGGAGCTGGGCGGCGGACGCACCCACAACGCCATCGCCGGCAATGCCCACTATCTGGCGGCCGACGAAGCCGACGCCATTGAATATGTGCGCGATCTGGTGAGCTATCTGCCCCAGAACAATCTTGAGGATCCACCGGTCTACGACTTCCCCGACGACGTGGACATGCCGATCACCGATCATGACCGCACCCTGGACGCGCTGATCCCCGATGATCCCTCGCATTCCTATGACATGTCGGAGATCATCCGCACCGTGCTTGACGATGACGAGTTCCTTGAGGTGATGGGCATGTACGCGCCCAACATCGTCTGCGGTTTCGGCCGCGTCGAGGGACGCTCCATCGGCGTGGTGGCTAACCAGCCTTCGCAGCTTGCCGGGGTGCTCGACATCAAGGCCAGCGAGAAGGCAGCACGCTTCGTACGCACCTGCGACGCTTTCAATATCCCCGTACTCACCTTCGTCGACGTTCCGGGCTTCCTGCCCGGCGTCGACCAGGAGCACAACGGCATCATCCACCGCGGCGCGAAGCTCATCTATGCCTATGCCGAGGCCACCGTGCCAAAGATGACGGTGATCACCCGGAAGGCCTATGGCGGCGCCTATATCGTCATGGGCTCCAAACACCTGGGGGCCGATGTCAACCTGGCCTGGCCCACCGCCCAGATCGCGGTGATGGGCGCCTCGGGCGCCGTCAACATCCTCTATCGCAAGGAATTGGCTGAGGCCAGCGACCCGGACGCCGAGCGCGAACGGCTCATGTCCGAGTACGACGAGGAGATGTCCAATCCCTATGTGGCCGCCGAACGCGGCTATGTGGACCAGGTGATCTATCCCCATGAGACGCGCTCGCAGGTGATCCGCTTCCTGCGCTTGTTGCGCACCAAGCGTGAGGCTCTGCCTCCCAAGAAGCACGGGAACATCCCGCTGTGAGCATCACCGGTGAGGCCAGGAGTGCTGGCGGGGGCCCTTCCACACCGTTGGCGGGGTCAGACGTACCACTGGTGATCAAGGGAGACCCCACCGATGAGGAGCTCGGGGCGGTCGCAGCCGTGTTGGCGGCCGTCACCGCCGAGTCGGGTCCCTATGAGAATGAGGACCGTCAGGTGCCCAGCGGCTGGAAGTCGTATTGGCGCGTGGTGCGCCAACCGTTGATCCCCGCTCATGAGGGTTGGCGCGGCAGCCTGCGCTGACGAGCCCGACAACCCGCGCCGAGGCCTTGGCCGAGACGCCCATGAGCACGCGCCGAGGCCTTGGCCCAGACGCCCATGAGCACGCGCGGGAGTTTGCGCTAAGTCGTGGCCGGGACGCGCTCCGATATTCGGTGCGGCAGGCGAACAGTAGGCTGAAGTCGTGAAATTGGTTCTCGGTTCGTCGTCCCCCGCCCGGCTGGCCACCCTGCACGCTGCCGGATTGCGACCGATCGCCATCTCCCCCGACATCGATGAGACCGCCCATATGGACGAAGGCATCGATGAGCTCACCGCCCGGCTGGCCAAGAAGAAGGGCATATCGGTGCGCCATAAGCTGCGGGCACACGATCAGCTCGATGAGCCTGTGGTCCTGCTGGCATGCGACACGATGCTTGAGATCGAGGGAAACATCGTGGGCAAGCCGGGCACGGCCGAGAAGGCCGTGATGCGCTGGTATCGCATGCGCTCACGCCAGGGCGTGATCCACACCGGTCACTATGTGGCGGTGCTCCGTGATGGTGTCGTGCACGAGCAGACCCGGGTCGCCACCACCATCGTTGACTTCGCCGATCTCACCGACTCGGAGATCGCTGACTATGCCGCCACCGGCGAGCCGGAGAATGTCGCCGGCGGATTCACCATCGACTCCCTCGGCGGCCCATTCATCACCGGCGTGCATGGCGATCCGCACAATGTGGTGGGCATCTCACTGCCCTTGGTGCGCCAGATGCTGCTCGATCTCGGCGTGCCATGGTTCAGCCTGTGGGATCGTCCGTTGCGTGGCACCTGGCAGGAACGACACGGGAAGACCGCCCCTGTCGACGCGGGCGAGTAGACCATGACAACCCCCGATTTCGTACTGCGGCTGCGCGAGCGCATCGGTCACGAACCGCTGTGGCTGGTCGGGGCGTCCGCGATCGTGCTGCGCACTGACGATGACGGCCACGGGCAGGTGCTGCTGGGTAAGCGCTCTGACTCTCACCGGTGGTCGTCCATCGACGGGATCGTCGAGCCCGGTGAAGCACCCGAGGTGACTGCGGTGCGGGAATGCCTGGAGGAGACCGAGCTGAACGTGGCCGTGGAGCGACTCGTGATGACCGGCGTGCTCGGCCCGATCCGCTATCCCAATGGCGATGTCTGTTCCTTCGTCGACCATGTCTTCCGCGCCCATGTCGTGTCGGGTGCGGTGGGCACCGGTGATCGGGAGAACTCGGAGGTCGCCTGGTTCGATGTCGATGGGCTTCCCGAGGGCATGGACCCAGTGGTGCTGCGCCGCATTCGGGCGGCGGTGCGCAACGACTCCGAGGTGATCCTTGCCGGACGATATCCGGAGTATGCCTGAGCCCGGTTGTCCATCACCGTGTCTGCCGTACCGGCCATCCCTGGGGACGGCGACGATCGAGCCGCCATGATGTCGGAGTGCTCGATGCCGAGGCCCACTGCTGCGCGTCATCCGGAGTCAGAACAGTCGTCCGGAGAAGAACAAGGGAATCAGGGTGCCGAAGTGCTCGAGGCCGAGACCTGACGCAGGGTGAGTCCAGCGATCTGATCGTCCATGGTGAAGGCACCCTGCCAGCCAGGCGCGTCAAAGATCAGGGAATCAGAGCTTGCGGCAGTGATGGTGAAGCCCAGCGAGCTGAGCCCGGAGCGCAAGAAGTCGTAGAACTGGTGGCCCTGGCTGCCGGGCACCACAAGGGTGACCACATTCGTCTGATCCACGCGTTGGCGCAGTTCCAGACCGGCAGGCACCCGGAAACCCTCCGGGCCATTGGCGAAGCCCAGCGAGCTCAGCGTCACACCATCAAGGGTCGAGGGATTTACCGACGGCCCCTGCGAGATCGACACGCTGGAGGCCGACGAGGCTGTGGTGGTGGCGGGACTGGCACTCGGTGACGTCCCTGAGCCTGTCGAGCATGCGGTGACCACCGCCGCGAGACCCGCACAGGCCACGATCAACGCGGGTAGTCGTCGAGCACGCACAAAGCGGGAGGGCGCCGCACAGGAGGGCAGGGCATGAGACGCCCTTCCGCGAGAAGCCGTCACCACAGCCGGTTCGGGATGGGAGCGCGTCGTGGTTGGCGGCATATTCGCACAGGCAATGCCGTCGGGGGTCTGGTTGTCTGCGAGGACGCTCGATGAGGGCACGGGCACAGCCTAGGTGAGCCATGGAAGACAGGCGCGCTCCTCGCCCACCATCCGTGCCCCCCACTATTCGTGACCCAACGAGCCCTGAGCCACACAGCTCTGCCCCGTTCACTTCCCACCCACATCACTGCATCTGATTCGGTGATGGGCCCTCATCGCGCCCGATCTGCAACCGGACGGCTGCGCCTTGTGGGCCCGGAAACCCACGTCTCAACAAATATGACAATCGACGCCTTTGACAACGAATGTCTTTCTGGGAAACCTCTGGCAGTCGCCTGTGAACTCGCTATTGATCTGAATATTATTCAGCCACTCCTATCACCGTCACGAATTTTCATCCTTGACATAGTGCGCTTCACGTCAGACACTGACTGTTATCAAGGTCCACGACAACGAGAGGCTATGACCCCGACGAGCTCCGAGAGACAGCTCTGGAAGAGGAACTTGAATGATTACCATCTCCTTCGGCAGTGCACAGGTCTGCCGGAGCAACGCAAAGCCAGGCTATCCACGGCAGCCACCACCCACACAAGGTTGCGCGCCTCACCATCAGCAACCCATCTGGCGTCGCCCACCGAGCCTCCGGAGCAGAGTCTTGATATCTCATTCCAACGCGGGAGTGATTCATAGTGGAGCTGTCACCGGGAGAATTGTTCCTGATCATCACCTGGGGATTGTCGGTGATCCTGACCATCTGGTATTGCCTGCATTTTCCGGTCAGTCGATTGCAGGCGTTCGTCATGCTCCTGATCTGTTTTGTGGTGCCGATAATCGGAGCCATCGCAAATACGGTCTATGTCGTCACTTCGCTGAGAACCCGGCATAACAACGCGCCATGAGTTGATTGTCGTCGCCGGGCCGTCCACCTGCCGCCCCAAGACCTCTGCCCGGGTATGGCACATGTCCATGGACGGTCCGCTGGTGACCACATCAATCACCATCGGGGACCACTGCCGGTTGTCCCATCGGGTAAACCTGAAGACATGCCTGAGGGACATGTGCTGCATCGACTCGCCAATCGGTTCAATGAGCTGTTCGCCAATGAACAGGTGCAGGTGAGCTCCCCCCAGGGACGCTTCGCTGAATCAGCCGCCCTGATTGATGGCGCCACCCTGGACGCCGCACAGGCCTGGGGCAAGCATCTGTTCGTGCGCTTTGACGCCCCGATTCCCCAGCCGATTCTGCACATCCACCTGGGTCTCATCGGCAAGCTCGCCTTCACCCCGCTGGCGCCGCCCATCGGCCAGGTGCGCGTCCGGGTCAACGATGACGACTGGGCCGCCGATCTGCGCGGACCCCAGATCTGTCGGCTGATTTCCGTCGACGAGGAGGCCGTCGCCACCAAGAAACTCGGCGCTGACCCGCTGCGCGATGACTCCGACCCGGAACGGGCCTGGACCAGGGTGCACCGCTCGGGCAAACCCATCGCATCGCTGCTCATGAACCAGGCGATCTTCGCCGGAGTGGGCAATATCTACCGCGCTGAGGTGCTCTTTCGACATCGCATCGACCCGCAGTGCCCCGGCAACAAATTGCGGCGCGAGAGCTTCGATTTCCTCTGGAACGACCTGGTGGCGCTCATGCGTCTGGGTGTGCGGGACGGACGCATCGACACCGTCTATCCCGAACACACCCCCGAAGCCATGGGGCGCCCGCCGCGCGTCGACGCCCATGGGGGCGAGGTCTATGTCTACCGTCGCGCCGACCAACCATGCCTGGTGTGCGGCTCACCGATTCACCAGACCACCCTGGAGGGCCGTCATCTGTTCTGGTGTGGGAACTGCCAGCGTCGACACTGATCGCATTCCGGGCCTGGAACCACCACGGATGATGTCTCGGGCCACCGCCACGACAATCCCCGCCGGGCCGGGTGTCCTAGACTCCTTGCGGAACCCAACGGGGTTGTTTCAGGAGGAATTGTGGCCGCTGTCGACACCACCCGCACCATCACGAAGGTATTGATCGCCAACCGTGGCGAGATTGCTGTGCGCATCATCCGCGGTGCCAAGGACGCCGGTTTGGCCTCCGTCGCCATCTATGCCGACGCCGACTCGAGCTCGCTGTTCGTGGAGATGGCCGACGAGGCCTTCGCCCTCAATGGGGCAACCCCGGCGGAAACCTATCTGGATATCGACAAGATCATTGCGATCGCGAAGCGCTCCGGTGCCGACGCGGTGCATCCCGGCTATGGCTTCCTGTCCGAGAACTCCGACTTCGCCAAGGCGGTCACCGAGGCCGGAATGGTGTGGATCGGCCCCCCGCCTGCGGCGATCGACTCCCTGGGTGACAAGGTGACCGCGCGCCATATCGCGCAGAAGGTCGGTGCACCGCAGGTGCCCGGCACCGCCGACCCGGTGAAGAACGCCGAGGAGATCATCGAGTTCGCCAAGACCCACGGGCTGCCGATCGCCATCAAGGCGGCCTTCGGCGGCGGCGGACGTGGACTCAAGGTGGCCCGCACCCTCGAGGAGATCCCGGCCCAATTCGAGTCGGCGACCCGTGAGGCGATCACTGCCTTCGGTCGCGGAGAATGCTTTGTGGAGCGTTATCTCGACCGTCCCCGCCACGTGGAGACGCAATGCCTGGCCGACGAATACGGCAATGTCGTGGTGGTCTCCACCCGCGACTGCTCACTGCAGCGCCGCCATCAGAAGCTGGTGGAAGAGGCCCCCGCGCCCTTTTTGAGCGATGACCAGCTTCACCAGCTCTATTCGTCGTCGAAGGCGATCCTCAAGGAGGCGGGCTATGTGAGCGCCGCCACCTGTGAGTTCCTCGTCGGCCTGGACGGCACGATCAGCTTCCTGGAGGTGAACACCCGCCTGCAGGTGGAGCACCCGGTGACCGAGCAGGTGAGCGGCGTCGACCTGGTGCGCGAGCAGTTCCGCATCGCCTGCGGCGGGCACCTCGACTATCCCGATCCCCGCCTTGAGGGCCACAGCTTTGAATTCCGCATCAACGCCGAGGACCCGGGACGCAATTTCATGCCCGCCCCCGGCACCCTCACCAAGTTCCAGCCGCCGTGCGGGCCCGGTGTGCGCATGGACGAGGGCTATCACGCGGGCATGAGCGTGCCCGGTGCCTTCGACTCGTTGGTGGCCAAGCTCATCGTTTACGGCGCTGACCGCGACGAGGCCCTCGACCGTGCCCGACGCGCCCTCGACGAGCTGGTGGTGGAGGGCATGCCGACTGTGGTGCCCTTCGATCAGGCTGTGGTCCGCGATCCGGCGTTCACCGCCGCCGACGGCAGCTTCCATGTCTTCACCGATTGGATCGAAACCGAATTCGACAACCACATCGAGCCCTATGCCGGCGATCTGGGCGTGGCCGAGGAGCCGGTTGAGCGCCAGAGCGTCGTGGTGGAGGTCAATGGCCGCCGCCTCGAGGTGACGCTGCCCGCTGGTCTGCAGGCCGGGCCCGCCAAGTCGTCCAAGTTGCGCAAGCCCACCAAGCGTGGTCGCGGCGGCGGGAAGATCGCCGAGGTCAGTGGCGATGCGCTCACCGCACCCATGCAGGGCACCATCGTCAAGACATCGGTGCAAGAGGGCCAGCACGTCGACGAGGGAGACACCGTGCTGGTGCTCGAGGCGATGAAGATGGAGCAGCCGATCGCTGCCCACCGCTCCGGTGTGGTGCACAACCTGGTCGCGGCGGGAACTGCGGTGGCCAGTGGTGATGTGCTCTGTGAGATCACCGACGCCTGAGCCGGGGCGGCGTCCCCGTGCGGACGCCAGCAGTGCGGACGTCAGATCCCTGGCGGACGTCAACCCACTGGCGAGCATGGATCCCCAGTGGCGCGGCCATGCCGTCCTGTTGGTGCCCGTGCCCGAGCTGGAACCCTTCGCCCGCGAACGCACGCGGTTCTACGACCGCTCCTTCCTCAGCGACGACCCGCGGTTCTTCCAGGCACACATCACGGTGCTCGCGCCGTTCATGGCGGTGCCCGAGCGTTCCCGCATCGCCCCGATCGTGGCCACCCTGCATCCTTTCGACTTCGAGCTGTCGCAGCTGAGCGTGTTCCCCGATGGGCTCATTCACCTGCGCCCCGAGCCCGACGCGCCACTGCGGGACGCGATCGACCGCGCCGTCGAGACCTTTCCCGAAGTGCGGGGCTACGGACACCCGGCACCGGTGCCCCACCTGAGCCTGGACCGGATCTCACCGCAGGTGAGCGTGCAGTCGACGCGCGCACTGTTGGGCGACCTGGTGCCCGCCCATTGCCGCGCCGACCGGGTGCAGCTGTGCTGGTATGAGTCCGCCCATTGTCGGGTGCTCGACGAGTGGGAGTTGCGCTGAGTGGTCCCCGGCTCCGGTCGGGTGGTCGTCAGTGCCAGCTATGCAAAATCTGCATGTACTGGGCGCGCTCGAAGGCCTCCGGGTCGTCCACCGACGAGGCATTCATCGCACCCCGCAGCTGATCAACCGAGTCATAGTCATGACTGCCCAGCCATTGACTCAGTCCGGAGATCATCTCGGAGATCACCTGGGGGCCCTCGCTGAGCACCGCCGAGGTGGTGCAGGCCACGGTGGCTCCCACGAGCAGCGACTTGATCACATCGGCGCCGGTGTGCACGCCGCCGGTGATCGCGATCTGCAGGTCCGGCACCTGGGCCGACAGGATGCCCGCCCAGCGCAGACGCAACGGCAACTCGGCTGATGTCGACAGCGCCAATGTCGGATGCACCGACAACGCCTCAAGGTCGAGGTCGGGGCCGTAGAAGCGGTTGAACAGCACCACCGCACGGGCACCGGCCTGCAACGCCCGCGGCGCGAAATGGGCCACCGAGCTGATGAACGGGGAGACTTTCACCGCCAACGGCAGGTCGCCGATGGCCTTCTTCACATCGGTGATGATCGTCAGGTAGTCGTCCTCGACCGCCTCGGGCGACTGACCGGGATCGGCGGCCATGTTGTACAGATTCAGCTCAATGGCGTCGGCACCCGCATGGGCGAGCAGGCCCGCATAGCGCGACCAATTGCCCGGATGTGAGCCGTTCACCGAGGCGATCACCGGGATGGTGAGTGCCTGCTTGGCCTCCTGCACCAGCCGTACATGGCGGTTGGTGCCCTGGTCACCCTGGTCCACCTCGACAAATGGTGACGAGGCGAATTCAGCGAACTCGTCACCGCTGTCGAGCAACCCGGCGGCCTCAAGCTCCTCGTCCTCTGCCTCCTCGGCGAACAGACTGGGCAGAACGACGGCTCCGGCTCCGGCCTCCTCGATCTGGCGCAGCTTGTCCAGATGTGAGTTCAGCGGGCTGGCCGAGGCGATCACCGGACATCTCAGCTCAAGGCCCAGATAGTTGGTGGAGATATCAACATCCGCGCTCATCGTTCACTCCCCCGCCTTCGTCGTGCCCGCGGTCCCCGCATCGCCCGATGGGCCTGATGCCAATGGGCCTGATGCCGATGGGCCCGATGGGGGTGTCACCGTACCGCCGGGCTCAGCGGTGGCCGAGGCGACGGACTGGTCCTCGTCGGCGGCACCCTCCCGCTCGGCGGGCAGCACGCGGGTGACGCCGGCCAGCTGGCTGTAGTAGCGCCACCGCTCATCGGCGTCTGCCTGGGCCAGCTCACCAAGCTCGCGGGCCCGGTCGGGATAGGCGCGTTGCAGCATCGCGAAGCGTGCCTCGTCACCCATGAACTCGGCCACACGCCCCATGGGCGCACGCGAGTCCATGTGCAGCGGCACCGCCTCGGGGTCCTCGCTGGGACGGAAGCGGTACAGCGGCCAATAGCCAGTGCGCACAGCGTCACCCTGGTGACTCATCGAGGTCTCCATGTCGATGCCGTGGGCGATGCACGTGGAATAGGCGATGATCAGGCTCGGGCCCTCCCAGGCCTGCGCCTCGGCAAGAGCGCGCACGGTCTGCTGCTGGTTGGCGCCGATGGCCACCTGGGCCACATAGACATCGCCATAGGCCTGGGCGATCATGCCCAGATCCTTCTTGGCACTCGTCTTGCCCCGGGGTGCGAACTTCGCCGCAGCGGCTCGAGGCGTCGCCTTGGATGCCTGCCCACCGGTGTTGGAATAGACCTCGGTGTCGAGCACGAGCACATTGACGTTGTGCCCCGAACCGAGCACATGATCGAGACCGCCGGAGCCGATGTCATAGGCCCAGCCGTCTCCGCCGATGATCCACACCGACTTCTCAACCAGCTCGTCGGCCAGGGTGAGCAGCCTGAGCGCGACGGCGTCGGAACGCCCCGCCAGGGCCTCCTTCAGTCGCGTCACGCGCTCCCGCTGGGCGTCGATGCCGGGTTCGTCGTGCTGGTCGGCGCCCAGCAGCTCGCCCACCAGGTCGGCGTCCAGGCCCTCGACATGCTCCAGCAGGCGTCGCGCCTCGGCGTTCTGCTGCTCCCAGCCCAGGCGCATGCCCAGACCGAACTCGGCGTTGTCCTCAAACAGGGAGTTGCTCCACGCCGGGCCCCGTCCGGCCGCATTGGTGGCGTAGGGGGCCGTCGGCAGATTGCCGCCGTAGATCGACGAGCAGCCAGTGGCATTGGCGATGAGCATCCGGTCGCCGAACAGCTGAGTGAGCGTCCTGATGTAGGGCGTCTCGCCGCAGCCGGAGCAGGCCAGCGAGAACTCGAAGAGCGGCTGCAACTGGGCCACGCCCTTCACCTGGTCGTGACGCACCTTCGAACGGTCGATCTCGGGAAGCCCCAGGAAGAAGTCGAAGTTGGCGCGCTCCGCGTCGAGATGCTCACGGCGCGGCTCCATGTTGAGCGACTTGTGCTTCACCTCGGTCTTCGACTTGGCCGGGCAGACGTCCACGCAGATTCCGCAACCGGTGCAGTCATCGGGGGCCACCTGCACCACCAAGCGGTGGTCGGCAAGCTTGCGGTCGCGGTAGTTCTTCGACTTGAAGCCCTCGGGGGCGTCAGCGAACTCGGCCTCGGGCGCCACCTTGATGCGAATCGCCGCATGCGGGCAGGTAATGGCGCACTTGCCGCAATCGATGCACAGGCTCTCATCCCAGATCGGGATGTCGGTGGCGATGCCACGCTTCTCGTATTTGCTGGTGGCGATCGGCCAGGTGCCGTCCACGGGCAAGGCGCTGACGGGCAGGGCGTCGCCCTCGCCGCGCAGCATCGCGCCGGTCACCCGCTTGACGAAGTCGGGTGCCGCGTCGGGCAGTGGCGCCATGCGGTGCTGGTCGCCGACCACGCCGGCGGGCGCCTCCAGGTGGCTCAGCGCCTCGATGGCGGCGTCGACGGCGGCGAAGTTCCGCTCGACGATCACCCGACCGCGCCGGCCGTAGGTCTTCTCGATGCTCTCCTTGATGCGCGGGATCGCCTCGGCCTGGTCGACCACACCCGACAGGTAGAAGTAGCAGGGCTGCATGATCGTATTGATGCGATGACCCAGCTTGGTCTTGATGGCGATCGCGGTGGCGTCGATCACCCAGACGTCGAGCTTGCGGTCGAGGATGATCTGCTGGATCTCCACCGGCAGGTGCGCCCAGGAATCGGCGCCGAACGGCGAGTTGATGAGCACCTTCGCGCCCGGCTTGGCCAGGTCGAGGGTGGGCATCTTCTCCAGCAACTCGAACTGGTGCACCGCCACGAAATCAGCGGCGTCCACCAGATAGGGGGCGTCGATGGGCTTGTCGCCGAAGCGCAGATGGCTCACCGTGGTGGCCCCCGACTTGCGCGAGTCGTAGACGAAATAGCCCTGGCCGTAGCGGCCATCGGCGGCGATGATCTTCACCGAGTTCTTGGACGCCCCGACGGTGCCGTCGGAACCCAATCCGTAGAAGACGGCGGTCAGGCCGGGATGGTCGATGGTGAAGGAGTCGTCCACCGGCAGCGACAGATGCGAGACGTCATCGTTGATGCCCACGGTGAAGCGACGATGCGGTGCGGGCGTGGCGAGGTCGTCGAAGACGGCCTTGACCATGGCCGGGGTGAATTCCTTGGAGCTCAGGCCATAGCGTCCGCCGGTGAACTTCGGCATGCCGGCGTCGAAGTGGTCAGCCTCATCGGCCAGCGCGGTAATCACATCGGCCAGCAGGGGCTCCCCGGCCGAGCCGGGCTCCTTGGTGCGGTCGAGCACGGCGATGTGGCGCACCGAGGTGGGCAGCGCCGCCGCGAGTTGCTCGGTGGGGAAGGGACGGAACAGGCGCACCTGCAGCACGCCGAGCTTCTGCCCGGCCGCGTTGAGGGCGTCGACGGTCTCACGGGCCGTGTCGCCACCTGAGCCCATGATCACGATGACGCGATCGGCGTCGGGCGCGCCGTGGTAGTCAACCAGGTGGTACTGGCGCCCGCTGCGCTCCGCGAGCTCGTCCATCACCTCCTGCACCACCGCCGGGGTGACGTCGTAGAAGGGATTGGCGGCCTCACGGGCCTGGAAGAAGACGTCCGGGTTCTGGGCAGTGCCGCGCAGCATGGGGGCGTCAGGCGTCAACCCGCGTTCACGATGCGCGGAGACATCATCCTCCCGGACCAACGCGGACAGGTCGTCGCGGGTCAGGGTGTCGATCGTGTTCACCTCGTGACTGGTTCGGAAACCGTCGAAGAAGTGGACGAAGGGCACCCGGGTGCGCAGCGTGGCGGCATGGGCCACCGCCGCCAAATCGTGGGCCTCCTGCACCGACGCGGAGGCGAGCATGCCCCAGCCGGTCTGGCGCACAGCCATCACATCGGAGTGGTCGCCGAAGATGGACAGGGCGTGGGTGGCGACGGCTCGGGCAGCAACATGGATCACCGCCGGGGTGAGTTCACCGGCGATCTTGTACATATTGGGGATCATCAGCAGCAGGCCCTGTGAGGCCGTGAACGTGGTGCCGAGCACGCCCTTGGTCACAGCACCGTGCAGGGCCCCGGCAGCACCGGCTTCGGACTGCATCTCAACCACCTGGGGCACGCCACCCCACAGATTCGTGCGTCCAGCGGCGCTCCAGGCGTCACAGCTTTCGGCCATCGCCGAGCTCGGGGTGATCGGATAGACCGCGATCACCTCGCTGAACGCATGGGCGACGCGCGCGGCAGCCTCATTGCCATCCATGGTCTCGCGATGTTGACCCACCGAGGCGGTCGGTCGTGCTGGGGTGGTCGTACCGTGGTCGGCGTCGACGCTCGTTGTCATCCATGGCCTCCTGAGCTCTATACCTTCTTACCGCACGAGACCCCGCCAGACGAGTCTGTGCAGGTGTGCTGAGATGACGCGCACGAACGTGCCCGACGTGCCCGATGCCGACGCAACAGTGCGCGGCCCGCTCACGATAGCCTGCGGGGGTGTTGCACTCGCGGTTGGGCCTGTGGCCCCGGGGGCGCCGCGCGAGGAGGATCGCCGCGGCGCTGCTTGCCTGCGCCGCACTCACGGCCATCTGGCTGACGCTGGGCCCGGCCACGGCGCACGCCCAAACCGATCAGCCGTCGTACACCCGCTACGACGAGACCATGCACCTTGACGATCATGGCGTGGCCACCGTGGTGATCGAGGCGACCTTCGACATGGGCAACGGCAGTTCCGCGGGGCCAGCGCTGTCCTTTCCCCGTCGCGTGGAGGTCTCCCCCGACCAGGGACGCCCGCGCTTCCGTGAGATCACGAACACCGTGCTGTCGGTCACCAGCGCCACTGGCGCGCCCACCGCATTGCGTCACACGAGCACGGTGGACACCGATCTGTTCCGGATCGGCACCCAGACCCACCAGGTGCGGGGTGTGCAGCGCTATACCGTCACCGTGCAGATCGACGGATTGGTCACCGTGACCGATCAGGGCGACGAGTTGAACTGGGAGGCGGTCGATGCGGTAGACACCATCGCCCGCAAGGAGGCACATTTCACCATCGAAGCGCCCGGCGTCGCCCAATCCCTGCACTGCACCACGAATCTGCAGCAACCCGGTGCCTGCGTGACGCAGAATCCGGGTGCGCTGGCCCAGGCATCCGTGAGTGATCTCGACGCCGCTGACGCCGTGCTCATCACCGCCAGCTATCCGTCCGGAAGCTTCACCGAGGTCAGCGAGGACTACACGGTTCACCGGACCTTGGCCGATCGCTTCCCCCTGACGGCCGTGGACATTCTCGGTGGTCTCGGATTCGGCGTGGCCGGGCTTATCGGCTCAGTGACCTATGTGCTCACTCATGGTCGGGACCGACGCTGGGACTCGACCCGGGCCGGGGATCTCACGCCCCCGCCGGACACCCGTGTGGTGGTCGGACGCCGCCACCGTGTTCCCCTGCGTTTCGAGCCACCCACCGACACTCTGCCCGGCGAGGTGGGATTTCTGGTTGAGACGCACACCGAGATCAACCAGATCACCGCTACCCTCATCGATCTGGCTGTGCGGGGCTTCCTCACGGTGCACCGGGAGGACGATGCGAGTTGGACCTTCCGACGCACCTCTGCAGATGCATCCGCACTGGTGACCTATGAGCGCACCGTGCTCAAGAGGCTCTTCCCCAAGGTGAAGGGGCATATCCGTGCCACGTCAAGCACCGAGGAAGCCACCCGCGCCAGGGGAAGCTTCACCTCGACCCGCGAGGCGATTGCCCGACGCGTCGGGGCGCGCGGTTGGTTCCGGGTGCCGCCCGACAAGGCTCGCTTCCGCTCACACCGCTTCGGCGTGATCATCGCCATGGTCGGCCTGCTCACCCTCATCCCCTTCGTCGGCTTCATGGGCCTGGGACTGTGGTCGGCCGGCATCATCATGGCTGGCATATGCGTCCTGGCGATCATGCCCTTCACACCCTCGCGCACCCCACAGGGCAGCGCCATCTATGAGCAGGCGATGGGTTTCCAGGACTTTCTGTCGAACCCCGATCCCGAGCTCATCGATTGGAAACACTCCGGCGATGTCTTCAGCCGATGCCTGCCCTGGGCGGTCGTCTTCGGCGTCGACGAGCAGTGGACCGCGCTGTTCCAGCGTCTCACCGACGAGGGACGCTATCGGCCCCAGCTGGCCTGGTATGAGACCCTCCATGGCTCGGTGTGGGCCACCCAGGGCGATATCGAGGCATTGAGCTCACTGGCCGAGAGCTTCACCCATGCGGTGGCCGCCGCCGATCGCCACGCCGCCGCCGTCAGTGGGCTGGACGACTCCGACTGACTCGACGACTTCGGCTGAACTGGGCTGAGTGTCGAATGCCATGGCTAGGACAGCGAGCACAGCGAGTACCCATCTCACGGCGAGGTGCCCTGGGATGCCAGGGCCACACGCTCGATGGGCAGCGCGGCTGGGTGCGCAGCACGGGTCGATGCACCACACGGGTCGATGCGCCACACGACGGGTACGAATCCTCCCCCGGAGCTCTGCCATAGCCGCAGAATTGAGTGCATCCGTGTGAACTTTGGGGGTCCCGCCATCGCGTCGTCGCTGTCAGCGAGATAGCTTGGAGAAAACGGCAGCCGTCCAAAGGAGCACACCACATGGCTGAGACCATGCTCGCTGAGCGTTTCTATGCGAAGGATCACAGCATCCATCTCGAGGAGATTCCGATCCCCGAGCCCGGTGCCGGCGAGGTCCTGATCAAGGTCGCCTATTGCGGCATCTGTCATTCCGATTTGAGCCTGATCAATGGCAATTTCCCGCCGTCGCTGCCGGTGGTCACCCAGGGCCATGAGGCCAGCGGCACCATTGCGAAGCTGGGGCCCGGCGTCACCGGCTGGGCTGTGGGAGACCGGGTGATCCCCTCGGCGGGACGCCCCTGCATGGTCTGCCGCAAGTGCCGCCGTGGAGATTTCGCCAACTGCCTCCACCTCCACCTCATGGCCTTCGCCTACGACGGCGCCTGGGCGCAGTACCACGTGGCCACAGCGATGGGGCTCACGAAGATTCCCGACAATGTGGCCATGGACCAGGCCGCCCTGCTCGCCGATGCCGTGTCCACCCCCTATGCCGCAGTAGTGCGCACCGCGCGCGTGCACACCGGCAATGCCGTTGCCGTCTGGGGCGTCGGCGGCGTGGGCACGCATCTGGTGCAGCTGGCGCGTGGCGCTGGTGCAGTGCCGCTGATCGCCATCGACCTCAACGACGATGTACTGGCACGGGCAAAGCGCCTGGGCGCCGATTTCGCCTTCCACTCCGACGATCCCGATCTGATGAAGAAGATCGAGGAAGCCACCCATGGGCGCATGATCGATGTCGCCTTCGATGCGGTCGGCATTCAGGCCACTGTGCGGGCGGCCGTGGAGTCGCTCGATGTCAACGGCAAGGTGGTCACGCTCGGCCTGTCCGATCAGGACATCGACGCCGGCCCCTTCCTCAACTTCAATCTGCAGCGCAAGCAGGTGCGCGGCCACCTCGGCTATCAGGGCCAGGACATCGCAACCCTCGCTGAGATGTTGTCCTATGGGCGTCTCGACCTGTCCGAATCCATCAGCGACGTGGTGCCCCTGTCAGAAGTTGAGCGCGGCATCGACGACCTGAAGAGCCACAAGGGCAATCCGATCCGGATTCTGGTCAAGCCTTGAACGATTCGTTGACCACACAGGGGGCGGGAACGCGCAGATCCGATCTGTGGGTTCCCGCCCCCTATATGGTCAGTTCCAATACCGGCAGATTCCAGATCGCCAAACAAGCCATTCCGTAATGGCTCATCAATTGCCTCTTCCCCTCAACATCTCGGGCGCGTCAGCGACTTCTGGATCCGATCCGAATTCCTAATATCCAGCTCGATGCAACCCCCACGAACACAAGGATCAACCAAAGGTCCCACTGGGTGGGTATTACGTCAATTGGTGACATGTCAACGTCCGTCCAGACGCCTGCGTACCATTAGGCACTGAATAGTAAATACTGAACCGGAGAGGATACTAATCAATAATACAATGATGCCAAATGGGCCAGACGAAAATGAGTAGGCAATTCCTAGACAAAATATTCCCGCGAATAAAATTAGGCAATATACTGGCGCTGCAATCGCGCCAGACTCCACAGACCCCTTTTTAGCCAGAAAGGGGCGTATATATAGCGATGATGATACCACGCAGAAGGAAGCCACTACAAGAATCACTATAATGACGAGCAACCCAGTCCCCACCCGGGCAAACATCAACCATGGGAGAATTGTTGCACTCACAAAACCGGCGAGGGCAAGAAATAGCGGAACCAAGACTGCGGTCGACGACTTTCCGGTTCGCATTCTCTTGCCCCCACCGTCCATAATTAGAGCTTGAAGCAGCCGACAATGGCGCCGATATCAACCCCAGCAAAGGCAATCACTCCACCAATGCAGGCAGCGCAGACGGGAACGAGGGCGCCTCCACAAGTTCCGACACAGGCACCGGCGACAAAGCCAGCAACAAACTCGTTCACTCCCAGTATCGCCGCCAGACACAGCACCTTTTGATGCCAATCTAGAGCGATAACTGGGCTCTCGCCAGAGGCCGCCACGTGCTGATCCTGTCGGTTCAACTCATCTTGAATTGCCCGATTGACTCTCTCGATCTGAACATCCAGGGCCGCACCATCCAGATACCTCGCCTGGGTGTCGTTAACGACAGCCAAAGCCCCATTGGTGAAATTTACAATCTCAAGATTTCCTGAGTTATTCGCGCGGTAGTGCACCTCGGAATACGTGGAAAGGAGTCCGTCCGCGCCAAAAATGGCCGTTAGGTTACTGAGTCTGTTGAAACCATTGCTCTGAATCGGAATAGAGACCACGTCGAATGTAGCGCCACCCTTAGTGATCAACCCATATGATGCCGCGGAAAAATCAAATTTGGCACCAGCAGAGCCCAGATGAGTCACGATGATACCCGACGAAATGAGCGAAGGAAGCTCCACCTGATATGAGGCAATTTTCTTGGAATCCTTCATCCCCTCGAGGAAATAACCTTCGCTACCGCAGCTGAGATTATCATTCGAGGAGAGAACACGCCCCCTGGTTTGCCCGGAAGCATCTATGGAGGAAGCCGGCGGCACGGACTTCCCCAAAGTAGACCCGCTAAACGAAACACTACCGAGCGCAACCGCCTGCCCTGAAGGAACCCTCGAGTCCGTAGTCCTCACTTGGCTCACCATTCCAGCTGAGGCCCCCGTGACAGTGAGTGCGACCAGCAGGGTGGCAAAATACTTGGCAAAACTTAATCCATCTTTCAGCATCGTTAAGCCTCCTTGCTTAACTAGTTCGGCAGGTGGATAAGCGACCGCGTGCGCGAGCCTACTCGCCGGCGCTCCTCATGTCAAGGATCGGAGTGACTGGACCGTGGCAGGCTCAAAGGAGCCTTCCCCCCCCCGGCAAGGGTTTCGTTCCTCGCCGAGATGCTGTCGTTCGGACGCCTCGATCTGTCCGAATCCATCAGCGACGTGGTGCCCCTGTCAGAAGTTGAGCGCGGCATCGACGACCTGAAGAGCCACAAGGGCAATCCGATCCGGATTCTGGTCAAGCCCTGATCCGCTTTCGACCGTTCGTCGGGACGGGTGTCCACGGATCTTTTCTGTGGACGCCCGTCTTTTCGTCTGGTTAGGCTTTCAAGGGCATGGTGACCGTGCCTCAATGTCGAAGCGACAAACAACGCGAGGAGACAGATGCCCGTCCTGATCAGCCGCGCCACCCGCGAGGAACTCGCCGAGTGTGCCCGGGTGCTCGCCAGAGGCTTCGAATCGGATCCATTCATCGACCTGATCGTGCCCAGAGGACCGCGCCGCCGTGCCCGCCTGGCGCAGCTGTACCTGGTGATGCTGCGCACCGACACCTTCCGCACCGGCGTGATCGAGGTGGCCCGCCGTGAGCCGAATGGGGCGATCGTCGGCGTCGCATCATGGCAGGCCCCCAATCCCCGCTTCTCACTGCGCAGTGCCCTCACCCAAGCCGTGCTCTGCGGATTGATCCTGGGTCCACGTCAGCTGATGGTGGCCCGCCGGCTCCTGAACGAACTCGGCAGCGCTCACCCTGCCCAGCCGAATTGGTACCTCGAGGACATCGCCGTGCATCCGGACGCACGCAGCGGGGGCATTGGCGCACGGCTTCTGCGCCACCGACTTGAGCTCATTGACGCCCGCCGCCCGCTCCCTTGCTGCCTGGAGGCGACGACCCCCGGCGCGCAGCGACTCTATGAGCGTTTCGGCTTCCGTCCCAGCCGCTGGCTGAACATCACCGCTGATGGCTATCCGATGGCGATGATCCGGCCACCGGGTTCAAGAGACTGAACGGCAGATCCCGTTCCAGTGCGGCAAAGACGTCCTCGGCCGGCTCGTCGCCACAAACCAGGTCCGCTCCACGAACATCGCCGACACCCTGACACACCACCGCCAGCCGTGCGTCACGGCGAAGTCCCTCGGGAATCTGTCGGGTGCCCACCACGAGCGCCAGATCACCGTTTGCCAACATCTGCCTGCCGCGTCGCATCTGGTCGGGGTAGGGCGCCAACGATCGCAGCACGAAGTCAGGCAGCATCACGCCACCGCATGACTGGCAGCGGGGGACTTCCTCGTGCACAAGCCGACGCCAGTCGCAGCGCGCTCCACAGCTGGCACAGCGATTGTCGCGCACATCGCCCCAATACTCGGCGACCGTGCGCTGGCCGGCCTCCTGATGCAGGAAGTCGACGTTCATGGTTACCACGCCGATTAATCGACCGAGCCTCTCCAGCTCCGCCAACACCCGATGTGTCGCATTGGGGACCGCCTGCGGCTGAAAGAAGGTGCGCCGGTAGAGCCGGTAGAACTCGGACGGATTCCGCTGCGCCATGCCCGGGTCAAGCAGCGAGAACACCGAGCCGCTGAACCCCCGATCAGCCCGCAGAATCTGGTTAGTGCCGGCCAGATCGGGGACCCCGGAGCCGGTGGAGGCCCCGGCCCCGGTGAAGGCCACGATGCGGTGGCTGGCGGCGATCAGCCCAGCCAGCTCGTCGACGAAGCGGCTCGCGCTCATGACGCGCTCGGCGCCTCAGCCCCGCGCGTCGCCAGCACCTCGCGCAGCACGCTCACCGCATTGAGCACCTTGGGGAAGCCGACATAGGGCACGCAGTGCAGGAAGGCCTCGGTGACCTCCGCACGGGACAAGCCCACATTGAGGGCCCCGTTGATGTGCACCACGAGCTGGTCATGGGTGTCGCCCTGGGTCGTCAGGCTCGCCAGCGTCACGAGTTCCCGCTGACGCAGGTCCAACTCTGGACGAGGGTAGATGTCGCCGGCCTGCTCGATGATCCACCGCCCCAGATCGGGCGCGACATCGGCCAGCGAATCGAGCACCTGGTTCCCATTGTTCCCATTGATGCGCTTGAGTGCCTCAAGTCCGCGGTCATAACGATCGTTGGACGTGTGATTGTCAGTCATGATTCTTTGTCTCCTGGAAAGGACTGGTTAGCTGCCGGATGGTCCCGGCGACTGCGACGCTAGGGTTTGAACCACGGTTCAAGGCAAGCGCGATTCGGTGGATGATCGCTCCATGCGCATCAGTGAAGTCAGCCAGATCACCGGAATCCCCGCATCGACGCTGCGCTACTACGAACGACGCGGCATCCTGGAGCCCTCCCGCTCCGACGTCGGCGACCGCGACTACACCGAGCACGATCTGGAATGGATCCGAGCTGTGCAGCGGCTGCTCGACACCGGCATGCCGCTCACCCAGGTGCAGGAGTATTCCGAGCTTCGCCACCAAGGCGACTCAACCGTTCCCGTGCGCCTTGCCATGCTGCAGAGCCATCGCGGTGAGCTCGAGGCCCGGCGTCGTCGCCTCGACGAGCAACTGGCGTTCCTCGATAGCAAGATCGACGTCTACCGCACCAAGCTGACATCCCAGAGCACCCCTTGACGGTGCGGGCAGGAGCCTGCGCCACGGCACGGGGCACCCACGCCCCCCGGCACACCCGACCCGACACCACGCGGGCCACCTGTACTGTGAGCTGCCGCCGCGATGCGCCAGCCAGCTGAACCCACCTCGCCGGTGCCGGCCTCCGGACCGGATGAAAGGAAGCCCCCTCGTATGAAGATGTGGACCTACTCGTATTTCCAGGCCAACTCCACCAATGCTGGCCTGTACTGGCGCCTGGTGGTGATCGGGGCGATCCTGGCAGCGCTGGTGGTGCTGCTCGTCCTCTACCGTCATCGCCGCAGCGATATGAGGGTACGCGAGATGCTCATCATCGTCTCGTTGGTCGCCGCGCTGGCCATGGCCATGCAGGCCACGGACTTCTTCGAGTCGCAGGCCTCGCTGGACAACTCCGGCAAGATGATGAGCTTCATCGACAACGTGGCGCAGGCGCAGTACTCCACCACCGGCGACATCGCGGTGAGCCAGACCAATCTGTCCACCGGACTGATCATCAAGGTGGGTGACAAGAGCTTCTACGAGGTCACCTTCAACAACGACAAGAACATCGGCAGCTACCAGCTCACCCGCACCCAGCTGATGAACTCACAGATCGAGTACGTGAAATGACCATGGTCCCCTACGACTTCGACTTCTGGGCGCTGGCGCTCAAGCTCGCCCTGGGCTTCATCTGCCTCGTGCTGCAGATCAACCTCTCGGGCAAGGGCATGCTGGCCCCCAACTCCGCGATCGACCAGCTGCAGAACTATGTGCTGGGCGGAATCGTCGGCGGCATGATCTACAACTCCGCCATCACGCCGATCCAGTTCCTCATCGTGCTGTTGTTGTGGACGCTCATCGTGTTGGGCGCGAAGTTCGGGTCAAACCATGTGCGCCTGGTCAAGCACGTGATCGACGGGGAACCCACCGAGGTGCTCCGTGATGGACGCCTGGACGTGGCGCAACTGGCTCGCCTGGGCGTCTCGGCCCACGACCTGGCGCTCAAGCTGCGCAACAGCGGCGCCACCGACATGGCGAAGGTGCGTCGTGCCGTGCTTGAGCAGAACGGCCAGCTGACGGTGACCATGGAGGGCGACGATCTGACGCAGTTCCCGATCATCCTCGACGGGCAGATCGACGAATATGCCCTCGAGCTGACCGGTAAGAACCAGGAATGGCTCGATGACCAGCTGGGCAGGGCCGGCACGACGCTGCGTCAGGTGTACATGGCCCGCTATGTGAACGGGCAGCTCCAGGTGTCGGCCTTCACCGATTGAGCCAGCAGAAGACATGCCGGAGCGGCGCCCGACTGGCGTGACCGTGGCGGCCCACGGCACCCGGAGGCCATGCGTCGTCAATCCAGATGTCCTAGGTGCGGTTGACCCCGCCGAAACCCACCAGCTCGGGCAGCACACGCGTGGTGTCCTCATCGAGGCGCACCGTGGCGAACTCGTCGGCGCGGGTGGCCCCGTGATTGATGATGATCACCGGCTTGCCGGCCTTGTTCATATGCCGGGCGAATCGCAGCCCCGACATCACGGTGAGGCTCGATCCGGCCACCAGCAACACCTCGGCGGCGTCGCACCAGGCGAAGGCGGCAGCGACGCGTCCGCGCGGCACCGGCTCGCCGAAGAAGATCACATCAGGCTTCAGCATTCCGCCACAGGCCGGGCAGGGCGGCACCTGGAAGCCCTGCCAGTTCTCCACCTCGGCGTCGGCGTCGGGACGCAACTCGGCCGGGCCCAGATGATCATTCATCGGCACATTGGGGTTGAGCGCCGCCATCCACTGCTGCATATCGGCGCGCGCAAAGACGCGCGCACAGTCCAAACAGACCACATCGGCGCCACGTCCGTGCAGGGTGAGAAGCTGACGGCTGCCGGCCGCCTCATGGAGTCCATCGACATTCTGTGAGATCACGCCGACCAGCAGGCTCGGTCGGCTGGTGTGCTCCCAGCGCGACAGGGCCAGATGCCCCTCATTAGGTTGCGCCCGCGACATCATCGCCCAGCCCTGATAGTTCCTGGCCCAATACCGTTGCCGTGCCACCGGATCGTGGCGGAACTCCTGATAGAGAATCGGCGTGGCGCGGATGGAATCGGGGCCGCGATAATCGGGCACGCCAGAGCCGGTGCTCATGCCTGCCCCGGTGAGCACCACCACCCCGCCGGCCGCCGAGATCAGTTCACGGGCCTGATCGACATCGCCGCGCAAATGCGTCGACGGCTGCCAGCTGCTCGTAGCCCGCCGCACATGGCTCCGGGCAAACTGGCTGACCGCCTCATTGCTCATCGATTCGCTCCCCTGCTGGCCCGCCACAGGCACTCCCCGTGGCCCGCAGCGCCATCGGATTGACGTGCGGGCGTGACTCGCCCATGGTAAATCTGCCCACCACCAAACCAAGCGTGCTCGCCGTGGGCCGAAGCCTGCGACGAGCACATGTGGCCTCTTAATGGCTCAGATCTGGTTAGAGATTCAGATCTGGGCCCATTGCGGGCCATGCTCAGCCAAGGCCTCGTCGAGCTTGCGGAACAGCGGCACCGGCTTCGACAAAGGCGTGCCAGCCACGACAGGCCGGGATTCCCATACGGCCCTGGCCGAGCCATAATTCCCCATGAGCACCGGATAGCCGTGTTCCTGGTCGCCCTCGCCCTCAGTCACCTCGCGGATCTCTGGCTGGGCAGCCCAGACGCCCACGCCGCCGAGCATCTCGTAGATCTTCTGCGCCGAGTGCGGCATGAACGGCGTGAGCAGCGTATTGGCGTCGGAGACCACCTGCAGGGCTGTGTTCAACACCGTGTCACGACGATTGGTGTCGTCCTTGAGCTTCCAAGGCTCCTGCTGGCTGATGTACTGGTTGGCGGTGGCCACCACGCGCATGGCCTCGGTGATCGCCGCCTTGAACTTGCACTCCTCGATGAGCTTGCCCACCGTGATGAAAGCGGCCTTCGAGCTGGCCAGCAATTCCTGGTCGACATTGAGCAATTCATGGGCGGCGGGAATCTCGCCATTGTTCTTGAAGGCCATCGAGATGGAGCGGTTCACCAGATTACCCCACTCATTGGCGAGCTCGTTGTTATTGCGTCGCACGAACTCGTCCCAGGTGAAATCAGTGTCCTTATTCTCAGGGCCGGCCACCGCAATGTAATAGCGCAGGGTATCGGGCCCGAATTCGCGCAGGAAGTCACGCACATAGATCACCACGCCGTGACTGGTGTCCACCTTGGAGCCCTTCATGGTGAGGAACTCCGAGCTGACCACCTCGGTGGGCAGATCGAGCTTGCCAAGCCATGTGCTGGGCGTCCCGCCCCGCGAGCCCTCGCCATTGAGGCCGAGCAGCATCGAGGGCCAGATCACCGAGTGAAAGACGATGTTGTCCTTACCCATGAAGTAATAGCTGCGCGCCTCGGGATCCTGCCACCAGGCCTTCCAGGCGTCCGGGTTGCCGGTGCGGCGAGCCCATTCGATGGAGGCCGACAGATAACCGATCACGGCGTCGAACCACACATAGATGCGCTTCATGTCGTCGTTCTCCCAGCCCTCGACCGGGATCGGGATGCCCCAGTCGAGATCACGGGTGATCGCGCGCGGCTTGAGCTCCTTGGCGAAGTTATAACTGAAGTTCAGCACATTGGGACGCCAGTCCTTGCGTGAGTTCAGCCAGGTCATCAGCTCCTCGGCAAGGGCAGGAAGGTCGAGGAAGAAGTGTGTGGTCTCAACGAAGTCGGGGACCTCACCGTCAATGCGGGAATGAGGATTGATCAGATCAATGGGGTCGAGCTGATTTCCACAATTGTCACACTGATCACCGCGAGCGAACTCATAGCCACAGATCGGGCAGGTGCCCTCAATATAACGATCGGCCAGGGTACGGCCCGTGCTCGGGGAAATGGCGCCGAGCTGGCTCTTCTCGATGATGTAGCCATTGTCATACAGGGTGCGGAAGACTTCCTGGGTGACGGCCTCGTGATTCAGCGTCGTGGTGCGGGTGTACAGGTCATACGACAAGCCAAGCCCACGCAGATCCTCCACGATGATGCGGTGATATTTGTCGGCGGTCTCCTGAGCGGTCAGGCCCTCGGCGTCGGCCTTCACCTGAATGGCCGTGCCATGCTCGTCGGAACCCGAGACGAGCAGCACATCATTGCCAGACATGCGCATATACCGTGCGAACACATCAGAGGGCACCCCAAAGCCAGAGACGTGACCGATATGGCGGGGGCCGTTGGCATACGGCCATGCGGCCGTGGCAAGAATATGAGCGCACATAGCCCCCAGAATAGTGGGAAGGCCCCACACGGGCCGCACCCGCCGGGCGGCGAACCCCGCACACACATCGCGGCGGGAGCCCGACCGCCTGCGACACGGACGGCTCCCCTCGCACGCGATAGCCTCACTGCTGGGACGGATATGTCCCCGGGCGCGCACGATCTGCCCGCATCACAGGGGAACCCGGGAAGAGGAGAATCACATGGCCGATGGTGATGTGCAGCTTGAGGTGCGTGAGGGCACCGGCTATCTGCGACTGATGCGCCCCAAGGCTCTCAATGCGCTCTCGCCCCGGATGATCGCGGTCATCACTGAGCAGCTGACGCAATGGCGTGACGACGACTCCGTGCACGCGCTGGACATCAGCGGCGAGGGGCGCGCCTATTGCGCCGGTGCCGATGTCCGTTGGATGCGCTCCACGATGATCGAGAACGGCGTGCAGTCCGCGCTGGACTTCCTGGCCGACGAATACGTGATGGACAAGCTCGTGGCCAGTTTCGGCAAGCCCGTGACCACTCACCTGCACGGCGTGGCGATGGGCGGCGGCCTGGGACTGGGCATGCATGGCGCCACCCGGCTGGCGGCCTCCGATCTGGCGATGGCGATGCCCGAGGTGGGCATTGGCCTGTGGCCTGATGTGGGCATGCTCTTCGAGTTCTCACGGCTGCCCGGCGAAATCGGCACCTGGCTTGCGCTCACCGGACGCACCGTCGATGCGGAGACAGCTTTGTCTGCGGGCCTGGTGCATCAGGTTGATCAGAAGACCGAGTCAGACCTCGACCTGTCCTGGGTCGACGACTACTTCGCCGGCGACGATGCCCGCGAGATCATCACCCGGCTGGAGGCCAGCGACGACGCGCGGGCGACTGAGACGGCGGCCCTGATGCGCACGCGCTCTCCCCTGTCGGTGTGCGTTTCCCTCGCCGCGATCCGGCGGGCGGCGACATTGCCCTCGGTGAGGGATGTGCTTGACCAGGATCTCGCGATCGCCCGGGCTCTGCTGCCCGATCCGCAATGCGATTTCGTCGAGGGCGTGCGCGCACAGCTGGTGGACAAGGACCGCACGCCGCAGTGGTCGGTGGCCCGCATTGAGGATGTGGATCCCGACAAGGCCCGCGCCATCGTCGGCTGAGCCCGCCCCTCAGCTGGCCACCAGCGCGAAGGTCTCCAGATTGACGATCTCATCGTCACCCCACCAGGTGAGGGTCACCTCGTCCGCGACCTCCTCGACCGGCAGCTTCTGCAACAGCGCCATGATCTCGAAGGCAGGCAGGCTGGTGCCGATCGACAGATGCGGGATGAGCTCGTCGAACTGACCGCCATAGGGCGGCCACTGCGGGAATGTGCGGCTCAGCTTCTCGGTGAGCTCATTGAACGGCTCAGCCGGTTCGGGGGCCAGATAGACCAGCCCATCGGCGAAGCCCCGGAAATCGGTGAGTGAGAATTCGAAGCGGTGGACATCGCCAAGCACATCACGGATCTGGTCCCTCAGCTCGGGGGTGTCGTCCGCCCTGTCAACGAACGGCCCCAGCAGGGTGATGTGTGCGCAAACGACGTCGCCATCGGGCAGCTTCACGCCTGGCCGCGATGCCAGGACATGAGGTCGCACGACGGCTTCGAGTGCCGGTACCGGCACCTGGATGACTGTGTGCCCCATGGGTTCAGTGTGCCGCACCTGCGCCCGGCCTGAGTCCGACTTCGGTACGAGCGAAATTCTGCCACCCCTCGCCGTGATCACGGCGGTCTGCGCCACGGCGTTCTGGTGGGACGGCGTCTGGTGGGACGGTCTGCGCCGCAAAGCTGCTTGCTGACGGCTCGCGGCGGTCGCTCGCTGCTCAGCTGGTGCTGGTGCCCTGTGCGAAGAGGAGCCGCCACCGCGGTCGTCCCAGGGAGCTGTCCCGCACCCAGATTGAGCTCCGCAGGCTTGTGGACGCCGAGTCGATCGCCTTCCAGCGCAACAACAGGGAATCGGCTGACAGACGCGTCTGGCCCATCACCTCGAAGCGGACACGCCGCTCCAGGGGAGCGATCTGGGCCATCAGCCGGGCACGCGTCCAGATGCGTCCCGACGCGGCATATTCCACGAAATCGGGATGCAGGAGCACCCTCAGGCGCGAGGGGTCGGTGCGCACCTCGTCGGTGAGAAGCGAGCGTTCGGCATTCACCACCTCGGTGAAGTCGTCGTCATCATCGGCCGATTCGCTGAACAGATCGGGCTCGGAGTCACGACTCACCGTGGGCGAGGGAGCGGCGAGCACGGAGCGATGAGCACGAGCCGGCTCTGAGGCACTCGAATCTTCCACGGCGGGCTGAAGCGATCGATCAGCCGCGGCCTGCGGGGCGACGCCCCGAAAACCAGGTCCGGCATTCGGCTCACGGCCCTCCTGGTAGGCGGTGGCAGCCCCATGGGCCAAAGTGTCAGCAGCTTCATTGAGGGGATGCCCGGCATGGCCTTTCACCCATTCGAAACTCACGGTGCGGCCCGCGATGGCCTCATCGATGGCCTTGAGCAGCTCGACATTCTGCACCGGCTTCTTATCGGCCTTCACCCAGCCGCGACGCTTCCACCCGGCCATCCATTTGGTCACCGAATTGATCACATATTGCGAATCGCACAGCACCTTGAGCGGCTCATCGGCGGCCGTCGCGGTGGCATTGAGCAGCTGCAACAGGGCCATGAGCTCACCACGATTGTTGGTTCCATGGGGCCAACCGCCGCACGCCCAGTTGTCCTGGTCGATGTACCAGGCCCATCCGGCCGGTCCGGGGTTGTTCAGTGAGGAGCCATCTGCTGCTGCGACGATCACCGGCTCAGCCTATCGGCCCGTATCTGCGCATCTCGCTCAGACAGATCGACCCGATGAGCCTCAGCGCCGCGCCTTGCCCTGGCGAATCAGTGCTCGGTCCATCCTGCGTCGGGCCGTATCGCACCGACGCAGGATGGACCGGCGCAGAGCGGACCGCGCGGCGCCACAGACCCCCGGGCGCCCAGTAGGCCCTTCCCCAGCATGCCGGACCGCTGCGATGAGCCAAAGACGTGGCGTCGACCGCCGATCAGGAGACGCTTGAGGGCGAGGTCACCTTGAGCGATCCGCTGACGATGTCCTGTCGCACAGCCGCGAGATCGTCGATCACGGCCTGTGGCACGGGTGCGCCCTTGCCAACGCCCGTCAGCGATTCGCCGCCGTTGGCGAGCGTGCCCACCAGGGTGACATTGGAGAAGTTTCCACTCTGCTTGATCAGCTCCACGACCATCTGGTCGATGCCGGCCACCGCCGAGCCCAGCGTGTTCGCACAGCTATCGGGCAGGCTCGTGCACAGATCGGTGCCGGCCCCCACCAGTCTGGTGCCGGCGTGGGCTGCGACGCCCTGGGCCGCACCGCTGGTGGCACCGCTGGTGGCACCGCCAGTCACAGGCATGATCACATCAGCGCCCTGACTGATCAGGCTCTCGGTCTTCGCCCTGGCGGCGTCCGCATCATGCTCCGGGTCGCTGCCACCCAGGAAATCTCCACTCTGCGAGCCCATCGCCCACCCAACAAGCTTCACCTGATGTGACTTCTTCTGGTTGAAGTAGATGACGCCCTGGCTGAAGCCATCCATATAAAGGGTGACCGACGGCGCGTTGGTGGAGCCGAAGGTGCCCACCGTGCCGCTCGTGCTCGACGCGGCGGCAAGATAGCCGGCCAGGAATCCGGCCTGCGATGACTGGAATCTCACTGGCTTGAGGTTGGCCTCGCTCACCGGTTTGGTGGCGCCGATGAGCCCGAAGTGCAGATCGGCGTTGGCCCTGGCCGCTGCGGCCAGGGCGTCGGCCTGATCAGGGCTCGCGCCGATGATGAGGGTGCACCCGGCACTGACCATTGACTGGATCGCCGAGGGATAGTCGGCAGCGGAGTGGGCCTCGGCCCGATCGGATTGCACGCCCAGCTGTGAGACAGCGGTGTCCAAGCTCTGGGCGGCCACCTGGCTCACGCCCTTGTCGCCGAAGCCATCGGCTCCCGACACCAGACAGGCCTTGGTGGAGCCCAGTGCCGACGACGAGGAACCGCCGCCGGGCACGCTCTTGGCGCAACCCGCTGCCGCGACCACGACCGACAGCGACAGGAGACAGGACAGGGCAGCTGACAGGGCGCGGGGCTTCGACACGCGCCTGATGTTACCGACCTGCGACGCAACCCCCCGGTCAGGGCGTGGCGGCGAGCAGCTGACAGGGCCTGGTCCTCTGACAAGCCCGTGCGGTCTGTGCCGACAATCCCGTGCCGTGGCACGCTGCTGGGTGCGGGCTCAGACCCCGTCGGCCATCCCCAGCAGCCGATCGGCGGCGTCAAGGATGGCATTCGTCTGGTCCCGCCAATGAGGGTCCTGCTCCTGGTATGGGCCGCTTGCCAGTGAGACGGCCACCCCGGCGGCCCGGATTCTGAGCTCAACCGGGTCGACACGCCGGTCGAAGACGGTGAGCAGGCCATCAATCAGGGCGCCGACACCTGTGGAATGCGCGTCGTCCACCTGTCTCACCGCAGACAGATGCGCGATCATGCAGGCCAGATCGTCCACCCTCCTGCCGGGGCCCGCCGCCTCGATGTCGAGGACGCCGCTGATCCTGCCTGAGGCCAGATAGAGCTGTCCCTCATGGAAGTCGCCATGAGTGGGCTCGCGCCCTTCAGCGATGCCCTTCAGCGATCCCGACACCGACTCAGCGATCCGATGGGCCCGCTCGCCGACCTCTGGCTGCTGAGCGTCCAGGACATCGGCATAGTGGGTGACCGCATCGGCCCAGGCGGGGCGTCCGGGCAGCGTGCTGAGATCAGCAGGCAGGGCGTCGAGCAGGGCCAGCATCTCTTCACCGCGGGCTTCAGCATCGCGATCACACAGATGCCGCGCCATGGGCTCGCCGGGCAGGGATTCGAGCACGAACAGATGGTCGCTGGTGACCGCCAACAGCCGCGCCACCGGAAGGCCTACCTGCGACAGCAGTTCCAGCCTGTGCCGGGCCCGCGGTGCGTCATCGGCGGTGAACGCCTTGAGATAGAAGACCCGACGGCTTCGCGCCCCGTTCACAGACGGCGTGATGACCGCACGCACCACGGCGCGGCATCGAGGGCGATAGCTGACCATGGAAAGCTCGACGCGCGAGGCGCCCACTGAGGCGTCGATCAGGCGATGTTCTTTGAGCAGCGCGACCACGGCGTCGGCCACGGTGGCCCGGGCCAGGCCCGGAAGATCGGGATCACCCGGATAGATCCAGGCGGCCACCTCGTGGTCGCGGTCGTGAAAGACCTCCGCGTCCATGTCTGAGGCGTTCAAACCCGATCCCCGCCAGGTGAGTCCCACCACCTCGAGGCGTCGGGCGTCGGGCCAGCCGACATCGCAGGAATAGAGGACGGTCGTGCCCCCGGCAAGCTGATGATCGATGTGGTCGAGATGCGCGCCCAGCAGAGTTCCCCCACGGTGAGCGACGGCCGCCTGGGCGAAGCCCCTGCCGTCTGGACCAGTGAGCAGCGCCAGACCATCAGGATCAGGCGTGAGTGCCCGTCGCGCGCGCTTCCGGGCCCGGCGAGGTGCCCGTAATTCCAATTTCACGAGCAGCGCCTCATCTGAGGGCGTCCGATGCGGGACCCGGCGGTTCGGATGACCCCTGACTGCCCGCATCAGCGGCCATCTTGTTGCGGGCCAGGGTCTCGGTGATTCGGGCCGCGGTGGTCGCGTCGCCGTGGGGAGCCAATGCCGGCGCGAGTGCCGGTGCCTCCGCATCGCCGCTGGACGCCTCCGGGCCGCCGACCTCGGGCAGCGCCCTCAGTCGAAGCCAGGCGATTCGACGACCGTCCATCTGGGTGACGGTCAGCTCATAGTCATCGCCATGGGGCTGTTCCTCGCCCTGCTCATCGGTGGCGGGGGAATCGGAGTGAAGCGAGACCCGGATGGCATCGCCCACCTGGGGGACCTCGCCACGCTGGGTCATGAAGAATCCCGCCACGGTGTCATAGGGGCCTTCGGGGATCACATGGCCGGTGGCGTTCTCGAAGTCCTCCAGGGTGGTCAGCCCGTCGATCTCCGAGAGCTGACGGTGCTTGCGCGTGTCATCGTCAACCACGTCATATTCATCGGTGATGTCGCCGATGAGCTCCTCCACCAGGTCTTCCAGGGTCACCACGCCCGCGGTGCCGCCGTATTCGTCGAGCACGATGGCCAGATGGGAATGCGCACGACGCATATCCGACAGGGCCCTGGGCACCCGCACGGTCTCGGGCAGGCTCAGCACGGGACGCACCAGCTTCGAGATCGCGGTGGTGCGGGGGGCGGAGCCCACGCCCATCAGATCACGCACGTGAAGGAAGCCAAGCACCCGGTCGGGAGAGCCGTCGATCACGGGATAGCGGCTGTGTGGGGCGCCTTGCACCTCGCGAATCGCCTGGTCGACGGTCATCGTTCCGGGCAGGAAATCAACCTCGGTGCGCGGCACCATCACTTCGCGGAGGCTGCGATCACCGGCGCTGAACACCTCGTCGACGATGTGTTTCTCTTCGGCCCCCAAGGAGTGGGCATTGACGACCATGGAGCGCAGCTCCTCATCACTGACGCCCTCCTTGCCGGCATTGGGATCAAAGCCGACCAGCCGCACCAGGGCATTGGTGCTCGCGCCGAGCGCCCAGATCACCGGTCGGAAGATCCGGGCCAGCGCATTGACAATGGGAGCCAGCACCAGGGCGACCGTTTCGGGGCGCTGCAGGGCGAGCCTCTTGCTGAACAGCTCACTGATGACGATCGAGAAGAACGAAATGAGCGCCGTCACCACGATCACCGCGAGCACCCCGGCCAGGCCGGGCGCGATCCCCCACCGGGCGAAGGCCGGGGCCACCCAGGCGCCAGCGAGCGAATCCGTGCCGAAGGCGGACGACAGGAAACCGGCCAGGGTGACACCGATCTGCACGGCCGACAGAAAGCGGTTGGGGTTCGAGGTCAGCTCCTTGACCGCTCTGCCCCGCTTGCCGCGCGTGGCAAGTTGTTCCACCTGCACATCGCGCAAGGAGACCAACGCCATCTCAGCGGCGGAGAAGACCCCGCCGATGAAGAAGAGCACGAAGATGAGGGCTATTGATCCCCAGATGGGCATATCAGCACCGCCTCAGCTGCACGCTGGACGACGGACTATGTCCCTCCGTATCGGCGGGGGGTTGGGTGGGCGAATCGTGGTTCACGCCTTTGAGAATAGTCAAGGCCCGCATGCCAGCGACATCGATGGTCACCGGCGGCGCCATTCTCACGGCCGACCCGGCGAGCTTCCGGTGGTCGGGTCTCCACTAGCCTGACCGGGTGCCCCCCACCCTGCGTCAACGCCTCACCCCCGCGGTGAGGATGGGTCTGGCGATCTCGGTGGCGACTGGCCTGTACGGCATCTCCTTCGGCGCCCTGGCGGTGGCAGCAGGACTTCAGCTGTGGCAGGCCTGCGCCCTGAGCGCCCTCATGTTCACCGGCGGATCACAGTTCGCCTTCATCGGCGTGATCGCCGGCGGTGGCACCGGCGCGGCGGCCTGGGCCGCTGCAACGATGCTGGGCGTCCGCAATGGGATCTATGGCATGCAGATCAAGGCGCTACTACGGCCGCTGACCCGCCGAATCCCGCTGATGGCCCAGATCACCATCGACGAGTCGAATGCCACCGCCACCGCCCAGGACGATCCCGGTGAGCAGCGTCGAGGTTTCTGGACCGCCGGGGTGGGCGTCTACATCCTGTGGAATCTGTTCACCCTGATCGGCGCCTTGGCCGGTGATGCCATGGGCGACCCGAAGCAGTGGGGTCTCGACGGCGCTGCCTGTGCGGCCTTCCTTGGCCTGTTGTGGCCGCGCCTGAAATCACGCGACCCCATCGCTATTGCCGTGGTCGCCGCGGCGGTCACGGTGATCACCATTCCCGTGGTGCCGGCGGGAATCCCGGTGATCATCGCCGCCGTGGTCACCGCAGTCGTCTGGGAATGGCGCCATCACGGCGATGCCTCCGAAGAGCCTGCGGTCACCTCGGCGATGGGAGGCCGGCCATGAGCATGACCGCCTGGGTGCTCATCGCCTCTGCCTCGGCATTCGTGATCAAGCTTGCGGGCTATCTGCTCCCACGATCAATCCTTGACCGCCCCCAAGTGCTGGCTCTCGCCAAGATCGTGACAGTGGGGCTGCTCGCCTCGCTGACGACCATGAACACTGTGTCAACCGGCCAGAAGCTGACGCCCGATTCTCGGCTGCTCTCACTGCTCGTGGCGGGGATCGCTCTCAAGCTCAAGGTGCCGTTCATCGTGGTGGTGGTCCTCGGCGCCGCAGTGGCCGCGCTCGGACGCTGGGCAGGCCTGCCGTAATCCCTGAGGTCTTCCGTGGGCGGGGCTGGTCGCCGCGCTGCCTGCCCTCACTCGCACAGCACCAGCCCTCCACGCGGCGATCTCCCGAGGACAGTCCCTGACGTGGTTGTCCCGGCAAGCAGTCCCGGGCACAGCAGTCCCCGGCATCCGGCGCGCCGTGATGGCGGGGCTGGATGCCGGGGAGTGCTTGGTCTTGCGTGACGGTGTCGGGCTCAGCGCAGCGCCTCGGCAAGGCCGTCGGACAGGGCCTTCATGAAGTCCTCGGTGTTGAGATAACCCTGATCGCCGCCCACCAATGAGGCGAGGTCCTTGGTCATCCGTCCACTTTCGACGGTCTTGACGCAGACATTCTCCAGGGTGTCGGCGAAGGCGACGAGACCGGGCGTGCCATCAAGCTCACCGCGGTGACGCAGTCCCCCGGTCCAGGCGAAGACCGAGGCGATCGGATTCGTGCTGGTCTCCTCGCCGGCCTGGTATTTGCGGAAGTGACGCGTCACCGTGCCGTGCGCGGCCTCGGCTTCCATGGTCCTGCCGTCGGGGGTGAGCAGCACCGAGGTCATCAGACCCAGTGAGCCGAAGCCCTGCGCCACGATGTCGGACTGCACATCGCCGTCGTAGTTCTTGCAGGCCCACACATAGCCGCCCTCCCACTTGAGCGCCGAGGCCACCATGTCGTCAATCAGACGGTGCTCATAGGTGAGGCCGGCGGCGTCGAAGCGCTCCTTGTACTCGTCGGCGAAGATGCGGGCGAAGATGTCCTTGAACTGGCCGTCGTAGGCCTTGAGGATCGTGTTCTTCGTGGACAGATAGACCGGATAGTGCCGCGACAGGCCGTAGTTGAAGCTGGCGCGGGCGAAGTCCTCGATGGACTTGTTGAAGTTGTACATGCCCATGGCCACTCCTCCGGCCTCGGGCATCTTCACGACCTCCATCTCCATCGGCTCGGAACCGTCGTCGGGGGTGTAGGTGAGCGTGACGGTGCCGGGGCCGGGCAGCTTGACATCGGTGGCCCGGTATTGATCGCCAAAGGCATGGCGCCCGATGACGATCGGCTTCTTCCAGCCCGGCACCAGCCGCGGGATATTGGAGATCACGATGGGCTCGCGGAAGATGACACCGCCCAGGATGTTGCGGATCGTGCCGTTGGGCGAGCGCCACATCTTCTTGAGCCCAAATTCCTTCACACGCGCCTCATCGGGCGTGATGGTGGCGCATTTGACGCCCACCCCGTGCTTCTTGATGGCATTGGCCGCGTCCACCGTCACCTGGTCGTCGGTGGCATCGCGATGCTCGATGCCCAAATCGTAATAATCCAGGTTCACGTCCAGATAGGGAAGGATCAACTCCTCTTTGATGAGCCTCCAGATGATGCGCGTCATCTCGTCGCCGTCAAGCTCGACGACCGTGCCCTCCACCTTGATCTTGGCCATGGGGCCACCTTTCTCGTCCGATGCTCCTGGGCACAACCTATTCGATGTGCCAGGCACAGTTCATTGGTGTTATTGAATGGTCAAATTCTCGCCCCGCCGGGCGCTCACACCCGTTCGACCACGGGGCATGAGCAAGCGATAGGCTCGCCTCAAACTCTCATCGATGAGGAGAATCAAGTGAGCACTACACCCGTCAAGGTTGCCGTTACCGGCGCTGCTGGTCAGATTTGTTACAGCCTGCTGTTCCGTATCGCGTCCGGCTCGCTGCTCGGCGATACGCCGATCGAGCTTCGCCTGCTCGAAATCACCCCCGCCCTTCCCCGCCTCGAAGGCGTGGTCATGGAGCTCGACGACTGTGCCTTCCCGAACCTGGCCGGCGTTGAGATCGGCGATGATCCCGAGAAGGTCTTCGACGGTGCCAACCTTGCCATGCTGGTGGGCGCAATGCCGCGTAAGGAGGGCATGGATCGCTCCGATCTGCTTGGCGCGAACGGCAAGATCTTCACCGGCCAGGGCAAGGCGCTCAACAAGGTCGCTGCCGACGATGTGCGCATCCTGGTCACCGGCAACCCCGCCAACACCAATGCACTGATCGCCAAGGACAATGCGCCTGACATCCCCGACGACCGGTTCACCGCCCTGACCCGCTTGGATCACAACCGCGCAAAGTCGATGCTGGCAAAGAAGCTGGGCGTCAATGTGGGCGAGGTCACCAATATGACCATCTGGGGTAACCACTCCAACACCCAGTTCCCCGATCTCTTCCACGCCAAGGTCGGCGGCAAGAACGCCTTCGACCTGGTCAACGACGAGGCCTGGTACGAGAACACCTACATCCCCGAGGTCGCCAAGCGCGGCGGCGCCGTGATCAAGGCACGCGGTGCAAGCTCGGCTGCGTCGGCCGCCAATGCCACCGTTGAGGCCATGCACGACTGGGCCGTGGGCACCCCCGCCAACGACTGGGTCTCGATGTCAGTCGTCTCTGACGGCTCCTATGGCGTGCCGGAGGGCCTCATCAGCTCCTTCCCGGTGACCTGCGCCAACGGCAAGTACGAGATCGTCCAGGGCCTGGAGCTCAACGACTTCTCGAAGAAGAAGATCGCCGCCACCGTCGACGAGCTCACCAAGGAGCAGGGCGAGGTTCGCGAGATGGGCCTCATCTGAGTTGATCCAGATCGTCCGGGACTGATCGGGGCTGAGACGCTCGGCTCGGCTGGCCCGGAACGACCGGCTTGACCCCGGGCTCGCGATGGCGCGCAGAGATGTCGCCGCGACGTCATCGCGTGAGCCGACACAAGGGCGGGCCTCCCCCGAGGGGGAGGCCCGCCCTTCGCTATCGCTGGGGATGTCATCGTCACTGGGGGTGCCGCTCTCGGTGATGATGCCATGCCCTTGTGTGACACGCCTGCGTGACACATCTGGGCGTCTTCCATGACACGCCCCGCCGCCTTCCGTGTCATAGCCGGCCGCGGGCGGGCCCGCACCCCGACGCCCGAGCCCCCCGCACAGACAAGCTCCCGTGCGGACAAGCTCCCGCACAGACAAGCTGCCGTGTGGAGAATCTCGCCTACGCGAGACAACCCTCAGCTGAGACGCGGAAGGCGCTCTCCTGGGGCTGGAGTCGATGTCCACCGCTTCATGGACCGGCAGTGAGAGGGCTCAGCGGTGGAAGGGTGGCACAAGGATGGCCAGCAAGCACATCATGAATCCGCCACCCACTCCGATGAGGACGTCGAACCAGCGTCGACGCACCACGAGCAGGCCGGCCAGGCGGGGAGGCAGGAAAAGCCGTAGCACCCCCGCCAGCCCGAGCGCGGCTCCCATGAGCACTGCCCCGCGCCGCCAATGGGCCATGGAGGTGACGATCACCCCGGCCACGAAGATGGCCAGGCAGACGAGCAATGGCCATTGGGCGCGCAGACGATCAAGCTTGAGAGGGGCGGCCATCTGTCTGGCTGGCGGTGCCGACGACGGGATTCCCGGATTCGTCAGACCCACTGAACCCTCCTCAGCCACGCGAGCAGCGCGCGCGGGCGGCTGAGACCCCGCTTCAGCCTGTCGCCTGTCGTCGGGGGATTCATGCCCAGAGCCCTCATGGGTGGATCCGGGATGTCCGGGGTCCTCCCGCGCAGGGCCTCCGTGCGCAGGGCTCCCACCGACGGGGCCCGATGCTCCACCCGTCCCGTCCGGGCCTGCGGGGTCAGGCTCCCCGGGAGTCGCAGTCATCGCGGCCTACTGCTCCTGGGCCGCGATCTGTTCGGCGCGCTCCACCACATTGACCAGCAGCATCGCCCGTGTCATCGGACCGACCCCGCCCGGGTTCGGCGTCACATAACTGGCCACGTCCCACACATCGGGGGTGAAATCGCCCACCGGCTTGCCCTCGATGCGTCGCACGCCCACGTCCACGACCACCGCACCCGGCTTGAGCATGGACGCCGTGATCAGTCCCGGATGCCCGGCCGCGCCAACGACGATATCGGCCTGCCTGGTCTCATCGGCCAGATCCTGGGTGCCGGTGTGGCACAGGGTGACAGTGGCGTTCACATCACGACGGGTGAGCAGCAGGCCGAGCGGACGACCCACCGTGGTGCCACGCCCGACGACGCAGACCTTCGCCCCGTCCAGGGGAATCTCATAGCGACGCAACAGCTCGACGATGCCGCGCGGCGTGCAGGGAAGCACCCCGGCACGACCGAGCACGAGCTTGCCGAGATTGTCAGCGGTGAGGCCATCGGCGTCCTTGTCAGGATCGATGAGCTCCAACGCCCAGTTGGGATCGATCTGGGGCGGCAAGGGCAGCTGCACGATATAGCCGGTGCACATCGTGGAGTCATTGAGCACCCGGATCGACCGCTCGACCTGCTCGGGCGTCGCATCGGCGGGCAGATCGACTCGATATGACTCGATCCCCACCTGCTCGCAATCGCGATGCTTGCCATTGACATAGATCTGACTGGCTGGATCGTCACCAACCAGCACGGTGCCCAAACCCGGTATCACCCCCTGCTCCCGCAGGGCGTCGACCCGTTGTTTCAGCTCGATCTTTACCTGGGTGGCGACGGCCTTGCCATCAAGCCTCTGCGCAGTCATGGATCCCCCTTGACCTGTTGGCTGTTTAGTGGAAGAAATGGCGGTTCCCGGTGAAGTACATCGTGACACCAGCCTTCGCGGCCGCCTCGATGGTCTCCTCATCGCGAATCGACCCACCGGGCTGCACGATAGCGCTCACGCCCGCATCAAGCAGGATCTGGGGACCGTCGGAGAAGGGGAAGAAGGCGTCGGACGCCGCCACCGAGCCCGCGGCCCGGTCACCGGCGCGGCTCACCGCGAGCCGGCATGAGTCCACCCGGTTCACCTGTCCCATGCCCACCCCCACTGACGCTCCATCGTGGGCCAGCAGGATCGCATTCGACTTCACCGAGCGGCAGGCCTTCCAGGCGAACAGCAGGTCTGAGAGCATCTGCTCGTTGGCGGGCTCACCGGCGACCAGCTTCCAGCCGTCGGTCACATCGCCGGGGGCGTCAAGGCGATCGGGATCGCTGGCCAGCAGCCCACCGGAGATCTCCCGCCACAGGAACTCATCGAAGTGGAAGTCCTCGGCCTTCAGGATGCGCAGATTCTTCTTCGTCTGCAGCAGCTCCAGCGCGGCGGGCTCGAAATCGGGAGCGACGATCACCTCGGTGAAGATCGGCTTCACCTGCTGGGCCATCGCCAGGGTCACGGTCTGGTTGGCCGCGATCACGCCACCGTAGGCCGAGACGGGGTCGCAGGCATGGGCCTTGGCATGAGCCTCGGCGATATCGGCCCCCACGGCAATGCCGCAGGGATTTGCATGCTTGATGATGGCCACGGCGGGACCGGAGAAGTCATAGGCGGCTCTGCGTGCAGCGTCTGCATCGGTGTAGTTGTTGTAGCTCATTTCCTTGCCGCCGAGCTGCTCGGCACCCACCAGGCCGGGATCGGCGCCCTCTGCGGCGTAGACGGCGGCTCGTTGATGGGAGTTCTCGCCATAACGCAGATCATGCAGCTTGGTGGCGGCCTGGCCGATGAAGCTCGGCAGCCCCTCGTCCGTGGTCTGCTCGGCGAACCAGCTGGCCACCGCTGCGTCATAGGCGGCGGTATGGGCGAACGCCTTGGCGGCCAACACCCGACGCTGGGCCAGCGTGAATCCACCCTGCTCCAGGGCTGAGGCCAGCTCGGAGTATTGGTCGGGATTGGTGATGATGGCCACCGAGGGGTGATTTTTGGCGGCGGCGCGCACCATCGAGGGCCCGCCGATGTCGATCTGCTCGACGCAGGCGTCGAAGTCAGCGCCCGAGGCGACCGTCTGGCTGAAGGGATACAGATTGCTCACCACAAGGTCAAAGGGCTTGATGCCAAGCTCATCAAGCTGATGACGATGAGACTCCAGGCGACGATCGGCCAGGATTCCTGCATGGACAGCAGGATGAAGCGTCTTCACCCGTCCGTCCAGCGTCTCGGGGAAGCCGGTGATCTGCTCCACCGGCACCACATCGACGCCGGCCTGCGACAGCGTTCTGGCCGTTGATCCGGTTGACACGATCTCGACGCCCGCATCGGCAAGGGCCCGACCGAGCTCGGCGAGTCCGGTCTTGTCGTAGACGCTCACCAATGCGCGACGAATCGGGACGCGGGTGGGATCAGTCATGTGCTGCCTCTCCTAGGTGTTCGTTGTCTTCCCCAGCCGTGGAGCGCTGGGACGCGGTGTTCCGCGCCAAGTCGTTGACGGTGGCCACGAGCAGACGCCTCTCGGTCACCTTGATGCGTTCATGCAGCGTCGCCTCGTCGTCTCCGGGATGGATCGCCACCGGTTCTTGCACGATGAGGCTACCGGTGTCGACGCCATCGTCCACCCAGAAGATGGACGAACCCGTGGTGGTGGCCCCAGCTGCCAGGGCGTCACGCACCGCGTGTGCGCCGGGAAAGGCGGGCAGCATCGCCGGGTGGGTGTTGATCACCTTGCCCGCGAAGCGGCTCATGAAGGGGGCGCCGAGCAGCTTCATGAAGCCTGCGAGCACCACCAGATCCGGCGAGTAATCCCCGACGGCATCGGCGAACTCGCCATCCCAGGCGTCGCGTTGGGCACTGCCCCGTGGGAGAAGGGTGGTCATCGGCACGACGAATGTCGTCACGCCGGCACGGTGGGCACGCCGCAGTCCCTCGCAGTCGGGCTGATCCGAGCCCACCGCCACGATCTCAGCGTCAAGACTGCCCGCCGACTGGGCGTCGAGCAGAGACTGAAGCAGCGTGCCCGATCCGGAGACGAGAACGACGACTCGATAGGCCACGCCCGGAAGCCTACCCTTCGCCATGATCGGGGTTGTCAGGCTCCTCAGCGCTGGAATCGTCGTCGCCGATGGCGGCGTTGCGGCGCTCGGCGGGACGCCGGACAATGCCGGGTGCAGCGCTCTTCACCGATGTACCCGATGTATCCGCACGATGATCATCCGATCGGGCACTGTCGGTCCCCCGACGTGGGCCGAACGTACGCCAACGTCCCTTGGACAGCTGCATGAAGGCATAGCCGACCGCCAGACCACCAGCACCCATCAGGGTGGTGGCCAGCACCACTGCCCGGGGCATCACCGGTCCCAGATCACGCAGCCTGGTGACGCCCAATGAGCCGCAGCTGAGTGCCATGAGCACGGCCATCACCGCGCCGGAAACCACTCCGACGCCCAGGCCGCACAGTGCGCCCTCCTCCGAGCTGAGCTCGCGGGCGGGCAGGGCTTGCGCGTCCTGATTGCGCCGGCCCCGCACGGCGACGAAGGCCCCCACGGCCCCCGCGAGCACCCCCACGAGCAGCCAGGCCACGGTGGCCGAGGAGTGTGCACCGACCGTCGGCAGCACGCCAAGGAGAGGGATATCCGGGATGGGCCCGACAGTGGAGGCCAGCGGTGTGAACAGGGTGCCCTGACCAACGCTGAACCCCGCTCCGAGCAGCCAGGCGGCAGTCCACAAGACAGCATTGGGCACCCAAGCAATCTGCCCCAATGACATCACCACCCCGCCAAGGGTGCCCGGATTCAACGCCTGATGAAGCGCGCTCACCTGGGCATGATGAGCGATGAGGGTGGCGAGGAACACCACCGCGGACACCGCGATCAACGTCCCCACTGCGGTCCAGACACCGACACCGATGCCGCGCAGCCAGCCACGTTGGCCAAAGCCAACGGCACTCCAGCCCAGCGCCCGACCGGCGCACATCGCAGGCACCGGGCCGCAGATGAGCAGTCCGCCGATGAGCGCACGGCCGATCTGGGATGGTTCTCCGCTGAACCCCGTGGCCATGACGAGCACAGCGAGATACGGAGCGGTGAACCAGACCGCCAGTTGCAGGGTCAGGCTCCGTGCACGGGCATCCTGACGCTCGGTGCGGGCACGCCCTCCAAAATCACGGATCGCCAGGTGACGGGCAATGGACGCCACCATGCTTGACCCCACGACCATGACGAGCAGGGCGAAGCCGAGTGGAATCACCGAGACCCGCAGGCCCTCGATGGTCATCGGCACACCGTGCCCCAACAGCCAGGCGCGGGTGGCGAAATCGAGGACCTCTCCATAGCTGGCCTGGCTCTGGCTGAGCCACCCCAGGGAGCAGAAAGCGGTGACGATCAGCCAGCTGGAGACAGCCGTGCCCAGCGACGACAGGACAACAATGACCCGCCATGGCAGCATCCGCAGACGCACTCGCCCGCCGGGCTCCCGTCCACCGGAATGCGCCTCGAGCACCGCCGTGCGGGTCCGTCGTCGCCTCGCCATCGCCACCTCCGCAATACCGGTGGAAGACTATCGAACGCGGCACCGCCACGGCCCCTGCCGGGCCGTGGGCACGCCTGGTTCACACGAGCAGCGAGTTCACCGCCTCGCGCTCAATGGGCAATCCTGCGCGGTACCGCTTGATGAACTGCGCGAAGCCCTCGACGTCGACCGGATCGGGACTCACCGTGTTGGCTACGGCGTCGGCGAAGATCCTGGTCCCCAGATAATCGGCGAGCGGCTCGGTCGCCCCTGAGGCCATATAGGCAGCCAGGATCGCCATGCCCCAGGCGCCGCCCTCACCTGCGTTGCGGCCCACCGAGACCGGGGTCTCCAGAGCTGCAGCGAGGATGCGCTGGGCCACGCCCTTGGTGCGGAAGACGCCACCCTGGGCGAACAGTGAATCGAGCTCGACGTGTTCGTCGTCCAGCAGGATCTCCATGCCCAATCTCAGCGTCGCGAAGGCCGAGCTCAGCTGGAGCCTCATGAAATTCGCCAGCGAGAAATCACTGTGCGGGCTGCGAACGAACAGCGGACGCCCCTCAGCCAGGCCAGTGGAGTGCTCCCCCGACAGATAGTTGAACGACAGCAGGCCGCCGCAATCCGGATCGGCCTCCAGGGCCTTGGCGAACAGGGCCTCGAACAGCTCATCTGGACCCTGCGGCGCGCCAACGGCGGCGAGCAGCTCCCCAAAGATGCCGAGCCAGTCGTCCATATCGCCGGTGCAGTTGTTCGTGTGCACCATCGCCACATGATCGCCGCTCGGGGTCGCCACTGGATCGATCTCGGGATGCAGCCGGGCCAGTGGGCGCTCAAGCACGACCATGGCGAAGGCGCTGGTGCCCGCGCTCACATTTCCGGTGCGTGGGCGCACGCTGTTGGTCGCGACCATGCCGGTGCCGGCGTCGCCCTCGGGCGGACAGGCCACCGAGCCGGGCTGGAGCGTTCCGCTCGGGTCGAGCAGGCGCGCGCCCTCGTCAGTGATCTGCCCGGCCGCAGTTCCGGCCACCGCCACCTTCGGGAGGATCTCGGCGAGCTGCCAGCCCACGCCTGCCTTGTCGGCGATGGCCTGATAGGCGGCGATGCGTTCGGGGTCAAAGCCGTCTCCCTGCGCATTGAGTGGGAAGACGCCGCTGGCGTCCCCGGCCCCGAGAACTTTGTGACCGGTCACACGCCAATGAACAAATCCGGCGAGAGTGGTCAGGAAACGAACCCTGGAAATATGCTCTTCGCCGTCGAGAATTGCCTGGTGCAGGTGGGCGATCGACCAGCGCTGCGGGATATTCACCCCGAACAGCTCGGTGAGCTCGGCGCTGGCCTTCTGGGTCCGGGTGTTGCGCCAGGTGCGGAAGGGCACGAGCAGCTGATCGTCCTCATCGAAGACCAGATAGCCGTGCATCATCGCTGAGACGCCGAAGGAGCCGATCCGGGTGAGGGGACGCCCCACCCGGGCCTTGTAGTCGTCGGCGAGCTCGGCCATGGACTCGGCGATGCCCTGCCACACCGATTCCAACCGATACGACCAGATGTCGTCGATGAGCTCGCTCTCCCAGGCGTGTCCGCCCGCGGCCACGGGCTCCCCCGCACTGTCGATCAGCACGGCCTTGATTCGGGTGGAACCCAGCTCTATGCCCAGGGCGGTCAGGGAATCATCAACCTCGAGTGGAAGGCTCTGCTGCATTGTGTGTCTCCTTTGGCACGACAGTCGTCGGGGCGATCACTGCGTTCGCCGGGGCTCAGATCACTGTCCAGCGGGCTGGGGCAACCAGCCCGAGAAAGTGATCACGGCCCACAGTCCGACGATGGACTCAGATCTGGATTCAAATGCTAGTGCACGGGGCTTTTCATTCCGAAATAGCGCCTAATGGGAGCCGAAGACATTGTCAGTAACACATTTCCGCGGTCCGCTCATTGACAGCCCCAAACTATGAGGGACTGCGCCACCGTCATCCCGGAAATCTCGCAGACGCCGGTGTCCTCCGTGATCCCGACGATGGTCCTTCCTACAGCTTCTCCAGGGGTGCGAACCTCAGGGCAAGGCGCTTGACCCCCGCCGAGCCGAAGTCGACGTCGGCCGTGGCATTTGAGCCGGAGCCGCTGACGGCGACCACCGAGCCCATACCAAAGCTTGAGTGGAGCACCCGGTCACCCACATCCACCGATGCCACCGTCGTGGGACGCGGCATATCGCCGTGCCCGGACCCGAAGACCGGTCCGGTGTTGGCCGACTGTCGCGCCGAGGCGGTGCGGGCCGCCGACGATGAGCTCCAACTCGTGAGATCGCTGCCGGTGCGCTGCCAGTCGATCAACTCCTCGGGGATCTCGGACAGGAAGCGACTAGGCGGGTTGTACTGCGGCTGCCCCCAAACCGTGCGCACGGCGGCTCGGCTCACGAACAACCGCTGCCGAGCACGGGTGATGCCCACATAGGCCAGGCGCCGTTCTTCGGCCAGCTCGGTGGGATCGGCCAGCGCACGCATATGGGGGAAAATGCCGTCTTCCAGGCCGGTGAGGAAGACGTTGTTGAACTCCAGGCCCTTGGCGGTGTGCAGGGTCATGAGCGTAACGACACCAGCCGAGTCGGGATCGGCGTCGGGGATCTGATCGGAGTCGGCAACCAGGGCGATGCGCTCCAGGAAGGCACCCAAGGAGTCGTCGGCCTCCGGCATGCCGCCCATGAGTTCGTCGGCGAGCTCGGGAGCAGCCTGATCTCCGGGGCCGTCGGGACGAAGGCCCGGCGTCAGGTCAATGGTGTGCGACTGCGCCACGAACTCCTGGGCCACGGCGACGAGCTCCACCAGGTTCTCCACCCGGGTCTCGTCCTGGGGATCCTTGGAGTCCTTCAGCTCGTCAAGCAGCCCCGAGTCCTTGAGCACCGCCGCCACGATCTCATCGGCGGGCGAGCCAGCATCGACCAGGGCACGGAAGCCCTGCATCATCGCGGCAAAAGCCTCCACCTGCTTGCGCGAGCGGGTGGCGAGCCCGGGGACTTCACCGGCGTGGTCAACGGCCTGGCTGAAGGGGATCGATTGGCTCACCGCATACATCTCCAGCGACGTCTCGGCCCGGGCTCCGATGGCCCGCTTGGGCACATTGATGATGCGTCGAATGGACACATCATCGGCCGGGTTGGCGATCGCCCTGAGATAGGCCAGGGCGTCACGCACCTCGCGACGCTCGTAGAAGCGGACCCCACCCACGACCCGATAGGGCAGGCCCAGGCGAATGAACACCTCTTCAAAGGCCCTCGACTGGGCGTTGGTGCGGTAGAACACCGCGGCATCGGAGTAGTTCGCCTGCTCCTCGTCGTGGAGCTCGTCGATCTTCCCGGCAACCCAGCGGGCCTCGTCATGCTCGGTGTCGCCCACCCAGCCGACGATCTTGTCACCGTCTCCGGCGTCGCTCCACAGCTTCTTCACCGGACGTCCCGAGTTGTGCTGGATCACTGCGTTGGCGGCGGTGAGGATCGTCTGGGTGGAGCGGTAGTTCTGCTCGAGCAGGATCGTGCGGGCACCGGGGAAGTCCTGCTCAAAGTCGAGAATATTGCGCACATCGGCACCCCGGAAGGCGTAGATCGACTGATCCGAGTCTCCCACCACGAGCAATTCGGGAGGTTCCACACGGGGGGCATCGAGGGTGTCCTCATTGGGCGCGCACAGCTCGCGGATCAACATATATTGCGCGTGATTGGTGTCCTGATATTCGTCAACGAGCACCTGACGGAAGCGACGCCGGTATTTTTCGCGGATGTCGGGATGGCTGTGCAGCATCTGAACGGTCACCATGATGAGATCGTCAAAATCCATCGCATTGGCCGCCCGCAGCCGACGCTGGTACTCCTCGTAGGCCTGGGCGTAGAGCTCCTCGTTGCCGTTCGCGGCCTGTTGCCCGGCGTCCGAGGTAGTGAGCAGTTCATTCTTCGCAGTGCTGATCCAGCCCATCACCGTGCGCGGCGGGATCTTCTTGGTGTCAACATTCTGATCGCGCAGCACCAGGGTCATCAGCCGCTTGGTGTCGGTGTCGTCATAGATCGAGAAGTTGCGCCGCAGACCGAACTCGGGGGCCTCGGCCAGCTCAGTGCGCAGGATGCGCACACATGCCGAGTGGAAGGTGCTCACCCACATCGAGGCGGTGCGCGGCCCCACCAGCTGCGCCACGCGAGCGCGCATCTCCGCGGCTGCCTTGTTGGTGAAGGTGATGGCCAGGATCGACCCCGGGTGCACCCCACGTTGGGCGATCAGCCAGGCAATCCGTCGCGTGAGCACCCGTGTCTTGCCCGATCCCGCTCCAGCCACCACGAGCACCGGGGAGCCCTCATGAACCACCGCCTGCTCCTGCGGCGGGTTAAGCCCATGCAGCAACGCCGTGGTGTCCTGATGCACCTCATTACCCGAATAAGGAGCGAAACCTTCGCCACTTCCCGGCGACCCCAATGCCGATAGACGCTCATCGAAAGCGGAGAACAGGTTGGCAGGAGTCTGGTCAGTCATGGCCGCTCAAGCCTATGCGCAGTGCCCTGCCGGGTCACCTCACTGCGGCCGGGCCGATGTGCCGGATCGCTGGGGCGATGCGACCGGAACCGGCGTACGGAGGTGCGGAGATCACCACCGGCTCCGAATAGAGTGAGCACATGCGTCTTCCCCAGGCCACCGGCCGCGTCATCCGCACGGCCCTGTTGAGCGTCTTCGGTGCCCAGCTGGGTGCCGCCGCCGTGCTCGTCGCCGCCGACAATGTGCGCAAGCACCGGGCCGGTCCACCCCATTTCCCCCGCAGCTCGGTGACCAGCGCCCGGGCCGCCGACGATGTGGTGAGCATCTATTCCTTTGGCGACGATCTCTACCGCGATATGCTCACCGCGATCCGGCGGGCAAAGCACACCATCTTTTTCGAGACCTTCATCTGGAAGAAAGACCCGATCGGCCAGGAATTCAAATCAGCCCTCATCGACGCTGCGAATCGTGGCGTGGCGGTGTATATCGTCTACGACCAATTCGCCAATCTCGTCGTACGACCCTCGTTCTTCACTTTCCCCGAAAATATCCATGTCAAGCGCCATCCGCTCGTGCAATCGGTAGCGTTTTGGAATCTGCGTAATTCCGGACGCGACCACCGGAAGATCCTGGTGGTCGACTCCAAGGTCGCCTTCATGGGTGGCTACAACATCGGCTCCCGCTATGCCCGCACCTGGCGCGATACCCACGCCCGATTCCAGGGTCCCAGCGTGGCCGACTTTGAGAATGCCTTCGTGGACTACTGGAATCTACGACCCGTGCACCTACTGTCGAGCCAGCGCTCGTCGATGCCGGAGCTGCCAGATACGAGCCAACGCCGCTGGAATGGCTCGGTGCGGTTGTCGCGAAATACGCCGCGCTGGGCGGTATTTCCCATTCGAAATATGTATCTTGAGGCCATCGACAAGGCCCAGCGGAATATCTGGATAACCAGCGCCTATCTGATCCCCGACGACGATCTGCGCACCGCCCTGGCCCGAGCCGCCCAACGCGGCGTCGATGTGAGAATCATCGTGCCAGCCCAATCCAACCATGTGATCGCCGATTGGTTGTCGCGCGGCTATTACACCGGCCTGCTGCGCGACGGAATCCGGCTGTTCCTATTTCACAATGCGATGGTGCACGCCAAGACCGCCACCATTGACGGGCGCTGGTCAACGATCGGCACCGCCAATATCGACCGCCTGTCGCTGGCTGGCAACTACGAGATCAACGCCGAGATCACCAGCCCGCAGGTGGCGTCGGCGCTGGAGAAGATCTTCATGACCGATCTGTCCAATTGCACCGAGATGGATCTGACCCGCTGGGAGCGGCGCTCTATCGTGGCCAAGGGCACCGAGGCGCTCTTGGCTCCCTGGCGGCCCATGTTCTGAGGTTAGGCGTTCTGAAACTGAGACCGGCCTCGACCACCGGAATCGCCCCAGCAGCCGAGGATCAGTAGTAGACCGCCAGTGGACCATGCGGCCCCTCCACCACCTCCACCGGGGTCTCGAAGACCTCAGTGAGCACGGCGGAGTCCATGATCTCGCCGGCCGGGCCGAATGCGGCCACACCGCCATCCTTCATGGCGCAGATGTGGTCGGCATACCGCCCAGCGAAGTTGATGTCATGCAGCACGATGACGATGGTGCGCCCCAGCTCGCGCGCCGCCCGGTGCAGATGGCGCATCATCTGCACCGAGTGGCGCATATCCAGGTTGTTCAGCGGCTCGTCGAGCAGCACATATTCGGTGTCCTGGGCCAGCACCATCGCCACATAGGCACGCTGACGCTGCCCACCGCTCAGCTCGTCGAGATAGCGCGACTCAAGCTCGCGCAACTGAAGGAAGTCCAGCGCCTGGTCAACCAGCTCCTCGTCGGCGACACTCAGGCGTCCATGGGTGTAGGGGAAGCGGCCGAAGCTGACCAGTTGACGCACAGTCAACCGGGTGACGAAGTGGTTCTCCTGCTGCAGCACCGATACCACCCGAGCCAGGTCGGCCGACTTCGTGCGCGCCACGTCGTAGCCCGCGATCTCGATCACACCGGCGTCGAGGCCCAGCATCCGCCCGATCATGGTGAGCAGGGTCGACTTGCCGGCCCCATTGGGCCCCACCAGCGCCGTGATGCCACCATCGGGGATGGTCAGGTCGACCGGTCCGATGGATACCTCGGAACTGTATTTCTTGAGCACATCAGCAAGTGCGATCACAGCCGGCCCTTTCGTAGCAGGACGATGAGGAAGGTGGTTCCGCCCACCAGCTCGATGATCACCGACACCATGCCCTGTGCATAGAAGACATAGCGCATGACGAAGTAGGCACCGCTCAGCACGACGAAGCCAGTGAGCACCGCGGCAGGGAAGATGCGGCGATGGTCGTGGGTGCCAGCGAGGCTGTAAGTGAGCGTCGCCACCAGGAATCCGAAGAAGGTCATGGGGCCCACCAGCGCGGTGGACACGGCGATGAGCACTGAGACCAGGGTGAGGCCCACCATGGTCTCGCGTCGGTGGTTGAGCCCCAGTCCCGTGGCGGCGGAGGCACCCAACGCCATCACATTGAGGCGTTGGCTGCGCACCCATAGGCCAAGCCCGGCCACCAGGCACAAGGGCAGGGCCACTGGCAGATAGGAGGCCTCGGCGTTGGAGATATTGCCGAACATGCGGGCACTGAGCACATCGAATTCGCTGGGCGAGAGCATCCGCTGCATGAAGGTGGCCACCGATCCCAGACCGGCGCCGATGACGATGCCGATCAGAAGCATCACCTGCAGATTCGCATAGCGTCCGCTGAGCAGCGTGCCATAGAGGGTCACGGCGAGCACCACCATCACGCCCACCTGCACAAGGAATTGCGCAAACCCCTGCAGCGCCACCACCCCGGCCACGCCCAGGAAGTAGACCGCGGAGGTCTGCACCGCTCGGTACAGCGATTCGAAACCCATGATCGAGGGGGTGATGATGCGGTTGTTCGTGATGGTCTGAAAGGCGACCGTGGCCAAGGCCTGACTGAAGGCCACCACGGCGATCACCACCAGGGTGCTCATCCGGCGTCGGGCAATGGCCCAAAAGCCTCGGGAGCCAACCGGCATGGGATTCGCCCAGGCCAACAGCCCAAAGGACGCGGCGAGCGCCAACACCGCCAGGACGATCACGATCGTCAGGTAACGGCGGTGCGCGGCCCCGGTGGCGAAGGATCCGGTATGCGCGTGGATGCCACCACTACAGGCACTGGAAGTCTGCTCCCCGGCGGGGGCGGTCATCTTCTTGGCGACGGTGGGATCGTCCACGGACCCGTCACGCTCCATGCGCGCCGGGCAGGCGCCCGCCGTGTCGACAAGCCCCGAGCCGATGAGCGCTGGCTCGATGTGGTCTGGGTTGACGTCATTGACGCAGTCGGTCTGCATGTCAGCCATGGCGACGCTGCCGCAACAGGAGGAGCACGAAGACCACCGAGCCGATGATGCCCAGAATCAGGGAGACCGGAATCTCGAAGGGCATGATGATCACGCGCCCCAGCAGATCGCAGACGGTGACCAGCCCGATGCCCAGGAGACAGACCCATGGCAGATTCGAGCGCAGATCGTCACCGCGGGCCAGCGAGACGATATTGGGCACGATCAGGCCCACGAAGGGGAGGTTGCCGACCACGACGGTGACCACGCCGGTGGCGATGGCAACCAGTCCTGTGCCCAGCAGGATGATGCGCTCATAGTTGAGCCCGATGCCGGTGGCCACCGATTTGCCGAGTCCGGCCACGGTGAAGCGGTCGGCCGTCAGGAAGATCGCCATGCCCACCGCCGCGACGACCCACAAGATCTCATATTGGCCGCGCAGGATCGAGGTGAAGCTGCCCGCGAACCACACCCCGAGGCTCTGCAGGGCGTCAACCTTGATGGCGATGAAGGTGGAGATGGACGACACCACCGCACCCAGCATGATCCCGACGATGGGCACGATGAGCGACGATCTGAGCGTCACGGTGCGAAGGAAGGCGAAGAAGACCATCGTGCCCACGAATGCCGCCACGGCGGCGACGGCCATCTTGGTGCCGATGCTAGCGTTCGGGGCGATCACCATCACCAGCAGCAAACCCAGCCCGGCCCATTCGGTGGTGCCGGTGGTGGTGGGTTCCACGAAGCGGTTCTGGGTGAGCAACTGCATCACCAGCCCGCTCATCGCCATCGCCGCCCCGGAGAGCACCAGCGCGATGGTGCGCGGCACACGGGTGATCTGGAACATCTGGGAACCGTCGGACGCCCCGAAGACGTCATAGACGCCGGTGGTGAGCGACAGCCCCAGCAACACGGCCACCACCACGATCCCCACGATCAGCTTGGGATCCATCAGTCCGCCGGACGGCGTCATGCGCGTCCGGCGGACAGACGTGGCGTCAGTCAGGGTCACGCCTTGGACTCCAGCGCCGCTGCGAAGTCATTGAGGAACTCCGTATAGGTCTGGATCGACTCATTGGTGTAGGTGTCCGCCGGCATCGTCACCACATTGCCCTGCTTGATTGCGGTCACCGCGGATAGTGCCTGTGAGTTCTTGAGGACTTCACTGGCCGGTTTGTAGGCGGGGTCGTCCGCTGAGATGGCGGCATCGCGATCCATCACCAGGATCCAGGTGGGATTGGAGTCGGCGATGGCCTCCACCGAGATGTCATCACCCTGATGGTTGCTGGTTGACCCCTGCACATTCAGCGCCGGTGTCAACGCCGCGAAGTCATAGACGGGCCCCAGCGCACGCCCCACATGCGGGGCGATGAAGCCGATCTTGCCGCCAGAGGTGTTCACCGCCATCACGGTGTCGGTCGGCTTATAGGCCTTCTTCACGCGGGCGATCGCGGAATCGAGGTCGTCATTGAGCTTCGTGGCCTCGGCCTGCTTGCCGAATATCTCACCCAGCGTCGTGGTTTGGCGCTTCAGCTCCTGGTCAAAGGGCTGATCATCGCGCGGCTCGAGATCAATCATCTGGGCGTCGGGCACCAGTTTCTTGATCTCATCGGTGAACTGGGTGAATCGCTGGCCGTTGATGATCAGATCGGGCTTGGCAGCCACGATGGCCTCAAGGTTCGGCTCGCGGTGGGTTCCGATATCCACGATCGACTTGTCCGTGGTGTAGGGGATCGTGGTGGGCATCAGGGAGACAGCCGCCGCCTTCAGCTCCACGCCCCACTGCGACAGAGTCTCAAAGCTTCGGTTGTCCAGTGCGACGACCGACTGGGGAGGCGTAGCGATCGTATGTGTGCCGGTGTTGTCGCTGATGTCGATGCTGCGCACGGCAGCCGGGGCGGCCGAGTTCTGGTTGCTCGCTGCGCCCGAGCTGCAGGCGGCCAGCCCGCCGGTCAGCATGGCCACTGTCATAGCGACCACAGCGCAGACACCACGGCTGGTGAACCGGGTCATTGGCATAGAGCTCTCCTCCATATATGGCGGGTCAGAATGTCGTGAGTACACCCTCACAAGATGTTTATATTAGGTTAGGCTAACCTAAGGATCATGGGCTCTGCAAGTGCCGACCAGCTGCCGCCCCAAGGACATTTCCCCTAGTCAGAAGCATTTCAATGTCTTTTGGATGGGGGCGCTGCACTCAGTGCATTAGGGGTTTGGTTAGCGTGGAGCCATGGGACTTATTTCTTGGATCATCCTGGGCCTCATTTGCGGCACGATCGCCAAGGCCATCATCGGAGGACGCGCTGGCTGGGTCAGCTCCCTGCTCATCGGCATCATCGGCGGACTCGCCGGCGGCTGGATCGGGAGCCTGCTGTTCCACCGCCCGCTGTCCGGCTTCTTCAATCCATGGACGTGGCTGCTCGCCGTGCTCGGCAGCTGCTTGGTGCTGTGGATCTACAACAAGGTCAGCTCGCGCAGCTGATCCCCGCGGATCGCCTCGGGTCACGCCGGGTCATCACGATGCGCTCGGTCTACCGATCACGGAGCTGATCCCCCTGACAATCCATCGCCGGCCTCACACGGGGCCGGCCACCACCCCGAATCGACGAGGCCCGGCCCGTACCTTCCGGTATGGCCGGGCCTCGTCGGCGCGCTCTCATCTCGAGAGCCGGCGCTGAGACCGTCGGACCATCCCGCGGGATCCCCAGTCAAACGAGCTTACGGTCGGTGGCCCACTTGGTGAGCTCATGCCGATTGGAGAGCTGCAATTTGCGCAGCACATTCGACACATGGGTCTCCACAGTCTTGATGGAGATGAACAGCTCGCGCGCGACTTCCTTGTAGGTATAGCCGCGGGCGATGAGCTTCATCACCTCACGCTCGCGCTGGCTCAGCCGGTCGAGATCCTCATCGATGGACTCCACCGAGATCGAGCCGCTGAAGGCGTCGAGCACGAATCCGGCCAGACGCGGGCTGAAGACCGCGTCGCCGGTGGCGACCCGCCCGATTGCCTCCACCAGGTCGGCGGTACTGATCGACTTGGTGACGTAACCGCGCGCTCCCGAGCGGATGACCGCAATCACATCCTCGGCGGCGTCCGAGACCGAGAGTGCCAGAAAGGTGATCGCCGGTTCGATCTGGTGCACCTGCTTGACGACTTCGGCTCCCCCGCCACCGGGCAGGTGGACGTCGAGCAGCACCACATCGGGTGTGGTCTCGGTGATCACCTGCACAGCCTGCTGGACGTCACCGGCCTCCCCCACGACATTCACCTCGTCGGGGGCGGCGCTGGACAGCTCGTGGCGTACTCCCGCCCGGAAGATGTCATGGTCGTCGACTAGCACCACACGCCAGGGACCCTCGTGGTCGACCTTGTCTGTGGTGGCTTCGGGCAGGCTCGTCATCGTGCAATCTCCAATTTCACCTCGGTGCCCTCCCCGGGCGCTGAACGCACCTGAGCGGTCCCGCCGTGGCGTTCCATCCGTTCGATGATTGATCTTCTCACACCCATCCGGTCGGCCCGGATCTGATCGGCGTCGAAACCTGAGCCCCGGTCACGCACGAACAGCTCCACGTGATCATCGTCGACCTCCGCGTAGACGTCGATATGGTCGGCGCCCGAGTGCTTCGCAGAATTCATCATGGCTTCGCGCGCCGCCAGGATCATCGCGGACAGTCCATCGGTGAGTGTGGCGTCGCCCACGCAGATCACCTCGACACGCACCCCGGTGCCGTCCTCCACCTGGGCGCCGGCCTCGCGCAGGCCGGCACGGAAGTCCCGGGGGCCGGGCGCTTCGCCGTAGAGCCATTCACGAAGCTCTCGCTCCTGGCGACGAGCCAGGCTCGCCACCGTCTTGGGATCGTCGGCACGACGCTGGATGAGGGCCAAGGTCTGGAGCACCGAATCATGCAGATGAGCCGCCATATCGGCCCGCGCATCGGCGACCAGCTTCTCCTCGTGGGCGCGCGCCAGATTTCCCCTCATCCGATTGATCCATGGAGCGGCCAGCACGCCGAAGCCAGCCAGCGCCAGCGCCGCCACCCCCAGCACGGCCGGAAGATAGGGGCCGTCAACCTGGGTATAGGCCACCAGCAACACCGAGGCGCCCACCAGCGTCATCCCCATGCCCATCCGCACCATGGTGGCCCATCGAGCACTGCTCACCAGCGGTGCCAGCCATCGGGAGCCCGGACGGTCTTCTTCGGTCTGGTCGGCCTGACGCCACACGAGGGCGACGCCAACCGCCGCGAGCACTACTGGCCAGAAGAAGGCATGGATCGAATGAAGACCGAACATGCTGCTCAGCACCAGAAGGCCCACACACAGGGCGATCACCAGACCAATGGAGGCCCAGATCTCCACATCCTGATGCCGCGTACTGCGAATCTTGCGCGCCGGGCGTACTGCCCTGGCCTGTTCGGCGGCCTCGTCCTCCACCGGCATGAATGCCCAGAGCACCGCGTACGCGATCACGCCGATGTACATCGTCATCGACAGCAGGACGAAGCAGAGCCTCACCGGCCAGACGGGCGAGCCAAGATAGTCGGCGAGGCCGGTACACACGCCACCGACCCAGCTGCCGCGCTTGCGCCGGGCCAGTCCTGCGGGCCAACGCGGACCGCGAGCGGGAGCGCGCCCGCCGTCACCATCGCCTGTCCATTGCGGAGCGGCAGAGTTCATGCCTGCGTCGTGGCCATCGGAGGAGGGCCCACGCGATTGGGCTGAAGTCATCGCGTCATCCCTTCCCGAATGCGGCCACTCCCATCATGGCCACCCATGTGCCGAAGGCCAACCGACTTCCTGCGCCCACGCCAGCTCCTCGCCTCAATTGTTCCATCCCCACGGGCGTTGGCCCGCGCGCATCGCCCACGCGCCCAACTCCTATCCCCCATAGGTCGCAGTGACCAAGCAGGGTGCATTCAGGGTGCTGCACCCATGACATTGAGCCGACCACGCGCAACAATTGTCATGTGGTCATCGCAGGCCATGCTGACTTGGATTTGAGGAGGAACCATGAGCGCTAAGCCACTCGTCCGTCGTCACGATGACCGGTGGATCGCCGGGGTGGCAGGCGGTCTGGCCGATTACTGGGGCATCGACGCGTTGGTAGTTCGCATTGGCTTCATCATCCTCGGACTGATTACATGGGGCGTCGCCGTGGCGGCCTATGTCGTCTGCTGGCTGCTGATCCCCGACGGCGATGACGGCTCAAAGGGTCTGGATTCGGTCAAGCGGACCATCGACGGATTCCGCGGCAAGAAGGACGGCCCGCAGGACTTCGATCCCTACGCCGACCAGAGCTGATTCGACCACCCCCTATTCCCGCGCCGGTCGTCACCCCGGCAGGCGCATTTCACACGCAACGCCCGAACCTTGACTGTGGTGAGCAGGGTTCGGGCGTTGGTGCGTTTCATCACCGTGTGGTGGCGGCGTTGAACCGCTCAACTCGCTGCCGGTCAACGGCCATGATCTGCTCCCCCGAGATCATGGCGGAGCCGAAGACGAGGTCATGGTCAGGGTCCCTGGGCTTGAAATGATTCACGCCGTAGGCGACCGCATTGCCCGGCACGTCCTTGGTGACGATGGCCCCGGCGCCGATGACCGTATTCGCACCGATCACGATGGGACCGAGGATCTTGGCCCCATCAGCGATGATCACATTCTCGGCAAGGATCGGACTCCCGATGTTCTCCCACCGCTCGTTGAGGTGGCTATAGCGCAGATTTGAACCGATCGTCACATTCTGAAAGATCACCACTCCCGACGACAGCTTGGCCGCCACCACGGTGCAACCACGCGCGTGGTGGGCGAAACGCACGGAGCGATCCATGGCACCGCACCGGATTTCCGCGCAATAGCGCCACTCCAGGAGCTCCGCAGCCCGGGCCCGTCTCGACGCATCGCGGTCGAAGCAGTTGATCTCCAGCAGCTGGTCAAAATCGAGCTCGCTCATCGCAGTCTCAACCGATGAATTCATGCGCGACAGGCTACGCTCGAAGGACGATCGAATAGACCGTGACGCGGCACCGCCGCCGGGCCATGAGTCCTTCGTCCCAGCCGAATTCGAGGTGCATTCGATGCTCGCAATGGTCCTCACCAAGCCCGGTGGCCCAGATTCATTCCAACCGGTCGACCGCCCTATCCCTGAGCCCACGCTGACGAAGAGCGTGCTGCAGATCATGGCCTTCGGGGTGAACCATGCCGAGCTGGTCACGCGTGCGGGTGGATCGCCCGATGTGCGATTCCCCAGGGTGATCGGCATCGAGGCCGTGGGCAGAATCCATGCCACTGCGCCCGATAGCGAGCTCGCCGTCGGCCAGCGTGTGGTGACGCTCATGGGCGGCCTGGGCCGCGACTTCGACGGCAGCTACCAGGAATACGCGCTCGTTCCGAACGACCAGCTCTACCCGGTGACCGGCGAGATGGCCTGGGATCGTCTGGCGACCATCCCGGAGAGCTTCTACACCGCCTCCGGATCGCTGGACCGGCTGCATCTGTCATCCGGTGACGCACTGTTGATCCGCGGCGGCACGAGCAGCGTCGGATTGGCCGCGATGCAGCTGGCGAAGTCGGCGGGAGTGCGGGTGACCTCCACCACGCGCAGCCCCGACAAGGTGGCCCGGCTGGAGGCGCTCGGCGCCGATGAGGTGCTCATCGACGCCGATGGCCACCTGCCCACGACGCCCGGTTTCGACGCGATCCTGGAGCTGGTGGGTGCGGCCACCCTGGAGGATTCCATGACCCACGCCACCAGCGGTGGATATGTGGTGGTCACCGGCGGGCTCGGCGGCCAGTGGTCGCTGCCCGACTTCGATCCCTTCAGCATCCGTGGCTATCTGACGAACTTCCAGTCCACGACCGTGAACCCCGTCCTGCTGCGTCACACGCTGGGGTTGGTGGCCCGCAACAACCTCAGCCTGCCGGTCATCGGACGATTCCCGCTGAGGCAGATCAGCCAGGCCCATGAGGCGCTGGAGTCCAGCCGAGATATGGGCAAGATCGTGGTCACCGTGGCGTCGTGACCTGGCTGACGATGCCAGCCCGGCCGCCGATCATTCCCATTCGCCAGTCACTCCCATTCGCCAGTCACTCCCATTCAATGGTGGCCGGCGGCTTGCTCGTCACATCGAGCACGACGCGGTTCACCTCAGGGCATTCATTGGTGATACGCGTGCTGATCTTCTCCAACAGGTCGTAGGGAAGACGCGACCAGTCGGCGGTCATGGCGTCCTCGCTGCTCACCGGACGCAGGACGATGGGATGGCCGTACGTGCGCCCATCGCCCTGGACGCCCACCGAATGCACATCGGCGAGCAGCACCACCGGCATCTGCCAGACATCGCGATCGAGCCCGGCGGCCGTCAGCTCCTCGCGGGCGATGGCGTCGGCCTCGCGCAGCAGGTCGAGGCGATCCTGGGTGATCTCCCCGATGATGCGGATGCCCAGGCCGGGGCCTGGGAAGGGCTGACGCCAGACCATGGAATCGGGCAGCCCGAGCTCGGCGCCCACGGCCCGCACCTCGTCCTTGAACAAGGCGCGCAGCGGCTCGATAAGGGTGAACTGCAGGTCGTCGGGCAGTCCGCCCACATTGTGGTGGCTCTTGATGTTGGCCGCGCCGTCACCGCCGCCGGACTCAACCACATCGGGATACAAGGTGCCCTGCACCAGGAAGTCGATGCCCTTGTCGCCGGCGATCTGGCGGGCGACATCCTCGAAGCTACGGATGAATTCGCGTCCGATGATCTTGCGCTTGGTCTCGGGGTCGGAGACCCCGGCCAGTGCCGTCAGGAAACGCTCGGACTCGTCGGCCACCACGAGGTCAACCCCGGTGATCTGCACGAAGTCGTGCTTCACCTGCTCGGCCTCGCCCTTGCGCAGCAGGCCATGATCGATGAAGCAGCAGGTGAGCTGGTCGCCGATGGCACGCTGGACGAGCGCCGCCGCGACGGCGGAGTCAACGCCGCCCGACAAGGCACACAGCACACGCCTGTCGCCCACCTCAGCGCGGATCTTGGCCACCTGGTCGTCAACGATCGAGCTGCTCGTCCATGTCGGCGCGCACCCGGCGAAGTCGAACAGGAAGTGCTCGATCACTTCCTGGCCGCGCTCGGTGTGGGCCACCTCGGGATGCCACTGCACGCCGGCAAGCTTGCGCTCAGGCGCCTCGAAGGCGGCGATGGGAGCCCCCGCGGTATGGGCCAGCGAGGCGAAACCTTCCGGGGCCGCTGTCACCGAGTCACCGTGACTCATCCATACGCTGGAGATGTCGTCCAAATCGTGCAGGAGCACGCCGGTGTCGTCAATCGCGACGCTGGTGCGTCCATATTCGGAGGTGCCGGTATGTTCCACGGTGCCGCCCAGGGCACCGGCCATGAGCTGGAAGCCGTAGCAAATACCGAATACCGGGATTCCGGTGGCGAACAATGCCGGATCGACCTTCGGGGCGTCGGGCACATAAACCGACGCCGGTCCACCCGACAGGATGATGGCGCTCGGCTTCTTGGCGACCATCTCGTCCACGCTCATGGCATGGGGGACGATCTCTGAATAGACGTGTGCTTCACGGACGCGTCGCGCGATCAGTTGCGCATACTGCGCCCCATAGTCGACGACCAACACAAGATCATGGCTCGCAGGCATGAGCCTCAGTCTATTGCGTGACGCGCGGACGCCCCCTGCAGACAGGGCCGGTGGACGCCGATACCCGCTGGATTGGCGCGATGTGCCGGCTCACACGGCGACCGGATGGGAATCGTGCTCGACGTCGGCCTGCGGCCCAGAATCCTCGCCGGGCTCGGATGCCGGCTGATCCGGCGGGAGCGCCCTCCATGCGACGATGCCGCACAGGAAGACGATCAGGTTCAAGGGCCGGAGCCAGTCCGGATGGATCGAGAGGATATTCGTGCCGGACATCACCATGAACGCTGCCACCACGCGAGCCCAGGGCCGAGCCCAGTCCCGATGAAGGGCGATGCCCACGATGATCGCAATCAGCGCGGCGGTCGTCACCATGGCAACACACACCTTGGTGGCAAGCCAGCCGGCAGAGAGCGGCTCGGGGTTCGGCTCCTGAAATACCAGGCTGCCGACCCATACCGCGGCGAACACGGTGAGCATCGCGACCGCACGTCGGTGCCGGTCCTGCAGTCTCAACCGCTTCCACAATCTGTCCATCGCGCGCCCACCTCTCCGTGGCCCCGACACATCACGGTCACCACAACGGTAAACCGCCCGCGCCCCAACCACCGAGCTTTGGCCATAATCCACGACGAATGGTGTTATCGGTTCTGCGCCTTGGATATCGGCGCATTCCACCACCGCCCACCGCCAGACCGATCAAGCGCATACCGCAGACATGACGACGGCAGCGCAGGCCAACCCAACCAGGTGACCCGCACTGCCGTCGACCGACGCGGATGGGGGGAATCCGCACGTCATCGCGTGAATCTCTATCGCACCACCAATAAAGGGTGGCTATTCGTTCTTGTCCCGTCTCACCACCACGCGCTGGAGCAGCACGAAGAGCAACAGGATGCCGCCGGTGATGATTGTGGTGGCCTCGGGCGGGATGCTGCCATCGCGCGCGATGAGCACATTCATCAGGCCCAGCACCAGCGCGCCGAGCACCGATCCGAGCACATAGCCGGCTCCACCCAACAGCAGCGAACCGCCAATCACCACCGCGGCGATCGCATTGAGCTCCCACCCGATTCCGGTGATGTTCTGCGCCATGCCGAGCTTCGCGGTGTAGACCACCGAGGCAAGGCCCGCACACAGACCGCTGATCACATAGATCAGATATTTCGTGCGATTCACCGGCAGGCCCATGAGCTCCGCTGAGGACTCGGAACCGCCGATGGCGTAGACCGTACGGCCCATTCGCGTGCGATGCAGCAGGAAGAAGCCGGCCACGATCACGAGCAGGGCGATGAGCACATTGGGCGAGATCACCAGATCGTTCACCTTGGGCCCGTCGATGATCTTCCATGGTGTGGCCAGCTCGCGCAGACCGGATTCGTCACCCAGACGCACCGGCGTGGTGCTCAGGATCGACGCCATGCCGCGGGCCAGGAACATCATCGCCAGGGTGGCGATGAACGGCTGCACCTTGAAGAACTGCACCAGCACGCCGGAGGCCAGGCCGAACAACCCGCCGACCAGCACCATGAGCGCCATCACCAGCATCCAATTCCACCCGGCGGAGAGCAATTGCGCCCCCATCACCGAGGTGAAGGCGATCACCGCTCCGACGGACAGATCGATGCCACCGGTGAGGATCACGAAGGTCATACCAACGGCCAGGATGATCACATGGGCGTTGTTGATGAACAGATTCGACACCGTGCTCATCATGAGGATTCCGCCATAGGCGGCCTGGCCATAGATGACCATGATCAGGAAGATGGCCACCGACGCCAGCGTGGGAATCCGCTTGCGATCAATTCTCAGCCAGCTCGGAAGCCTCCGGGTGGTCACTGCTGCGTCAAGAGTCTGTGTGCTCATGCTGCCACTGCCTCCTTCACAGTGCCGACCTCTGCGGCCGCTTCCTTCTGCTCGCGCTGCCTTCGTCGGAACAGGTCACGCACCCGTTCGGACTGGAGCAGACAGACGATGATGATGACCACGGCCTTGAAGGCCGGGGTGGCCGCTGAGGGCACGTTGAGGAAGGTCACCGTGCGGTTCAGGGTGGTGATGAGCATGGCGCCGATGACGCTGCCGCCCAATGAGAACCGGCCTCCGGCCAGTGATGTGCCGCCGATGACGACTGCCAGGATGGCGTCCATCTCCATGTCCTGACCGGTCTTGGCAACCTCGACCGTCATGACATTCGCCGTGGCGAAGATTCCGGCCATGCCGGCCAGCAGGCCGCCGATCACATAGACGGAGAAGAGGATGTACACCGGCTTGATGCCAGCCATGCGGCTGGCACGCTGGTTGATGCCCACCGATTCGATGGTCATGCCGAGCGCGCTGCGTCGCACCAACAGGGCCACCAGCACGACGATGGCGATGGCGATCACGAAGGCGACCGGGAAGCCGAGGACGGTGCCGGTGGAGATCCAGGCGAAGCCATCACTGCGGGCCGAGGTGTTCTGTCCCCCGGTGATCACCTTGGCGATTCCTCGACCGGTCATCATCATGATGAGCGTGGTGATGAAGGGCTGCAGGCCCACCACCGAGACAAGGATGCCGTTGACGGCGCCCAGGCCGGCGGTGACCAGCAGCGCCAGCCCCAGTGCGGCGAGCACGGAACCGACCGAGCTGGGATTGGCTGCTGCCGAGAGGAATTCCATTGACACCGCGCCGGCCACGGCCATCAGCGAGCCGACCGACAGGTCGATGCCCGCGGTGGCGATGACCAGGGTCATGCCGATCGAGATCATGAGGATCGGGGCGCTGCCGCGCAGGATGTCGATGAGCGAGCCATAGAGATTGCCGTTGTTCACGGTGATCTGCAGGAACGACGGATCCTTGATCACATCGACCACGATCAGCAGTACCAGGGCGATGATGCCCCAGAAATATTGGTTCTTGACGATGGCCTTCATGCCGCCTGACCGTCCTTTGCGATGATGTCAACGATGATGTTGGCGCTGACGTCGGGACCATTGGTGACCGTGGCGATCGCACGATTGTCCTTGAGCACCAGGATGCGCTGCGAGAGTCGCACCACCTCTTCGAGCTCGGAGGAGATGAAGATCACCGACATGCCCTCGGCGGCCAGCTTGACCACGGCCTCCTGGATCTCGGCCTTGGCACCCACGTCGATGCCCCTGGTGGGCTCGTCGAGGATGAGCAACCTGGGATCGGTGGCCAGCCAGCGCGCCAGCAAAACCTTCTGCTGGTTGCCGCCGGACAGATTCTTGATCAGCTTCTCAGGATCGGGCGGACGCACATTGAGCGCCTCGATGTATTTCTTGGCGATCGCATCCTGCTCGCGACGCGGGATTGGACGAATCCAGCCACGACGCGCCTGCAGGGCCAGGATGATGTTCTCGCGCACCGTGAGGTCGGCAATGATGCCCTCGTCACGGCGGTTCTCGGTGGAATAGGCGATGCGATCCTTGATGGCGGTGGCCGGAGAGCTGATCGAGACGTCCTTGCCGTCAATGGTGATCTGCCCGCTCTCGGGCTTGTCGGCGCCGTACAGAAGACGCGCCAGCTCGGTGCGTCCAGACCCCAACAGACCTGCGAAACCGATGATCTCGCCCTGGAAGAGGTCAAGGTCAACGGCCTCTACCGAGCCCTTGCGTCCCAGATCGAGCACCTTCATGAAGGGGGTGCGGGTCTCGGACTTGCCCACCTCGTCGGCCTCGCGGGCAATGCTGCCGAGCGCCGAGTAGTCCTTGCCGATCATCTTGGAGATCAGCGAGGTGCGGTCAAGCTCCTTAGTGCGATAGCTGCCCACGAGCTTGCCATTGCGCAGGATGGTCATGCGGTCGCTGATCTCATAGATCTGATCGAGGAAGTGTGAGACGAACAGGATGGCCACGCCCTCGTCACGTAGCTTGCGCATCACCGTGAAGAGCGTCTCCACCTCTTTGGCGTCGAGGCTGGATGTGGGCTCATCGAGGATGAGCACCTTGGCGTCGATGACCATGGCGCGGCTGACGGCGATGAGCTGTTGCACCGCGATCGACAGATCGGACAGCGGCGCTTTGGGATCAAGATAGTCGAGGCCGAAACGCGCCAGGGCCTGCTTGGCCAGCTGGAAGGTCTTGTGCCAGTTGATACCCATCGGACCACGTGCTTCGTGGCCGAGCATCAAATTCTCGCCGATGGTCAGATTGGTGCACAGATTGACTTCTTGGTAGACGGTGGCGACGCCCGCGCGTTGCGCATCAGCGGTTCCGTTGAGAATGCGCTTGCGTCCGGCGATGGTGATCGACCCCGAGTCGATCGTGTAGACGCCGGTGAGCGCCTTGATGAGTGTTGACTTGCCGGCGCCATTCTCGCCCATGAGCGCATGCACTTCGCCCTGGTAGAGAGTGAGGTCGACATCTTGGAGCGCTTTGACGCCGGGGAACTCGATTGAGATCCCTCTCATTTCGACGATTTGCGCCGTGGGTTCCGTCATGTTTCAGACCCTCGATGTTCCTGGATTTGCGTGCTGGGGATCGGCGACGAGGGGCCCTCAGGCAGATGGCCCGAGGGCCCCGGTCGCAGATGGTGTTCGCTGTCCCCGCAGGGACAATCAGCTCAGAGAGGTGAACCGATCAGTAGGCTCGATTCGGCAGAGCGCTCTTGGCGGCCTCCGGCGAATCGAAGGTCACGCTGTTGATCGTGTAGAGCTTGTCGACGGACTCGCCGGCGGCAGCCTTCTTCACCGCGTTGAGAGCCACATCACCGAACAGCGGGTTGTACTCGGCCACGAAGCTGAGCTGACCATTGGCCAGGGCCTCCAAGGCCGCCTTGGTGCCGTCAATCGTGATGATCTTGACGTCCTTACCCGGGGTGAGGCCGGCCTCGGTCACGGCCTGAACCGCACCAAGTCCCATCTCATCGTTCTGGGCGAAGATCAGCTGAATACCGGGGTTGGCCTTGAGCAGGGTCTCGGTCACCGACTTGCCGTCATTCTGCGTCCAGTTGGCGGACTGGCTGGCGATCTTCTGGAATTCGGCGTGGTTGGCCATCACCGAGTCCCAGCCCTTGTTGCGGTCGTTGACCACAGACAGACCGGCAGGGCCTTCAAGCACCACGTACTTGGCGCCCGAGGGGTACTGGCTGACGGCCCAGTTGGCCAAGCTCTCAGAGATGGCAACGTTGTCGGGAGCGATACGCGCGGTGTACAGATCAGCGTTATCGGGCTCAATGCCACGATCAAGCAAGAAGACCGGGATCTCGGCCTCCTTGGCGCGGTTCAGCACGCTCTCCCAGCCGGTGGCCTCGGTAGCCGACAGCAGGATCGCGTCCACATTCTCGTCGATGAACGAGGTCATCGCAGTGATCTGGGACTGCTGATCACCGTTGTTCGACGGCGCGTACTTCAGGTTGATCCCATTGGCCTGGCTGAAGGTGCTCTGAATGTTGTCCTCATTGGCTGTACGCCAGCCACCCTCAGGCCCAACCGCCACGAAGCCCACGGTGAGGGTCTTGGAACTGCTGCCCCCGCCACTACTGCTGCCTCCGCCGCTACATCCCGCCAAGGCCAGGGCGAAGGCGCCCAAGGCCGCGACGATCTTCACTATCTTCCTCATAATCGAACCTCCTTGTTCGAGCTGCGCAGGGTCGGAAATCGACCAGCTGCCTCTTGTGGGGAAAACCTCGAGCGCCTATGACTCGACGTATCCAATCCGCATGTTACCGGTCACACGCTAAAAAGGAAACTACCGTGCAAGAGTTTGAGAACATTGAAATCCATATCATCTGCGGCGAGAGTCGGAAATGCGACGGCCGCTCCCGGCGGCGAAGGAACGAGACTCGCCCGGCGAGCGCCGGCGGCACGATGCCGGACGCTCCCGCGTGCGCAGGAACGAAACGACCGACACACCCCGGGATCGTCTGATGGTGCTGATGCTCCCGCGTGCGCAGGAGCGAAACTCACCGCGGCCGCCCCTGCATCGGCAGACCGCCAGCCCGACTTCGACCACTGCCCACCCTCCTCCACCGAACGACCCCCAGGGGCCGCGCGATGACTCAGAGGAAGGCCTCCGGAGGCGGTGCAGCCGAACTGCGCACTATCAGCGAGGGCTGGGTGCGCAATATCTTGGGGCCCTCCTTGCTGCCATTGATACGGGAAAGCAGGGCGCCGATGGCGATTTCACCGAGCTTCTCGAAGTTCTGCCCCACCGTGGTGAGCGGCGGGATCATATGGGCCGACTCCGGGGTGTTGTCGAAACCGACCACGCTCACCTCATCAGGCACGGAAACGCCCTGCTCAGTGAGATAGTGCATGAGCCCCAGCGCCATCTGGTCATTGGCCGAGAACACCGCCGTGGCCCCCGTGCCGTCGACCAGGGCCGGGCCCGAGGCGAACCCCGAATCGGGACTCCAATCCCCCTCGGTGATGGCCACCGGGGTGAGCCCATGCTCGGCAAGGGCCGCCTCGAAGGTGGCCCGCCTGGAACGCGCGTCACCCCAGTCACTGGGTCCGCCCAGAAGCGCGATCCGGGTATGCCCCAGCCCCAAGAGATAGTCGATCACCATCCGAGTGCCCAGCTCCTGATCGACGCTGGCCTGCAGGCCGGAGTCGTCCACAAGATGGGCGGTGTCCGTGGCGATCACCACGCTGGGAATCTGCAGGGCGCGACGCCTGATCACCTCAAGCAGCGGGAGCCGCGGCGCGATCAGGCAGAGTCCCTCGACATTCTGATCGAGCAGGAATTCCAGGCTCTGGTTGATGGCCTCCACTGACTCGTCAGAGGCGGACACCGAGCTGAGAAAATATCCCGCCCGGCGGCTTGCCACCTCCACTCCCCGCAGCGTGTTCATCGGCCCAAAATGCTCCGGGCTGTCGACGATCGCGCCGATCCGGCCAGTACGCATCCTGGCCAATGAGCGGGCAGAACTGTTGGGCCGATATCCCAGCGCCTTGATCGCTGCCTCCACCTTTGCGCGTGTCTGCGGCTGAATGCTGGGATGGTCGTTGATCACCCGCGAGACGGTCTGGTGGGATACCCCAGCCAGTTCCGCGACATCACGGATATTGGGCGCCGATCGTGCCACCATCTCGGTCTCCTTGTCAGGTCCTCGCGCTCACAAGCCGCGCTTGAGACGGTAGTACCCGGAGTTCCAGTTCAGGGCGTCCTGAAAATCTGAGGGAGAGGTATTCTCGTCGATCACAGCCAACTCCGTGCCGGCGATCCTCGCAAAATCGGCAAAGACCTCCACCGGCAGCTGTGACGACAACACCGTGTGGTGGGCCGCACCCGAGGCGAGCCACGACTGTGCCGAGGTCACGAAATCGGGACGCGGCTTCCAGAAGGCCCGACCCACCGGCAGCTTGGGCAGCGTCTGCCGCGGCTCCACCAGGTCAATGGCATTGGCCGTGAGCCGGAAGCGATCCCGCATATCCGACAGCGCCACCACCACGGCGGGCCCGGGGTCGGCGGTGAATACGGCTCGCACCGGATCGGCCTTGCCACCGATGCCCAGGGGGTGGATCTCCAGCCGCGCGCGCTTGGAGCTGATTGACGGGCAGACCTCAAGCATGTGGGCGCCCAGGATCATCTCGTCACCGGGAGTCAGATCATAGGTGTAGTCCTCCATCAGAGAGGCCCCACCGGGAAGGCCGGCACCCATGACCTTGGCCACCCGCACCAGCACAGCGGTCTTCCAGTCACCCTCGGCGCCGAAGCCGTAACCATCAAGATTGAGACGCTGCACCGCGATGCCGGGCAGCTGTTTCAGCGCCCCGAGGTCTTCGAAGGTATCGGTGAAGGCGTGAAAGTCACCCGCCTCAAGGAAGGAGCGCAGGCCCACCTCGATCCGTGCTGCGTCGCGCAGCTCATCGTGTCGGGGGCCGCCGACGCTGAGCTCGGAAGCCACCTCGAACTCGGCGAGATATTCATCGATCGTGGCGTCCACATCGGCCTTACTGGCTGCCTCGACGGCGTCAGCAAGCTCATTGACCGCCCACGTGTTCACGGCGACCCCGAAGACCGCCTCAGCCTCAGTCTTGTCACCCTCGGTGACGGCGACATAGCGCATATTGTCACCAAACCGCGCCACCTTGAGACCGTTGACCTCCTTCCAGCCCGCGGCGGCGCGCGTCCACCAGCCGATTTCGCGGGTGACGCGGGGATCGCTGACATGGCCGATCACCGACTTGCGGGGGATGCCGAGCCTGGTGAGGATGTAGCCGAATTCCCGGTCTCCGTGCGCCGACTGGTTCAGGTTCATGAAGTCGAAGTCCAGGTCGGCATAGGGCAGCGCGACATTGGCCTGGGTGTGCCAGTGCAACAGCGGCTTCTGGAGGGCCTCGAGGCCGCGGATCCACATTTTGGCCGGCGAGAAGGTGTGCATCCAGGTGATCACTCCGATCACCGTCGGGTCGGCATTGGCCGCCATCACCGCGCGATAGATGCTGTCGGTGTCGGTCAGCAGCTGATGCCGTTCAACAGTCACCGGGATGTCGGACGACGCGGACAGCTGCTTGACGATGGCCTCGGACTGCTGGTCCACCTGGCGCAGCGTCTCTTCGCCATAGAGCGCCTGGCTGCCCACGAAGAACAGAACCTTGTATTCGCGCAGGTCGGGAATGATGTTGTGTGACATGGGTCTCTTTCAGGAATGCCGATCGGTGATCAGGGGATGAATTAGTGCTTGTGCTGCCCGTAGACGTTCTGATAGCGGTCGAAGAGCTTGTCAACGTCTTCGGAGGGCAGGGGAATCGGTTCTCCGCCAAGCCGTGCATAATGCGCGGTGCGAGCCACGTCTTCCACCATGACGGCAGCCTTGACCGCCTCCTTGGGGTTCTTCCCGATGGTGAAGACACCGTGGTTCTGCATGAGCACGGCGCGTGAGCGATGACCGTCGAGGGTCTCGACGACGCCCTTGCCGATCTGCTCGTCGCCGATCAGCGCGAGCGGCCCCACCGGCACCTCTCCGCCGAATTCGTCGGCCTGCGCGGTGAGCACGCAGGGAATGGGCTCAGCACGGGCGGCCCAGGCGGTGGCGTAATCGGAATGGGTGTGCACGACGCCGCTGACCTGCGGCATATTGCGATAGACGTAGGCGTGCGAGGCGGTGTCGCTGGAGGGCGCGCGCTCGCTGCCCGAGAAGCCATCGACCTTCTGCCCATCGAGCGTGCAGACGACCATTGACTCAGCAGTGAGATCGGGATAGTCGACGCCGCTGGGCTTGATCACGAACAGATCGGTGCCCGGCACCCGTCCGGAGATATTGCCGCCGGTCCAGACCACGAGGTCGTAACGCACCAACAGCTGGTGCAGGGCCGAGACATCGGCGCGGGTGCGCTCGATGGCGGTGATTTGTTGCGGAGTGAACAGGAGTTCGCTCATCAGATGATTCCTTCCGGGGTGATGGTGTCCTTCGTGATGAAGTGCGATGGTCTGGCGTCCAGCAGATCGGAGGCAGGAGCTCGGCGCCTCAGCGCGCAGGGCAGGGGCACAGGGGCGGTCGCGGCCCGACGCCAGGTCGCGCCGGGGGCAACGCCCCCACCCCGGCTTTCGGGTGCTTCAGTGCCAGTACTCACGAGCTTCGGACTCCTTTGTCAAAGATCGAGCAGGTTCTTGTGCGTCACGCTGATATCTGTGGATCTCGCATCCCTGCCACGGTGCGAGGAGTGGATGTCCGGGACTCATGTTACCGGTCACATCACGAGAATGCTAAATCTCCCAATATTTGTTGGTGGATTTCTCTCCACCTACCGATCCAGCCCAGATCGCCACGCTCGCAATAAGATCGTGAAACCCGCCCCCAGCACTGGCGAGATGAAGGGACCCACCAGAGCCGCTTGCCGACCCCAGCTGACGGGCGGCACGATCGCGGCACTGGCAGGACAGGCAACCAGACACCAAGCTCACCAAGCTCACCAAGCTCACCAAGCTCACCAAGCAGATGCTCACACCTGATTGCCAACTGAGAGCGACGGCAAGCTGTTTTCGAGACAGGCCGCCCGGCCCAGTCCCCTACCAAGTCGAGGCGAAATACAGCGACCAGGCTCGATGATGGCCAGCCCCCTTGCACCGCTCCACCCCACGACAGAGCAGGATCCAGGCCAACCCCCTTGCCCTGCCTTATCGGCAGCTTCGTCTCGCCGATGACCCAAGCCCGAGAGGGGAAGACGTGGTGCACCACCCGGGAACAGCAGCTTTCAATACCGAGTCCGCGGAACCGCTCAAAGCGGCGTCGCCTCCGCGGCTTGCTTGAATCCGCCCATTGCCGTGCATGCATCCGAGGAGCGCCCACCGTCCTCGCCCACAGGATTCAATTCTCAGCACCAGATTCAAGCCGGCATCGCGGAGGCATCAGTATCCCCGACCACCACGAGACGACGCCGCTCCCGACAGTTTCACATTCCGGGAGAGATTCCCGAATTAGAAAGATAAGACAAATGGACAACTCATCATTCTGACAATCTCGCACACCCGCACGTCAGCAGTGGCCATCGTCTTTCAATCATTTATTTCCAACTTGGCAGTGACATGCATACCGACCCACCCGATACACGAAGTTGCCCATTCGGGCGGGCGACAACCGGTGACCATAATCCTCTACCAAGATCACAGATTTTTCCAGGAGCTCTTCACTTTGACGCGACCCGCGTGCAAAACTAAATGGACACCTGCAGCTGGTGCGTGGGAGGCGTCGACGACTTCCACGAGTTGAGTGACCCTGACCCCAAGACATCCGCGATCCTTTATCAGGGATGGTGAAATCATGAAAAGATAATTATTCGGAGTCTTCACAATAGTTCTTTTGTTGACATTTATGATCCCATCTGAGAGTGAGGCAACTTCAAATTCGGCGGATAGCACACCGCTAGCCAAGGCCAATCCAGGAATTAGTCGAGCAGTAATTCATTCGCCACCTCAAGTGGTGCAAGAATCGTCAGTCACAGCCGATAGAAGTATTACCGCGCACACGGTTCTCTTTATCCAGACGGCACACTAGTTCCCAGACAATCAGACCAAAACAATTCCAGAGGGGAACTAATGAAGATTCACGGCGGATGCAATGAATGGACAAGCTTTTATGCACCCCCCTCGTCTTCGGTCCAACAGCCGAGCAAGACAGTGGAGTGTTTGGCTATTCGGGCTACCAACGTAACTACCCATGGCAGCATGGAAATTGGGTTAGCACCTCAGCCATCGTTCAAGCACGCGGCTTTGACTCGGCTGGAAACATGCAGTGGATCGGCCTTGGAGCAGGAGCTGATGGTAGTGGACGCGTCCCCTGGGGGAATAGATTGGCCAAGCCCGCCGTCCGTGCAATGTCGGCGGCAGCGCCAGCGGGCTATATGGGTACATTCATCTGATCCAGAATCCCGCCCGCGTTGATCCACTTTCCTTCACCACGCAAACCCAGCCTGAAATCACAATGGGTTCACCGATTATCAGCCGCTCCTCAACCGAGGCAGTCAGCACTTCGGAAGGAATCTGTGATTTGAGTTGCGGCTGGACGCCCCAATTGATGCTTATATTAATTTGGAGCCCCCAGCCGCTTCTTCAAAAAGTACGCATTATCAATCCACCCACATAAATCTGTACGTTCTTACTAAGATCAATCATTCTATATTGGAGAGACATGCGCCTCATAATGATTGGAATAGGCACCATTCTGCTGGGGGTCACGCTGCAACAGCTTCCAGTGAACGTATTCGTTGGATACATTTCGCTATCCCAACAGATAGGAATTGGGTATATCTTCAACTCGATCGGCTACGCAGGGATCTCCTTGGGCTCAGTGTTCATCGGCACCGGAATCCTTCAGCGATACATCGCCCGACGCCTCAAGCTCAAGGACAGTGCCGCCTCTGAGGAGACGCCAGAACTGACTGATCAAGATATCTAGACAACTATTCCTGGTTTCCCATTGCTGCCTGAAGGCCCTACACCACACACCACCACGAGTTTCCCTCTCCGCACGTCGAGCCATGCATGAGGGCGAAAGATGCCACTCCACCCGGACCCTCCTGCCCGCAAAGCACCAGAACTGTCTGAGCAAGGAAACAGCCGACACCCCTCGCTCGCACGTCGGGTGGAGAGCCTAGAATTCCTGTCATGATCTACCACGACGTCACCCAGGTGGTTGGCCGTACTCCGCTGGTGCAGATCAATCGCGTCAACGACACCGATGCCGTCGTCGCAGCCAAGCTGGAGTTCTACAACCCCGCCAACTCCGTCAAGGATCGGATCGGGGTGGCCATCGTCGACGCCGCCGAACGCTCCGGCAGGCTCACACCCGGCGGGACGATCGTCGAGGCGACCAGTGGCAACACCGGGATCGCTCTGGCGATGGTGGGGGCGGCTCGCGGCTATCGGGTGGTGATCACGATGCCCGCCTCGATGAGCAAGGAACGCCGCGGTGTGCTGCGCGCCTTCGGCGCCGAGCTGGTGCTCACTCCCGCACCGGAGGGAATGCGGGGCGCGGTCGCGGCGGCCGAGCGGATCGCTGAGGAGCGCGGTGGCGTGCTGGCAAGCCAGTTCACCAATATCGCCAACCCGGCGGCGCATCGCGCCACCACGGGCCCTGAGATATGGGATGACACCGATGGACAGGTGGCCGCGCTCGTGGCCGGCGTCGGCACCGGAGGCACCATCAGCGGCGCGGGACGATATCTGAAGGAGCGCAATCCCGAGGTGGAGGTCTTCGCTGTGGAGCCCGAGGAGTCCGCCCTGTTGTCAAGGGGCAAGGCGGGCGCCCACGGGATCCAGGGCATCGGCGCGAACTTCGTGCCCGATACCTACGACGCCACTGTGGTTGACGAGGTGCTGCCCGTGACCACCGAGCAAGCCCTGCTCATGGCGAGGCGTCTGGCAGCCGAGGAGGGCATCCTGGCCGGCATCTCATCGGGAGCCACGCTCGCTGCCGCACTCGAAGTCGCCGCCCGTCCGCAATTCCGTGGACGTCTTGTCGTCGCCATCATCGCCGATTTTGGTGAACGCTATTTGTCCACGCCCCTATTTGCCGGTTTGATGGACTCGTGAGTATCTCGATTCGCAACATCCTCGACCGTTTCAACGAGGATCTGTTTGCCGCACAGCGCGAAGACCCTGCGGCGCGCTCGAAGTTCGAGATCGTGCTGGTCTACTCCGGTCTCCACGCGATCTGGATGTATCGCATCGCCCACGTGATGTGGGAGGCGAACCCCCTGCTGAAGTTCCCGGCCCGGGTGCTGAGTCAGTTCGCGCGCTTCATGACCGGCATCGAGATCCATCCCGGCGCCACGATTGGCCGTCGCTTCTTCATTGACCACGGCATGGGCGTGGTGATCGGCGAGACGGCAATCGTCGGTGACGACGTGTTGATGTATCACCAGGTGACTCTGGGCGGACGCTCCCGCGGCCATTTCAAGCGTCACCCCACCATTGGTGATCGTGTCCTGCTGGGCGCCGGATCCAAGATCATCGGCGATATCACCATCGGTTCCGACGCCAAGATCGGCGCCAACGCCCTCGTGGTGAAGGATGTGGCTCCGGGCGCGGTGGTCATCGGTGTGCCCAGTGAGGTGCGTCCGGGCGATGTGATCGCCTGAGTCGTCTGCCTGGTTCAGTTACTGGAGAATTGACTCCCCGCATATCAGAGTCCCTTAGCCGCAGACCAGCGGCGGCAACGACTGTTCGACCCCTTCGACTATTGCCGTCGCGTACTTGTCCCGATCGGCGCCCGACAATCCCTCGTCGCTCGTCCGAGCCATCTCGTTGTACACCCACGGGACGTCCTGGGCGGTGAGCATGATGACCGGAATCGTGCCGAACGACCCCAGACCTCTGCTCGAGGGGAAGTCATGGCCTGGCGTCGCGTTGATCGTCGCGTGTTGCAGACGTTGGCGAACAGCAACGAATGCCCTGGCATAGATTTCGCTGCGTGCCGCGGTGACTTCATTGGTGAAGCGCTGGGTGTGACCATCGGAGTCATTGGTGCGGTAGGTGCCTACTGCGTCGTAGTAGACCTCGCCAGCGCCAATGGTGGCGACACTGTCGGTGTGGATGGAGACTCCTATGTCGGCCGGGCCACCGAGATTCGCTTTCTGGGCGCGAAGCCCCTTCTGCCACAGGGTCTGGCGGGCCGGATCGGGATCACCGTCGCGGGACAGCGCCACAGAATAGCCGGCTCTTTCGAGACCCTGCTTGGCTCGCAGCGCCACTGCGTAGACGTCGGCAGCCTCATTTCCGCTTGAGCCGTTCTCACCGGAGTCAATGCCCTGGCTGCCGCCCGAGCTGGCAGGCGTTGGCGCTACATCGGCCCCATGTCCCGGATCGAGGAAGATCAGCGTCTTACGCTGAACCGCCCCGGGACACGACGCGATTGGAGTCGATGCCTGACTCGCGATATCTGTCATTGGGGCCTTGCGCACATGCTGCTGGATCATCAACCAACAGAATGCACCGATCGCTACAACAACGCCGACAAGGGCCATGATGAGCGCTGCCACGGCGGCGCCATCACCTCCCATGGCTCGTCTTCGCCTGTGCGAGGGCGAATCAGGATCAGAATCTGTTCGGGTCAATCTGGCGGGCCTCCACGTAGGTGCCGACGATGGAAGAATTCCAGAGCCCCGCAAAATCATTCTTCTTGGCGGTAGCGTCGGCATTGCTGGGAAAATCGGGATAGCTGCCGACGCAGCCACCCTGAGCCCATGCGAGATACTGCTGGTCGGCACTCTGCGAATACCGCAGGGCAACCGCGAGATCATCGGCCAAGTGTTGCCCATTCGGAATGAGCGAGGCGTCCAGCTGACGCAGTGTCGTGATCTCCCGTGCACGGTTATCGGTGATGCTGGCAAGAGACGCCGTATCGCAGACGCTGATGGCCCCTGCCAAAGCCGATCTGTCCGAGGTGGCCTGGTCGAGCACCGATTGGATCGACTGCACAACAGTCCTGCCACCCGGCGAGGAAGAGCTCGACGCATTGTTGGGCGCCGATGACGAACTAGCAGGCCCCGGCGATAATGATGAGACCACGCCCTTCGCTGGGGTGCTGGGATCAGGCTGATTCAGAATCCCCTTGATCCCCGTGCCGGGAATGCCGAAACATATGCCCACGGCAACGAGCACTGCCGCGACCGTGATGAGCGCCATCAGCCAAGGCCTCCTGTACAGACCACGGCGGTCTGCCCCGGGGGTATCCCGTCCCAGCGACCTCCCCGATGACGACGGGCCGTCTGCTCCCGATGGATCCCCAAGTGGGCTTCCAGCCCGAACTACCGACGCGCTCGCAGCGGGAGCACCGGGCCCGCTCCCGAAGCCTCTGGTCTTGGCTGCCGCGAACTCCGCGAGGCTCGGCTCTCGCCCATAGGTGTGCCGAAAGGCGGCGACCCAGGCCGCGCCCGCCCGACTCTGCGGGGTCGAGGGCATGGATGGGTCGGACTTCCCCGACGGACTGGCACTGTCGGAGGAGCCCGGCGGGGGAAAACCGGCCTTCTTGGCCGCCGCGAACTCTTCTGGGGTAGGCGTGCGGGCATGCTCCGCCCGGAACTGATCCAGCCACTCCTGCCTCATCATGCGCGGTCTTCGTCACCAGGGGCACCGTTGGCCGCCACGATCGAAAACATCGTGAGGTACCGGCACCCGACACCACAAATCGGGGACCCCACCATGCGCGCCGACAGGGAGTCGACGATCATTGCTCGTGACATGCCCGGCATCGGCACGTGCAAGTGGTCAGAAACTGCCGTCATGAGGTCATCCCCCGAAGTCCTTGGGCTGCCACGACTTCGCGGTGGAATCGGCAGCCCCATGGCCAAGCTGAACCGCAAAGCAGTCATCAGGGCCAAATCCTTGCGTATAGCACCATTTATTGGCATCGGTATAGCTGCCGAAGGCGATTCCGGCCACCATGGTGATCCACTCATGACCAGACAATCCCAGGCTGCTCCAGTCAGACGATCGGAGCATCATCGCAGTCGAATATTTCTGCTTGAAGCCCTGGAATTGATTCAGAATGTCGGCGCTGGTCCAGGTCTTCCCCTGCCAGGAGACGCCATCCCATTTCGCTGAGAGTTGAGGAGTCCACTGGCCGAGCAAATAGGTCTCAGCGTATGGAGTGTCCTGCTTGATCTGGGCATCGATTCCAGCTTGTGCGTCAGCGCCGCTTGAACCACCCTGGACTTCAGCGCTGTTGGTCACGCCGACCCCAGGAAGATAGCTCGACTGGGTGGGATAGGTCGTCTTTGGACCAAAGAATCCCGCGGTGGACACCATTTGGGCGTTCTGGCATACCGTCGTCCCAGCCTGGGCATACCCGCAGAACTGGCCAGAATCATTGGTCATGCTGCCGCCGGTGGCGATGAGGGTTCCGTCGTAATAGAAGAACGAGCTCGGCGTGCTCTGGCTCGCGCCACAGGTGAGCAGCCAATGATTTCCCCACAGCGACATGGAGAAGGGATATGACCCGGCCGGGCATGACGACACCGATGATCCGGGGACGGCCGTGAAGCCCGTGCCCACTCCGTTGGCCCACGCCTGGCTTGTGACAAATGCCTTGGTGGCACCCGCTGCGGTGAGCTGTGTCATGCTGCCACCGAAGGCCACCACTGCCGAGGAGCCATCGTCAAAGGTGGCGCTGTAGCCCCCGGTCGGCATCGTCTGGGCCTTGTCTGTGGACAAGCTCCGGGAGCCGTCGGTGATGTTCACGTGGTAGCCGGATTGTCCGGATGATGAGCAGACCAGCGTATTGCCGCCGTTCCACGACGCCCAGGTCACCGGAGTCCATCGCTTGGGGCATGACGGGACTGAGCTCGGCATCGAGGTCACACGGGTCTGCGACTCTGATTGTCCCGCATCGGCGTTGGCGGCGGCGGACTTCGGTTTGTTGAGCAGTCCGTGGATGCTTGTTCCTGGAATCCCGAAACCGACACCGGCGGCGATGAGCGCAAGCACTACCGCATAGATCACGAAGGCCCACCAACGCCGATACCAGCCCGTCCGATGCCGGGCGGCGACTCGGCTGCTCGCATCGACATCAGTCGGTTGTGTCCTGGTGACCGCGAGGGGTGGCAGCGCACCCCTATGATGATCCGCTTCCGCCGGGTCGGGATTCGCGCCCGGACTAACAGAGCTCGGACCAGGCCCGGTCTGGGTATCACCTGCCGTGACGCCACCGGGCAAGGGTGCGGTCACCTGCGATACGAACCCCGATGCCTTGGCCTCCGCGAACTCCTGGGCGCTGGGCACGCGATCATGATGCGCCCGGAAGTCTGCGAGCCATCTCCCGCGGGCCGAAAGCGGCGTGGCCGGATCGATTTCGGCCGTTCCCGGGCCGATCGGGCCAAGATTCACCGACCAGGATCCGGCATCGCGTGCCTGCGTGAACTCGGCCGGCGTGGGCTCCCGACCATATTCCGCCTTGAACTGCGCCAGCCATTCCTCGCGTGTCATTGCAACCCCCTGTGATCGTCGCCAGCTAGTTGAGCATGATCCAGCCGGACACCAGCACCATGAGGATGACGATCACGGTGTTGAGCGCGGTGAGCCAGGCCAGACGGTCGACACGAGAATCCGGCGTCGCCTGGGCCAGACGGTAGAAATAGATCCCCTGGATCATCACGGATACGAGGATTGACGCGATGAAGGCCGCCAAGAGCACCACGAGGATGGTGAGGAAGAGATTGGCTGATTGGATGACTTCTTTGGCGATATCCGCGAAATAGCCTCCCGCAATGGTGGAGACGATATCGCCGGCATCATTCCACGTGACTCCTCGGCTGCCGCTGATCAACCCGGAGCTGCGCAGGAGTGGCCGCAGCCGGAAGTTCAGAAGCAGGACATTGCACAGACCGAGCATCGATACCGCCATCAGCGGGATCACCGATTGCGTGCCAACCTTGAACATGTCCATGAATGTGCAGCGCACCCCGATCAACAATCGGGTGAGCGCCGCCGCGATCAGGGTGAGCAGCAGAGGGATACCGCCGAAGACGATAAGAGCTTTGAACATCACTCCGGCATTAGAGAATTGATAGGCCACGGCAATGACTGCGGGCGCGACAACGATGGCATATGTGATCCACGCGTAGGCGTCCTTGATGTCGATATCAATCGAGGTCGGATGCAGCCACACCGTTTTGAGATGCTTCCAGTAGGCGGTGAATGCATTTTCGGTCGATTTCGGGGCTGACGCAGCCGCGGCCGGGGCAATCCCGGTGACCACCGCAGAAGGCCCCGCCGAAAAATCGCCAAGCCCGGGCTGAGCCGGTTGAATTGGCTCACCATGAGGAAGCGGCTGATCACGGTGACCTACCGGCCTGTAGCGCCCCGCCATCGGACTACCCGATGACGGCGAGCCTTGCCCTGCGAGGCTCGCCCCGCGAGGGCTTCCCGTCTCTTGGGCCGGCGGAGCGGCGAGGATCGACTCCGTCGCCTCCCCCGTGGACAACGCTTGGTGGATCTCGGCATCAGTGGGTTCGCGATCGTTAACGAGCTCAAAGTAGTCTCGCCAGTCTTCCAGACTGACGGCACCGCGTACAGAATCGCCCTGGGTCGGCACGCCGTTCGTGATGACTTCTGTTGGCTCCCCAGAATCGGTATCTGACAAGGACGAATCGCTGTCCCCATCCGAAATTGATTCAGTCGCATGCGGTCCTGACGCATCCCCCGAAGCATCTCCCGCTCCTGTGACACCATCACCATCATTCGATGAATCGAGAACCGGAGAGTCCTCTTCCGATAACTCCTCAGCAGCAGCACCGGGGTCATCGGGATTGGAAGCTGCGGTGCTGATGTCAGCACCGACATCATCTTCGGCAAGGTCCGGCGATCCAACCTCAGTGGCGGTCAGCGTCGACAGCTCCTCTGATTCCGCATCGGCGGGGTTGGACATATTCGTGGCCCTTGTCAGCGTGACCGGCGCCAGCTCCGCCCCGCATACGGGACAGATGAGATCGTCGGGGCCTACCGGTGAACCACAGTTCGGGCAAAACTTCGGGCGTTCCATATTCACTGTCACGACGGACCTCTTTCCAGACACTGTCGCTGCACAGGACCGGAGTACGTTCACCCTCGAGCTTTGTGACGTGCCCCCACAAGACTTCCCTTTGACGCTCGGAGACTATCAGCGAGCACTGACACAAATGCGGAAAATCTGAAGGAGCACAAGCGGCCAAACTCACCACTTCACACGGGTGTGGTCCTGCTCAAGTCTCTGGCCTGGCTGCGATCCTGGCCATGAGTGGGGGATTCGGACCCGCCTTTGCCCAAGACACGGCACCGGGCAGGTCTTCGCGGACTTCCCCGTACCCAGGATCGGGCCCGCGCCGCAGTCAGCACCCGGGATAACCGTTCCCAACTCGAAGGCTCCGGGCTCAATGCTTTCCTGTGGCCTTTCCGGAAACCTCGTCGGAGATCTCGGTGTGATGACGCACGACCTCGGAAACGATGAAGGCCAACAGCTTCTGGGCGAACTCCGGGTCGAGATGTGATTCAGCGGCCAGCGCTCGCAATCGCGCGATCTGCACCTTCTCGCGACCAGGATCCGAGGGCGGTAGACCCAGCTCAGCCTTCAGCTCCCCCACTTCCTGGGTAATCTTGAAGCGCTCGGCCATGATGTGAATGACGGCGGCGTCCAGGTTGTCGATGCTGTCGCGCATCCGTGCCAGCTCAGCCGGCACGGACTTGCCCTTATCCGTCGTCTCGCTGCTCGTCTGCTCACCCATGGCGGAAAGACTACCGATCGTCGAGCTCAGCGAATGACCAGCTCGATGCGCTGGAATTCCTTGACGTCCTGATATCCGGAGCTGGCCATCGAGCGACGCAATGCGCCCACCAGGTTCATCGTGCCGTCAGTCACCGAGCTGGGACCAACAACGACCTCCTCCAGGCTGCCGACCGATTCATAGTGCACGCGGCGTCCACGGGGAAGGGTTTGATGCCAAGCTTCGGCACCCCAATGCCAACCGCGGCCGGGAGCCTCCTTGGCCCTGGCCAGTGGTCCACCGATCATGGCTGCGTCAGCGCCACAGGCCAGCGCCCGGGCGATATGTCCCGAGGTGCCCATGGCGCCGTCGGCGATCACGTGCACATAGCGACCGCCGGACTCATCGAGATAGTCGCGACGCGCCTCAGCGACGTCAGCGATGGCGGAGGCCATCGGCACCTCGATGCCCAGCACCTGGCGAGTGGTGGACGACGCAGCGCCGCCGAAGCCGACAAGCACACCCGCAGCGCCGGTGCGCATCAGGTGCAGGGCGGTCTGGTAGCTGGCGCAACCGCCGACGATCACGGGCACATCGAGGTTGTAGATGAACTTCTTGAGATTGAGGGGCTCCCCCGAGCTGGCCACGTGCTCGGCCGAGACGGCCGTGCCGCGGATCACGAAGAAGTCGACATTGGCCTGCTCCACCACCGAGATGTACTCCTGGGTGCGCTGTGGCGACAACGAGCCGGCCACCGGCACCCCCGCGGCACGCACCTCGGCGAGACGATCGGCGATCAATTCGGGCTTAATCGGCTCGGAGTACATCTCCTGCATGCGACGCGTGGCGCGCACCTGGTCGGAGATCGTCGCAAGCTCCTCATAGAGCGGGGTCGGATCGTCGTAGCGCGTCCACAGGCCCTCAAGGTTGAGCACGCCCAGACCACCGAGCTTGCCGAAGGCGATGGCGGTTTCGGGACTCATGACCGAGTCCATCGGGGCAGCCATCAGCGGGAAGTCGAATTCCACCGCGTCGATCTTCCACGAGAGGTTCACCAGCTCGGGATCGCGCGTACGCCGGGAGGGCACGATCGCCACATCATCCAGCGAGAAGGCCTTGGCAGCACGCTTGCTGCGCCCGATGTCGTACATGAGCTCTCCGTTCCCGCGCGGGACAGCCCCGACGCAGTTTCTGAGTCTACTGATGAAGGCCGTTAGCCGGGAGTCACGCCCGAAGCGGCACCGGACGCACGAGTGCCCGGGACGATGTCCCGGGCACTCGTGGCCGTTCAGCTCAATGGGTTACTGATGGGTCGAATAGTTCGGCGCCTCGACAGTCATCTGGATGTCGTGCGGATGGCTCTCGCGCAGGCCCGCCGAGGTGATGCGCACGAAGTGCCCATTGGTCTGCAGCTCCTCGATGGTGCGAGCCCCCGAGTAGAACATCGACTGGTGCAGACCACCGATGAGCTGATAGACCACTTGGCTGAGAGGGCCACGGTAGGGCACCTGGCCCTCGACACCCTCCGGCACGATCTTGTCGTTGCTGGTGACATCAGCCTGGAAATAGCGGTCCTTCGAATAGCTCATATGGCGTCCACGCGTCGCCATCGCGCCCAGCGAGCCCATGCCGCGGTACTGCTTGAACTGCTTGCCATTGATGAAGACGAGCTCGCCCGGGCTCTCATCGCAACCGGCAAGCAGGGAGCCGAGCATCACCGTGCTGGCCCCTGCCACGATCGCTTTAGCGATGTCCCCTGAATACTGCAGTCCCCCGTCGCCGATCACCGGCACGCCGAAGGGGCGGCAGGCCCTGGCCGAGTCGTAGATCGCGGTCACCTGGGGCACGCCCACGCCGGCCACGATGCGGGTGGTGCAGATGGATCCGGGCCCCACGCCCACCTTCACGGCATCGACACCGGCCTCGCACAACGCCTTGGCGGCGGCATAGGTCGCCACATTGCCACCGATCACATCGACGCCGGCAGCAGCCTTCTCGGCCTTGAGCTTGCGGATGAAGTCCATCTCGGCCTTCGAATGGCCGTGGGCGGTGTCGACGACGATCACATCGACCCCCTCGTCCACCAGCGCCATCGCACGCTCCCAGGCGTCGCCGAAGACGCCGACCCCGGCACCGACGCGCAAACGCCCCTGTGGATCTTTGGCAGCCAGCGGGTACTGATCGGACTTCACGAAGTCCTTCAGGGTGATGAGGCCCTTGAGATGCCCCTGCTCGTCGACCAGGGGGAGCTTCTCGATCTTATTGGTGGCCAACAGCTTGAGAGCATCGTCGGGCTTGATGCCCACCGGGCCGGTGACCAACGGCATCTTGGTCATGATCTCGCGCACCGGGCGCTTCGGATCGGTCTCGAAGCGCATATCGCGATTGGTGATGATGCCCAGCAGGGTGGAGTCGGCGTCGATCACCGGCACGCCGCTGATATGGAAATTGCCACACAGCTCATCGGCCTCGGCCAGGGTGGCATCGGGACCGATCGTGATGGGCTCAACCACCATCCCCGCCTCCGAGCGCTTCACCCGGTCGACCATGTGCGCCTGATCTTCGATCGACAGATTGCGATGGATGATGCCCAGACCACCCTCGCGGGCCATCGCGATGGCCATGCGGCTCTCGGTGACGGTGTCCATCGCAGCCGACAGTAACGGCGTCTTCAGGCGGATATTGCGCGTGATCTGCGCACTGGTGTCCACCTCGGAGGGAATCACATCGGACTCGCTGGGCTGAAGCAAGACATCATCGAAGGTAAGGCCAAGTGGAGCAAAGGGCTCCGGAACTCCTGCTGCGTTCAGTCCATCTGCCATTGACATGAGCCCTTTCGCGTGACGTGAGGAATGGACGCATTCTAGCTCGCCTCCACAAGCACGAATGGGACTCCCCTGAGGGAGCCCCATTCGCGTCATGCGCCACTCACATCGCCGATGATCGGGGCGTGTGAGCGCAACGACCTCGCCTATTTGTCGGCGTCGTCATCCTCTTCGGGCTTGTTCACCACGAGCGTCTCGGTGGTGAGCAGCAGGCTGGCGATCGACGCCGCATTGGCCAGCGCCGAGCGGGTGACCTTGACCGGGTCGATGACGCCCTGATCAATGAGGTTGCCGTATTCACCGGTCTTCGCGTTGTATCCCTCGTTGGCCTTCATCTCGGCCACGCGGGAGACGATCACATAACCCTGCTCGCCGCCGTTCTCGGCGATCCAGCGGGCCGGCTCGACGACCGCACGCTGCACGATCTGGGCGCCGACCTTCTCGTCGCCGCTCACATCGAGGCTCTTCAACGCATCGGCTGCATGCACCAGAGCAGCACCGCCGCCAGCGACGATGCCCTCCTCAATCGCGGCGCGCGTGGCGGACACGGCGTCCTCGATGCGGTGCTTCTTCTCGTTGAGCTCCACCTCAGTGGCTGCGCCGACCTTGATCACGCAAACGCCGCCGGCGAGCTTGGCGACCCGCTCCGACAGCTTCTCGCGGTCCCAATCGGAATCGGTGCGCTCGATCTCGGCGTGCAGCTGCTTGACGCGACCCTGCACATCGGAATCCTTGCCAGCACCCTCGACGATCGTGGTGTTGTCCTTGGAGACCACCACGCGACGAGCGCGACCAAGGTCCTCGAGATTGATCTCGGCCAGCTTGAGGCCGACAGTCTCGGAGATCACCTGGCCACCGGTGAGGATCGCGATGTCCTCGAGGATCGCCTTGCGGCGGTCACCGAAGGCTGGGGCCTTGACGGCCACGGCATTGAAGGTGCCACGGATCTTGTTGACCACCAGGGTGGACAGTGCCTCACCGTCGATGTCCTCGGCGATGATCACCAGCTGGCCCTTGGCTGCGATGACCTTCTCGAGCACGGGCAGCAGATCGTTCATCGAAGAGATCTTGCCGTCGTTGATGAGGATATAGGGGTCGTCCATGACGGCCTCCATGCGATCCTGATCGGTGACGAAATAGGGCGAGACATAGCCCTTGTCGAACTGCATGCCCTCGGTGAACTCCAGCTCGGTGCCCAGGGTCTGCGATTCCTCAACAGTGATGACGCCATCCTTGCCCACCTTGTCGAAGGCGTCGGCGATGATCTTGCCGATGCCCTCGTCGCGGGAGCTGATGGTGGCCACATTGGCCATGTCATCGGTGGTCTGCACCTCACGGGCGGAGCTGTGCAGCGAGTCGACCAGGGCCTTGACAGCCTTGTCGATGCCGCGCTTGAGCCCCACGGGGTTGGTGCCCGAGGCCACGGCGCGCAGACCCTCATGAACGAGCGCCTGGGCCAGCACGGTGGCGGTGGTGGTGCCATCGCCGGCCACGTCGTTGGTCTTGGTGGCGACTTCCTTGGCCAGCTGAGCGCCCAGGTTCTCGAAGGGATCGGTGAGCTCAACCTCCTTCGCCACGGTCACGCCATCATTGGTGATGGTGGGGGCGCCCCAGCTCTTGTCAAGCACGACATAACGGCCCTTGGGGCCGAGAGTCACCTTGACGGTATTGGCGAGGACGTCGACGCCACGCTCAAGAGCGCGCCGTGCCTCCTCGTCGAAAGCAAGTTCCTTAGCCATATGACTTATCCCGTCCCGGCGTTACTTGACCACGACCGCGAGGATGTCGCGGGCGTTGAGCAGCAGGTAGTCGGTGTTGTTGTATTTGACCTCGGTGCCGCCGTACTTGGAGAAGACGACGACGTCGCCCTCCTTGACGTCCATCGGCACGCGGACGCCCTTGTCGTCAACGCGACCGGGCCCCACAGCGAGAACCTTGCCCTCCTGCGGCTTCTCCTTGGCGGTCTCGGGAATCACCAGGCCGGAAGCGGTGGTGGTTTCGGCTTCCAGCGGCTCTACGAGGACGCGGTCCTCGAGCGGCTTGATCGTGGTTGCCACGTCAAACCCCTTTCTTCACTAGTCCAGCGCCGGGGTTGCCGGCGCACACGTTTATCTGTTCTGACCAGTGGGACGTCGTCGCGGTGCCATCCCCTGGGTTGGCACTCCCCAACGGAGAGCGCCAACTAACAAGTTATACCCCGTCTAGCACTCGATCAAGCCGAGTGCCAGTGACAGTTGAGTGGATGTGGCTCAGCTCTGCCGGGCCTTCCGCGATCGATGCGCGGTGGCCCGGCAGAGCTGGGATGACTACTTCGACTTGGTGAGGAAGCCCTGATCAACCAGCCAGTCATAGGCGACATCGGCGGGCTCACGGCCCTGCACATCGACCTCGGCGTTCATCTCAAGCAACGCGTCGTTGGTCAGCGCCTTGGACACCGGGGCGAAGAGATCGTCGAACTGCTGGGGATGCTTGTTGTAGACCTTCTGCCGGAAGACGGCCGAGACGTTGTAATTCGGGAAGAAGTGCCGGTCGTCGTCAAGCACGGTGAGGTTGAGCGCCTTGATGCGCCCATCGGTGGTGAAGACCTCACCAAAGGTGCACAGACCATCGGCCGTGGCCGAGTAGATCGCACCCGTGTCCAGCACCTTGCGCTGCACCCGGTCGAGAGCCAATCCATATTTCGCGGCCATCGGCTCGAAGCCGTCATTGCGGCTGTTGAGCTCGCTCTCCACGCAGAAGCTCAGATCCGAGTCCGGCAGCGCCGCCAGATCTGACAGCTTGGTCACACCCAAACGGTCCTTGGTCTTCTGTGTGATGGAGAAGCCATAGGTGTTGTTCATCGGCGCCGGGGGAAGCCAGACCATCTGATTCTTGGCCAAATCCTCGTCACGCACGGCCTCATACTGCTTCTCGGGATCAGTGATCGGATCGGAATGGCCCAGATAGCTGATCCAGCCCGTGCCGGTGTATTCCCACTGGAAGTCGATCTGACCGCTGGCCAACGCCTGACGTGCCGACGATGAACCGGGGATATTCGTCAGATCATTGACATCGGCTCCTGCCGACTTGAGCAGGATCACCGCGATCTTGCCGAGCACCAGCTGCTCGGTGAAGTTCTTCGAGCCCACGGCAATGGACTGGTTGTCGAGATCGATCCCCGCCAGCGGACCAGCCAGGGTGCCCTTCGCCGACAGACCTCCGCCGGTGCCCAGAGCACACGAGGAGAAGACCAGCGAGCAGGCCAGCACCAGCAGGATCAGCAGCCGACGTGGTGAGGGACGCAGCTTGCCGGTCCGCGCCGAAAACCTGGGGTCGGTCGCGGCAGAGGAGTTATGTGTTGTCGTGGCCATCACTCAGAGTCCCTTCGGTTGCGTGACCAGTTCGAGCACCTGACCGGCCCACTCCACGAGCAGCGCCAGCAGAGCGACCAGGACGGCACCCGAGACGAGGATGCGGAAACGGAACAGGGTGATTCCGGTCTGGATCAGTGCGCCGAGTCCTCCGGCATTGATGAAGGTGCCGAATGCGGCGGTGCCAACCAGAAGAACCAGGGCCGTGCGCACACCCGACATGATCACCGGGATGGCCAGGGGCAGCTCGATGCGCAGGAGCACACCAAAGTCAGAGATACCCATGCCACGACCGGCCTCGACCAGCGTCGGGTCGACACCTTGCAGGCCGGTGATGGTGTTCTGCAGCACCGGCAGGAAGGCATAGATGCTCAACGCGACCACGGCCGTCGGCATGCCGAAGCCCATCGCCATGGCGAGCAGCACGATCACACCGATCACCGGTGCGGCCTGTCCGGCGTTGGCCACTGCCACTACGGCGGGTGCGGCCCGGCGTAGCCCGGGCCGCGTGAGCAGAACCCCGATGGGCACCGCCGTCACCAACACCACGACGGTGCAGATGGCGGTGAGCACAATGTGCTGCACGAACAATTCGCCGATGGTGCCCCAGGCAAGCTGTCGCGCCTCGATGTCATCGAGAGTCGCGGTAGCACGCCAGATGACCCAGATGATGAAGCCGGCGATCACCAGGATGGGGATCCCGATGACCTGACGGCTGACGCCCTCAGGCTTCAATCTCACTGTGCCGCCTCCTCGGCCTCACCAGAGCCGGCGTTTTCGGCGGCAGCCTTCTCGGCGGCCTCGGCCCGAGCGTCAGCCTCCTCGGCGACCCGCTCCTTCTCGGCGCGGGTTCTGGCGGCGCTGGCGTTGATATCGCGCACATGCTGGGTGATCTGGTCAAAGGTGGCGATGCCGAGCAGATGCCCATCCTCATCGGTCACCACGGCGCCTTCGTGCATTGACGTCACCAAGGTGTCGAGCACCGTGTCGAGGGTGACATCTCGGGTCAACAGAATCGGCTGACGGCCCGGGCGGGCATGCACGGTCTTGCCGCGAAGATTCGTCGTCCACAGCCAGTCGACCACATGATCATTGGCGTCGAGCACCACCACCTGATCACGCTTCTGATGGCGGGCCTCACGCAGGGCCGTGTGCACCGAGTCACCGGCATGCACGGTTGCGGCCTGCTCCAACTCGATCGAGGCCAGCGTCTGCAACGAAAGCTGCTTGAGAGCCGAATCCTGCCCCACAAAATCAGCCACGAACTCATCGGCCGGATTGGCCAGGATGTGCTCGGCCGTGTCGTATTGGGCGATATGCCCATGGTCCTTCATCACCAGGATGCGGTCGCCGAGCTTGATCGCCTCGTCAATGTCATGGGTGACGATGACGATCGTCTTGTGCAACGACGCCTGGATGTTGAGCAGCTCTTCCTGCAGCCGGGCGCGGGTGATCGGGTCGACGGCGCCGAAGGGCTCATCCATGAGGAGCACGGGCGGGTCGGCCGCGAGTCCGCGGGCCACGCCCACGCGCTGCTGCTGGCCGCCGGAGAGCTCCTTGGGATAGCGGTCGCGGTATTCGTCGGGATCGAGGCCCACCAGGGTGAGCAATTCGTCGATCCGCTGCGCGATGCGCGACTTCTTCCACTTCAGCAGACGCGGCACCACGGCGATGTTGTCGGCAACGGTCATATGCGGGAAGAGGCTGCCGCCCTGGATCACATAGCCGATCTTCGTGCGCAGTTTGTCAGGGTTCAGCTCGCGGGTATCGCTGCCGCCAATGGTGATCACGCCGCTGGTTGGCTCGATCAGCCTGTTGATCATCTTCAGACTGGTGGTCTTTCCCGATCCCGACAGTCCGACGAAGGTGACCACCTCGCCTGCCGGAATGGTCAGGCTCAGATGATCGACAGCCGGGATCTCCTGGCCGGGATAGGCCTTGACCACGTCGTCGAAGACGATCTCAACGCCCGAGGTCTTATCGGGCGCAGCCGAGTCATCACCGTGCTCCGGGCCTGTCTGTGGCGTCGGCGCGGTGGCGTTCAAATTGTCAGGCGTGTTGGATTCGCTGCTCATGCGCGGATTCCTTTCGAGACGGACAGACGGCCGATCAGCACCAAGACCGCGTCAGCCACAAGGGCGATGACCACGATGCCGATGGTGCCGACCAGGGCGTAGTTCAAGGCGTTCTTTCCGCCGATCTGCGCAAGGCCGGTGAAGATATATGAGCCCAGGCCGGGACCCAATGCGTAGGCGGCCACCGCGGCGATGCCCATCGACATCTGGGTGGAGACCCGCAATCCGGTGAGGATGACCGGCCAGGCCAGGGGCAGGCGCACCCTGAAGAAAATTGTCCAGGGCTTCATTCCCATGCCCACAGCCGATTCAATGAGGGTCTTGTCCACCCCCAGGAGCCCGACGGTGGCATTTCGCAGAATCGGCAATACCGCATAGAAGGCCACGAGGATCATCGATGTGATCGCACCGATACCGACCAGCGGAATAAGAATTCCGAGCAGAGCGAAGGAAGGAATCGTGAGCCCGATCGTCGAGATCGTATTGGCAATCGGCTCAAGTCTGGGGATGCTCGTGACGAGCACCGCAAGGGCAATGGCGATCACGGTGGCAATGAACACCGATTGGGTCACCAGCGACGCATGTTGATAGCTGCGGAAGACGATGTCAGTCCACCGCGAGGCAATGAAATCACCCATGGGCAAGCATCTCGGTTCCGATCTCCTGTCATTGTTGGCGGGCCCACGCATGAGCGTCCCGGCGCTATCCGGGCGCTCACACACAATCACGCAACGCATTGATTCAGCGCGCCCAACCGGCGCACAACGCGTGACCCAGGCCCTTGCCGCGTGGCCACATCGGGGGCTGGGCCAGTCAGACCAGCAGCCCACACAGGCAAGGCATTACCCCGGCAACAATAGAGGTTCAGCCTGCGTACGCAAGCCTGACCCCCACCTCAACGGCCCGATTCCGGTGTCAATTCAGGGCGCTGTCAGGCGTGTCGCGAAGCCTGCGCACAACCAATGCCCGGACGCCATGTGTGGTGGGCGTGATCATCAATGTGGCACTATTCGCACCTCGTGGGCGCAGCTGTTTACGCAGCGCCGCTGGATCGATGTCCACTGCGCGTTTCTTGATCTCCAGGGTGCCGATCTCATTGGCCCTGATCCACTTCTTCAACGAAGTCAGCTGATAGTCGAGGACCTCAATCACTTCGAATACAGAGGCGAGTGGGGTGGCAAACAGCTCATCACTGGACAGATATCCCACGCCGGGAGCAAGACGCCACAGTGGGCGCAATTCATTTCCGGAGCCCCCGCCGGCGATGCTTCGATAGGCGCCGGCCCGGCTCACAGCCGGATCAGGCTCGTAGACATAGCGACCGGGGTTCATCACCTCAAGCTCCGCCGAGCTCGGATCAGCGAATACCTGGATGCCGGCGGGCAGCAGGACCGCTGATCGCGCACCACCGGTCTGCGACTTTCCTACCGGCTGCACCACACCCGCGTCGCTCTGCCCGGGAACCGCACCCTGCGGTTGCGCTGTCGTGGTGTCCGACGGGCCGTTGTCGGTGGCGTCCGTGTGATCAGCATCGCTGCCGGATGCGGTGGCCGACGGATTCCAAAGACTGCATTCCACCAGATCTGCGCCGTCACTGACCCAGACGGCGTCTGCTCCCTCGGGCAGCAACTCGCGCGGGAAGCCCGGCCCGAGCTTCACGCAACAGGCGTGATCGGATGCCAGTTGAGCCACGACGAAATGCCAGCTGGGGCTCATATCGCGGACACGCCAGCTCCGCCCTCGCGCGGTACGACGAGCCGGGTCGAGAAAGACGCAGACCTTTCCGTCGGCTTGTCCGATGAGCTCCTCGGCCATATCGACCCCATCACCGGTGACTACTCGGGAACTGGGTCCGTCACCGTGTGCTTCATCGACCATCCCGGAGGCGACCTGCTGGAGATTGCGCCGCGCCAGCACCGCGGTGGCGGGGTCGATCTCCACGCCGACCACCGAGATGCCGGCGTCGAGAAAGGCCAGGGCATCGGCGCCTGCTCCGCAGCCGATGTCCACCACGGTGGTGATGCCGGCTCTGCGCAGGCGCTCGGCCCGCCATGCCGAGACCCGGGCCCTGGTCGCCTGCTCGACCGCGTCGGGCGTCCACAGCATGAGCTCGGCCCGGACGCCGAGTTTGGCACGGGCTCGGGCGCGCAAACCGATCTGGGTGAGCGCCGCCGCAGACAGCTCCGGACTGAACTCGCGACGCATCCGCTCCCCCGCACTCAGCGAATCGGGATCGGGCAACTCAGCAGCCCGCTCGAGGGCCCGGGCGCCCTCGTCCGTGATGAGCAGGCGTGCCGTGTCGATATCCACGAGCCGAGCATAGGGCGGCGGGCCCTGCGGCACCCCGGTCGGCTCCCCCGGTCATCTGCCGGGAGGCTGATCAGCCCGGCGCCCCTTGGGAAGGAAGCGCGCCGCGGCGAGAACGCTGCTCCCGCGGCGCGCGCCCGTGGACGCCGATCAAGCCGAGACGGTGATTTCCACCGCCTGGCGGCCAGCGTCATAGGTCATGGCCTGTGGAGTCCGTCCGTCAATGCCGGGTTCGCCGACTCCGCCACGATCGGCTGTTCCCTTGTCCGAGTCGCGGCTGGGCGACCATGTCAGGGTCCGCACATCACGCGAGAGCAGGGCGGCGGAACTGATGAGGAACATCAGCACACCACAGCCCAGCGTGGCCGCGGGGGCCCCGAAATGGGCGGCCACCGGTCCGGCGACCAGCAGCCCAACGGGCCCGAGCATGAATGAGCCCATGGCGTCGAAGGAACTCACCCGGGACAGCACCTCGGGTGGCACCTCGCGCTGCATCGTGGTCGTCCACATCACATCGAAGACCATGAAAGCAAGCCCCATGGGTGCCGAGGCGATGATGACGGCCCACAGCGGCGCGTTCAGGCCCAGCATGGTGAAGGGCAGGGGCATGGCGATCATGGTGATGATCAGCGGTTTGAGCAAGGGATGACGTGGACGCCAGCGCATGGCGACGAAGACCGCAATCACCTCTCCCACCGATTCGGCGGCGAGCACCCATGACCAGGGCTCAGCACCACCAAGTCGTTCTTGGGCGATGACGGGCCCAAAAACGGCGTGTGCCGCATTGAAGCACATATTGAGCAGCGACCACGTGGCGACGATGACCCAGAGCCATTCCCGGCTGACAAACTCATGCCAGCCCTCCTTCATGTCGCTGACGAGGCCGGGAACCGTCTCGCGCCCGCCAGTGTTGTACCGGGGATGAAGACGCGTGGCGGTCGCGGCGGTGAGTGCATACATGAGCGCGCTCACCGCCAGGCCTCCGGCACCGCCGATCACGGCAGTGACCACGCCACCGGCGACCACGCCAGCGATGCGGGCCACCGCCGCACCGAAGGAGAGCAGAGCATTTCCGGTCTGGAGCCGATCAGGAGCGACGATTTGTGGGATCAGTCCGGTGAACGCCGGAAAACCCATCGCCGAGCCGACACCTGAGAGCACGGCTGCCGCCGACAGCGCGTAGACATTGCTGACACCGGCCGCGATGAGGCTCGCGAGTCCGGCATAGGACGCCGCCGCCAGGACCTGGCTGACCATGATCACCCGCTGACGCGGCAGTCGATCAGCCAGAGCGCCGCCGACCAGCAGAAAGAGCACCAACGGGATGGACTCGGCGGCCAACACGATAGACAGCAGCGTGGCTGAGCCGCCGGGTAGGCCGAGGATTCCAAAAGACAGCGCCACCGGCGCGAAGGACATGCCCAGGGTGTTGAGGGTGCGTCCGGCGAAGAGAAGACCCACGCCCGGTTCGCGCAGCAACGAGAGATCGTTTCGCCAAGAATTCACCGGGAGATGTTACGTGAAGCGAACAGCTTTCCCAAATTCCCCCTGCTCTTCGCGAAATATTCCGGTTGATGTCGTCTTAAGCCATCAATTCTCGCAGGGCTGATCTTCCATCAGAGCACCGACCAACTCGCCGAGATGGGGTGCCCGTTCTCATAGGGGATCACCGCATGGAACTGGTTGATGTCCTGGTCGAAGACCAGCGGCACAAAATAGCGATCACCCTCCCACATCGGCAGCTCTGAAAGCCTGTCAATCGGCTGCCAGCTCAGCGGTCCCTCCTCGTTGGCGTCCGGAATGTCGCCATGCCAGGCGTCGACGAGGAAGATGAAACCGAACTGGTCGGAGCCATCGGGATTGAAGCCCGGCCAGCTGACGGTGCCACGCAGCGTCATCGAGTCGACCTCGAGGTTCGCCTCCTCGCGCAGCTCACGGCGCATGCCGGCCACCACATCCTCCTCACGCTCGACCTTGCCGCCCAGCCCGTTGTATTTTCCGAGCTGATCGTCGTCGGAACGCGCGATCCGGTGCACCATGAGCACCTGGCTTCGGTCGGCACTGAGGATGAATGCCAGTGTGGTCAGGGTGGGTGCGATCATGCCGTTGCCCCGGCCACGATCGCTGAATCAGGCAAAGGGATCCCAGCTCGGCAGAATCGTGGGCTCAGTGTCGAGCGCGGCTCGAACGTCCTCGGGAAGGTCGGTGACCGGCACGACCACCTGATAGACGTATTCGTCGAACCATGAGTCGTTCATGGTCCAATAGCCCTTCTCACCCACCTTGTCGCCCCATGAGTTCTCCACCCGCCAGCGTCGCGGCAGGCCGTCAACCAGATCGACGCCAGTGAGGCACATGGCGTGCGTGGCCTCGGAGCTGCGTGTGATCAACCGCTCGCCCTTGCTCATCGCCAGGTCGACCCCATAGACGCCCTCATAGTCATGAAGATGGGCATCCCAGATGCCCAGGTCCTTGTCGAACTGGGCCTTGACATCGCAGGAGAACCAGACTGGGAGCCCCGCCTTGATGGCCGCGACGGCGGACTCCTTGAGCACCTCCAGCTCGGCGGTGACGTGGTTGGCTCTGCGAGCGCCCACCGCGCGGTTACTGCGTTCGGTGCCGTAGAGCGTGTGCAAGGAGATCCCCGGACGAGGATCGTGGGCCACCACGGCCCATACATCAGGATCGGGCATGTATTTCTTGGCGAACTCACGCGGAGTGAGCGTGCCGACGCGGGTGAAGTCACCGTCCTTGGTGCGGTATTGCCAGATGAACTGTGTTGGCGGCACGCCGAGATGCGTGGCGAGCATGCGGAAGGCCGCGTCCATCGTCTCGATGCGCACCGCATCGGGGTCGCCGCCTTCAGTGATCGCCGCGCGCAGACGCAGGGTGGCGCGACGCAGCAGCTCGGACAGATGCTTGTTCATCGCGGCGGAGTTCGCTGCTGAGTCAGTGTCCGGCATCGCATATTTGGGCACCAAGCCGTATTTGGACACCAGATAGGTGAACTCAGGCCACCATCCGCCGTCCCCGATCGGCTCCCTCAACAACTCCAGCACCTCGCGATCGTCCAGGGGACGATCGGCGTCGGCGATCATCTGGGCGCAGAACCAATTGGCCTTCTCCAGCTTCGAGTAGAAGAAGATGAAGTTCTGGCTGAACTCGAAATCAGGCAGGTCGAGCTGGTCGATTGCGGCGGCGCGCAGCACATTGAGCCCGGCGAACGCCCAGCAGCGGCCCGAGCGCTTCTGGTCGGTGATCGCGGCGTCCTTGATGAGATCGCTCATCGATGGGTCAATGGAGGTGACCACCGTGCGGTCGAGCGAGAGCTTCTCGACGTCGGTCGTGGCCACCGCATTGCCCACTACGCGTGCCTGACGATGCGTTAGGAAATCCTTCGCGGCGGCTGCCGCCCATTCGGCCTCCAGCGCACGCGAGTCATCCGCAGGTGCCCAGGAGGGTACTGCCTCGATGTCGATAGCTGTCGTGGCGGTGTGGACGGCAGCGTTGGGAACGGGCTCACCGACAGCGCGCTGCGCCTTCTGCTTCTTCTGCGTCTGCGACACGGTGGACTGTGCCGAGCCGCGCTCGACCCTGCCCTTGGGCACCTTGGCCTGACTGGCCTTCTTGGAGGACTTGCCCGCCTTCTTGCTCTTCTTGCCCATGAAACCCCATCACGTCGATATCTCATGTCGGCGCATCCGCCGCGATTGACTCAACGTTAGCCGCACGCGCAGACAACCAGCGGCGGCGGACCGTCAGGCCTAACTCCTCTCATATCAGTGGAAGCCGCAGACGGGTGAGGGGCCTGCGCGGCTCACACTGCGCAGGCCCCTCACCCGGAGACCCCCTCATCCAGAAGACCCGTGACGCTCACTCCTCGGTGCGACCCGACTGACGACGCACGGCCAGCCCGGTGAACAGCATCTGGGTGGCAAGGCAGGCTCCGACCCCCTCACCAGCACGCAGCCTCAGGCTGACCAGCGGCTCCAGACCCAACCGGGTGAGCACCGCGCCATGGGCGAACTCACGGCTCTGCTGGCCGGCAATCAGATAGGACTGCACCGCCGGGTTCACCTCAACCACCGCCAGTGCCGGCACCGAACCGGCCAGCCCGTCAAGAACCACCGTCGACCCGGCCTCGACCGCGCCCAGGATCACACCGGCGAGCACCGCGAACTCGGGACCGCCCACCTCGGCCAGAGCCAACGCGGGATCGGCCCTCAGCGACTCGATGTCGACGCGGCGGAAGATCGCCCGCAGCACATCAGCCTTGTGCTCCACCATCGAGGCATCCGAGCCGGCACCGATCCCGGCGGCCTGCTCAGGCGTGATGCCGGTGAAGACGCAGGCCAGGGCCGACGCGATGGTGGTGTTGCCGATTCCGATCTCACCCAGGCAGACCACGCCGCGCTGCGCCGCCTGGGCTCCCAGCTCACGCCCCCGGGTCACCAGCCGCCGCACATCAGCTCTGCTCATCGAGGCAGTGTTCACCAGATCGCCACGACCGTCCTCGGGGCGGGCCAACTCGCAGCCATCCACCGGGCCACCGGAGATGCCCGCATCCACGACCATCACGTCGAGACCGGCACTGCGGGCAGTGACCACGCCCACGGCACGTCCGGCAAGCGCGGCCTCCATCACCTGGCGGCTCACCGAAGGATCGAAGGCCGAGATCTTGTGCGCATTGAGCGGATGATCGGTGCCCACCAGCACGAGCGTGCCGCCGGTGATCTGATCGCCACTGGCCGCCACCAGCCGGTCAAGGGCCTGATCAAGCTTGCCCAGTGAGCCGGGCGGGGTGAGCAGCTTCTCGCCCTTGTCGCGGGCGGCGACAACCTGCTGGGGGCTGGGCGCATGCACCTCGGACCACAGCACCGAGTTCGGATCGTCGGGAATCGGACGGGTGATCACCGACTCAACCGGCTCGGCGGGACCCACCCCGGCCAGCGCCGACACCGGCGGCTTGGGACCATTCTCGGGCCAGCGGTCAGTCATCACCACCTCGTCGAGGGGCAGCTTGTGCGACCAGGCCCGGCGCTCGAGGCCCGGATAGGGAGGCCGTTCATTGGGCCAACCCAGGCAGAGCCAGCCCAGTGTGGTGACACCCTCGGGAAGATTCAACAGCCCGGCCAACTCAGCCGGCTGCATGAGCGTGACCCAGCCCATGCCCAGCCCCAGGGCCCGGGCGGTCAGCCACATATTCTCAATGGCCGCCGCGCAGCTCCACATATCGGCGTCATGGAAGGTATTGCGTCCAAGCACTCCAGCTGCTGGTGCACGACGATCACAGGCCACCACGATGCCCAAGGGCGCCTCGCGGATGCCCTCCAGCTGAAGGTCAAGCAGCCGCTGTGCCCGCTCGGCGGTGAGCTGGCGGGATTGGCGCATGCGCTCGCGATCCGACATGAGGGCGGCCCGCTCACGGGTGCGCAGATCCTTGACGATGATGAAGCGCCATGGCTGCGACTGCCCCACGCTGGGGCCGCCATGCCCCGCGTTGAGTACCTCGCGCACCAGCTCATCGGGCACCGGGTCAGGACGGAATCTGCGAATATCACGCCGAGCGCCGATCACCCGGTCGAGGGCGGCGCGGGTGGCCTCGTCGAAGGCCCAGCCGCTGACATCGCGGTCGCGTTCGTTGACCGATGAGTCATCGCCCACATTCGGGACGGGACGTTCGTAAAGGTGGTCGTCCGGCTCGACGTCGCCGGCGGGATTCTTCGTCTCGGGATCGCGCTCCGCATCACTCATGGCGAACAGCCTAGTGATGCCCGGCCCACCCTCAGCGACAACCCCTGCCTCGCCTGGACCCCGTACAGCCGCAAGGAATCAACGACGGCCGGATCTCGCCCAGCGACCACCGGGCACCGGCGCTGAAGCGCGAACGCTCAGGCGGCGGCAGGCACCACGACGGTCTCAACCGGTAGGCCTGAGTTCGCCCCGATCGTCAATCCGCTCGGCTTGATGCCGGCCTTCACCACCTGAGCGCCCAGGCAGGCGATCATCGCGCCATTATCGGTGCACAGGGAGGGGCGAGGACGGCGCAGCTCAATGCCCGCCGAGGCGGTCCTGGCGGCCAGTAACCCCCGCAACCGTGAATTCGCGGCGACACCGCCGCCGATGATCATATGGGTGATGCCGTGAAATTGGGCGGCGGCCACCGCTTTGGCGGTGATCACATCGGCCACGGCCTCCTGGAAGCTTGCGGCGACATCATTGAGCGGCACCTCGCCGCCTTCCAGGCGGCGGGTCTCCACCCAGCGCGCCACGGCCGTCTTGAGCCCCGAGAAGCTGAAATCAAAACGATGCTTGACCATGTCGTGGCCAGCGGTGAGACCGCGGGGAAAGCGAATCGCCTTCGGATTGCCCTGCTGGGCGGCCTTGTCGATCACCGGACCGCCGGGATAGGGCAGGCCAAGCAGGCGGGCCACCTTGTCATAGGCCTCGCCGGCGGCGTCGTCGATGGTGGTGCCCACCTCGGTGATCGTCGCGGTGATGTCATCGACCTTGAGCAGCTGGGTGTGGCCTCCGCTCACCAGCAGTGCCAGGCAGGGCGTGGCGAGGGGGCGGGCCGGCTCGTCAACGGGATGATCGAGCAGGTCGACGGCGACATGGCCAACCAAATGGTTCAGCCCATAGAGCGGCTTGTTGAGATAGGCCGCCAATGCCTTCGCCGCGGCCACGCCCACCACGAGAGAGCCCATCAGGCCCGGCCCGGCGGTCACCGAGATCGCATCGAGGGTGGACAGATCCACCTGAGCGTCCTCCACCGCACGGCGCAGGGTGGGGCCGATCGCCTCCAGGTGCGCACGCGAGGCGACCTCGGGGACCACACCGCCGAATCGGGCGTGCAGCTCCACCGAGCTGGCCACCTCGTTGGCCAGGAGCTGCTCTCCCCTCACGATGCCGACGCTGGTCTCGTCGCAACTCGATTCGATGCCCAGCACCAATGGCTCGCTCATCGCATGTCCTCCCTCGTCGCAGCCCCGAGCATCTCGGAGTCGCCAGTCTCAAGCGTGCGGACGAGCACCAGCGCGGTGGCATGGGGCCCGTAATAGTTGTGGCGCTGCGACAGCTGTGTGAAGCCGGCGCCACGGTAGAGCGCCAACGCACCCTCGTTGTCGTCGCGCACCTCAAGCAGCATCCGGGTGGCGCCCAGGCGGGTGGCCCAGTCAAGGCATTCGCGCAGCAGGGTTGCCGCGAGGCCTCGACGTCGTTGTGAGTGCGCCACGATCACGCGCAGCAATTCGGAGTCCGGGGTCCAAGCGCTGGCCAGCGCGGCGGCCACGAGTCGGCCATCCACACGCAGGCCCACGGCCCGCTGATTCGTGCGGTTCAACTCGGCCCGCCACGATGCCTCGCTCCAGCGTTCGCGGCCCAGAAAGCCCTCTTCCTCCAGCTGGACGAGCTCCGGGATGTCCTGCACCGTGACTTCGACGATCGGGCCGAGGTCGTCACCATGCCTCGGGCGGGGACTCATGATCGCCTTCTGGTCGCCGGGCCGAGACGACGATGGACACCAGCCAGAGCCGATTTCCTGGTCGACGGCGGTGTGGCGTCAGGCTCACGCAGATACATGGGCTCATGACCGGCGTCAGGCAGCCCTGACAGATGCGCGGCCATGAATCCGGCGTCGATCGCGGTCGGTGCGCCGACCGGCAGGCGCGCGCCAAGCAGATCAGCGAAGACCTGGACTCCGGGCCCGGCGATGGGAAGATCGGGAAGGGTCGTGGGGATGGAGACATGGGGCATGCCCTCGCGCCCACGCCGGTCATAGCGCGCCCAATAGAGCTCTTTGCGTCGAGCGTCGGAGGCGATCACGAATTCCTCGGGGGCCGGGGCGCTGGCGCGCCATTGGGCGGCGATCACGTCCAGACTGCAGACACCCTTGACCGGCTTGTCGCCGGCCACCGCCAGGGTGAAGGCGGTCGACATGCCCACCCGCAGCCCGGTGAAGGGGCCGGGTCCGACGCCCACGCCGATGCGGTCGATCTGCGGCAGGGAGATCCCGGCATCGGCGAGCAGGCCCATGATGGTGGGCATCAGCAGTTCGACGTGGGAGTGGTTGTCGCCCACATGGGCTGCAGCCACCACCTCGTTGTCAGCGGCCAGGCCGGCACAGACATCGGTCGAGGTGTCGATACACAGGGTCCACATTGTCATTGGGTCTCCTCGACCTGGGATGTCATGGTTGGTGCCGACTCATGGGGAAACTGCTCCCTCAGTGAGTAGAGATCGTCATCGTCCCATCGTGGTCCGCGACCCCGCAGATAGACCACCCGGGTGTCATCGGCTGGATCTGCGCTGCGCACGATGTCGATGTCGAGACGGTCGGGGGCCAGACCTTCAGCGAGGCCAGCACCCCATTCGACGAGCGTCACGGAATCGGCCATCGATGAGTCCAGATCGATGTCCTCCAGCTCGGCGGCCGAACCCATGCGGTAGGCGTCAACATGCACCAGATCAGGCCCGCCGACCGTTGAATGATGGTTGCGGGCCAGCACGAATGTGGGCGAGATCACCGGACCATCGACCTTCAGTCCCTCGCCAAGGCCCTGGGTGAGGGTGGTCTTCCCGGCGCCGAGCTCGCCATTGGCCACCAGAAGGTCGCCGGCCCGCAGATGGGCTGCGAGCAGCACGCCAAGACGGCGCATGTCGTCGGGGGTGGGCACGGTGACGCTCACCGGCAACGACGCGGCCATGATGAAACCTCCAGGCACATCGCGGTCGACGCTGAAGCCATGCAGCTGCCACCACCGCACGAGCTCGGGGAAATCGGCGCGAGCCATCAGTTCAACGCGCCGGCAGCCCAGGTCGGCACCGTATTCACCGGCGGCGCGGGCCATGGCGGCGGCCAGTCCCTGATGCTGATGGGCGGCAAGCACGCTGACCCTGGAGATCGTCAGGACCTGATCGGGCTCAAAGCCCAGAAGCAGGCACCCTGCGTCAACGCCATCGACGGAGGCGATCACGCCGCCGGCGGCCTCGATCTGCCTGCGCACCGTCTCGACGGAATCGTTCATCGCCACCGGTGGTGGCCCCGATGCGCGGCGCATCCCGAAGGCGCTACGGATGATGCCCAGCATCTCCGGCGCATCCTCGCCGGCCGCGAGTCTCAGCTGCACATCATCGGTGGTCACGAACCACCATTCTAATGTCCGGCACCAGCCGTCCGTGCCGTTGTCATAGCCGAGCGGGGCCGGGCGGGAAATGACTCCCCACCCGGCCCCGCTCGCGGTCAGCTCTCAGATTCAGCTGCGCTTGTATCCATGTCCCGCAGACTTGCGCCGCTGCCAGGGCTTGCCGCCCTTGCGGTAGCCACCGCCGCGCTTGCGCACCGGTCGGGGTGGCGCGATGATCGCGCGGTACTGCTCCTCGCGCACGGGCTCGTCCTGGGGCTCCGTGCCTCCGGTGAGCTCCTCCAGACGCTCGCCGGGACGCATCGGATGGGGCCGTTCGTTCACCCCGGCGTCACGCATGATCCTGGCCATCCGGCCGCGGGCACGCGGCATCACCAGGGTGGCCACCAGCCCGTCTTCACCGGCGCGGGCTGTGCGTCCGGCCCGGTGCAGATAATCCTTCGCATCGTGGGGCGGATCGGCCTGCAACACCAGCGAGACATCGTCGACGTCAATGCCACGAGCAGCAACATCGGTGGCCACCAGCACGGGCACCCGCCCCTGCCGGAAGGCATAGAGCACCCGGGCGCGCATGCCCTGCGGCAGGCCCCCGTGAAGCGCACCGGCCATCAGACCGGCTTCACGCAATTCCTCGGCGGTGCGATCGGCGTCGCGCTGCGTGCGCACGAAGACCAGGGTGCGCCCTGGCCGGTTCGCCGCCTGGGCGATGATCGCGGCCTTGTCACGGGCGTTGACCGTCCACAGCTCATGGCGCATCGTCTTCACCGAGGCCTGCCCCGAATCGACGCCGTGCTCCACCGGATCGTGCATATAACGGCGCACGATGGTGTCGACCTGACGGTCGAGGGTGGCCGAGAAGAGCAGATGCTGAGCCTCTCGGGGGATCTCGTCGAGGATGCGGGTGACATCGGGCATGAAGCCCATGTCGGCCATCTCGTCGGCCTCGTCAAGCACCACCTCACGCACCTCGCCCAGTTGGGCGCTACCGCGTTCGATGAGATCGATCAGACGCCCCGGAGTCGCCACGACGATGTCGACGCCACGCTCCAGAGCCCGCAGCTGTGGGGTGTAGCTCATGCCGCCGGCCACCAGGATGGTGCTCAGGCCCATGGCCTTCGCCAGCGGGAAGAGCACATCGTTGACCTGCTGGGCCAGTTCACGGGTGGGAGCCATCAGCAGCGCACGCGGAAGCGTGCCCTGCCGGGGTCCGTCGGCGGCCAACCGGGTGATCACCGGAATGCCGAAGGCGAGGGTCTTGCCCGATCCGGTCTGACCCCGCCCCAGCACATCCCGGCCCGACAGGGCGTCAGGGATGGCTGCCTGCTGAATCGGGAAGGGGGTCAGGATCCCCTGGGAGTCCAGTTCCTCGACGATCGGCGCCGGCACTCCAAGCTCACCGAAGCGCACGCGGCCCTTCTGGCGACGTACCGGTTCGACGCGATCGTCATGGTCATCGCGGCGCACGGCGCCGTGTGGATGCTCATCACGGGCCTTGCCGCGCTCACGCCCGGTGTCCGGTGCAGCCGCGACGGGAGTCGACCCCGCCTCCTGCTGATCGGAGAGATTCCCGGCATGGCTCGCGCCGGTCTCCTCAGCGTGGTCCTGCCCCTGAGCAGTGGTCGACCTCGTATCAACCGACGCAGCATCGGTCGACCCGGCGCCAGACGACTGGACATCATCCCGCGTGACGGCCGGGGAGGAGCCCTGCACGGTGGCGTCGAATCCCTCCACCGGTGGCTGCTCAGGCGCTGGTGATCCATCCGTCACCACGCTGTCGGTTTGCTCCTGCTCATCGTCGGTGCGCCCCGTCGCGAAGTCCGGACCATCGCTGATGGCGCGCTCGTCTGACATATGACCGGTGTCGCCCTGGGCGTCCGCCTGTAAGCGGGGCTTCTTCTGGTCGTCGGCGCGATGCTTCTCCTGCGCGGCGGCCTCCATGCGGCTGGTCAGGCCGTCAAGCACCTCATCACCGACGAGGGCCTCCTCAGTGGCCGCCGCCTGGCGCCTGTCGTCGTCGCGACCAGGGCCCTTGTCAAAGCGGCGGTCGCGGCGATCATCAAAACGGCGTCCACGCTGGTCGTCAGAACGTCGATCCCGGTCATTCCCCCGGTCCCAGCCGCGCGAATGCTCGTCGCGGCGGGAACCATGATCGAAGTCCCTGTCACGACGCTGGTCACCGCCGCGGGAACCGCGGAAGTCATCATTGCGGGCCCACGAACCAGACCGCTCATCATTGCGTCCATAGCCACGCGGGCGCTCGCCCTTGTAGCCGTACGAGCGTGGACGGTCGTCACGGGAGTCATAGCGGTCATCGCGGTCATAGGAACGACGACGCTCACCGCCCCGACGATCGTTGTCGTCGCGCCAGCGGTCATCGCGGCGCTGCCCCCCTCGATAGGAGTCACGGCCGCCGGAGCGGTTGTCACGCCGGTCATCGCGCTTCCACGCCGGACGGGAGCCGGACCTGGTCTTCCATTGCCCGCCGCGCCGCTCGCCACGAGCGTCGGGAGCCTCATCGCGGCCCCAACCGCGCGAACGCTCACGCTCACCCTCATCACGACGCCATGGCTGGCGCGAGGATTGCCCACGACGATCATCCCAGCGACCACCGCGACGATCTGAGCCATCGCGACGATCCCGGTTGTCGCCGTCCCAGCGACCGCCCCTGCGGTCACGATTGTCATCATTCCAACGACCACCGCGGTTACCGCGGGACTCCCGCCGATCGCCGCCTTCGTCGCTGAAGCGACGCCGGCCCTCTTCATTCCAGGCCTCGTTGTCATGCCGACGACTGCGACCGGCGGGTCGATAACCCTCCGAGCCCCACTGTTCCCGGCTCGACCAGTCACGCTTTCCGCGCGAGGAATAATCGCGGCCGCGGCCGCCCTTGGTTGATTTGCCACGCCCACCCGAGGGCGTGGAACGTTGCCACGAGCCTGAAGACTTACGATTCGGGCGCGCGGAATTATTGTGTTTTTGCATCGACACTCTCATGAGGGGGATTAGAAGCCCCTGTTGCTGGATCCTGCTGATCTCATGGGGCCGGAATAGAGAAAAATCCCAAGTTAGGGCACCAGTCTAGCGGCCATACCGGCTCAGCCCCGCATCGCTGCGCCGATGCACCATAGCCGTGCCACACCGATGGGCGGATGATCGAGCGAGAACTGCGCCCCCAAAGCTCCGGTGACATCTCGGCGCACGCCATGGGCTCTCTACAGTGGGCCCGTGCGTATCGCGATCGTCGCCGAGAGCTTCCTGCCCCAGATCAATGGCGTCACCAACTCGGTGCTGCGCGTGGCAGAGCAGCTGCGCAGGGAGGGCCACGAGCTTCTCATCATCGCCCCCGATGATCCTCGCGGTGTGCCGTCCAGCTGGCAGGGCACACCCATCATCACGGTTGCCTCCCTGCCGATGCCGGGCTATCACCAAGTGCGGATTGCGGCCACGCACTCGGCACGGATGAGGCATCTGCTGGCTGATTTCGCCCCTGATGTGGTGCATGTGGCGGCACCATTGGTGCTCGGCTCGGCGGCACTGGCAGCCGCCAAGAAGCTCGGCATCGCCCGCGTGGCGCTCTTCCAGACTGATCTTCCCGGTTATCTGAGCCGCTATCTGATCCCCGCTGGTGAGCCGATGGCCTGGCGCATCATGCGGCGCATCCATGGTCTGGCGACGCTCACCCTTGCTCCTTCCACCGCCACCAGGCAGCGCCTGGTTGACCACGGCATCGCGCCGGTCTCGTTGTGGGGCCGTGGTGTGGACACCGAACGCTTTGATCCTCGACGCCGCGACGAGGCCTTGCATCACCGCTGGGCGCCGCAGGGGCAATGCGTGGTTGGTTATCTGGGACGTCTCGCTCCGGAGAAGAGCGTCGACCGCTTGTCCGCGGTGCAGGGCCTGGACGGCGTTCGGCTCGTCGTCGTCGGCGAGGGGCCCCTGGCCGCGACATTGCGCGACCGGCTGCCCGACGCGGTGTTCACCGGCGCTGTGCATGGTGCACAGGTGGCACGGCATATGGCCAGCTTCGACGTCTTCGTGCACCCGGGTGAATTGGAGACCTTCGGCCAGACCCTTCAGGAGGCGGGAGCCTGCGCGGTGCCGGTGGTCGCACCCCGGGTCGGCGGCCCGATCGACATCGTGCGGGCCGGATACACCGGACTGCTCTATCCACCCGGGGATGTGCGCGCTCTGCGCGCACAGGTCGCCGCGCTCGCGGCCGATCCGATACGCCGGGGGCATCTCGGTGAGGCCGCCAGGTCAGCGATGGCGTGCCGCACCTGGCAGGCCCTCACTGCCCAGCTGGTCGAGCACTATCGCACCGCGATCAGGCTCAACGGTGACTCGGACGGGCACTGATCCGGCCCATGCGGTGGCTGGACGTCCAGTGATCGCCTCAGTTGGGGTGGCGAGCCGACTCGACGCCGGCTTGTTTGACGCTGCCTTGTCCAGCCGAGCCTGTTCGGCGCAGCCTGCCCAATGCCGACCCGCTCGACCTTCCTCACCGCGCCGCGACCAGCAGTCATGGCCCTGGGCAAGCAAGGCACTCACCTCATCGCGTACCGAGCCAAATGCTCAACTCATTGATCATCGCGCGATACGGCGGGCCTTGTGCGCCCTCGTCTCAAGCTTGGCGAGCACGCCGGGCAGGCGCCGCGCCAGCACATCGGGAGGATAAGGGCCCAGACGTGCGGCAGCCGTCATCGCTTGCACCGAGGCGGCGAGCACTCCGGCCCACCGCGGTGACAGACCCGCGGCGAGCAGCGTGCCGCAGATGCCGGCCAGGGTGTCCCCCGAACCTGCCTGTGCCGTCCAGGCCGGCCCAGCCACGGCAAGGGTGACCCGGCCCGAGGGCTCGGCCACATATTGGGTGGCCCCCTTGAGCAGTACCGTGGCACCGAGCTTCTGGGCGGCGCTGCGGGCCGAGGCGACGGGATCGGCGACCACCTCAGCCCTGGAGACATCGAGCAGGCGGGCAAGCTCACCGGCATGGGGCGTGAGCAGACAGGTGTCTGGAAGCCGATCGGGCAGGGCACGCAGGGCATCCGCGTCAAGCACCACTGGAAGCCGCTCCCCAACCCGCTGCGCTATCACTGCTCGGGCGTCATCGCGATCACCCCAGCCGCAGCCGAGCACCCATGATTGAACACGGCCGGAGCCGAAGGTCACCGAGGGCATCGACGCCTCGATGAGCTCAGCGGAACGCTGAGCTCCGCAGAAGCGGATCATGCCGGCGCCGCTGAACAGCGCACCCGTCGTGGACAGCACGCCGGCACCCGGATAACGCTGCGAGCCGGTGTCGAGCCCCACCACACCCCGGGAGTATTTGTCGCTTGTCGATCCTGGAAAAGGCCACCGGGCGGCGATGTCAGCCTGATCCGCCGCCCACAACTGCGGGTCAGCGATGGACAGCCCGATAGGCGCCAATTCCACCTCTCCGCAGGCGTCACGGGCGGGAGCTGCCTGCTGGCAAAGCTTCAACGCGCCGAAGGTGATGGTGCGGGTCGCCCGGAAGCTCATCGGCTGATCGGCTCGATCGGCCTGTCGCTCAGGGCCTATCGGGCCGGCAGGGTCCCTCTGGCCCACCGGGGTGACGGAGTCAGAGTCCCCCGAGAGGCCCGAGGCCTGATCGATGAACGCCGCGCCAACCGAGTCGGCTGCCAAACCCGAGGGCAGATCGACCGACAGCACAGGGACTCCCATGTCGGCGCAGGCGCGGGCGAACTCGGCCACCGGCGTTCGCAGTCCGGCACGCCCACCGATGCCGAGGACGGCGTCAATCACCAGATCGGCCTCAGCCAGCCCCTCGATGGTGTCGGCGGCCTCCGCGAAGACGCAGCCCGCCTTCTCCGCTGCGGCCCTGCCCTCCACATGCCATCGGGAACCGGTGCACCAGACGGCCACATCGCAGCCGGCCTCGGCCAGATCACGGGCTGCATAGAGGCCGTCACCACCGTTGTTCCCGGTGCCCACCGCCACCAGCACGCGCGCATGGGCACCCACCATGGACAGGGCTGTGGAGGCGACATGCCCGGCAGCCTCGGTCATCAGGTCCTTGCCGGGGTGGGTGTCGAACCAGGATTGCTCGGCGGCACGGATCTGGCTGACGGTGGCGATAGCACGCATCTCAGGCAGACTCCGCCTCGTCGCGTTCGGCAATGACGATGGCCGTGGCGATCCCGCCGTCGTGACTCAGTGACAGATGCACACGCGTGATGCCCAGCTCCTGAGCACGACGTGCCACGGAGCCGCGCATGGCCAGACTGGGCCGGTCGTTCTCGTCGGAAACCACCTCGGCATCGCGCCAGGAGAGGTTTCCCGGGGCACCCAGTGCCTTGGACAGGGCCTCCTTCGCGGCGAATCGCGCGGACAACGAACGCCCTGAGCGCAGCACTCCCCGCACCCTCGTCTCAGCGGGGTTGAACAATCTGTCGACGATCCCCGGGTGACGTTCCAACATGGCGTCGAAACGCGTCACACTGCACACATCAATGCCGACTCCAACGATCATTGCCCCACCTCACAGGTGATCGCCCGGCACTGTTGGTGCTCTATTCGACGGTCACCGACTTGGCCAGATTACGCGGCTGATCCACATCATTGCCCAGTAGCGTCGCTATCTCGCAGGCGAACAGCTGCAGGGGCACCACGGCCAGCACCGGCTGCAGGAGGGTGCTCACCTTCGGCAGCGAGAGCACCACCTCGGCGAACTGATCCACCTCATCATCGTCCTGCTCGGCAATCGCGATGGTACGAGCGCCACGAGCCCGTACCTCCTGGATATTGCTCACGACCTTGTCGTGCAATTGGTCCCGGCCCTGGGGCGGCACCACGGCGAAGACGGGCATTCCCGGGTTGATGATCGCGATCGGCCCGTGTTTCAGCTCGCCGGCGGCAAAGCCCTCGGCATGCAGATAGGCGATCTCCTTGAGCTTGAGCGCGCCCTCAAGGGCGATGGGATAACCGACATGGCGCCCGATGAAGATGAAATCCTCTTCCGCCTCCATCCCCTTGGCCAGCGTGTACACCTGATCGGCGTGGTCGAGCACGGTCTGCATCTTGGCGGGCATGGATTCCAGCTCGTCCATGATGGTGCGGATCTCGTCGCCGAACTTCATGCCGCGCACCTGCGCCAGATAGAGGCCCAGCAGATAGCAGGCGATCAGCTGGGTGGTGAAGCCCTTGGTGGACGCCACCCCGATCTCGGGGCCGGCATAGGTGTAGATCACCGCATCAGACTCGCGCGGAATGGTGGAGCCATTCGTATTGCAGATGGCGATCACCTGGGCGCCCTGTTCCCGGGCGTGACGAATCGCCTGCAGGGTGTCGGCGGTCTCACCGGACTGACTGATCGCCACGCACAGCGTCTGGGAGTCGACGATGGGATCGCGATAACGAAACTCGCTGGCGAGCTCCACCTCGCAGGGAATGCGCACCCAATGCTCGATGGCATATTTGGCCACCATCCCGGCATAGTGGGCGGTGCCGCAACCCAGGATGATGATCTTGTTCACCCGGCGCAGGGTCTCAGGGCTGATGTGAATCTCGTCGAGGGTCAGCTCGCCCTCGGCCGAGTAGCGACCCAACAGCGTGTCAGAGATCGCCTTCGGCTGCTCGAAGATCTCCTTGCGCATGAACCAGTCATAGCCGTCCTTCTCGGCGGCGGTGGTGTCCCAGTCGACGTGATAGGAACGGGTTTGGGCCGGCGCCCCGTCGAAATCAGTGACGGCGATGTCGTCGGCGGTGATCGTGACCACCTGGTCCTGGCCCAGCTCGATGGCCTCACGGGTGTGATCGATGAAGGCGGCCACATCGGAGGCCACGAAGTTCTCGCCCTCGCCCCGACCCACCACCAGGGGTGAATTGCGGCGAGCGGCCACGATCACCTCGGGCTGCTTGGCGTCGATGGCCACCAGTGTGAAGGCGCCGTGCAGAAGCTTGCACACCTCACGCATCGCTGCGGTGAGATCATTGAGGCGGTTCACGGCCTTGCCCAGCAGTGCCGCCGCCACCTCGGTGTCGGTGTCTGAAGTGAAGGTGACACCCTCGGCGCGAAGCCCCTCGCGCAGGGTGGCGAAGTTCTCGATGATGCCGTTGTGCACCAGGGCGACCCGTCCGTCATTGGACAGCTGCGGGTGGGCATTGGCGTCGTTCGGCACGCCATGGGTGGCCCATCGGGTGTGGCCGATCCCGGCATGGGACTGCGGCAACGGACGCTCGGTCAGCTCGGCGTCGAGGTTGGCGAGCTTGCCCGCCTTCTTGCGCCATTCGAGCGTGCCGTCGTCTTGGACGGCGATGCCGGCGGAATCGTAACCGCGATATTCAAGCCGTCGCAGTCCGTCGAGAATTACTCCGGTGGCCTGCTCCGGGCCGATGTAGCCGATGATTCCACACATAGTCATAAGAGTACGGACCCGTTCAATGTCACAGGCGCAGGCGCGTCGGGGGCAGGTCGATGCTGACAGCACACATCACGCCAAGCTCGCTCAGGCCGAGGTGCTAATCGGGGGTCGATGTGCGCGGGCCAGCCACGGCAGGCATGATTGGGCAAGTTATCCGACGCCAATCTAGGAGGTGACCCCTCGGGGATCCCATGAGTAATCCTGAGGGCACACCCAGCGGTGCTTCCGAGAATCCTTTCCGCAGCGCCTATGCCGACGCCCATGAACGAGCCCTGGCTGATGCATTGGCCCGGCGGCAGGCCGACCCAGAGCCTGATGTGACCGTGTCTGCCTCGATGGGCACGACTCCGGACAGCCCGTGGATCGAGCTGCCCCGTGAGAAGTGGTCAAAGCTCGCCCATGATTCACATATCGCCCTGGATCAGGCCACCATCGAACGTCTGCGCAGTCGGCAGGATCCCACCGATGAGCGTGACGTCGAAGAGGTCTATCTGCCGCTGGCGCAGCTCATCTCGCTGCGTCTGCAAAACCGCGGACGTCTGTTCGCCGCACAGAACGACTTCCTGCAATTGCACGACGACCGCACGCCGCTGATCGTCGGGGTGGCCGGCTCGGTGGCGGTGGGCAAGTCGACGGCGGCACGACTGCTTCAGGAGCTGCTCTCCCGCGACGACGCGCACCCCAATGTCGCGCTCGTCCCCACCGACGGCTTTCTCTATCCCACCTCGGAGCTGGAACGTCTGGGGCTGTTGGCGCGGAAGGGGTTCCCTGAGAGCTATGACCGCCGCGCTCTGTTGAAATTCGTGGTTGATGTGAAGTCCGGACGCCGGGATCTGTCGGTGCCGGTCTATTCACAGGTGCTCTATGACATCGTGCCCGGCGAGCTCAACCGGATTCATCATCCCGACATCGTGATCATCGAGGGTCTCAACGTCCTGCAGCCCGCCGTAGTCGGCCCCGATGGCCGCACCGGGATCACCGTGGGCGATTTCATGGACTTCTCTGTCTTCGTCGACGCCGATGAGTCCGACATCGAACGCTGGTTTGTGGATCGCGCAGTGGCCTTCCGGGCCAGCGCCGAGGATGATCCCGACAGCTTCTTCAAGACCTATGCCGGGCTCAGCGACGAGGAATACCGCGCCGAGGCAAAGAATGTCTGGGATGCGATCAACGGTCCCAATCTGCGGGAGAACATCGCCCCCACGAAGCCGCGTGCCACGGCCATCCTCCGCAAGGGCTCGGACCACCGCATCGAGAGCGTGCGCATCCGCAAAATCTGAGCGCACGCCCCGAGCTTTTCCACCGGGGTCTCAGCCCAGGCCGACACGGTCGGCCACCAGCTTGTCTCAGCCCAGGCCGACACGGTCGGCCACCAGCCTGTCTCAGCCCAGGCCGACACGGTCGGCCACCAGCTTGGCCAGCTCGCCCGCGATCTGATCGGCCTCGTCCTGCGTGGCTGCCTCGACCATCACCCGCACAAGGGGCTCGGTGCCGCTGGGACGCAGCACCACCCGGCCCGTGGTGCCGAGCTTCTTGTTCGCCGCATTGGTCTGTGACTGAATCATCGGATCGAGGGCTGCCCGAAGCTTGTCCACATTGGGCACATTCACCAGCGCCTGCGGCAGACGGTGCATCACGCCCGCCAGCTCGGCCAGGCTCTTGCCGGTCTGCGCTGCCCTCGCGGCCACATGCAGCGCGGTGAGCACGCCATCACCGGTGGTGGCATATTCGCTCATGATCACATGTCCTGACTGCTCACCGCCCAGCGAGAAGCCATTGGCCACCATGTCCTCCAGCACATAGCGGTCGCCCACCTTGGTCTGGTCCACCTTCACCCCATGAGCCGCCATAGCCTGGATCAGGCCGAGATTGCTCATAATCGTGGCCACCAGCGTGTTCTCCGCGAGCACACCCTCATCCTTGAGGGCCAGGGCCAGAATCGCCATGATCTGGTCGCCGTCCACGACATTGCCCTGCGCATCCACGGCGAGGCATCGGTCGGCGTCGCCATCGAAGGCGAAGCCCATATCGGCCCCCTCGGCCACCACCCTCTTGGCTAGACCCTCAATATGGGTTGAGCCGGCGTTGGCGTTGATGTTCAGGCCATCGGGCTCACCGTTGATGGCCAGCACCTGAGCGCCCGTCGACGAGAATGCCGGCACCGCCGTCACCGATGAGGAGCCATTAGCACAGTCGAGCACGATCTTGAGCTCTTTGAGGCTGATTCCGTCGAGGGACGACACCAGGTGGGAGATATAGGTCTGGATCAGGCTTGAGTCCGGCTTGATCCGTCCGACATCGGCACCGACGGGACGCTTCCAGTTCTCGTCAAGGCGCTCCTGGATCACATCCTCGATCTTGTCGTCGAGCTTCACCCCGCCGCGCTGGAAGAACTTCACGCCGTTGTCAGGCATCGGATTGTGACTTGCCGAGAGCATCACACCGATGTCCACACCCTGTGACTCGACCAGATAGGCAAGCCCGGGAGTCGGGATCACGCCGACGTCAATCACATCGACACCCGCACTGGCGAGTCCGCTCATCACCGAGGCCTGCAACAGCTCCCCGGAGATGCGGGTGTCGCGCCCGACAATGGCCACCGCACGGCGCCCGTCAAAGGCACCCGCCTCGGCAAGCACATGGGCCGCCGCCACGGACAACTTGAAAGCGAGCTCAGGGGTCAGATCATCATTGGCGACACCGCGCACGCCGTCGGTTCCGAAAAGTCGAGACATGCCGAGAACTTTACGCTGGGGCAGCCTCGCAATGCCGTTGGCAGCTCCGGGTTGACGCCGATTGCGTCGACATCATCGACACCGGGATCGGACTGCCCTTTCATGGTGGGCTCGTCCATCCCGCCCGTCCCGGGATCGCCCCCAGCGATGGAATGACGAGCAGCACCATGCTTCGCCCTGCCAGCTCTCACACAGTCAGGTCCCGCAGAGTTAGTTCCTTACCGAGCCAGCTCTCACACAGTCAGGTCCCGCAGAGTTAGTTCCTTACCGAGCCAGCTCTCACAGCGCGCGTCGCACAATGACCCATCGACAAGAGACCGGCCCACAACGACGAATGGCCCGGCCCCACCAGGGACCGAGCCATTCGAGAAAGCGTGCAGATCAGCGCTTGGAGTACTGGGGAGCCTTGCGGGCCTTCTTCAGTCCTGCCTTCTTGCGCTCCACGGCGCGGGCGTCGCGGGTGAGCAGGCCAGCCTTCTTCAGCCCGGGACGGTTCACCTCTTCGTCGATCTGGTTGAGCGCACGGGCGATGCCAAGACGCAGCGCGCCAGCCTGACCCGAGATGCCACCGCCATCAATGCGAGCGACAACGTCGTAGGCATCCACGGAACCGGACACCACGAAGGGCTCGTTAATGAGCTGCTGGTGCAGCTTGTTGGGGAAATAATCCTCAAGGCTCTTGCCGTTCACGGTGTACTTGCCCGTACCGGGGGCCAGACGCACGCGGGCGACGGCCTCCTTGCGGCGACCAAGTCCGATCCCGGGGGCGATCACGGCCGAACGCGAGGTGGACGCGTTCGGGGCAGCCCCGGTGGAATCGGCGCGATAGGCGATTTCGCGGTTGTTCTCGTCGGTGAACGGCGTCGTGCCGGTCTCGACGTCGTCATTAGTGGTCTGTGACACAGTCGAATCCTCGTTGGTCGGCGCGCTCACTGCGCAACCTGCTTGATTTCGTAGGGCTCAGGATTCTGAGCCTTGTGCGGGTTATCGGGTCCTGCGTAAACCTTCAGCTTCGACATCTGCTGGCGGCTCAGCTTGTTCTTCGGCATCATGCCCCACACGGCGAGCTCGACGGCCTTACGCGGATCGCTGGCGAGCAGCTCACCGATCGAGGTCGTGTGCAAGCCACCGGGACGACCCGAGTGACGATGACGCAGGGAATCCTCGCGCTTGTTGCCGCTGATTGCGATCTTCGAGGCATTCACGATGACGACAAAGTCACCGGTGTCCATATGAGGCGCATATGTCGGCTTGTGCTTGCCGCGCAGGAGTGTGGCAGCGGCCACGGCGAGATGTCCGAGCACGACATCCTCGGCGTCGATGACATGCCAGGCCCTGGTGATGTCGCCAGGCTTCGGGCTGTAGGTTGACACGGTCGCAGACCATCTTCCACTAGGTTCACAAAGACTTGTCCAGAGCGCTCCGGCTGGCTCGCACGCTTTCGGGGTCACAGAAGTGAAACCCGAGCGCGACGTCACCCGAGGCAGGGGCGCAACAGCTATCTAAGATAGTCCGCCGGGCCGACCGCGGTCAAACTCGCATGGCTCACGAGGGACATACACCGGGCGTGGTCGCCGAGGGAGCAGGCGAATGCCTATCCAGATCAAAGAAAACCCTTGCGCCCCGAGCCGCGGCACGGGCAGTGTTGGGTCATGAGTTCAAAGGCGAACGCAATGATGAAGATCTCCTCCCCCACCGATCTGCGCAATGTCGTGCTGGTCGGCTCGGCGGGCTCGGGCAAGACCACTTTGTTCGAGAATCTGCTCAAGGCCCGTATCCCCGGTTATCGCGGGGAGCGCGATGACGCCGAGCGCGCCGCGGCGCTCACGCTTGCCTCCATCACCAACCACAATGACACCGCGGGTTCCGATGTGGTGATCAATCTGCTCGACGCCCCGGGTCATCCAGATTTCTACGGCGATCTGCGGGCAGGCCTGCGGGCGTCCGACGGCGCCGTCTTCGTGGTGAGCGCGGCCGACGGCGTCGATCCCATCACCGCCGCGCTGTGGGCCGAGTGCGCTGAGGCGAACAAGCCCCGGGCAATCGTCGTGACCAAGCTTGACACCGACAAGGCCGACTTCTTTGCCACCGTCGAAGCCATTCATGCCGCCTTCGGACCCGGCACCCATCCCGCCTATCTCCCCCTGCTGCGTGATGAGGGTGGCGAGGTGATCGGAAATATCAGCCTGCTCACCGGCCATGTGCATGACTATTCGTCGGGCGAGCGCGTCACACGCGAGACCACCGCTCTGGAACGAGCAGAGATGGATGCCTTCCGCGCCGACTATGTCGAGGGGATCATTACCGAGTCCGAGGATGAGGATCTGCTCGAGCGCTATTTCAATGGCGAGGATCTGGAGACCGGCAAGGTGGTCGAGGCGCTGTTCCGTGCGGTGTATCACGGCAGCTTCTTTCCCGTGATCCCCGTGCTCATGGACGGCATCGGCATCGAGGAGCTGCTGGGGATGATCCATCGCGGCTTCCCCATGCCCAATCGCCGCGTGCTGCCGTCCATCGTCACCGCCGGCGATGATCCGGTGGACCCGGAGCTGGGCGATCCCGAGGGGCCGCTGGTGGCTCAGGTGATCCGTACCGTGGCCGATCCCTATGCGGGACGGCTGTCGATGGTGCGCATCTACTCGGGCACCCTGACCGCCGATGCCGCCGTGCATGTGGCCGGGCACCGTGAGGCGATGACGGGCCATGCGCTCGACCATCATCGCGATCATGACGACGAGGAGCGCGTCGGTCAGATCACCGTGCCGGTCGGCACGGACACGACGGTGCAGTCATCGGCGATCGCCGGGCAGATCGTCTATGTGGCGCGTCTTGCCCACGCCCAAACGTCCGACACCCTGTCCGATGTCGACTCCCCGATGGTCGTGGAGGCCTGGCCTCTGCCCCGCCCCCTGCTGCCGCTGGCATTGCACGCCACCAGCCGCAACGACGATGACAAGCTGTCGGCCGCGCTGCAACGCCTGCTCGTGGAGGACCCGACGGTACGCGTGGAGCGTGATGCCGCCACCGATCAGCTGGTGCTGTGGACGATGGGGCAGGCCCATCTCGACCTGCTGCTGGCACGCCTGCAGCAGCGCTATGGCGTAGATGTGGAACGTGAGGAGCTGAAGATCCCGCTGCGCGAGACCTTCATCGTCGAGGCGATCGGCCATGGCCGCCATGTGAAGCAATCGGGCGGACACGGGCAATATGCCCTCGCCAATGTGCGCGTCGAGCCCGGCGAGCGGGGCTCCGGCTTCGTCTTCGCCGAAGAGGTCGTCGGCGGATCGGTGCCGCGGCAGTTCATCGCGTCAGTGGAAAAGGGGGTGCGCACACAGCTTGATCGCGGCGTACTCAGCGGCCATCCCGTGGTCGACATCGTGGTGACCCTGACCGACGGCAAGGCCCACTCGGTGGATTCCTCCGACATGGCCTTCCAGGCTGCCGGTGCGGCGGCGCTGCGCGATGCGGCGAGCCCCGAGACGGTGGCGCTTCTGGAACCCATCGACGAGGTGACGGTGCTCTGCGGCAATGACTATGTCGGCGCCGTGATGACCGATCTGGGAACCCGTCGCGGTCGCGTGACTGGCCAGCATGGTGGCGACGACGGCCGCAGCTCCGTGACCGCATTGGTGCCGGCCAGCGAACTCACCCGCTATGCGATCGACCTGCGGGGCCTGTCCCACGGCACCGGACGATTTGACCGCTCGCCTGCCGGTTATGAGCTGATGCCTCCCGAGCTCGCCAAGCGCATCCTTGAGCAGGGCTGAGAGCGGGGAGTCCTCTACGCAAAGACCTGCGCCGTGGTTCCGACGCCGTGGCGGGCCTCGGCCGATGACATCCGGTCGTCAGCGCGCTGATGTGGTGGCGACGATCCGCTTCCCGAAGGGCATTACGGCCAGCGGGATCATCTTGATCGAAACCACCGCATTGGCGATCCCGATGACGGTCAGAGTCTGAACGAAGGCGCTGACGATATGCATGAGGGCGAGCCACCATCCGGCGACGACGAGCCAGACGGCGTTCATCACATCGGAGCCGGTTCCGGCGCCCGGCTTGGGCACCACGGTGCGACCAAAAGGCCATAACACATAGCGGGCCATGCGGAAGGAGGCGATCCCTGCGGGAATCGTCACGATGAGCGCGCATCCGATGATTCCCGCCACCACATATCCGGCCGCCAACCAGACTCCTGCGAAGACGAGCCATAGGGCGTTGAGCAGTGTTACCAATGGTTTGGGCATTCTTCCTCCACCGACCGGAACGATGTTGTGGTCTGAGCCTAGAGCGATTTCGGCGTGGGGGACGGGAAGTGCGATGGTTGGGCCCTTGGCCACGGTGGACAGATCTGGCCGCCGCGTCTGGTCGGGGCATCTGGGCATCGTGCCGGAGGACCCGGCCAAGTAGGGTGATCTCCCGTGTCAGAAGAATCGCGCGGTGAGTCAGGCCTGGCCGACCAGACTGCCTCGCCTGGCCCGCGCACAGATATCGGGCCAGCCCCGGTCAACGACAACAGTTCCCCCTCTGCCCGCAGGACTGCCAGCGGACGCCTGCCTGCCACGGGGCTCCCCCAGACCATCGGGGACCCCACCGCCGATCGATCCGCCGATGGCCACAGAAGCGTGGTCTCGTTCGTGCGGCGAAGCCCGCGGATGAATGAATCCCAACGTCAGGCACTCGCCACCCACGGCAATGAATATCTGTTGGAGGTGCCCCACGACGGACGCTCCACCTCGGTGCGGCAGGGCTCGACCATCGATTGGCCCCGGGCTTTCGGCCGACCGGCGCCTCTGATCGCAGAGATCGGCTCTGGTGTCGGAGATTCGCTTGTCGCGATGGCTGCCGATCGTCCCGGGCACAATGTGATCGCCTTCGAGGTCTATCTCACGGCCGTCGCCTCAACGATTGGAAAACTGAGCCGCGCCGATGTGCACAATGTGCGCCTGCTGGTCGCCGACGGCAGCGAGGGGCTGCGCGAGCTGATCGAGCCCGGATCGCTGGAGGAGCTGTGGACCTTCTTTCCTGATCCCTGGCCGAAAAAGCGTCATCACAAGCGCCGACTCGTCCAGCCAGGCTTCGCGGCACTGGTCGCCGAGCGTCTGGCCGCAGGCGGGCTGTGGCGGCTGGCCACGGATTGGCCGGATTACGCCGAGCAGATGCGCGAGGTGCTCGATGCCGAGCCCCGGCTGGTCAATGTGCATCACGATCGTCCCGGCGGCTGGGCTCCCCGCGCGGATCGTCCCGTGACCCGCTTCGAGAGACGGGGTCTGGATGCTGGACGGCCGGTGCGTGATCTGGTCTACCGGCGCGTCAACGCCCCGGAGGAGCCTGATCATGGGTGAGCAGCGATTCCGTCTCGACATCAGCTATGACGGCGCGCACTTTCACGGCTGGGCGATGCAACCTGGTCAGCGCACGGTGGAGGGTGAGCTCACCGATTGGCTCAACCGCATCACCGGGTCGCCGACGGGGATCAGGCTGGTGGTCGCGGGTCGCACTGACGCGGGAGTACATGCCCGGGGGCAGGTGGCTCACGTCGATCTTCCTGACGGCTGGACCGCTCCTGACGTGCAGCGCAAGCTCATGCGTGTGCTGCCCCCTGACATCGTGGTGCGCCGGGTGATGATCGCGCCGCCGGGTTTCGACGCCCGTTTCTCTGCGATCTGGCGGCGTTATGTCTACCGCCTGTGGGATGCCCGCTCACATCCCGACCCGCTGCGACGGGGCATGGTGACGCGCCACAAGCTCCCTGTGGACCCCGAACTGATGACGGCCGCAGGCGAGCGGCTGCTGGGTCTGCATGATTTCGCCGCCTTCTGTCGTCGCCGTGAGGGTGCCACCACCATCCGCACCCTGCAGGAATGTCACGCGCGTCGAGTTCGCGATGGCCAGGGCACGATCGAGATCACCGTGCGCGCCGACGCCTTCTGCCATTCCATGGTGCGCTCGCTTGCCGGCGCCTTGGTCGCCGTCGGCTCGGGAGCGCGCACACTCGACTGGCTCGACGCGGTGGCAGCCAGTGCCACCCGCCACGGTGGTGTTACCGTGATGCCCGCGGCGGGCCTGTGCCTGGAGCAGGTGGCCTATCCTGCCGACGCTGAGCTGGCGCGCAGAGCCGAGCAGGCGCGCGCCACCCGGATCCTGCCCGATTCACGCGACACCAGTTCGCGGAGCACCGAGACCGGCGGGAATGATCACGGCGATGCTTCCGACGACTGTGGCTGCGGCTTCGAAGGATGAGCGGTCAGCATGACGGCCATGCCCGGCACCCGTCCAGGGCGAGCACGAGCCACGAGCCACGACGAGTCTCTTTCCCGAGGAGGATCTCCCCATGAGCCAGTATTTCGTCAGCCCCCAGGGCAAGGCCCACTATCACCAGGTGCATGCGCGCATCTGGGGCCATGACTACGAGTTCCGCACCTCTAACGGGGTCTTCAGTCAGTATCGGCTCGACACGGGCACCGGCGTGCTCCTGCGCACCATCGATCCACCCGCCGACCGTGCGGCCCGCTTCCTCGATCTGGGATGCGGCTTCGGGCCCATCGCTGTCGCCCTGGCCACCGAATGCCCCAGCGCCCATGTCGACGCCATCGACGTCAATGAGCGCGCGGTCGAGCTCACCGCCGCCAATGCCGCCGCACTCGGTGTCGGCGAGCAGGTGACGGCGATGTCCCCCGACGAGGTGGATCCCGCGGTGCGCTACGACGAGATCTGGTCGAATCCACCGATCCGTATCGGCAAACGGGCCCTCCATGAGCTGCTCACCACGTGGCTGGCGCGGCTCACCGAGGGCGGCGTGGCGCATCTGGTGGTGGCCCACAACCTGGGTTCTGATTCTCTGGCCGCGTGGCTCACCGATCAGGGGTGGCAGGTCGATCGTCTTGGCTCCGCGAAGGGCTATCGGATCTTCGATGTCACCCGCGGCGCCTGAGACCCCGTCCGGCCCCCGCCGAGCGCGACTCGTGCACATCTCGTGCACAGTGCGCTGCGGCCCTCCGCACTGATGCAATCCTGCGTGCTGTTGCAGCCCTGCGCATAAGAGCTCGTACGCCGGAACCCCTGCCGGGATTCCGGCCGGACCGGGCGAGGACTGGGCTAGATTGGGCGTGCACGATCAGTCGAGGGGAAGCCGGTGTGATTCCGGAGCTGTCCCGCAACCGTGAGCCGCCTGCGGCAAGCCGGAACACCTCGGCCGATCCACGCACTCCGTACCGTCGAGGCAACGGCCGAGGAGTTGCCGCTTCCCCAGCAGGCGCTTCCACCGGGGCCCATGAAAGGAAGCACCATGAAGTCCTCACCCACCCTGGCCGTCGCCGCCCTCGGTTTGGCCGCCATCACCGCGCTGGCTGGTTGTTCGTCGTCATCATCATCAAACTCGTCAAGCTCACCGTCGAGCACCGCCACGGCGCTGTCCATGAAGGACTGCACCTCGCAGGGCAAGGTCTGGCTGGTCGTGCAGACCGATCAGGACAAGACGCTGGCCAACCAGTGCGTCGGCACACCGGCCACGGGCACTGCCGCCCTGGAGGCCGCCAATGTGTCGATCGGACGCAGCGCCGACGGCAAGATGATCTGCACCCTGGGCGACTATCCCAACCCCTGCCCCACCACCTTCACCGGAGCCTATTGGCAGTACTACACGGCCACTTCGAACGGCAGCTGGACTTATTCGGACAAGGGGGCCGACGATTCCGCGCCGAAGGCCGGCTCGATCGAGGGCTGGTGCTATGGCGCCAGCTGCACCCCGAAGGTTGACGGAGTGCAGGCTCCGTCCAGCTCGGCGGCCAGCACTGACACCAGCAGCGCCACGGCGACCAGCTCGGCCTCGGGCGCCTGATCGGTACGACTTGTGAGTAGGCTCCTGCCGCGTCCGGCGGCCCCCATCGTCGCAGCGCCGGCGAGCACACACCGCATGATGCGTCGCAGCACCCACCCCTGGGCGTGGTGGTGCTGGGCGATCGGTGCCGCTGCGGCCGTGAGCCTCACCCACAATCTCCTGCTCATCGTCACGGTCTGCGCCGCCGTGCTCACCGTGGTGATGGTGCGCCGATCCGATGCCCCCTGGGCCCGGGCGATGGGCATCTATGTGACCTTGGCCATCGTGATCGTGGCCGTGCGGATGCTCTTCCAGATCACCATCGGCGGCATCCGTTATGGGCGAGTGCTGTTCACCCTGCCGCAACTGCGTCTTCCCGACTGGATGGCGGGAATCCGCCTTGGCGGCCCGGTCACCCTTGAGGGACTGGTCTATACCGCCGCCGATGCGGGTCGGCTCGGCGCCATGATCATCTGCCTGGGCGCGGCGAATGCCCTGGCCAATCCCAAGCGCGCCCTGCGCTCAGTGCCCTCAGCGCTCTACGAGGTGTCCACCGCCCTGGTGATCGCGCTGTCGGTGGCTCCCCAGCTGGTGGAGTCGCTGCTGCGCATTCGCCGTGCGCGTCGGCTCCGCGGCGGCACGGTGAAGGGCTTGCGGGGTCTGGGCGCGCTCATCATCCCGGTGCTGCAGGATTCCATTGAACGCTCCATGAGCCTGGCGGCCAGCATGGAGTCACGTGGCTATGGCTCCACCCGTGACCAGGCCAGAGTCGGTCGCGGCGCAGGCTTCGCCATGCTCGCCTCGCTGGCGCTGTTGTGCTTCGGGGCGTTCGCGCTCCTGTCCATTGCGAACGGCGCCGTCATGGGCGTCGTCGCGCTGATCGCCGGGGCGCTGGCCGCGGTGATCGCCCTGCGAGCCTCGGGCAAGCGGCTGGCGGTCACCCGCTACCGGCCCGATCCATGGCGGGGGCGCGAGTATGTCACGGCCGCCTGCGGGCTGGCGGTCGTCATCGTCACCGTGCAGCTGGGCGTCATCGCCCCGAAGGTGATCACTCCTCCCGCCCAACCCGCCACCTGGCCCGGCTTCAATCCCCTCATGGTCGTGATCATCGGGCTCATCCTGGTCCCGATCGCCGTCACGACAACTCCCACAGCAGGTGAGGCATGATCGAATTCAACGACGTCAGCTTCACCTACACGGGAGCCAAGGATCCTGTGTTGAGCCACCTCAGCTTTCAGATTCCCGAGGGCGATCTGTGCCTATTGGTGGGACGCACCGGCACCGGAAAGTCAACGCTGCTACGAACCATCAACGGCTTGGTGCCCTGGTTCGACGGCGGACGCCTCACCGGCACTGTGAGCGTCGACTCCCTGACCACCAGCCAGCACCGCCCCCGCGATCTGGCGCGGGTGGTGGGCAGCGTCGGGCAGAATCCCTTGGCTGGTTTCGTCACCGACAAGGTTGAGGACGAGATCGCCTATGGCATGGAACAGCTGGGGGTCTCCCCCGCCGCGATGCGACGGCGCGTGGAGGACACACTCGATCTCATGGGCATCGCCGATCTTCGGGCCCGCCCGCTCGCGGATCTCTCGGGCGGTCAGCAGCAGCGGGTGGCGATCGCCGCCGTGCTCGCCGCGCAGCCCCGCGTAGTCATCCTTGATGAGCCCACGAGCGCGCTCGATCCCACCGCCGCCCAGGATGTGCTCTCCTCGATCACCACTCTGGTGCATGAGGTGGGCCTGACCGTGGTGCTCGCCGAACACCGTCTGGAAAGGGTGATGGCCTTCGCCGACTCGGTGGCCTGGCTGCCCGGCGACGGCTCGGTGCAGATGGGTCCCGCCGCACAGGTGCTCGCACATGCTGATGTCCGCCCGCCGTTGGTCGGCCTCGCCAAGGCCCTCGGCTGGTCGAGCGTTCCGCTGACCGTCCGTGACGCCCGACGACGGGTGCAGGCCGAGCGCATCGTCATCGCCGATCCTCCTGAGCCGCCCGCCCCGGACGGACCCGTGGCCATGATGGTCTCCGGCTTGACGGTGGACTATGGCACCACTCGGGCCGTGAACTCGGTGGGTGCATCATTCCGAGCCGGCGAGATCACCGCTCTTATGGGACGCAATGGCGCCGGCAAGAGCTCGCTCATGTGGGCCATGCAGGGTGCCGTGCCCAGTTCTGGCCATCTCGATGTGGGTGGCGACGATCCACGCGCGGTCAGCGCCGAGAAAGCCCGGGAGCTGGTCACGCTGGTACCCCAGACCGCTGCCGATCTGCTGTATCTGCCCAGCGTCGGCGATGAATGCCGCCAGGCAGACAAGGAAAGCAGTCGCCCGGCGGGGACGACCGCCGGACTGCTCACCGAGCTCGGCGTGGACCTTGACCCGGGCCGCGATCCGCATGATCTGTCCGAGGGGCAACGCTTGGCCCTGGTGTTGGCCATCCAGCTCGCAAGCCATCCCCGCGTCGTGCTCCTCGATGAGCCGACCCGCGGCTTGGACTATGAGACCAAGACCCACCTGGCCGAGATGATGCGTGGCCTGGCGTCGAGGGGAACATGCCTGGTGGTGGCCACCCATGACGTGGAATTCGCCGCTGCCAGCACCGATCGCACCATCGTCATGGCCGAGGGCGACATCATCGCCGACGACACGACCCGGGTGGCGTGCACGGCGTCCCCCACCTTCTCGCCCCAGCTGGCGAAGGTCTTCTGGCCACAACCGATCCTCACCGCCGACGATGTGCGACGCAGTCGGGAGACGACATCCTCCCCGACCGACAGACCATCGGCGCCGGCGCAGGACGCTGGGCTCCCGAACTCGGCCGCCATCGGTGGGGCGAGCCGTGCCGCCCAACCACCGGTGCAGCGATGAGGCTGCTGACGCGGCGTCGCCCAGCCACTCCCCCGGGTGAATATCTTGCTCCCCTGGAGCCCCGCAAACGTCTGTCCGCCCGTACCTCACTGATGCTCGCCTTCACCAGCGTGCTGGGCCTGGTGGCCTTCTGCTGGCCGCTGTTTGTGAGGCCCGGTGCGGTGCTCGGCTCGGACGCCTCGGGACGCACGGCGACGCCCTTCGTGATGGGCGCGATCATGGCAGTGGTGCTGGCCCTGCTCATCGCCGAGTTGTCCAATGAGGATCTCGACGTCAAGGCGCTGGCCATGCTGGGCGTGCTGGCCGCTGTGGGCACTGCCGTGCGCCCGGTCAGCGCCGGCACAGCCGGCATCGAGACGGTCTTCGTGCTCATCATCCTGGCCGGGCGCGTCTACGGGCCCAGCTTCGGTTTCATGCTCGGCACCCTCACCATGTTCTCCTCGGCCCTGCTCACCGGCGGGGTGGGCACCTGGCTGCCCTATCAGATGCTCGGCGCAGGCTTCGTCGGACTGCTGCCCGGGCTGGTGCCACGCCGCTGGCCACGCCCCGGATCACTGGCCGAGGTGATCACCCTGGCCGCCTATGGGTTCCTGGCCGGTTTCGGCTATGGATATCTGCTCGACTTCGCCTTCTGGCCGTTCACCACGGGATTGGGCATGGGCGCGCCCGGCTTCAACCCCGATGCCAGCCCCTGGCAGAACCTGCACACCTTCTTCGTGCTCGACACCGTGACCTCGGCTGGGTGGAATATGGGACGCGCCCTCACCAACGCCGTGCTCATCGTGCTGCTGGGCAAGCCCCTCATGCGAATCCTGCGACGCACCTCGCGTCAGGCAAGATTCGACTGACGCGATGACAGGACCCCGCTGACACCGACCGGCTGAATGGCTCATCGCGGACTCTGGCGCCACTGATCGTCAGCATCGATGCTCATCTCATCACGAAATCGTCATATCACCGCTTGTCACGAGAACACCGACAGGCTTTCCCCACCCGATCGGCAACTGAACGACAGCCGGCTGTTCGGTCGGGCCGCCTCTCCTGGACGCAGCGGTGTGGCACCAGATCAGGCGCGCGTCTCCTTCACCTTGGCGAGCACCTCGGGCCAATGGCTGTCGAGACGCCGTCCGCCGATGCGGATGCCTGCCCAGCAGACGAGCACCCCGATCACCAGGCCCACTGCGATGGCTGCCCATCCGGCCCAAGGCTGCCAGATCGAGATGATGGCCAGGGTCACCATCGGCGCCGAGCAGACGAGGGGGGCGATCATCGTGATCATGGAGCCCAAGAAGTTCTCCGCCGAGGTGCCCGAGCCGCGGGCGAAGACATTGCCGCCCGGCGCCGGCATCGCCTGCTGCCAGAAGGCGCCCACCGCGGAGCCGACACCCAATGACACCAGATAGGCCCCGACCAACGAGCCGAGGATTCCGGGCAGGAGATGCCAGTCGCCGGTGAGAATCAGCGAAAGCAGCATCACGAGCAACAGATAGGGCACGGTGATCAGACTGATGCTCCAACAGCGGGCGATGCGATCCTCACGGCCGCTGACCCCGCTGAGCACCTGCATCCACAGGGCCGAACCGTCATAGCTGATGCTCCAGGCCAGTGTCGTCGCAACGATCACCGCGCCAAGCACCGCCGCGAAGTCGACCGTGAAGTTGCTGCCCTGTTTCATGCCCTGAGCCAATGCCGGGGCATACATGAAGGCGGGCACCACAACTACGGCAAGCAGCTGCACCAGACGCCGCGGGTCGCGTCGCCAATAGCGCAGATCGCGTCGGGCCACCGCACCGATCGGCCCTCGTGGGAGCAGGAAGTCAATTCTGCTCGCCTTCACCGTGCCGCCGGCGGTGGTGGCGGCCAATGGTGAGGCAAGGGCGGTGGCCAGGCTGCGCTCCCACAATCGAAAGAGCAGCCAAACCAATGCCACGGCGAGCACCAGATGTACCACGAAGATCGGCCAGGCTCCCTCGGCGATGTCCCAGGGCAGTGCCCACGCCCAACCGAAGGGAGTCCACGACATCACCCTGGCGGCGATGAAGATGCCGGCCTGGGGTGCACCGGAGTCGATGACGATGCGTGAGCCGAATTGCATGCCGAAGCTGCCTGCCATGATGATCACGAAGAAGGCCACCCCGCCGATGTCACGGAACCGGCGCGATTCCAACACGCGCGACATCAATGCGGTCACAGCACGAGCGCTGATCACACAGGTGGTCACGCCCAGCACCGCCGCGATGGCGGCGGCCACCGTGGTCAACGCCGATCCCGACCAGCTGATCACCGTGCCGAACGCGAGCACGGCGGTATCGACAGCTCCGGCTCCCAGCATGGCCGCGGCGAACAGCCCCGGGATGAGCTGACGTGCCGTCACCGGAAACAGCGCGAACCGGCCCGGGTCGAGCAGCTCATTGCTCCCTGCCGTGAACAGGGTGAACAACGGCCACCCCACAGTCAGCGCCCCGAAGACCAAGGTGAGTAGAGGCCCTCTCCATGCCGCCATCTGTGGGGCGCGCATCATCACCAGACCAAAGACCAGAAAGGCGGTCAGGCCGACACCGTAAATGCCGAAGACGATGCTCCCGATGAGTCGGCCCGTTGTGGAGCGAATGCCCCGCCAGGCGAGTTTCAGTTGGAGTCTTGCGAGTGTTCCAACCATGACAGGCCACCTCCCTCAAGGTGGTGTACGCCCACGAGCTCCAGGAAGCGTTGCTGCAGTGGCTTTCCTTGACGCACCTCGTCGGTGTCGCCGATGGCGAGCAGCCTGCCGGAGGCGATCACCGCGACGGCGTCGCACAGCGTCTCGACAAGCTCCATGACATGGCTGGACAGCACCACAGTGCCGCCACCTGCCACGAACTGGTGCAGAATCTCGCGGATCGTCTCGCCCGAGACCGGGTCGACAGACTCGAAGGGCTCGTCGAGCACCAGCAGCTGGGGACGGTGAATCAGGGCGCAGGCCAGCCCGATCTTCTTGGTCATGCCAGCGGAGTAATCGGCGACCATGGTGTCAGCGTCATCAGCCAGCCCGAGCGTGGCCAGAAGCTGTTCGCTGCGCTCGGCGATCACCCCGTCATCCATGCGACGCATCTGACCCACGAAGGTGAGCAGCTCACGGCCGCTGAGCCGGTCAAACAGGCGCAAGCCATCAGGGAGAACGCCCATAAGGGCCTTGGCCCGAGCCGGATCGACCCATACGTCAGCGTCACCGACGATCACCCGTCCGGCATCGGGACGCAACAGGCCTGTGGCCATCGACAGCGTGGTGGTCTTGCCGGCGCCATTGGGCCCCACCAGCCCGAAGAGACAGCCCCTGGGCACCGCCATGGACAGATCAGCAACGGCCACCTTGGCTCCGAAGGCCTTGCGCAGGTCGATGATGCTCAGCGCCGGGGCTCCTGGTCGACGAGTGGTGACCCGCTGAGCCGCCGGCTGCGTCTGACCCTGCATCGCTTGCTGTGGTTGGCCCATGCCCGACGCCATCGGCGTGCCCGACGACTGCAAGTGCCCCTGGCCGGCCCCTGGAGCATGGCCTGAGGATGGCGACTGAGAAGGGGGCGTTCCCGGGATCGGTGCGGGTTTCGTCGAGGGCGGTGGCGCGAAGCCAGGCATCGGCACGGGCGTGGGAATGTGGGCTCCCGAGGCGGTGGTCGGGCTCACCTGCGGCTCGGTGAACGCGTTCGGGACGCTACTGCGCGGACCTTGCGCTTGCGCCCCCTCTCGCGGTGCTGCTGGACCGGGCTGGTCGATGCGGGGGGCTTCGCTCTCACCCGAGGGCGGTGTCTGTTCGCTCACCGCTCTTTCCTACCATTGCTTCAAGGCATGGCTTTCCCTGCCCGCGAAACTCTCGGGCAAATCGTCACGGCCAGGGAATAAGCCCCCATCGAGCGGAGGTTGCTGATTATTGAGGGATGCATCGCCTCACGATGTGGAGGGCGGCATCCTGCACAACTACGCGGATGAGAATCCGGTGGTCGCGGACGATCGCGCCAGCCGGGCGGGCATCCCGCAAGCAAGGTCCAGTACGTCAAGGCAACGACACTGAAAGAGGACAACATGGCTGTTTACACTCTGCCGGAACTTCCCTACGACTACTCGGCGCTGGAGCCGTATATCTCAGGTGAGATCATGCAGCTTCACCATGACAAGCATCATCAGGCGTATGTCAGTGGAGCCAATACGGCGCTCGACAAGCTGGCCGAGGCCCGTGACAAGGCCGATTTCGCAGCGATCAACAAGCTGGAGAAGGATCTCGCCTTCAACCTGGCCGGCCACGTGAATCACTCGGTGTTCTGGAAGAACATGGCCCCCAAGGGCTCCGTCGCCGAGCGCCCCGAGGGCGAGCTCGGTGCCGCGGTTGACGAGTTCTTCGGCTCCTTCGAGAATCTTCAGGCGCAGTTCACCGCCGTGGCTCTGGGCATCCAGGGGTCCGGCTGGGCGTCGCTCGCCTGGGATCCGCTGGGCAAGCGCCTCAACACGCTGCAGTTCTACGATCACCAGAGCAATCTGCCTGCCGGCTCCGTGCCGCTGCTGCAGCTCGACATGTGGGAGCACGCCTTCTATCTGCAGTACAAGAACGTCAAGGGCGACTATGTGAAGAATTGGTGGAATGTCGTGAACTGGGACGATGTCGCCGAGCGGTTCAGCAAGGCCCAGAACGCCTGAGCGGTGTTCCAGCCTGAGGGCGCATGACGCTCGACAACTGAATTTTTTGTAGCACTGTCGATTCACCCGTCGGCATGAGCGGCCCCGCATCGCCTTGATGCGGGGCCGCTTGTCTGTATCCCATCTGTCGGTGGTTCCCCGCTGACTTCTCCCGCGCTGTTTTTCCGGACCGTCTGGTGGTCTCCTCAGCCCTTGCCCCCACCACGCTGACGGTCGTCCATCTTCTCTGGACCCGCGCCTCCCGACCTTCCTGAGAGATCCTGCCAAGTTTTGCTAAGAATCTCTTTGCGTTCTCTCAGCAATGGGCTAAAGTAATGCTCGGCCCTGACGCCCCCCGCGCCGGACCGCACAGATATCGCCAACTGCTGGGAGTCAGCACGTGAAGAACGGTCTCAAGACCCTGCTCATTAGTGGGATCGGTGTCGCGACCCTTGCGGTCGGTGGCGTCGGAACCGCTTTTGCAGACAATGAGGTGTCGCTCACCGTCGACGGTCAGCAGAAGAGCGTCCACCATCTCGGTGGCACCATCCAGGACATGCTCACCAAGCAGGGCATCCAGCTGGGTGAGCACGATCAGGTGATTCCCGACGCTTCCCAGGCCTTGCACGACGGTGAGAATGTGACCGTCCGCTTCGGACGTCAGGTCACGGTCACCTTCAATGGTCAGACCCACACCATTTGGACCACCTCAACCAATCTTGCCGAGATCCTCGCCCAGCTCGGTGTGGGCGACGACGCCAAGCTCTCCGTTGACCGCTCCATGAGTGTGGGACGCGAGGGGCTTAACTTCACTGCGGTGACGCCGCGTCATGTCACTGTGGTCGCCGACGGCAAGAGCGTTGACGTCAGCAGCACCGACCCGACCGTCGGCTCACTGCTCAAGGGACTCGGCATTGAGGTGGGCGCCGACGATGTCGTCAGCGCGGCCCTCGACTCACTGCCCACTGACGGTCAGACGCTCACCGTGCAGCGCGGCCATGTGGAGACACCCACCGTTGACGAGGCCATCAACTTCGACACCGTGCGTCAAGAGGATCCCAATCTGCCCGCCGGCACCACACAGGTGAAGGTTCAGGGTGTCAAGGGCAGCCGCACCGTCAACTATCGGATCAAGAGCCTCGACGGCAAGGAGGTCGAGCGCACGATCCTTTCCCAGACGGTGCACTCCCAGCCCGTCGCCCAGGTGCTCGTCGTCGGCACGAAGGCAGCGGCTACCGACGGATCGAATTCAGCCATGTGGGATCGCATCGCACAATGCGAGTCGACTGGCAATTGGGCGATCAACACAGGCAACGGCTACTACGGCGGACTGCAGTTCTCAGCCAGCACTTGGGCTGCCTATGGCGGCACCCAGTTCGCGCCGACCGCCGACAAGGCCACCCGTGAGCAGCAGATCACGATCGCCAACAAGGTCTATGCCGCCAGCGGCCTCTCCGCATGGGGATGCGCCTGAGCACAGATCGCTCGAGACGCCCTGACTTTTATCGTTGTGGTGATGGAAAATCCCCGGACTTGATCCGGGGATTTTCTATCACTGCGCCTGATCTGTCGCTGTGCGCGATATTCCTTCACCCGGATTCCTTCACCGGATCTGACGGTGCACCTCAAGCATGCGCGCAGCGCTGGCCCGCCAGCTGAATTGCTCGGCACGTTGACGCGCGGCCATCGACATCTCCGCGCCCAGGCGCGGGATCAGCTGTTCGATGGCTTCAGCCAAAGCGGCTGGCCTGGCCGAGGCCCAGGCTCCCCATGGCACATGACCGGTGACCGGCTCATCCACCACCCCGACTCCCGGAGAGATGATCTCGCGGGCCCCTCCCCTGTTGGCGGTGAGCACCGGCGTGCCGCAGGCCAGGGCCTCCAACACGACAAGCCCGAATGTCTCCTTGGGCGAGACCGACAGCGACAGATCAGCCCGGGCCAGTCGAGCGGCGAGCTCTGCCCGATCGGCAATGAAGCCACCGAAGTAGATCGACCCCTGCCCCGCCCTCTCGCGTAGAGCACGCGCATCGGGCCCCGCCCCCACCACGTCGAGGCTCACGGCGAGTCCTCGCCGTTGCAACTCCAGGACGGCGTCGATGGCCAGCTGGGGATCTTTCTCCCGCGACAGGCGCGAGACGACGATGAGCCTCAGCGGCCTCTGTGCTGTCCCAAGTCGCGCAGCGAAAGCATCGGTCGAGGTGGCAGCGTCCCCATTCTCGCGGCCAACCTGTGGATGGAAGACATCCAGATCGACGCCCAGGGGCACCACGCGCACCTTCGACGACCAGCTCGCATATTCCTGGGCCGCATAGTGCGAGGCGACCACGATCGCGTCAAAATGAGGTGCGATCCGCTGGTTCCGGTGGCTGACGAATCCACTCACACCGTGGCGCACGCGCAGCCACCCGGTCATCATGTCGTCGAGGCGTTCATGGCTGAAGAGCACTGAGCCCACGTCATTGTGGGCCGCCCATTTTCCCACCCAGGGCAGCGTCCACTTGTCGGAGCACTCCACTCTCGTGGGGCGAAACCTTCTCAGCACGGACCGCACGGCACCGGACCGCAGGATCATCCGATAGACGCTCGACACCCGTGGGGACGAGATCTGAGCGATCACACCAGCCCCGGTCTCGATCTCCCGGTCGCGTTCGCCCGGGATGATGAGCACACGCTCGTGTCCAGCGGCCACATATTCACCGCCCAGCGATTCCAGTGCGATCTTCATCCCGCCAGAGTGCGGGGCGACGAAATTGGCCAGCTGGGCGATCCTCATAGAGCCATTGTGACCAATCCAGCGGCCAGGCACCGACAGCCCCCACGTTCTCTCGCCCTGACGAGCCATCCGCCCGAGCAAATCAACAGCCTTTCGACCAACTCAGGAAGAGCCATCCCGCAAAAGACACCAAGGGCCCGGCAGCGTCCCGTGGGGAGCGCATACCGAGCCCTTGATTGTGACCAGCTATCAGCTCACTCGTGGTCCGACTTGGCCTCAGACGCCTGCGCAGTGTGCTCAGCCTTCTTGGCTTCCTTCACCTCAGCGCTCTTGGCCTTGGCCTCTTCGGCCTTCTCCTCGACGGCCTCGACCTTCTCGGCCTCAGCCTCATTGGCCGCGTCGGCCTTCTTCTCAGCCTTGGTCTCGATATCGGCCTTCACATCAGCGGCCGCTTTCGGGGCTGTCTGCTTCTTGGCGGCCGGCTTCTCGGTGATCAGCTCGATCACGGCCATCGGGGCGTTGTCACCCTTACGGTTTCCGATCCGGGTCACCCGGGTGTAGCCGCCGTCGCGCTCGGCCATGGTGGGAGCGATTTCCTCAAAGAGGCGACGCAGCACGAACTTGTCCTTGACGGACTTCGCCGCCAGGCGACGCGAATGCAGATCGCCGCGCTTAGCCTTGCTGATCAGCTGCTCGGCGAAGGGCTGCACGCGACGGGCCTTCGTATGAGTGGTCGTGATCTTGCCGTGTTCGAACAGCTGCGTGGCCAGATTGGCCAGGATGATCCGCTGATGCGACGGGCTTCCGCCGAGACGGGGACCCTTTGTGGGCTTTGGCATGTCTTAATCTCCAAATGTTGGGAGCGCCCTGGGGCGCACCAGATCAGTACTGTTCGGTTTCGGCGTAGTCCGCGCCGTCGTCCTCGTCTTCATAGCTGTCGGCAGCGGCCAACGGGTCGAAGCCCGGGGTGCTGTCCTTCAGCGTGAGACCCAGATCGCCCAGCTTGTCCTTGACCTCGTCGATCGACTTGGACCCGAAGTTGCGGATGTCGAGCAGATCCTGCTCCGAACGGCTCACGAGCTCACCCACGGTGTGAATGCCCTCGCGCTTGAGGCAGTTGTAGGAGCGCACCGAGAGGTTCAAGTCCTCCACGGGCAGCGCCATGTCGGCGGCAAGCTGCTCATCGACGGGGCTCGGACCCATCTCGACGCCTTCGGCCTCGACATTGAGCTCGCGGAACAGGCCGAACAGCTCGACCAGGGTCTTGCCGGCCGACGCCACCGCGTCATGAGGCCGGATCGACGGCTTGGTCTCGACGTCGACGATCAGCCGATCGAAGTCGGTTCGGGTCTCCACACGGGTGGCCTCCACCTTGTAGCTCACCGCTAGGACCGGCGAGTAGAGCGAGTCGACCGCGATGCGCCCGATCTCCGCGTCGGGATTGTTGTTCAGCGTGCTCGACACATAGCCGCGTCCGCGCTCAACAACCAGCTCCATCTCAATGGAGCCGTCATCGGCGAGGGTGGCGATATGCAGATCCGGGTTGTAGATCTCAACACCGGTGGGCACGGCGATGTCAGCGGCAGTGACCTCACCCGCGCCGGACTTGCGCAGATACATGGCGACGGGCTCGTCCTCCTCGCTCGAGAGCACCAGGCCCTTGAGGTTGAGGATGATCTCAGTGACGTCCTCGACGACACCGGGAAGGGTGCTGAACTCGTGCTGGTTCCCCTCGATCTTGATCGAGGTGATCGAGGCTCCGGGGATGGAGCTCAGCAGGGTGCGGCGCAGTGAATTACCGAGGGTGTAACCGAAACCGGGTTCCAGGGGCTCGATGACGAATCGTGAGCGGAAGTCATTGACGACTTCTTCCGACAGAGTCGGACGCTGGGCAATGAGCATTGTGTGATTCCTTTCGGCCTCGACCGCTATATGACGAGGCGACAGGTTGATTCCGGATAACCGGATATGTCAGAAGGCAGCCGGTGGCCGGCACCACGATTGCGGCACCGGCCAATTGGGCTTACCTCGAGTAGAGCTCGACGATCTCCTGCTCGTTCACATCGAGCACGATCTGTTCGCGAGTGGGCAGCTGATGGACCAGCACGCGCATCTTGTTCGGCTTCACGGTGAGCCAACCTGGCACATCGCGCTCACCGAAGGTCTCACGAGCGATCACGAAGGGGGTCATCTCCTGACTCTTGGGGCGCACATCGACGATGTCGAGGGGCGTCACGCGGAAGCTGGGGATGTTCACCTTCTTGCCATTGACCAGGATGTGGCCATGGCTCACCATCTGGCGGGCCTGACGACGCGTCGACGCGAAGCCGGCGCGGTAGATCACATTGTCCAGTCGCGACTCGAGGATCTGCAGCAGCAGATCGCCAGTGCGACCCGGACGGCGCGAGGCCTCTTCGTAATAGCGGTGGAACTGCTTCTCGAGCACGCCGTAGGCGTAGCGAGCCTTCTGCTTCTCCTTGAGCTGCAGCGAATACTCGGAATCCTTCGTGCGGCCTCGTCCATGCACGCCGGGGGCGTAGGGACGACGCTCGAAAGCCTTGTCGTTGCCAACCAGGTCCGTCCCGAAGCGACGGGACTTCTTGGTCATGGGGCCGGTATAACGGGCCATTGTTCTTCAGTCCTTTTCAGTCGGTTCGGATCAGACGCGGCGGCGCTTGGGCGGGCGGCAGCCGTTGTGGGGCACGGGGGTGACGTCGGAGATCGTGCCGACCTCCAAGCCAATGGCGCCCAGGGAGCGGATCGCGGTCTCACGACCCGATCCGGGACCCTTGACGAAGACATCCACGCGCTTCATGCCATGATCCATCGCGCGACGTCCAGCGGCCTCAGCGGCCATCTGAGCGGCGAACGGAGTCGACTTACGCGAGCCCTTGAAACCGACGGTGCCGGCTGAGGCCCAGGCGATCACAGCCCCACTGGGATCTGAGATCGCAATGATCGTGTTATTGAAGGTGCTCTTGATGTGGGCCTCACCGGACACCACATTTTTCTTGACCTTGCGGCGCACCTTGGTCTTCGAGGCGGCTTTATGAGTAGCTGTTGCCATGAATTCTGTTCTCCTGGAGTCCTAATTCCGCGTCCCTGCGGGGGATCAGCGGGCCTTCTTCTTGCCGGCGACGGCCTTCTTGCGGCCCTTGCGGGTGCGTGCATTGGTGCGGGTGCGCTGTCCACGCACGGGCAGGCCAGCGCGATGACGACGGCCCTGGTAGGTGCCGATCTCGATCTTGCGTCGAATATCGGCATCCACGGAACGACGCAGATCGCCCTCAACCTCATAGTTGGCGTCGATGAAGTCACGCAGTTCGACCAGCTGGGCGTCAGTGACGTCCTTGACCCGCAGATCGGGGCTGATTCCAGTGGCTTCCAGGATTGCATCGGCTCGGGTCTTCCCGATGCCGAAGATATAGGTCAGTGCGACTTCCAAGCGCTTTTCGCGAGGGAGGTCAACACCTTGGAGGCGTGCCATCAGGCGGTACCTTTCTTGGTTTCCGGTCGGCAAGCCGACCACGAAGGTGTGCGGCGTGAGGCGTTCCCGTCGGCCTCCCGGCAATATTCACCGGCAGCGGGCCCCGGCCTTCGTCCGGGGGTTCGACCGCATACTGCGCGGCCTTGCACTCACGTTTTGTTCAGTTGTTCACTTATTAACTTGTCAGGCGGATTGCTTGCGCCTGCTCAGCCTTGACGCTGCTTGTGGCGCGGGTTGCTGGTGCAAATCACCCGCACGACACCGCGGCGACGAATCACCTTGCAGTGCTCGCACATCCGCTTGACGCTCGGACGAACCTTCATCGAGCCTCTCCTCTGTTGAACTTCGCGACCAGGGCCGCGCAGTCATGGATGTATGTGCAAAATCGCGTGATCTTCGATCGCGTGATCGGCAATCACTTATGTCGATAGACGATGCGCCCGCGGGTCAGATCGTAGGGAGATAGCTCCACGACCACACGGTCCTGGGGCAGGATGCGGATGTAGTGCTGCCGCATCTTCCCGCTGATCGTCGAAAGCACCTTGTGGCCGTTGTCCAGCTCAACGCGGAACATCGCATTGGGCAGGGCCTCCACCACGGTGCCCTCCAACTCGAGGGCTCCCTCTTTCTTCGCCATTAACTCTCAATCTCTTGATTGTCGACGCGCCGATTGCGTAGCCTTCCCACCCAGAAGAGCTCCGAGCTGGAATTGCGCGCACGCGAACGCGTTCGGACACGAGTGACCGACGGTCAACTATACGTCGGGCGCTCCCCGCGCTCAAATCCGCTGCCAGTCGCCCCACTCGCTAGTCTGGGGACACCAACACCGCCGTTGGAGACATCGGCCACATCACGCACCACGCCACCGGAAGGCAGCCATGGCATTCTTCGCCGTCAACTACACCTACGATCCCGCCAAGGACGTTGAGGCCGTGCGCCCTCGCCACCGCGAGTTCCTGCGCGGCCTCGCCGAGCGCGGCATCCTGCGCGCCTCCGGCCCCTTCCCCGGCCTTGAGCCGCAGCGAGCACTGCTCATCCTTGAGGCCACGAGCGCCGATGAGGTGGCCACCACACTTGATCAGGATCCCATGCACACCGAGGAGATCCTCAAAGTGCGCGAGATCCTTGAATGGAATCCGGTCATCGGCATCTTCGCCGTCTGAGCCCTATCCCCGAGCGTCACCACCGGGAGTCCATGACCGATGACAAGACGCCCACACGCCGGGCCTTCCCTGTGCGGGGAGAACACCCGCACACTGTCTCCGGTGGATGACACAGCGCAAGCGGTCGAATACACAGCGTTGCCGGTGCACGACACACTGTTTCCTTGGGAAGCACTGGGCATGTCCTTCCCACGAAGGACGCAAGCAGTGACGGTCAGGACCGACAGTCCCCTGCCTAGAGGACGATCCCGAGCACGACAGCGATGACGATCAGGGCCGCCGCGGCCGCGATGGCGATTCCCAGCTTTGCCATGGGCAGGCTCAGATCGGCCCGGTGGCGGGCCTGATTCACCTCACCGGGAGCAAGATTCGTGTCCAGCGCAGCGCCCTGGGGCGCATCGGACACCCGATAGCGCGCCGGAAGCTTCTCGATCACCGGCACCAGCTGTCCGATGGTCTTCGCCTCGAAGGCATCCCCCAGGAGCCGTTGATAGTCGTCCAAGGAAAGATCACCGCGTTCATAGGCGGTGTTGAGTCGCGCGGTCAGATCGTTGCGCTGGCCCTCGGTCACCGGGCGCTGAGGATCGCGTGGGGGCCTTGACCCGATCGGCAATTGGCTCATGTCCTCAGCCTATGACGGCCATCTTCACCTGTCGCGCCGACAGCCGGCTAGCCGATTGGCTAGTCGAGGCCGGCGTACACGGCGCCGTGAGCCTCCAGCTTGGCCTTGCCGCCATCGGGCTCGGTGAGCACCCACAGCCCGTCAGGCAATACCGCGGTCGTGTTCTCCCAGTGCGCGGCGCGCGAGGAGTCAACCGTCACCACGGTCCACTCGTCATCAAGCACGGCGGTGTCGTCCATGCCCAGGGTCACCATCGGCTCCACGCACAGGCACATGCCAGGCCCGATCTTCGGGCCACGGCGGGCCTTGCCGTAGTTCGGGATATCGGGCGCCTGGTGCATCGCGGTGCCGATGCCATGACCGGTGTAATCGCGCACGATGCCGAATTCACGTCCATGGGAGTCAATCGACTCCTCGACCGCATGGGACACGTCCCCGATCCGATGTCCGGCACCGATGGTAGAGATGCCGGCCCACATCGACTCACGCGTCACATCCAAAAGCAGCTGCGAGTCGGAGTCGATCTCGCCGACCGCAAAGGTGCGGGCGGCGTCGCCATGCCAGCCGTCGACGATGGCACCATAGTCGATGGAGACGATGTCGCCGGGCTGAAGCACTCGCGATCCGGGGATGCCGTGCACCACCACTTCGTTCACCGAGATGCAGGCCACACCGGGATAGGGTGGCAGGCCCCAATCGGCGCCATAGCCCAAGAAGTTGCTGGTGGCTCCGTGCGCAGCCAACACATCACGGCCAATCTGATCGATCTCGCCGGTGGTGACGCCCGGACGCACTGCGTCGCCCATCGCTGTCAACCCCTCGGCCACAACCAGGCCGGCCACGCGCATGGCCTTGATCTGGTCGAGGCTCTTGACCTCAATCCGTTCCACGTGCATTCTCACCCCATCGCGCGAGCCGGGCGGCTCAGCGCCCAACCTTGGCGTCCACCGCAGCGGCGATCCGCGCCGCAACCTCGTCCACGGAACCATTTCCGTCAACGGCCACGAGCAGTCCACGCTTCTTGTAGGCCTCCAGAAGAGGTGCGGTGCTGTCGGTGTAGACGTCCATCCGGTGGCGGATGGTCTCCTCATTGTCATCGGCCCTGCCTTCGAGCTGGGCCCGCTTGAGCAGACGTGCGATGAGGTCTTCGGGGTCGACATCCAGGCTGATCACGGCGTCGAGGCTATGCCCGTGCTTGTCGAGATAGTCGTCGAGAGCGTCCACCTGGTGCATGGTGCGTGGGAAGCCGTCGAGCAGGAAGCCCGCCTGCGCATCGGGCTGGTCGAGACGATTGTCGACGATCTGCTCGGTGAGCTCGTCGGGCACGAAGTCGCCGGCCTTCATGATGGCGTCCACCTGCTTGCCCAATGGCGTGCCGTTCTTCACATTGTCGCGGAAGATGTCTCCGGTTGAGATCGCCGGCACATCGTAGTGCTTAGCGATGCCCACGGCCTGCGTACCCTTGCCGGCGCCGGGGGCGCCCATGATGAGCAGTCTCATTTGAGGAACCCTTCGTAGTTGCGTTGATGAAGTTGGGAATCAATCTGTTTCACGGTGTCGAGGCCCACGCCCACCATGATGAGCAGGCTCGTGCCGCCGAAGGGGAAGTTCTGGTCGGCACCCAAGAGGACGATGGCGATGGTCGGTATCAGCGAGATCAACGCCAGATAGAGCGAGCCGGGAGCGGTGAGACGGCTCAGCACATAGGCCAGATAGTCCTCGGTGGGCTTGCCGGCGCGGATGCCGGGGATGAAGCCGCCGAATTTCCTCATATTGTCGCTCACCTCGACCGGGTCGAAGGTGATCGAGACATAGAAGAAGGTGAAGAAGATGATCAATAAGACGTAGATGACGTTGTACCAGACGGTGTCACCGCGTCCGTTGAGGTTCGTGGCGATCCATGTGGAGACCGCACCCTCGGGTCTGAACATGGCATAGAGCATCGGCAAATAGAGCATCGACGAGGCGAAGATCACCGGGATCACGCCGGCCTGGTTCACCTTCATCGGGATATATGTGGTGGACCCGCCCATCAGACGATTGCCCACCATCCGCTTGGCATATTGCACGGGGATGCGCCGCTGCGCCTGCTCCACGAAGACCACTCCGGCCACGACCAGCAGGCCAACAGCGACCACCAACACCAGCAGCAGCCAGCCCTGGCTGCCCTGATGGGCCGTCTTGATCGACCACATCGACGAGGGGAAGCGCGCGGCGATCTGGGTGAAGATCAGGATCGACATGCCATTGCCCACGCCACGGTCGGTGATGAGCTCGCCCATCCACATGATCAGCGAGGTGCCGGCGGTCATCGTCAGGATCATCACGATGATCGGGAAGACGCCGTCGGAGTAGACCACTGATTGGGTGCACGTGCGGTAGAGCTGCCCCGAGACGGCCATCATGGTGAAGCTGGTCGCCTGCAGCACACCGAGCACGATGGTGAGCCAGCGCGTGTACTTGGTGATGGTCTCCTGTCCTGATGCGCCTTCCTTCTTGAGGGCCTCGAGACGGGGGATCACCACGGTGAGCAGCTGGAGAATGATCGATGCCGTGATGTAGGGCATGATGCCCAGGGCGAAGATCGCCAGATGCAACAGTGCACCACCACTGAACAGGTTGATCATGGCGTAGACGCCGGCCTGCTCCCCGCTGGTGGCGTCAGCCGCACACTTCTGGATGGCCGCGATATTGACATTCGGCGCAGGGATCGTGGAACCGACGCGGAAGACCACCAGGATGAACAAGGTGAACAGGATCTTCTTCCGAAGATCCGGCGTGCGGAACGCATTGAGGAAACCCGAAATCACATCTGCACTCTCTGTTGACGGCCATGCTGTTGGCGCCGCGGGCACACGCAAGCGCACGGGCAACCCTGTCATGCTAACGCCCCGAGGGTGTTGTAGCCTAGCCAAACTCGGCGCGCGCATCCTGCCAAGGCGTCTGTGCCGGGATGCGGAAGCGTCGCTATATCACCTCAAGCCTTGCCGGGCGCGACGTTTCATCAGTAAGTTGTCACAGCGGGTCGGCCACAGACGTGGGTTCGGCGCAGAACCTCCGGTTGTTGCGCATCCGGCCACCAGAGCCACAACGGCGCCTCATCAGCGCGGTGTCGACAAGGGGGTTGGCAGACAATGCAACCAGAGGCAGCGCATTCGGGCACATGGGTGCCGCGCGCCGGCGGAGGGGTGCCAGCGTGATCAAATATCTGCTGCGCAGGGTGCTGGGCTGGATCGGGATGATCTTTCTGGCCACCAATCTCACCTACTTCCTGGCCAATCTGTTCCTTGATCCAAAGGCAAACTACCTCGAACGCAATCCCCCGATTCCCGATGACCAGATTGACCGGATGTTGCATCCCTACAATCTGGACCCCACGGTGTCGCTGATCGATCGCTGGTGGACCTGGTTGCAGAACATAGTGCTGCACTGGAACTGGGGCATGTCCCCCGATGGTCAGGCGGTGAACAATCAGGTCGCCTTCCGGGTGTGGAACTCAGCACAGCTGATGCTGGGCGCGACGCTGCTGGCCTGTCTGGTGGGCATCGCCGTGGGCGTCTACACGGCGTCACGGCAATACAAGGTGGGTGATCGTGTCTTCCAGGCGATCTCGATCATCGCCATGAACACCCACATCGTCGTGGCCTCCATGATCGCCGTGGTGGCTGCCATCGCCATCAACGGTGCCGCCGGGCAGCGCATCTTCTTCGTCACCGGCTCGGCGAGCATCGATGTGCATGGCTTCTTCCCAGTGCTCATAGACAAGGCGCAGCATCTGATCCTGCCGACGCTGTGCCTGCTGTTCATCAACTACGCCAGCTATCACTTCATGCAACGCTCGCTGCTGCTCGACAACATCAACGCCGACTATGTGCGCACCGCCCGGGCCAAGGGCCTGACCAAGCAGCAGGCCATTCGACGCCACGCCCTGCGCACCTCGGTGATCCCGGTGGCGACACAGGTGGCCTTCGCCATCCCAGGTATCTTCACCGGGGCCGTGCTCACCGAGAAGATCTTCGGCTGGCAGGGCATGGGCGATTATTTCGTCACCACCATCGCGAAGAACGACATCCATGGCGTGGTGGCGGTCGCCGCCTTCGCCGCCGTCATGACCGCAGTCGGCGCAGTCCTGGCCGATATCTTCGTGGTTATCCTCGATCCCCGAGTGAAGGTGAGCTGAGATGAGCCAGGCCCCAGAACAGCTCGTCCCGGATGAGTCCGGCTTCGTCGCCACCGCCGACGGCGATCAGAATCTCAACCTGCCCGCGCATCGGACGCGACGTCTGCGCCTCTACGCGCGCCGCTTCTGGCGCAACAAGCCGGCGGTCGTCGGCTTGGGTGTCTTCGTCTTCCTCATCCTCTGCTCCTTGGTGGGCGGCTGGCTGACTCCCTTCCAGTACACGGATATGGACTTCACCGCCCTGGGCTCCCCGCCCGGCACCCCGGGATCGGTGGTGCGTCCCGACGGGGGTCTGGTCAACGCCACGCACCTGTTCGGCACCAACTCCGGCGGCATCGACGTCTTCGCCATGCTCATGCATGGCATCGGCCGTTCCATGACCATCGCCGTCTCGGTCTCTTTAGTCACTACCCTGTTCGCCGCATTCATCAGCGCCCTGGCCGCCTATCTGGCCGGCGTCACCGAGCGCATCGTGCTGGCCGTGATCAACTTCCTGCTCATCCTGCCGAGCTTCCTGCTCATGGCACTCATCGCCAACCACTACTCAGGTGCCTGGCAGATGCTCATTGTGGTGATGATCGTCTTCGGCTGGATGTATCCCGCCCGTGTCATCTGGTCACTGTCCACCTCGGTGCGTGAGCGTGAGTTCATCTCCGCCGCCCGCTTCATGGGTGCCCGCGGACCGTCGGTGGTGATTCGCCATATGGTGCCCAATATCGGCTCGCTGCTGGTGATCCAGTTCACGCTGGGCGTGGTGAGCACGGTGATGACCGAGACCGGCCTGTCCTTCCTGGGCTTCGGTGTGAAGATTCCCGATGTCTCGCTCGGCACGATGCTGCAGAGCGGGGTCTCGGCGATCTCCAGCACGCCCTGGCTGTTCTGGTTCTCGGCCGGCACGCTCACCTTGCTCACCGTCTCGGTGGCGCTCATTTCCGATGGTCTGCGCGATGCGCTCGACCCGAACTCAGCAGCCGGAGGCCGGGCATGACCGATCCCATTCTCAGCGTCAAGAACCTGCACGTCTCATTTCCCAGCGAGGCCGGCGTGGTCGACGCCGTACGCGGTGTCTCCTTTGATCTCTATCCCGGACGGACCCTGGGCATCGTCGGTGAATCCGGCTCAGGCAAGTCGGTGACCTCACTGGCCATCATCGGGCTGCTCGCCGATTCCGCGAAGGTGACCGGCTCGGTCGCCTTCGATGGCACCGAGCTCCTCGGCCTGTCAGACCAGCAGATGACCAAGCACCGCGGCAACGACATCGCGATGATCTTCCAAGACCCGTTGTCGAGCCTCACCCCGGTGTTCTCGGTGGGTGATCAGATCATGGAGGCGCTCAAGGCCAAGAACCCGCATATCTCTGAGGAGGACGCCCGGGCCCGGGCCATCGAACTGCTCACGCTGGTGGGCATTCCCAATCCGACCACCCGCATCAAGTCCTTCCCTCACGAGTTCAGCGGCGGCATGCGTCAGCGTGTGGTGATCGCCATCGCCATGGCCAACAATCCCCGGGTGATCATCGCCGACGAGCCGACGACGGCGCTGGATGTGACCATTCAGGCGCAGATCCTCGATCTGCTCAAGGTGGCCCAGCGCGAGACCCACGCGGCGGTGATCCTGATCACCCACGACATGGGCGTGATAGCCGGATCGGCCGACGAGGTGCTGGTGATGTATGCCGGCAAGCCTGTCGAGCAAGCACCGGTCTATGAGACCTTCGCCCATCCGCGGATGCCCTACACCCTGGGCCTGCTCGGCGCCATCCCGAAGGTGCACCACAATGACAATGCTCCCCTGGTGCCGATCAAGGGAAATCCGCCGATCCTGATCAACCTGCCAGAGGGCTGTCCCTTCGCGCCTCGATGCCCGGTGGCCATTGACCACTGCCGCACCAAAGAGCCCGAGCTCAGCAGTATCGACACGATCGACCGCACAATTTCACATCCCGACACAGCGCCCCAGGCGATCGATCTGACCCACGCCACGGCGTGCTGGCGCTCGACCGAGATCATTGACGGCCTGATCGACGGACAGCCGGTGTTCCCGGTGCCGCCACGTCCCACCAGCGATATCCGCGAGACACCGCGCGAGGAACGGAAGACCACCATCAAGGTGGATCACCTGGTGAAGACCTTCCCACTCATCAAGGGCGCCCTGCTGAAGCGCCGCGTCGGCTCCGTCTATGCCGTCAACGACATCAGCTTCGACGTCCGCGCCGGTGAGACGCTGTCGATCGTCGGTGAGTCCGGCAGCGGAAAGTCGACCACGCTGCTGGAGATCATGGCGATGAGCCACGACACCGTGGGCGAGATCGAGCTGGACGGTAAGAACCTCAAGCAGCTCAATGGCTCACGACGACGGGCTGAGCGGCGCAATATCCAGATGGTCTTCCAAGACCCCATGGGCGCGCTTGATCCCCGGTTCACCGTGTACGACATCATCGCCGAACCGCTGCACACGCTCGGCTTCCCCCGCGATGGCATCGAGGCGCGGGTCAATGAGCTGATGAACCTGGTGGGTCTTGACCCGGCACATATCGATCGCTTCCCGGGAGCCTTCTCGGGCGGTCAGCGCCAGCGCATCGGCATCGCCCGTGCCCTGGCCACCAACCCCAAGGTGCTCGCCCTCGACGAGCCGGTCTCGGCGTTGGATGTCTCGATCCAGGCTGGTGTGATCAATCTGCTGGGTGAGCTGCAGGCCAAGCTCGATCTGAGCTATCTGCTCGTCGCCCATGATCTGTCGGTGGTGCGTCATATCTCCGACCGCGTGGCGGTGCTCTATCTGGGCACCATCGTCGAGATCGGCGACGTCGACTCGGTCTTCGATGAGAGCCGCCATCCCTATACGCAGGCGTTGCTGTCGGCGATTCCGATTCCTGATCCCACCGTGGAGCGCACTCGCTCCCGGGTGGTGCTCAAGGGCGATCTGCCCTCCCCCACCGACAATGAGCCCGGCTGCCGATTCGCCAGCCGGTGCCCCTTGTTCCAGACCCTCCCCGAGCAGGATCGTGCCCGGTGCCTCCATGAGACGCCGGACCTGCACGGGAGCGGCGAGGGCAGCGATCATCGCGTCGCCTGCCATTTTCGCTGAATTATGTGCTGACATGGTCAGCAGAAGTCCCGCTCACCCACCCAACCAATGAAGGCAAGGAGTGAAGACCATGCGATCCACCACGACCAAGGCATTCGCCGGTGTCGCTGTGCTGGCGCTCGCGCTTGCTGGCTGCGGCTCGAATACGAGCTCGTCCACCAAATCGGGCAACGACAGCGCCAAGCTCACCTACTCGATCAATGAGCAGGCCGCCACGAACCTCAAGGACGGCGGCACCCTGAACCTCTCCATCAACGAGATCACACCGCAGCTCAACCAGTTCCAGGCGAATATGACCACCGATACCCACACCCTGTGGAATTGGTACAACCCGCTGCTCATCAAGTTCACCCCCACCGGCGACATGAAGCTGGACAAGAACTACCTCGAGTCGGTGAACTCCGAGCTCAAGGACGGCAAGACGGTCGTCACCTACAAGATCAATGACAAGGCCAAGTTCAACGACGGCACCGACCTCGACTGGACCGCCTTCCAGACCACCTGGCAGGCCAACAGCGGCAAGGACAGCGAGTACAGCGCCAACACCATCGACGGCTACGACCAGATCGACTCGGTGAAGGCCGGCGACAACGCCAAGACCGTGGTCGTCAGCTTCGTCGGCCCGTATCCCTGGTACTCCAGCCTGTTCAACAATGTGCTGAACCCGGCTGTCAACAGTGCCGATGTCTTCAACAACGGCTACACCGGCGGCACGCTGGCCAGTGCCCATCCCGAGTGGGGCGCCGGCCCCTATGCGCTCACCGGCTTCGACGCCAATGCCGGCGTCGTCACCTTCGAGCGCAACCCCAACTGGTGGGGCGACAAGGGCAAACTCGACAAAATCACCTATACGGTGCGCGCCGATGTGCAGGCCCAGGTGAATGCCTTCAAGAACGGTGAGGCAGATACTGTTGAAGCCAATTCTTCGGAGTTGCTCACCCAGGTGACCAACGTGGCCAATACCGACATCCGACGGGGCACGCGGGCCGCCAACAGTCTGCTCACCATGAACTCCAAGTCGGAGCTGCTCGGCGACACGGCGGTGCGTAAGGCGATCGCCACTGGCATGAACCGTGCTCAGCTGCAGCAGGTGCTTTTCCAGGGCTTGGACTACTCCGAGGCCTTGCCTGGATCCATGACGCTTTACGCCTTCCAAAAGGGCTATCAGGACAACTTCTCTAAGGTGGTTCCGAATCCGGACACCGCAGCTGCGGGCAAAGATCTGGAAGGAGCCGGCTATGCGAAGGGTTCCGATGGCATCTATGCCAAGGATGGCAAGGCTCTGAGCCTGCGCCTTCCGCTATTCAGCTCCAGCAACACTCAAAAGTCGATGTACCAGGCCTTCCAGACCCAGATGAAGGCCGTCGGCATTGACGTGCAGATCATCCAGAAGTCATCAAAGGACTTCTCCACCACGGTAAAGAACAAGGACTTCGACCTGCTCTTCAGTGTCTATGTGTCCACCGACCCGAACGGAGTGGCCTTCTTCTGCCAGACCTTCTGCTCTGACTCCTCGCTCAACAAGTCGGGCACCGGCACCGCTGAGATGGACAACCTCATCAAGGGACCGGGTGGACTGACCTCCCTGCAGACCGCCGACGAGCAGGAAAACAAGGCCAATGAACTCGAGGTGCAGGCCCTGCAGACCTTCGGACTCGTGCCGGTCTACAACGGCTCGGAGATCTTCGCGGTGAAGAAGGGCCTGGCGAATGTGGGCGCTGGCGTCTACGCCACCGTTCGAAGCCAGATCGGGGACTTCCCCGAGAACATCGGGTGGCAGAAGGATTGATCATCGCCCTCGGGCTGATGCGCGCGGCGCGGCGGTGACGGCGCAGCGTCCATCACCCTGACAGCACATTGGAGGGGGTCGTGGCCATGTGGCCGCGGCCCCCTTCAACGCGTGTTCGGGGGCGTCGGTCACCAGAAGCCGACGCGCTCCCCTTCCCCGGCAGCTGTGAGCCTCGCGGAGCCCTCCCCCCGGGGAATAGAAGTGGCTAAACTAACGTTATTAGTTGCAATCTCAACTACTTTTAGGGGACTCATGGACACCACCGAGAACCGTGTGCCGGTACAGATCGGCATCTTCAGCGTCTCTGACCTGACGCCGGACCCGACGACGGGGATCACGCCCACTGAACATGAGCGCCTCAAGAACTATGCGCTCATCGTGAAGAAGGCCGAGGAGATCGGTCTGGACGCCTTCGCGCTCGGTGAGCACCACAATCCCCCCTTCGTCTCCTCCTCGCCGACCACGACGCTCGGCTGGCTGGCTGCTCAGACCAGCAAGATCACGCTCTCGACGGCGACCACGCTGATCACCACCGATGACCCGGTGCAGCTGGCCGAGGACTATGCGATGCTGCAGCACTTGGCTGACGGTCGCGTGGACCTCATGCTGGGCCGTGGCAACACCGGCCCCGTATACCCCTGGTTCGGCAAGGACATCCGTCAGGGGATCAACCTGGCGCTCGAGAACTACAACCTTCTGCACCGGCTGTGGCGTGAAGAGGTCGTCGATTGGCAGGGCAAGTTCCGCACGCCGCTGCAGGGCTTCACCGCGATCCCGCGCCCCCTGGACGACGTGCCGCCCTTCGTGTGGCATGGCTCGATCCGCTCCCCCGAGATCGCCGAGCAGGCCGCCTATTACGGTGACGGCTTCTTCCACAACAACATCTTCTGGACGATGAACCACACCAAGCGCATGGTCGACCTCTACCGTCGCCGCTATGAGCACTATGGCCACGGTCGTTATGATCAGGCGATCGTCGGCCTGGGCGGACAGTTCTTCATGCGCAAGAACTCCCAGGACGCCATCAACGAATACCGTCCGTACTTCGACAATGCGCCGGTGTACGGTCATGGCCCGTCGATGGAGGAGTTCACCGAGTACACGCCGCTCACCGTGGGCTCGCCCCAGCAGGTGCTCGAGCGCACGCTGAGCTTCAAGGACGAGGTTGGCCACTACCAGCGCCAGATGTTCCTCATCGACCACGCCGGCCTGCCGATCAAGACCGTCCTCGAGCAGCTCGACCTGCTCGGCGAGATCCTGCCGGATATGCGCAAGGGCTTCCTCGAGGGTCGTCCCGACGACATCCCCGATGCCCCCACGCACGCCTCGCTGGTCGCGGCACGCGACGCTGCTGGGGTGGCACCCGTCGAGCATGTCAAGGTCGGTGCCGACGATGTGACGGGCACCTCCGATGCCCCCGAGCCGCCGGACTCGGTGTTCGAGCACTGAGTCGGTAGTCATCTGCCTCGCGCTGATGCGCTGACTCCACGCCAGAGCCCGGCAACCCACCAAGGCATGAACGCTCACGACAGTGAGCCGGCAAGCCAGGGTTGCCGGGTTCTCGGTACGAAGAACCAACCAGCCCCACGATGCGTCGCAGCCCCCTACGCCCCACGGCAGTGGACGGGCATAGGGAAAGCGCACCTGCGGGCTGCACTACCGCACTGACATATTCGGAATCAGGGAAAAGGAAGCAAGCATGAAGGTTCTCGCAATCAGCGCCGGCATGGGACAGCCCTCGGCCACCAGAATGCTGGTGGACCGTCTGGATGCCGCCATCGTCAAGCACGCCGAGAGCGCCGGCATCGACCTTGATGCCATTGAGGTGCTCGAGCTGCGCGACATCGCCACCGAGCTGATGAGCTCCGAGATCTCTCGCGTACACAGCCCCCGCGTCGCCAAGGCGATCGAGTCGGTGGAGAAGGCCGATGCCCTCGTCGTGGTGAGCCCGATCTACAACACTCAGCCGGCAGCTCTGCTGTCGCTCTTCTTTGAGGTGACTGACGACGCCATTCTGAGGGGCAAGCCCGTCCTGCTCGGCGCAACCGGTGGCACCGCGCGGCACTCCCTGGCCATCGATCGTGCGCTCCTGCCACTGTTCCACTATCTGCACGCGCTGGTGGTGCCGACTTCGATCTTCGCCGCCACCGATGACTGGGGCAGCCCTGCGGCCCTCGATCAGCGCACCGAGGACGCCGCTGGGTCCTTCGTGAGCCTCCTGGCCATGCGCGCCGGGGTGCCTGACGCCGATCAGCTCGGCGGCTCCGACTCCGACAAGGCCTCTCATGGCGACGATGACTTCGAGCTGGAGAATGACTTCGAGACCATGCTGAAGTCCATCTGAGCCAGATAAGACTGGAGCCATGGGTGTGCTCCTCGGGCCGCTTGTCCTGTGACGCTTACGGACGGCGCTGGGCCGAGGAGCACACCCACTTTTTCAGCGAGGAACCGGCTGGAGTCAGATCACCAAACACTCAGCCGCTCGGTGACCCACTTCTCTGCGGCGGCCTCACTGACGTGCACACGATTCAAGGCACACTCGCACGGCTAACGATCCGCAGTCGCTCCCAGTCGCCTCTTGGTGCTTGATACTGGTGCGACCACCGGCGCGGCGCAGTCCGTAAGATTTTCAGGACAAGCGTGCCGGTGGGCGCACCAGGACCCGAGGAACATCAAGCAAGGAGGGCGCCTCCCTTTCGGGAAGCGCCCTCCTTGTTTCAGGCTGGGATCAGGTCACTGAACAGTGACGCTGCCGCCAGCCTTCTCGATCTTCTCCTTGGCCGAGGCGCTGAACTTGTCAGCGGTCACGTCGAGCTTCACGGTGATGTCGCCATCACCGAGCACCTTGACGAGCTGGCCATTGCGCACGGCACCGGCTTGCACCAATTCCTCGACGCCCACGGCACCGCCAGCGGGGAACAGCTCCGCAATACGCGAGACGTTCACCACCTGGTAGCTCACCTTGAACGGGTTCTGGAAACCGCGCAGCTTGGGCAGACGCATGTGCAGCGGCATCTGGCCACCCTCAAAGTTCTCGGGCACATTCTTGCGTGCGCCGGTTCCCTTCGTACCGCGACCGGCGGTCTTGCCGCCCTTGCCTGCTTCACCGCGGCCTACGCGATGCTTGGTCTGCTTTGCCCCGGGAGCGGGACGCAGATGATGGACCTTGATGGCCATCTCACTTCACCTCTTCCATGGTGACCACGTGACGTGCGGCCTGGGCCATGCCCCGGAACTCGGGACGGTCAGGCTTGGTCACGACGTCGCCGATGCGCTTGAGGCCCAGGGCCTTCACAGTGCTGCGCACATGCGGCTTCTCGGCCACGGTTGACTTGATCTGGGTGATCTTCAGCTGCGCCATCAGGCCTTCACCTCGACTTCCTGGCGGGCCTTGAGCAGCGCGGCCGGCGTCACATCGGCAACGGACTTGCCGCGACGCTTGGCGATCTGCTCGGGCTCTTCCAGCATCTGCAGCGCCGCCACAGTGGCATGCACCACGTTGATCGCATTCGGCGAGCCGAGCGACTTGGCGAGCACATCCTGGATGCCTGCGCATTCGAGGACCGCACGGCAGGCGCCACCGGCGATCACACCGGTACCGGGCGAAGCCGGGCGCAGCATGACCACGCCGGCTGCCCGCTCACCCTGCACGGGGTGCGGGATGGAGCGCTGGACCATGGGCACCTTGAAGAAATGCTTCTTGGCCTCCTCGACACCCTTGGCGATCGCCGCGGGCACCTCCTTGGCCTTGCCATAGCCGACACCCACGGTGCCTTCGCCATCGCCCACCACGACAAGCGCGGTGAAGCTGAAACGGCGTCCACCCTGGACCACCTTGGCAACGCGGTTGATGGTGACCACGCGCTCCAGGTACTGGTCCCTGTTGCGGTCGTTGTCCCGGCCCCGACGATCGTCACGACCGCGACGATCGTTACCCTGACCGCGACCGCGGCCTTGAGCTTGAGTATTCATCGCTGGTTCTTCCTTTCCGTCGTCAGAGTCCGAGACCAGCCTTGCGGGCACCATCGGCGACCGCGGCGACTCGTCCGTGATATTGGTTTCCGGCCCGGTCGAAGACGACCTGGCTGATGCCGGCCTCCTTGGCGCGCTGACCGATGAGCTCGCCGACCTTCTCCGCCTTGGCGGTCTTGTCGGCGCTCAGCTGCCTGAGCTCGGGCTCCATGGTGGAGGCCGAGGCCAAGGTGTGACCCGCCACATCGTCGACGATCTGCACGAACATATGTCGCGAACTGCGGGTGACCACCATGCGGGGGCGTTCCGGATAGCCGAAGATGTTCTTGCGGACGCGCTTCTGGCGACGCAGCTGCGAGGCCTTGCGTTGTGCAAGGTTCCTGCGGTGATTGATGTTGATCGCCATGATCAGGCGCCTGCCTTTCCAACCTTGCGGCGGACGTGCTCGCCCGCGTAACGCACACCCTTGCCCTTGTAGGGCTCCGGCGGACGGATCTTGCGGATCTTCGCAGCCACCTCACCGACGACCTGCTTGTCGATGCCGTGGATGGTGAAGCTCGTGGGCGTCTTCACCTCGAAGGTGACGCCCTGGGGAGCATTGACGGTGACCGGGTGCGAGAAGCCGAGTGCGAACTCGAGCTGCTCGGAGCCCTTCGGCACCACGCGGTAGCCGACGCCGACGATCTCCATGTCCTTCTGGTAGCCGTCGTGAACGCCGATGATCATATTGTTCACCAGGGTGCGCGACAGACCGTGCAGCGAGCGGTGTTCGCGCTCGTCGTCGGGACGGCTCAGTTCCAGCTCGCCGTCGTCGTTCTTCTTGATCGTGATGGGCTCAGGGATCGTCCAATCCAAGTTGCCCTTCGGACCCTTCACAGCCACATTCTGGCCATCGAGAGTTACCTCGACGCCGGACGGGACGGTGATGGGGAGCCTGCCAATTCGTGACATCTCACATACTCCTTATCTGTCTCGTACCGGTCACCAGACGTAGGCGAGCACTTCGCCGCCCACGGACTTCTCATGCGCCTGCTTGTCGGTCATCAGACCCTGCGAGGTCGAGATGATCGCCACACCCATGCCGCCCAGCACCTTGGGCAGCTGGTTCGACTTGGCGTAGACACGCAGACCGGGCTTGCTGATGCGGCGCACGCCAGCGATGGAACGCTTGCGGTCGTCGCCGTATTTGAGGGTGACGACGAGCTTCTTGCCCACTTCGTCGGCCTCGGGATCCTTCACCGCGTAGTCGGCGATATAGCCCTCCTGCTTCAGGATCTCGGCGATTCCCGCCTTGATCTTGGAGCTGGGCATGCTCGTCTCGTCGTGGAACGCCTGATTGGCGTTGCGCAGACGGGTCAGCATGTCTGCGATCGGGTCAGTCATAGTCATGGCTTTATAGCCTCTTTCTCGCAACGGTTTCCGTGTTCGCGGACCTGCTGCGTTGGATGTGTATTCCCCGCCCCTTCGCCCCGCCGAGGCGGGATCGAAGACGCAGTGCGGCGTGAACCTGAGCTCACGCCATGGTCGGGCAGTGGCGTCGAACGGTGGATCACCAGGACGACTTGGTCACGCCCGGCAGATCACCGGCGTGGGCAAGGGTGCGCAAGCAGATGCGGCACAGGCCGAACTTGCGGTACACCGAACGGGGGCGCCCGCAGCGCTGGCAGCGGGTGTATCCACGAACGGCGAACTTCGGCTTGCGAGCCTGCTTGACCTTGAGCGCGGTCTTAGCCATGTGAGTCCTTACTTCCTATTGCCATTACGGCGGAAGTCCCGGGCCGAGGGGACCTTCGCGTCGTCAGTTGCCTTAAAGGGGAAGCCCAGGTGCTTCAACAGCGCGCGGCCCTCCTCGTTGGTCCGGGCAGTGGTCACGAAGGTGATGTCCATGCCGCGGACGCGATCGATCTTGTCCTGGTCGATCTCAAGGAACATGACCTGCTCGGTCAGACCGAAGGTGTAGTTCCCGTTGCCGTCAAACTGGTTGGAGTTAAGACCGCGGAAGTCACGGATGCGGGGCAGGGCGAGCGTCAACAGACGATCAGCGAACTCCCACATGCGGTCGCCACGCAGTGTGACATGGCAGCCGATGGCCTGGCCCTCACGCAGGTGGAACTGCGCGATCGACTTGCGAGCCTTGGTGGTCTGCGGCTTCTGACCGGTGATGGCCGTGAGGTCCTTGACGGCGCCATCGAGGATCTTGCGATCATTCGCGGCGTCACCCACACCCATGTTGACCACGATCTTCGTCAGGCCGGGGATCAGCATCGGGTTGTCGTAGTTGAACTCGTCGTGCAGCGCCTTGACGATCTCGTCGCGGTACTTCTGCTTCAGACGCGGCATCTGGGGTGCAGAAGCCTGGGCGACCTCGGCAACAGCGAGGCCGGCGTCAGCATTCTTCCTGGCCATCAGATCTCCTCCCCCGTCTTGCGTGCGATACGCACACCACGGGTCCCCTCGTACTCAGAACCGTCGGCGCGACGCTTGCTCACCTTCTGGCGCTTGGAGCCCACTCGCGTGAGCACATCCTTGCCGCCGTCCTTGACGAGCAGCTGCACATTGGAGACATGCAGTGAAGCCTCAACCGAGACGATCCCACCCTTGACCTGGGCGCCCGAGGCGTCCGCCGAGTCACGGGTGTGACGCTTGACGATGTTGGCGCCCTGCACGGTCACGCGCTGGCCCTCGGGGTCAACGGCGATGATCTCGCCGACGACGCCGCGATCTTTACCGGCGATCACCTGAACGCGATCGCCCTTCTTGAGCTTGATCTTCGCCATCTCAGATCACCTCCGGAGCCAACGAGACGATGCGCATGAAGTGCTTGTCACGCAGCTCACGGGCCACCGGCCCAAAGATGCGGGTGCCGCGCGGCTCGCTTGTGGTGCCACCCAGGATCACGGCGGCGTTCTCGTCGAACTTGATGTATGAGCCGTCAACGCGACGGTGCGACTTCACAGCGCGCACGATCACGGCCTTGACGACCTCGCCCTTTTTGACACTGCCCCCGGGGATGGCGTCCTTCACGGTGCACACGATGGTGTCACCGAGCCCGGCGTAGCGACGCTTCGAGCCACCGAGAACACGAATGCACAAGAGCTCCTTGGCACCAGTGTTGTCGGCGACCTTCAGTCGCGACTCCTGCTGGATCATTTCTTCTCCTCTGCCCAACCGGTTCCCCGTAGGTTTCCCCAGGGCCTTGCTGGACTTGTTGTGGACCTCTGGATTTTGCCAGAGGGTGTTGTGACGCCGTCAACGCGGGCGACGCCATCAAATCTTTGGGTCAGCGCGCCTTCTCGACGATGTCGGTGAGACGCCAGCGCTTGGTGGCAGACAGCGGGCGCGTCTCCATGATGCGCACCCGGTCTCCCTCGCCGGCCTCGTTCTTCTCATCGTGGGCCTTGAGACGGATTGTCTTGGTGATCACCTTGCCGTAGAGGCCGTGCTTGACACGGTCCTCAACAGCCACGACCACGGTCTTGTCCATCTTCGACGAGACAACGACACCCTCGCGGACCTTACGGCCGGGGCGCTCGGTGGTGTTTTCAGTCTGGCTCATGCCTCGGCCTTTCCTTCACGATCCGGATCGTCGACGATGCCCAGATTGCGTTCTTGGAGCACGGTGTAGATCCGGGCGATGTCCTTGCGCACCTCACGCAGTCGGGCGTGGTTCTCGAGCTGGCCAGTGGCGGCCTGGAAGCGAAGGGCGAACAGCTCCTCCTTCAGCTTGACCACCTGGTCGTTGAGGTCGACGCGCGACTGGGCGCGAAGATCAGCGGCCTTGAGTGACTCTGTCTTTGCCATATCAGATCTCACCTTCATCACGGGTGATGATGCGTGCCTTGAAGGGCAGCTTGTGGATGGCCAGACGCAATGCCTCATTGGCCACTTCCGGAGTGACGCCGGCGAGCTCGAAGAGCACGCGGCCCGGCTTCACATTGACAACCCAGAACTCCGGTGAGCCCTTGCCCGAGCCCATGCGGGATTCGGCGGGGTGCTTGGTCAGCGGACGATCGGGGTAGACATTGATCCACACCTTGCCGCCACGCTTGATATAACGCGTCATGGCGATACGAGCGGCCTCGATCTGACGGTTGGTCAGGTATGAAGGCTCAAGGGCCTGCACACCGAACTCACCAAAGGCCAGCTCAGTGCCGCCCTTGGCCATGCCACGGCGCTTCGGGTGATGCTGCTTGCGGTACTTGACTCGACGAGGAATCAACATAATTCTCAGGCTCCTGCGTTCTCAGTGGCGGGCGCCGCGGCGGGGGCACTGCTCGCAGCCTCGCTGCGGGGTGCCTGCTCGCGGGCCGCATCGGCACGACGACGGCCTCCACGCTCACCGCGCCCGGGGCGACGATTGGAGCGCTGACGGCTCGGGGCCGCCTGACGGGCAGCCTTCTGGGCGGCACGCTCGGCGCGAGTGCCGGTGATATCGCCCTTGTAGATCCAGACCTTCACGCCAATGCGTCCGAACGTGGTGCGGGCCTCATAGAAGCCGTAATCGATGTCGGCGCGCAGGGTGTGCAGCGGCACTCGTCCCTCGCGGTAGCTCTCGGAACGGCTCATCTCAGCACCGCCGAGACGACCGGAGCAGCGGATGCGGATGCCCTTGGCGCCCGAGCGCATCGCGCTCTGCTGCGCCTTGCGCATCGCACGGCGGAAGGCCACGCGGGCTCCCAGCTGTTCCGCGATGCCCTGAGCAACGAGCTGAGCGTCGGCCTCGGGGTTCTTCACCTCAAGGATGTTCAGCTGAATCTGCTTGCCCGAGAGCTTCTCCAGCTCGCCGCGCACGCGCTCCGCCTCGGCGCCGTTACGGCCGATGACGATGCCCGGACGAGCGGCATAGAGGAAGATGGTGATGCGGTCGCTGCGGCGCTCGATCTCCACCGAGCTGATGCCGGCGCGCTCGAGGTTCTTGACCAGCCAGGCGCGGATCTTGTCGTCCTCGCCAACCAGCTCCGAGTACTGCTTCTCGGCGTACCAGCGCGACTTGTGATCTGTGGTGATACCCAGCCGGAAGCCGATCGGGTTGATCTTCTGTCCCACGCTCAGGCCTCCTTCGTGTCGTCAGATGTGACGTCCTTGGCGGTTGCCGCAGACGAGCTCTTCCCAGCGACCTTGAGTGGGGGCTGGCCGGCGGTCTCGGCCGGTTCCACGACAGCGGTGATATGGCTGGCGCGCTTGAGGATGCGGCTGGCGGAGCCCTTCGCCCGCGGACGGATACGGCGCATGGTCACGCCCTCGTCCACGTAGATCTGGCTGACGATCAGTCGCTCATTGTGCAGGCCCTCGGCGCTCTCGGCGTTGGCCACGGCGCTCTCGATCACCTTGCGCACCGGCTCCGCAGCAGCCTGCGGGGCGAAGCGGAGGGTGGCGATCGCCTGGGTGGTGTCCATGCCGCGAACCGTATCGGCAACGCGACGCACCTTCTGGGCGCTCATCCGAACGTGACGCGCGATGGCGTACGAGCCAGGACGATCCCCGAGCAGGGCAACGCGACGACTGGGTCGCTGTGTGATGTTGCTCATCGAATTCATTCCTTCTCTGCCGCGCTCAGCGCCGGCGAGCCTTCTTGTCGTCCTTCACGTGGCCCCGGAAGGTGCGCGTCGGCGCAAACTCTCCGAGCTTGTGGCCGATCATGCCCTCGGTAACGAATACCGGGACGTGCTTGCGGCCGTCGTGCACGGCGATGGTGTGCCCGAGCATGTCGGGGGTGACCATCGAGCGGCGCGACCACGTCTTGATGACGGTCTTCGTGCCGTTCTCGTTCTGCACGTCGATCTTCTTCTGCAGATGCCCGTCGACGAACGGGCCCTTCTTCAAGCTGCGAGGCATTATCTCCTGGCTCCCACTCAGCGCTTCTTGCCGGACTTGCGGCGACGGACGATCAGCTTGCTGCTGGCCTTGTTCTTGCTGCGCGTGCGGCCTTCCTTCTTGCCCCACGGGCTCACCGGGTGACGACCACCGGAGGTCTTGCCCTCGCCGCCACCATGCGGGTGATCGACCGGGTTCATCACGACGCCGCGGACGGTCGGGCGGATGCCCTTCCAGCGGCTGCGGCCTGCCTTGCCCCAGTGGATATTGGAGTATTCGGCATTGCCCACCGAGCCGATGGTGGCCCGGCAACGGATGTCAACCATGCGCATCTCACCCGAGGGCATGCGCAGTGTGGCGTACTGGCCCTCGCGGGCCACCAGCTGGATGGAGGCACCGGCACTGCGGCCGAGCTTCGCACCGCCACCGGGGCGCATCTCGACGGCATGCACCTGGGTGCCCACCGGGATATTGCGAAGCGGCAGATTGTTGCCGGGCTTGATGTCAGCCTCGGTACCGGCATAGACGCTTGCGCCCTGCTCCAGTCCCTGCGGGGCGATGATGTAACGCTTCTCGCCGTCGCTGTAGTGAAGCAGTGCGATGCGGGCGGTGCGGTTGGGGTCGTACTCGATATGAGCGACCTTGGCCGGCACGCCGTCCTTGTCGTAACGCTTGAAGTCGATGATCCGGTAGGCCTGCTTGTGACCACCGCCGATATGGCGTGTGGTGATGCGGCCCGAGTTGTTGCGTCCACCCGTCTTGGATTTCGGGGCGAGCAGCGACTTCTCCGGAGTCGACCGGGTAATTTCGCTGAAGTCGGACACACTCGACCCACGACGGGCCGGAGTTGTCGGCTTGTACTTACGAATAGCCATGAGGTCTCTTCGTTCCTTGTCTGCGCGTCAGCTCTCGGTCACTCGGCCGGAGCGTTCCCGAAAATGTCGATGTGGTCGTTCTCGGCGACAGTCACGATCGCACGCTTCGTGTCGGGGCGCCTGCCCTCGCCATAGCGTGTGCGACGCTTCTTGCCCTTCCGATTGGCGGTGTTGACGCCGACGACCTTGACACCGAACACAGCCTCCACGGCCTGACGGATCTCGGTCTTGTTAGCCCGGGGGTCAACGATGAATGTGTACTTGTTCTCGTCGATCAGGCCGTAGCTCTTCTCGCTCACGACCGGCGAGATGAGCACATCGTGCGGATCGTGGATCTTCAAGTCGCTCACTTGGCCTTCTCCTCAACAGTCTCGGCTTCGCCTGAGGTGGCGACGGCCTTCACGGACTTGCCCTTGGCGGGTCCGGCCACATAGGCCTTGAGCGCCGACTCGCTGAACACAATGGCGTCGGCAAGCAGCACGTCGTAGGTGTTGAGCTGATCCCAGCTGACCACATGCACGCCAATGAGATTGCGCAGTGACAGCCAGCTGATCTCGTCATTGCGCTCAAGCACCACGAGCACTCGGCCATAGTCACCCAGGGTGGAGATGACCTTGGCGGCGGTCTTCGTGCTCGGCTTGTCGCCGGCCACGAACTCGCTCACCACATGGATGCGTCCCTCGCGGGCCCGATCAGACAGGGCGCCGCGCAGAGCCTGAGCCACCATCTTCTTGGGGGTGCGCTGGGAATAGTCCCGCGGCTGCGGGCCATGCGAGATGCCGCCACCGGCCCACTGGGGGGCGCGGATGGAGCCCTGACGAGCACGACCGGTGCCCTTCTGGCGCCACGGCTTCTTGCCACCGCCGGACACCTCGGCCCGGGTCTTGGTGGCATGAGTGCCCTGACGGGCCGCAGCGAGCTGGGCCGTCACCACCTGATGCATCAGCGGAACATTCGCCTGCGCGTCGAAGAGCTCGCCGGGCAGCTCAGCGGAGCCCGACTTCTTGCCCTGTGCGTCGACGACGTCAATTGAAGTGGTCTCGTTCACTTGGCTTCACCCTTCTTGGCAGCGCTGCGAAGCACGACGAGCGCACCCTTGTTGCCGGGGACGGCGCCACGAACCAGGATCAGGCCCCGGTCCGAGTCGACGCCGGCGACGGCGAGATTCTGCACGGTCTTGCGGGCATTGCCCATACGACCGGCCATCCGCAGACCCTTGAAGACATGGCCCGGCGTGGCGCAGGCGCCGATGCCGCCGGGAGAGCGGTGCTTGCGGTGCACGCCGTGGCTGGCGCCCAGGCCCTTGAAGCCCCAACGCTTGACGACGCCCGCGGTGCCCTTGCCCTTGGTCACGCCGGTGACGTCAACGACATCATCGGTGCTGAAGGTGTCGGGTCCGAGTTCCTGGCCCAGCGTGTACTCGCTGGCGTCGGACGTGCGGATCTCGGCGAGGTATTTGCGCGGCGTCACCTCGGCGCGGGCGAACTGCCCGGCAGCCGGCTTGGTGACGGACTTTGCGCGGATGGCGCCATAGCCGAGCTGAACGGCCGAGTAGCCATCGGTGTCCGGCGTGCGCACCTGCGTCACGACGCAGGGACCGGCCTGGATCACGGTCACCGGGACAAGGCGATTGTTCTCGTCCCAGAGCTGGGTCATGCCGAGCTTGGTGCCCAGCAGCCCCTTCACTTTGTGTTCGCTAGTCATGTTCTGCGGCCTCACGGAAGCTTGATTTCGATGTCAACACCGGCAGGCAGATCGAGACGCATGAGCGAGTCGACTGTCTTGGGCGTCGGGTCGAGGATGTCGATGAGCCGCTTGTGAGTACGCATCTCGAACTGCTCGCGGCTGTCCTTGTACTTGTGGGGCGAACGAATGACGCACCACACGTTCTTCTCGGTCGGCAGCGGCACCGGCCCGGCGACCTTCGCACCCGTACGGGTAACGGTGTCGACGATCTTGCGCGCCGACGAGTCGATGACCTCGTGGTCATAGGCACGGAGCCTGATGCGGATCTTCTGTCCCGCCACGGTTGTTCCTCTTCTCGTCCCTGCTTGGCCGGAACGCCGGCCCTGCCTGGTTGTGACAAGAGAAAACCCACACCGAAAACTCTCCGTTTTCGCCGCTATTTTCCCTTGTCAATGCCATGTTGCACGGTACCCGAGGTCGGGTGTGTCGGGCTCCGCTCACCAGCGCGGAGCACACTCCGCTGGGTTGGTGGCGGCCACGAACGAACCAGTCAAAAACCGGCTCACCTCAAGTGACCTCGCGTTTCCCACGCCTCTTCGCGCCGTGCCAACCTACTGAGAAGTACGTTGCGCGCACGCAAAGTTGCCCGGGAAGCAACCTGACTAGTTTTTCACGATTGCCTTCATGACACAAATCCTCATGGTTGGCCTGCCCCCCAGGAGCTGTGCGGTGAGGCATCCAGTCGGATCCCGAGCGTGTCATCGGCGACGCGCTCCCGGTCGCTCGACTGATCAGTCGAGCGCGTCCTCGTCATAGGGCTGCTTCGTCCACACTGCCATGCGATCGGTGAGATGGTCGTCAACGCGGATCGGATGCCCGTCGACCTCCACGATGGGCGTCGCGCCATAGCTCACCGACACCAGCCAGGCGCCGTCGGCCTCGAAAATCTCGTCGGCGCCCAGAAGCCCGTCATGCACCTCAAGACCCTCGCTCAAAGCGCCGCTCACGGCGGCCTTCACGGTCATCGAGTCGAGCACACCGGTCCCCTGCCGCGTGGTGGTGCCCAGCTGGCCGTCCTTCAACCAGATGAACCCGGCGCGGGGCGCCTCAAGGCAATAGCCGTCGGTGGTGGTGAACAGAACATCGTCAAAGCCGCGGGCGGTCGCATAACGGAAGGCCGACATATTCGTGGCATAGGACAGGGTCTTCACCCCGCCGAGAAGCCAAGGTGCGTCGACGAAGGCGTCATGGGGACGCCCACTCGACAGCTGGGTCACCCGGATCTGCGCTGGATGGGCCCGCTTGCCCCTGATATCGCTGAGGAGCACATAGGCAAGATGCGGGGCACGATCATCGGCCTCCACCTCGCGTCCGCGGCTGAGAATGAGACGAATCACCGCATTATGGCCCTGCCACACCGCCAGGGCATCGTCAATCGCCCCGCGCCAGGCTGATCTACTCGGGCAGTCAATGCCCATACCCGCCGCGGAACGTTCCAGACGCGCCAAATGCCAGTCAAGGTGAAGAACCCTCGGGCCACTCACCTGTCGGTAGATCACCGTGGAATCGAAACAGCCCTCGCCCCGGGTCAGCGCCAGATCGTCTGCCAGCGCGATCGGTGCCTCGGAATCGACGACGCCTGTGCCCACCACGGAAATGATCATGTCTGAAGTCTGCCCCATTGGCGGGGAACTATCGCCCCGGCCCGGTCACAGGGTCTCGCGCAGATGCGCGACACGGGCCAGCACCGACTCGCGGCCCAGGATCTCGCAGCTCTCGAAGAGCGGCGGACTCACCTTCCGGCCACTGGTCGCCACCCTCAAGGGGGCGAAGGCCTGCCGTGGCTTGATGCCCATGGCGTCAACGAGCTCGTCACGCAGCGCCTGCTGAATGGCGTCGGCGGTGAAGGGCTCGACATGGGTCAGAACCTTGGCCGTGGCGTCGAGCACCTCGCCGGCGTTCTCCTTCAGCTGGGCGCGCGCCTGATCCTCGATATAGACCGAGTCATCGGATTCGACGAGGAAGGCGATCTGGTCCCAGGCATCGGAGAGCTTGACCAGTCTCGGCTTGATGATGGGCGTCGCCTTGCGGATCACCTCAGCCCAGCTCGGCTGCGGATCGGCTCCCCACTGCTCGTGGCTAGCGATGAAGTCAACGAGTTGATCAGCCAGATCTGAATCGGACAGTTCCCTGATGTACTGGCCGTTGAGCCAATCGAGTTTCTTGGTGTCGAAGACGGGTCCGACGGTATTGACCTTGCTCCACGAGAAGTTCTCGACGAACTCGGCGAAGCTCTCGATCTCCTGCTCGCCCTCGGCAGGCGGGTAGGCGAGCAGCTGCAGGAAATTGCGCAAAGCCTGCGGGAGATAGCCCTGCTCCTTGAACCACATGAGCCGTGCCGCAGGGTTCTTGCGCTTCGAGATCTTGGAGTGATCGGTGTTGCGCAGCAAGGGCATATGGGCGAAGTCGGGCAGATCCCAGCCCAACCATTTGTAGAGCAGCAAATGCTTCGGGGTGGAGCTGATCCACTCCTCGCCGCGCACCACGGTGTTGATCCTCATCTCGTGATCGTCAACCACCACGGCAAGGTGATAGGTGGGAAAGCCGTCAGCCTTGAGGATCACCTGGTCATCGGGGAAGGGCGCCTTGACCTCGCCGCGAATGAGATCGTGAAAGCCCAGTGGGGCGTCGTCGGGGATGTACATGCGCACGACTGGTGTCTCGGTGAACCCCGGGAGCTTGGCGCGCTCCTCCTTGGTCATGCCATAGCAAAGCCGGTCATAGCGCGTGTCCTGCTTCTTGGCCGCCTTCTCCTCGCGCATCGCCGCGAGACGCTCCTGGGAGCACCAGCAATGGTAGGCATGCCCTGATGCCAGGAGTTGGTCGACCACCGGGCGATAGCTGTCGAGGCGTTGCGACTGCGTATAGGGCGCATAGGGGCCGCCGAGCACCGGCGACTCATCAGGATTCAGCCCCAACCAGTCGAGCGAGTCGACGATCTGCCGTTCCGAGCCCGGCACCAGCCTGTTGCGATCGGTGTCCTCGATACGCAGCACGAACTGACCGCCGGTCTTGACCGCCCATGCCTTGTCGAAGAGTGCCATATAGGCGGTGCCCACATGGGGATCGCCGGTGGGTGAGGGAGCAACGCGGGTGCGGGCAGGTGTCGTCATAGTGGTCATGAGTCTATCGGGGCGCGAAGGCCCTCTGCATCGAGGCGGGCGGCCCCACGCAAGGGACATCCTCCTGCGCCAGGGCCGCTGTCCTGCGCTCCCAGGTGCGCTTGCCCTCTGCGCGATACCCGCTCACTGACGCGGGCGTAGGGGCTTGTACCGCACCTATGAGCGACGGAATGCTGTCAAGACAGAAGCACATTGCTCACTGTGAGTAATGCCCCCGCTTTTCTGTCCTCGTCCCCGCGAGCTACAGAACGCCTCTCGGCAGAGCGCTCAGCGTGGGCTCAGCCCTGATGGCGCAGGCGCAGCTTTGGCCCATCGGCTCGCACCGGAAGAAAACCGGCTTTCGCCAGCACCGCCTGAGATGCCTGGTTGGCGGGATCGACCTCGGCAAGCACGGTGGCGACTCCCTGCCTGTGGGCCCAGCGGGTGAGCGCCTTCAGGGCCTCCGTCGCATAGCCACGGCCCCGTTGACTGTCCGCCACGCCATAGCTCACCTCCACCGCGCCCCGGACATCGGGCGGGGTGTGGAAGCCGATATCGCCCACAACCATTCCGTCGTCATTGCGCACCATGAGATACAGGCCGAAGCCGGGCACCCAGTTGTCCACTTCAAGGGCGTGGCGCTGCATCCGCGCCGCAGTCTCGGTGTCGGCGTGCGGATAATCGGGCACGCAGGGAAGCGGCGAGACCCCCTGCGCAAGCTGCTCAGCCTGCACCGGATCGACTCCGTGCAAGATCAGACGCGCAGTCGGGATCTCCACCTCGGCCCGTCCATGGCCCCGGACGCGCCGAGCATCAGCGTCTGGCTCGATGTGCGCGGCGCGCCCCTCCTCGGGACCCTCTGCGGGGCCTGCTCCGGCGACTGTGCTCACAACGCCATCGTGCCGCGGCGGTTGGCGACAGGCAATCGCGTCGGTCGGCAATAGGGTTATCGCCATGGCTTCCCAGCACTCGACATCGTCGTCCCACGCCTCGATGCGGAGGAGGATATGGGAAGCCCCGGTCCGTCATCCCCAGCTGTGGCTGGCGGGATTGTCGATCGTGGCGTTGACCGCCTATCTGCTGACCAGCATCGTCAAATTCAACCGGCTGCGCGACGGCATGGACATCACCATCTTCGACCAGGCGATCCGCAGCTTCTCCGAGGGCCACCTGGGATATACAACGCTCAAGGCGCCCGGAATGCCCATCTTCGGCGATCATTTCCACCCGATCATCCTGGCCATGGTGCCGCTCTATTGGATCTGGGACGACCCACGCATGCTGCTCATCGCGCAGGCGGTGTGTATCGCCTGGGCCGGATGGCTGCTCGGTCGACTCGCCATCCGACGGATCGGACCGGCTGCAGGCCTCCTCATCGCCGCGGCCTTCCTCTGCGGCATCGGCACGCAGTATGCGATCATCTTTGACTTCCACGAGCTGGTGCTGGCCACTCCCCTCATGGCCTTCGCGCTGGCGAGCTTCATCGAGGGCCGGTGGACCGCCTGCTGGCTGTGGTCGGCCTCGCTCATGACGGCCAAGGAGGATATGTGCTTCCTGACCGGCGGAATCGCCCTGGCCATGCTGATGCGCCGGCAATGGCTGCGGGGCCTGTCGCTGGGTATCTTCGCCGTGGCGTGGACGGCGCTGGCCGTCTTCGTGGTGGTTCCCGCTTTCAACCCCGATGGCGTCTATCCCTATCTGCACGCCGTTGGTGCTGTCGCGGTCTCAGGAGTGCAGGCAAGTGCTCACGGAGCCTGGTTCGGGCCCTTGAAGACCCTCGGAAGCGCGGCCGTCCTGTTGTCGGGAACCGCCTTCGTTGCCGTCCGCTCGCCCTTGATCTGGGCCTTCGTGGCACCCTTCCTGACCCGTGCGGTCTCCAAGAACCCCCAGCACTGGACCACCGGCTTTCATTACAATCTGCTGCCCATGCTGGTGGCCTGTTATGCCTTTGTGGAGGCTTGGCCACGACTTGTTGCGGTCTCCGCACGGGTGCTGCCGGGCCGCCGCGGCGCACTGCAACGGTGGTGGCGTCGGCTCGCCCTGCCTGTCGTAGGTGTGGTGGCCGCGGTCTCAATACCCCTGGGCCCACTCTGGCATGAGTGGACGATCGGCCGATGCCGCGATGAATGCAGCACCTTCCCCCTGGCGCAAGCCCAGCTCCCCGCAGACGCACGGATTGCCGCCGACGTCTACCTCACCAGTCATCTCACCACGCATGACGAGGTCTCCCAGTGGCGCCCACCGGACTATCTCGACGACCGAAACCAGCCGGTGGACCCCCAGTGGCTACTCCTCGACCGGGAGACCATCAGCTACCAGAACAAGGACAATCACTGGGTTGACGCCTTCCTGGCCGATCCGGTGGTCCGTGGGGTGCGCTATGAGGTCGTCTGGGAACACGATCCCATGGTCATCCTGCGTCCGGCGGGCGCCTGACAGACTGCTTCATGAGGGCGGGGCATCTGCTCTGTCCTCGTGACCGCGACTGCGCTCGGAAGCATCCCCGTAAGCGGAGTCGCCGCAATGCCACCCGACAGCGCCTTCCTTGAGTCGATCGTGCCGCAATCGCACCACGTGTTCCGGCGCTGGGGGCTCACCAGGCGGGGGCCGCCTGTCCCGCCTCATCTCACCTCGTCCGCACCCCCGAGCTCACCGGAGCACTGCCCCAGTCCCTGCCCAGCACAACGAAGAAGGCCCGCTCCCCAACGGGAACGGGCCTTCTTCGCGATGCTTGATCAGCTCAAGGTCACTTGACGATCTCGGTCACACGACCGGCGCCCACGGTGTGACCACCCTCACGGATGGCGAACTTCAGACCGACCTCCATGGCGATCGGCTTCTGCAGTTCCACCTCCATGTCGGTGTTGTCACCGGGCATCACCATCTCGACGCCTTCAGGCAGCACAACGGTGCCGGTGACGTCAGTGGTGCGGAAGTAGAACTGAGGGCTGTAGTGGCTGAAGAACGGCTTGTGACGGCCGCCCTCGTCCTTGGTCAGCACGTAGACGCTGCCCTTGAACTCGGTGTGGGGGGTGGTGGTGCCGGGCTTGGTCACGACCATGCCGCGCTCCACATCCTCCTTCTTGGTGCCACGAAGCAGCAGACCGACGTTGTCACCAGCCTGACCCTCGTCGAGGATCTTGCGGAACATCTCAACACCGGTGACGGTGGTGGTCTGAGTGTCAGCCAGGCCCACGAGCTCAACGGTCTCGCCGGTCTTGATGATGCCGCGCTCGACACGACCGGTCACCACGGTGCCACGACCGGTGATGGTGAAGACATCCTCGACAGGCATGAGGAAGGGCTTGTCGGTATCGCGCTCGGGCTGCGGGATGTAGTCGTCGACGGCATCCATGAGCTTCATGATCTGCTCAGCCCACTTCTCGTCGCCCTGCAGGGCCTTGAAGGCCGAGACGCGGACAACCGGGCAGTTCTCGCCGTCGAACTCCTGAGCGGTGAGCAGCTCGCGGGTCTCCATCTCAACGAGGTCAATGAGCTCCTCGTCGTCAACCATGTCGCACTTGTTCAGGGCGACGACGATGGCGGGGACGCCGACCTGGCGGGCGAGCAGCACGTGCTCGTGCGTCTGCGGCATGGGGCCGTCAGTGGCGGCCACCACGAGAATGGCACCGTCCATCTGGGCAGCACCGGTAATCATGTTCTTGACGTAGTCGGCGTGCCCGGGGCAGTCGACGTGCGCGTAGTGACGCTTCTCGGTCTGGTACTCAACGTGCGAGATCGAGATGGTGATGCCGCGCTGACGCTCCTCGGGAGCCTTGTCGATATCATCGAACGCCTCGAACGAGTTCCACTGCGGGTACTTGTCCGCGAGGACCTTGGTGATCGCGGCGGTAAGCGTCGTCTTGCCGTGGTCGATATGTCCGATGGTGCCGATGTTGCAGTGCGGCTTCGTCCGCTCGAAATGGGCCTTTGCCACTGGGGCTCCTCCTGATGTCGCGTCACGCTGGCTTGCGGGACGCCCGTGTTTGGGTTTCTTGGTTATGCGAGTTCACATGCTGCGCCGGCGGTCACGCCGCGCGCGGTGATACACGGGCGAAACCCGTGAACCTTATCAATTGTTGTCCACGCATCAAGCAGAGTCAAACGCCGATGCGCGTGGTGCTTTCCCGCCCGCTACGCCGCAGCATACGCGGGCGGGAAAGCGGTTGATCACTCGGTGCCGCGAGCCTTCGCGATGATCTCGTCGGCAATGCCCTTCGGCACGATGCCGTAGGACTCGAATTCCATGGTGTAGGTGGCCTGACCGGAGGTCTTGGCACGCAGATCGTTCACATAGCCGAACATCTCGGCCAACGGGACGGTTGCGCGAATCACCTTGTTGCCATGCTCGTCGGCCATCTCCTTGACGCGCCCACGACGACCGTTGAGGTCACCGATGACGGTGCCGAGGAACTCCTCGGGAGTGGTCACCTCGACAGCGAACTCCGGCTCCAGCAGGGCCGGGTCAGCGCGACGTGCAGCTTCCTTGAAGACCATCGAGCCGGCGATCTTGAAGGCCAGCTCCGAGGAGTCGACGTCGTGATAGGCACCATCGGTGAGGGTCACCTTGATGTCCTCGACCGGATATCCGGCCAGGACGCCGAACTGCATGGCCTCCTGGATGCCCGCATCCACCGCAGGAATGTATTCCTTGGGGATGCGTCCGCCGGTCACCGCGTTGACAAACTCATAGCCGGTGCCCGCAGGCTGCGGCTCGAGATCGATGATGACCTTGGCGTACTGGCCCGAGCCACCCGACTGCTTCTTGTGCGTGTAGTCGATGTTGGTCACCGGACGGCGCAGGGTCTCGCGATAGGCGACCTGCGGGGTGCCGATATTGGCCTCCACGTGGAACTCACGCTTCATGCGGTCGATCAACACGTCAAGGTGGAGCTCGCCCATGCCGGCGATGATGGTCTGGCCGGTCTCGTCGTCGGTATGCACCTGGAAGGTGGGATCCTCCTCGGCAAGACGCGAGATGGCCACACCCAGCTTCTCCTGGTCGGCCTTCGACTTCGGCTCGATGGCCTGCTCAATCACCGGATCAGGGAAGGTCATCGACTCCAGCGCGATCGGCTTCTGCGGGTCGCAGAGCGTGTCACCGGTGCCGGTGTTCTTCAGCCCCATGACGGCGCAGATCATGCCGGCGGGCATCTCGTCAACCTCTTGGCGCTTGTTGGCATGCATCTGGTAGATCTTGCCGATGCGCTCCTTGTGACCCTTGGTGGAGTTGAGCACCGATTCTCCGGTGGTCAACACCCCCGAGTAGACACGCACGAAGGTGAGGCGTCCCAGGTGGGGATCAGCCGCGATCTTGAAGGAGAGCGCCGCCAGGGGCTCAGTCTTCGAGGGATGACGGTCGATCTCCACCGACTCGTCGCCGGGCTTGAAGCCGACGACGGCGGGGATGTCCACCGGGCTGGGCAGATAGTCGACGATCGCGTCGAGCAGGGGCTGCACGCCCTTGTTCTTGAACGAGGTGCCGCAGACCACAGCGGTGAAGGCATTGGCGAGCACGCCACGACGGATGGCCGCCTTGAGGTCCTCATTGGTCCAGTCCTCGCCACCGAGGTAGAGCTCCATGAAGGCGTCGTCATTCTCGGCGACGACCTCGATCATCTCGGCCCGAGTGGTCTTGGCCTTCTCGAGCATATCGGCGGGGATGTCCTCCACCTCATAGTGCTCGCCGAGCTCGGTCTCGCCGCGCCAGGTCTTGGCGTGCATCTCGATCAGGTCGACGACGCCGATGAAATCGGCCTCGGCACCGATCGGAAGCTGCAGCAGCACCGGGACGGCATGGAGGCGCTCGCGAATAGTCTGAACGCACCAGTCGAAGGATGCACCGGTGCGGTCGAGCTTGTTGATGTAGCAGATGCGGGGCACGTTGTACTTGCTCGCCTGACGCCACACATTCATGGACTGCGGCTCTACGCCGGCAACGCCGTCGAAGACAGCCACGGCACCGTCGAGCACGCGCAGGGAGCGCTCCACCTCAACGGTGAAGTCGACGTGCCCGGGGGTGTCGATGATGTTGATCTGGTAGTTGTTCCAGAAACAGGTGGTGGCGGCAGACGTGATGGTGATGCCGCGCTCCTGCTCCTGCTCCATCCAGTCCATGGTGGCTGCGCCGTCATGCACCTCACCGATCTTGTGGTTCACACCGGTGTAGTACAGGATGCGTTCAGTCGTAGTGGTCTTACCCGCGTCGATATGGGCCATGATGCCGATGTTGCGCACCTTGGCCAGGTCGGTCTGGAGATCGATGGCCACGAAGTTCCAACCTCTGTTCTTGAAATTTGAGGAATGTCTTGAAAGTTGTTGAGGTGAGCACAGGCCCACAGCAGGGCAGTACCCCCGCCTGTCAAAGGCGGGGGCCTGTCACGAAAACTCTTACCAGCGGTAGTGCGCGAACGCGCGGTTGGCCTCAGCCATCCGGTGCGTGTCCTCGCGCTTCTTCACCGAGGCGCCCAGGCCATTGCTAGCATCCAGAATCTCGTTCTGGAGACGCTCGGCCATGGTCTTCTCGCGGCGATCACGGGAGAAGCTCACCAGCCAACGCATGGCCAGGGTGTTCGAACGAGCCGGCTTGACCTCGATGGGCACCTGATAGGTGGCGCCACCAACTCGACGTGAGCGCACCTCAACGGCGGGCTTCACATTCTCGAGGGCCTTCTTCAGCGTCTGAACGGGATCGACGCCGGTCTTCTCACGAGTGCCCTCCATCGCGGTGTAGACGATGGACTGGGCAACAGTCTTCTTGCCGTCGACGAGGATCTTGCTCACGAGCTGGCTGACCAGCGGTGAGCTGTAGACGGGATCGACGACGACGGGGCGCTTGGGCGCGGGACCTTTGCGAGGCATTACTTCTCCTTCTTGGCGCCGTAGCGGCTGCGGGCCTGCTTGCGACCCTTGACACCCTGGGTGTCGAGGCTGCCGCGAACGATCTTGTAACGGACGCCGGGGAGATCCTTCACACGGCCGCCACGCACGAGCACCATCGAGTGCTCCTGCAGATTGTGACCGATGCCGGGAATATAGGCAGTCACCTCAATGCCCGAGCTGAGACGAACACGAGCCACCTTGCGCATGGCGGAGTTCGGCTTCTTGGGAGTGGTCGTGTAGACGCGCGTGCACACGCCACGACGCTGGGGCGAACCCTTGAGCGCGGGCGTCTTGCTCTGACTGACCTTGTCGCTACGGCCCTTGCGGACCAGCTGCTGAATGGTAGGCACCTGCTGGAATCTCTTTCGTTATGTGGACTGGATCTGCTTATGACGCAGCTCTCCCACCCGCCTCAAGACACACCCAGCAACTGATGGATCTGAAAGGTCGATTGGGTCGCTGCCGCACGAATCCTAGACCGCCGTGACCGCCTCGCAACGAACAGGAGCCAGGTCGGGAGGGCACGCGCTTTCATCCGGGCAAACCGAACCAAGTGGAAACGATACCCGCACCATTCAAGGCGGTCAAACGACGCCTGACGGGCCCTGCCGGCTCATGCCGACCGCTGGAGGATCGAAAGGGCCCGCGGTGCCAAACCGGCCCCTCGAAGGACGCTCCCCCACGGGCCCACGCGGCCGATGTCATGCGGCGTCACCCGGCAGGGCCGCAGCACCCACAGACCATCATCGGATGGATCCCGCTTGGGACGGCGCCGAACGCCTCATCGAGCTTGGTCCCTGACAGGCGGACAGGTGGGCAGCCGGCCAGATTGAGCGGACAAGAAAATCGGGACCGGGGAGTTCACCCCGGTCCCGATTTGCTCAGACTAACTCAGTGGATTCAGCGCAGATCGCCGAAGTCCAGATCGTCCAGCGGCACTGCGGCACCCGAACCCGACCCGAAGTCGTAGTCGAAGGGGTCATAGTTCACCTGGAAGGAATTGGCCTTGGCCTCAGCCGTGGGCTCCACCCGAATATTGCGGTAGCGCTCCAGACCGGTGCCCACCGGGATGAGCTTGCCGAGAATCACATTCTCCTTCAGGCCCACCAGATGATCGGACTTGCCATGGATCGACGCGTCGGTCAGCACCTTGGTGGTCTCCTGGAAGGAGGCCGCCGAGAGCCACGAGTCGGTCGCCAGCGAGGCCTTCGTGATGCCCATGAGCACCGGACGACCCTCCGCGGGACGGCCACCCTCCTCGACTGCCTTGCGGTTCGCCGCCTCGTAGGTCTTACGGTCGACCAGCTCGCCGGGCATCATCGGGGTGTCACCCGACTCGATCACGGTCACGCGGCGCAACATCTGCCGGATGACGATCTCGATGTGCTTGTCGTGGATCGGTGAGCCCTGGGACGCGTAGACCTTCTGCACTTCCTCCACAAGGTGCTCCTGCACCTTGCGCAGGCCGCGCACGCGCAGCACATCCTGGGGATCGATCGTGCCGCCGGTCAGCTGCTCGCCAACACCCACGTGGATGCCGTCGGCAATCGTATGGCGCACCCGGTTGGAGTCCTCGAACTCCAGACGGGCACGACGCGGCAGGGCGTATTCAACATCCTCGCCACCGTCGTCACGCACGATCGTCAGCTTGCGTCCGCGATCGGTCTCCTCGATCTTCACGCGGCCATCAGCCTCAGCGATCGGAGCCTTGCCCTTCGGGGTGCGAGCCTCGAAGAGCTCGACCACGCGGGGCAGGCCCTGAGTGATGTCGTCGCCCGCCACACCGCCGGTGTGGAAGGTACGCATCGTCAGCTGGGTGCCGGGCTCGCCAATCGACTGGGCGGCCTGAATACCGACAGCCTCGCCCACCTCGACCATCTTGCCGTTGGCCAATGAGATGCCATAGCACTTGGCGCAGGCGCCAGTGGCCGCCTCACAGGTGAGGACCGAGCGCACCTTGACGGTGGTGAGCCCGGCGCGAATGGCCTTGGACACCACATCGGAGTCGAGCATCGTCCCAGCGGGGATCACCACGGTTCCGGACTCGTCGGTCGCGTCGGTGGCGCAGATCCGCCCGAACACCGAGGTGTCGAGCATCCTCGCCGGCACGAGCGCACCGTCCGCACCGGGCTCGGCGATGGTCTTCACCAGGCCGCGCTCTGTGCCGCAGTCCTCCTCACGGATGATGACGTCCTGGGAGACGTCGACCAGACGACGGGTCAGATAACCGGAGTCTGCGGTACGCAGCGCGGTATCGGCCTGTCCCTTTCGTCCGCCGTGGGTGGAGATGAAGTACTCCAGCACCGTCAAGCCCTCACGGAAGTTCGACTTGATCGGGCGCTCGATGATCTCGCCCTTCGGGTTGGCCACCAGACCGCGCATTGCGGCGATCTGACGCATCTGGGTCATATTTCCACGAGCACCAGAGTTCACCATCATGTAGATGGGGTTGGTCTTCGTGAAGTTCTTCTCCATCGCGTCGGTCAGCTCGGCGGTGGCGTCGTTCCAGATCTGGACGAGCTCACCACGACGCTCCTCCTCGGTGACGGCACCACGGTCGTAGAGCTTGTCGATCTTGGCGGCCTTGGTCTCATAGCTGGCCATGATCTCGGGCTTGTTCGGAGGCGTCTGGACGTCGCCGATCGACACGGTGACACCCGACTGGGTGCCCCAGCGGAAGCCCATGTCCTTCAGATTGTCGAGGGTCTCGACAACCACCGGACGCGGGAAGCGCTGCGAGAGATCGTTGATGATCGACGACAGCTGCTTCTTGCCCACGTGCTCGGTGACGAAGGGATAATCAGCCGGCATGGCCTCATTGAAGATGACCTGGCCGAGTGTGGTGTCAAGCAGCACTGAGCCATCGGCCCGCAGCTTGTCCTCCGAGCCCGCCGGCGGGACGATCCCCGTCAGCCGGATGCGGCACTTGGCACGCAGATCGAGCTGATGCAGGTCATAGGCCATGACGGCCTCGGCCTTCGAGGCGAAGGCACGTCCCTCACCCGTCAGACCGTCCAGGTCTTGGGTGAGGTAGTACATGCCGATGATCATCTCGTGGCTCGGCAACGCGATCGGCTTGCCATCGGCAGGCTTCAGGATGTTGTTCGAGCTGAGCATCAGCAGGCGGGCCTCAGCCTGTGCCTCGGCACTCAACGGCAGATGGACAGCCATCTGGTCGCCGTCGAAGTCAGCGTTGAACGCCGCGCAGACCAAGGGGTGCAGCTGGATGGCCTTGCCCTCGATGAGCAGCGGCTCGAAAGCCTGGATACCAAGGCGGTGCAACGTCGGTGCGCGGTTGAGCAGCACCGGATGCTCACGAATGACCTCGTCGAGCACATCGAACACCTGCGGACGCTGGCGATCGACCATGCGCTTGGCGCTCTTGATGTTGGGCGCATAGTTCAGATCGTCGAGGCGCTTCATGACGAAGGGCTTGAACAGCTCCAGCGCCATCTGCTTGGGCAGACCGCACTGATGCATCTTCAGCTGCGGACCCACCACGATGACCGAGCGGCCCGAGTAGTCCACACGCTTGCCGAGCAGGTTCTGGCGGAACCGGCCCTGCTTGCCCTTGAGCATGTCCGACAGCGACTTGAGCGGGCGATTGCCCGGTCCGGTCACGGGACGGCCACGACGGCCATTGTCGAACAGCGAGTCGACGGCCTCCTGCAGCATCCGCTTCTCATTGTTGACGATGATCTCGGGCGCACCGAGATCAAGCAGCCTCTTGAGACGGTTGTTGCGGTTGATCACGCGGCGGTACAGGTCATTGAGATCGGAGGTCGCGAAACGGCCACCATCGAGCTGCACCATCGGGCGCAGGTCCGGCGGAATGACGGGAACGGCGTCAAGCACCATGCCCATCGGCGAATTGCCGGTGTCAAGGAAGGCGGAGACCACCTTGAGGCGCTTGAGGGCGCGCGTCTTGCGCTGGCCCTTTCCGGTGAGGATGGTCTCGCGCAGCGACTCAGCCTCGGCAGCCAGATCGAAGGTCTCGAGACGGCGCTTAACCGCCTCGGCGCCCATGAAGCCGTCGAAGTACTTGCCGAAGCGGTTCTTCATCTCACGATAAAGCACCTCATCGCCTTCGAGGTCCTGCACCTTGAGGCCCTTGAAGCGGTCCCAGACGGCGTCGAGACGATCCAGCTCGCGCTGTGCGCGATCGCGGATGGTCTTGAGCTCCTTCTCACCGCCGTCCTTGACCTTGCGCTTGGCGTCAGCCTTCGCGCCTTCCTCCTCAAGCTTGGCGAGGTCTTCCTCGAGCTTGGTCATGCGCTTTTCCACATCGGCGTCGCGACGGGCCTCGATGTGCTTGTGCTCGGTGGAGACCTTCGCCTCCAGGCTCGACAGATCGCGGCTACGCGCGTCCTCATCGACCCGGGTGATCATGTACGCGGCGAAGTAGATGACCTTCTCGAGGTCCTTCGGCGCGATGTCGAGCAGATAACCAAGACGGCTCGGCACACCCTTGAAATACCAGATATGGGTGACCGGCGCGGCCAGCTCGATATGCCCCATGCGCTCACGGCGCACATTCGACCGGGTGACCTCCACGCCGCAGCGCTCGCACACGATGCCCTTGAAACGGACACGCTTGTACTTGCCGCAGGCGCACTCCCAGTCGCGGGTGGGGCCGAAGATCTGCTCGCCGAACAGTCCGTCACGCTCAGGCTTGAGCGTGCGGTAGTTGATCGTCTCGGGCTTCTTCACCTCGCCATACGACCATCCTCGGATCTGGTCCGCAGTGGCGAGACCGATCTTGAGGGTGTCATAGGTGTTGACGTCCAGCACGTTGATTCTCTTTCCCCTGCTACCAGCAGGCGGGTCAAAACAAGTGGATAGCTGTTGTTTTGTCGTGGGACGGGCCGTGGCCCGACGCCGCTAGTGCGACGTCAGCCCTCGGACTCCACCTTGTATGAATCAGTTCCGGGTCGACGTGACAGGTCAATGCCCAGCTCATCGACGGTGCGATAGTCGTCCTCAGTCTCACGCAGGTCGATCACGGCGCCATCGGCACTGAGCACCTCAACGTTCAGGCACAGGGACTTCATCTCCTGCACCAGCACCTTGAAGCCCTCGGGAATGCCCGGCTCAGGGATGTTCTCGCCCTTGACGATGGCCTCGTAGACCTTCACACGACCAGCCACGTCATCGGACTTGATGGTGAGCATCTCCTGCAGAGCCCAGGCGGCGCCATAGGCCTCAAGCGCCCACACCTCCATCTCGCCGAAACGCTGACCGCCGAACTGGGCCTTGCCGCCCAGGGGCTGCTGCGTGATCATCGAGTAGGGGCCGGTGGAACGAGCATGGATCTTGTCGTCGACCAGGTGGTGGAGCTTCAGCATGTACATATAGCCAACGCCCACCTCCTCGGGGAACTCCTCGCCGGTACGACCGTCGAACAGGGTGGTCTTGCCGTCTGCGTCAACGATGTGATCACCGTCACGGTTGGGCAGGCCATGGGCCAGCAGACCGGTGATCTCGTGCTCCTCCGCGCCGTCGAAGACGGGCGTGGCCAGACGAACATCGCCGTCCACATGCTCCAGACCGACATTGCGCAGATGCTCAGCCCACGGATCGGTGGCATCGCCGAGATCCCAGCCCGAGTGAGCGATCCAGCCCAAGTGCATCTCAAGCACCTGGCCCAGGTTCATTCGGGAGGGCACGCCCAGCGGGTTGAGGATGATGTCGACCGGGGTGCCGTCAGCCATGAAGGGCATGTCCTCGATCGGAAGGATCCGTGAGATGACACCCTTGTTGCCGTGGCGGCCGGCGAGCTTGTCGCCCACCTGCACCTTGCGCTTCTGAGCGACGTAGACGCGCACCATCTGGTTGACGCCGGGGGGAAGCTCATCGTTCTCCTCGCGATCGAAGATGCGCACACCGATGACGGTGCCCTCTTCGCCATGCGGCACCTTCATCGAGGTATCCCGCACCTCGCGTGCCTTCTCACCGAAGATGGCGCGCAGCAGGCGCTCCTCCGGGGTGAGCTCGGTCTCGCCCTTGGGCGTGACCTTGCCGACCAGGATGTCGCCGGGACGCACCTCGGCGCCGATGCGCACGATGCCACGGTCGTCAAGGCTGGCGATCATGTCGTCGGAGACATTCGGAATGTCGTGGGTGATCTCCTCAGGGCCCAGCTTGGTGTCGCGGGCGTCAACCTCGTATTCCTCGATATGGATCGAGGTGAGGATGTCCTCGCTCACGACGCGCTGGGAGATGATGATCGCGTCCTCGTAGTTGAGGCCACGCCAGGGCATGAAGGCGCACAGCAGGTTACGTCCCAGAGCGAGCTCGCCCTGGTCGGTGCACGGGCCGTCAGCCAGCGGATCGCCGGCGTCGACATGCTGTCCGGGGGCGACGATCGGGCGCTGATTGACACAGGTGCCGGCGTTCGAACGCTGGAACTTCTCCAGCTTGAACGTCTGATAGGTGCCGTCGTCGCAGGCGATGTCGATGAGATCGCCGGTCACGCCGGTGACCGTGCCGGGCTTGGACGCGAGCGTCACCTCGCCCACGTCGACAGCGGCGCGGTATTCCATGCCGGTGCCCACATAGGGGGACTCATTGCGCACCAGCGGAACCGCCTGACGCTGCATATTGGCGCCCATGAGGGCTCGCGAGGAGTCATCATGCTCGAGGAAGGGGATCAGCGCCGAGCCGACCGACACCATCTGGCGGGCCGAGACGTCGATGTAGTCCACCTCGTCGGCAGGGACCAGGTCGACGTCACCATGGCTCACGCGCACCAATACGCGGTCCTCGGTGAGCTCGCCCTTGTCGTTCATCGAGGCGTTGGCCTGGGCGATGACGAAGCGGTCCTCCTCGTCGGCGGTCAGATAATCGATCTGATCGGTGACGAGGCCTTTCTCCACCTTGCGGTAGGGGGTCTCGATGAAGCCGAAGGCATTGACACGGGCGAAGGAGGCCAGCGAGCCGATCAGGCCGATATTCGGGCCTTCAGGGGTCTCGATGGGGCACATGCGGCCGTAATGGCTGGGGTGCACATCGCGCACCTCCATGCCGGCGCGGTCACGCGACAGGCCACCGGGGCCCACGGCTGACAGACGACGCTTGTGCGTCAACTCGGCGAGTGGGTTGTTCTGGTCCATGAACTGTGACAGCTGGCTGGTGCCGAAGAACTCCTTGAGCGCCGCGGTAACTGGGCGCACATTGATCAGGGTCTGCGGGGTGATCGCCTCGATGTCCTGGGTGGTCATGCGGTCGCGCACGACGCGCTCCATGCGGCCCAGACCGGTGCGCAGCTGATTCTGGATCAACTCGCCCACCGTGCGCACACGGCGATTGCCGAAGTGGTCAATGTCGTCGGCCTCGACGGGCAGGCCATCGGTCAGCTCGGTCTTACCCTCGTGCAGGGCGCAGATGTAGTGAATCGCGGCCACGACATCGTCCATCGTCAGCACCTGCTGATCGAAGGGCAGGCTCAGGCCGAGCTTCTTGTTGATCTTGTAGCGACCGACCTTGGCGGTGTCATAACGCTTCGGGTTGAAGTAGAAGTTGTCCAGCAGCGTCTGCGCCGCGTCGCGCGCCGGTGGCTCGCCGGGACGCAGCTTGCGGTAGATGTCGAGCAGGGCCTCGTCCTGGGTGGTGACGTGGTCCTTCTCCATGGTCATACGGATCGACTCGTACTCGCCGAACTCCTCGAGGATGCGCTCCTCGGTCCATCCCAGCGCCTTGAGCAGCACGGTGACATTCTGCTTGCGCTTGCGGTCGAGGCGCACGCCGACGGTGTCGCGCTTGTCGATCTCGAACTCGAGCCAGGCGCCGCGGCTGGGGATCACCTTGCAGGTGAAGATGTCCTTGTCGCTCGTCTTATCGGGGGTCTGCTCGAAGTAGACGCCCGGCGAGCGGACCAGCTGCGAGACGACGACGCGCTCGGTGCCGGTGATGATGAAGGTGCCCTTGTCGGTCATCAGCGGGAAATCGCCGACGAACACGGTCTGGCTCTTGATCTCGCCGGTCTCATTGTTCATGAACTCGGCGGTGACGAACAGAGGAGCAGCATAGGTCGCATCGCGATCCTTGCACTCCTCGATGGTGTACTTGGGTTCCTCGAAGCGGTGGTCCCTGAAGCTGAGGGACATCGTCTGGGAGAAGTCCTCGATCGGGGAGATCTCTTCGAAGATCTCCTCCAGCCCGGACTTGGTGTTGACGTCGGTACGGCCCTGGGACAGGGCCTCGTCCACCTCGTTCTGCCAGTTCTCGTTGCCGATGAGCCAGTTGAACGATTTCACCTGCAGATCAAGCAGGTTGGGGATTTCCAGAGGTTCACGGATCTTCGCGAATGAGATCCGCCCGGTGGTGGAGACGACATCGGAGTTGTTCAACGCAGTGCGCGAGGCGGCCAAGATGTGGTCCTTCCAAGAACTCGCAAAAGGTTCTTTGCATGCAAAACGACCCGCGTCAACACGGGTCAACTAAGTGGAGATAGGCAAAATCCAACTATACACACGTGAGGAGGGCAAGACAAGCCGCCGACCGCAGGTGCGGCCACGTGCTCGCGCTCCACCGGGACGATGACCTCGTTGTCACCGCACCATCATGCGAACCACACCGAAGATGATACGCAACCGCGTCCCGATAGCAATTCACCGGGCCGGGACGATGCGCAGCCGTTGGCGGGCGGGGCAGAGATTTCAGAGAGGGCTCATCGGGGCAGCAGCTGCAGCGGCGCACAGCCGCTGGCCGACGCGGCCTGGGATCTGCCAGCACACCAGCTGGTCACCTCGTCGGCGTTGGAGAAATTACCGGAAACGATGGTGACGAAGGTGAACCGGTCATCGATGGCGGGAGGGTTGAAAGTGGAGCGACGCAGCAGCCGGACATCATGGCCCTCACCGGAATCATCGCGTCGAGCCGCCTCAAAGCTCGCCAGCGCATCCGGCGGCGCGCTCACCGGTGTGATGCCGCTTGGACTGGGCGTCGGCTGGCCAGGTGAGACCACCACCGCTGAGCCGAGCTGAGCAACCCACTGGCCGGTCAGCGGCTGGGTGGCGGTCCAGCCCTCGTCGGCACGACGCACCAGCTCTGAATAGGCCTGCGAGTCGGTGGACACGGTCGCCAGCGTGGGCGAGACCGAGACCGGCCGATTCGTGATGGACGAACCCGCGTGGGAGCCCGGTTGATTCGTGTTCTTGGAGGTGAGCCCTGCAATCAGGGACATCGCCACCACCGCCAGCAGCGCCACGAGGATGATCACCACCCGCACACTCCCCGACAGATGGGGTTTGACCGAGCGCCACCACCGTCGAGTCATCCGCAAACGTCCTCCTCGGGTCGATCATGGGGATCCTCAGCCGTACCGACTGACGATGATAACGGCAGGGGTGGGGCATCTGATGCCCCACCCCTGCCGTTCAATCAATGCTTCAACGCTGCCCGATCAGTGATCAGGCGGGTCACCGCATCACTTCAAGAGTGTGATGTCACTTGAAGGAGACGGTGGCGCCAGCGCCTTCGAGCTTCTCCTTGGCGTCGTTGGCGGTCTCCTTGGCGACCTTCTCCAGGACGACCTTGGGAGCGCCCTCGACGAGATCCTTGGCATCCTTCAGGCCGAGGCTGGTGAGCGCACGGACCTCCTTGATGACCTGAATCTTCTTCGAGGAGTCGATCGAGTCGAGAACCACGTCAACCTCAGCGTCCGCGTCGTCCGCAGCGCCTTCACCCTCGCCAGCGCCGGCTGCCGGGGCAGCGGCCACGGCCACCGGAGCGGCGGCCTTCACGTCAAAGGCATCCTCGAATGCCTTCACGAAATCAGACAGTTCGATAAGAGTCATGTCCTTGAACTGGTCAAGGAGCTCTTCAGTGCTCAGCTTCGCCATGATGGGGCGTCCTTCCTTATTCGTTCGATGCAGCGTCGGCTGCGTCTGCTGATTCCTCAGCAGCACTCGCTGCCTCGGGTGCCGATTCCTCGGCGGTGTCTTGCTTCTGGTCGGCGGCAGGGGTTCCGGCCCCGCCAATGACTGACGGGTCGCCCTGCGCCTTGCTCTCCAGAGCGCCCATAAGGCGGGCGGCCTGGCTCAGCGGAGCGGCGAATGTGGCCACGGCATTGCTCAGGGACGCCTTCATGGCACCTGCCATCTTGGCGAGCAATTCCTCACGCGACCCGAGGTCGGCGAGCTTGGTGACCGTCTCGGCGTCAAGGACCTGTCCGTCCATGACACCGCCCTTGATGACCAGAAGCGGGTTGGCCTTTGCGAAGTCACGCAGACCCTTCGCCACCGTGGCGACGTCACCAGAGATAAAGGCGACAGCCGTCGGGCCGGAGAGCTGGTCGTCGAGTCCCTCGACGCCCGCCTCCTTGGCAGCGATCTTGGTCAGGGTGTTCTTCACAACGGCGTAACTGGCGTTATCCCCGAGCGACCTGCGTAGATCTTGCAGATCCTGCACGGAGAGTCCGCGGTACTCGGTCAGGACTGTGGCGTTGCTCGCGGTGAATTTCGCCGAGAGCTCCGCAACGGCCGCTGCCTTGTCAGGCCTCGCCATTGGGTCTCCTTCCCACTTCTCGTACAAGTGAAATCTCGTACGCGTCGAAGACCCTGGTCGGACCGCCCAGCGGTGAAACACTCGGACAATAAAAAACCCCGGCGCGCGGGCGTCCGGGGAAACTGGGCGCGAACCCAGATCTATCGGTCACCTACGCGGGCGCTCTAGTCGAGCTTGTGATCGGAACCACCAGCGGTCTTCGGCATGGCCACTCTACGGCTGTTGTTACGATAGAGCAAACCAACCGGGCACGGTGCTCGCCGCCGCAGGGCCCCCCGACCCACCAGCCGCCGCGCTAATAACTATGGCCACTGCCTGACCGACGCACCTGGACATGGGCACGCCGGCCCGACATGTCAGCCCACTCAGGCCTCGAGCGCCTCGGCCTTCGCCTCGCGACCACTCATGGCCTGTCGATACAACTTGCCCGCCCGGTAACTGGAGCGCACCAAGGGGCCGCTCATCACACCCATGAAGCCGATCTGGTCGGCGAGCTTGCCGAAGGCCACGAACTGCTGGGGTGTCACCCAGCGGTCAACCGGGCGCAGGGTGACATTGGGCCGCAAGTACTGCGTGATGGTCACAAGCTCAGCGCCGGCATCATGGATATCACGCAGGGCCTGCGCCACCTCGTCGTCGGTCTCCCCCATGCCAAGGATGAGATTCGACTTGGAGATCACTCCGGCCTCATGGGCCATGGCCAGCACCGAAAGCGATCTGTCGTAGTCGAAGCCCGGTCGGATCTGCTTGAACAGGCGCGGCACGGTCTCCACATTGTGGCCGAAGACCTCGGGCGCCGCCTCGAAGACCTGATCCAGCAGCTCACTCTTGGCCGAGAAGTCCTGGGCCAGCATCTCGACCCCGACGCCCGGGTTCTGAGCGTGAACCTGTCGGATGGTCTCGGCGCACAGCCAGGCTCCCTCGTCGTCAAGATCGTCGCGGCAGACGCTGGTGATCGTCGCATAGCGCAGACCCAGCTGCTTGACTGACTCCCCCACCCGACGCGGCTCGTCGCGGTCATAGCCGGTGGGACGGGCCGACTCGATCTGGCAGAAGTCGCAACGCCGCGTGCAGTGCTCACCGCCGATGAGGAAGGTGGCCTCGCGGTCTTCCCAGCACTCGAAGATGTTTGGGCAGCCGGCTTCCTGACAGACGGTGTGCAGACCCTCGCCACCGGTGCGTTGCCGCACATCGAGATATTCCGGGCCCATTGACAACCGGGTGCGCAGCCATGACGGCCGTCCCTTTTCGATCGGCGTCTGGGAGTTCTTTCTCTCGATGCGCAGGAGGCGCTTACCGGATGCGGGTGTGGTCATAGCCTGATCTCCTTGACGACATTGGGCTGTGGCTGTTCGTGGCCATTGGCTGGTGTTTGCGTCCGCGATGGGTGCGCGGCGGTGGGGTGATGGAAGTCGGCGTGCTTCGTGCGCGGCACATCAGGCGACATCTCATAGGACCCGAATGACATCATCTCGGCCAGATGGGGCGTCAGATCATCGGCCACCTGGATCAGCGATGGCGCCTCACCCAGTTCTCGGCGGATGGAGGTGACGTCGGCGTCGTCGATGCCGCAGGGCACGATGTTGTCGAAGCGATCGAAGGAGGGCGAGACATTGAGGGCGAAGCCATGCATGGTGGTCTGATGCGAGACACGCACGCCGATGGCGCAGATCTTCCGCTCTGGACGGATGCCGTCGCTGGCGAGCCAGACGCCGGTGCGCCCCGGGATGCGACCGGTCGCGATCCCATAGTCGGCGAGGAGCCTGATCACGGCTTCCTCGACGCGGCGCACATAGTCGACGACGCCCACACCGCGCTGCAGGAAGATGATGGGATAGCCGACCAACTGTCCGGGGCCGTGCCAAGTGATTTGCCCGCCGCGGTCGACGTCGACCACTGGGGTTCCGTCAAAGGGACGATCCTGGGGTTTGGTCTGGCGTCCTGCGGTGTAGACCGACTCATGCTGCACGAAAAGCAGTCGATTGGGACTGCGATGATGGCTGACTTCCTCAAGGATCTCGCGCTGGTGCTCCCAGCCGGTCTCATAGTCGTAGAGGGCGCCCGGCGCGGCGTCGAGGCAATGACGTTCAATGTCGAGACCCTCGGGATGATCCACCCAATTACGCGGCCGCACCCCGTTGACGATCTGCGGGGTCTTTGGCTGCGCCGTTGCTTCCACACGCTCTTGTGTCACGGCGACCATGCTAACCGCCTTGTGTCGCCGAACCACCGCGGTGTCTTCCGCGACGTCCGAGTTCACGGGGAGCGCAAGCGCGGCACTCACCGAAGCGGCGATCAGGGGTAGATATGACAAGAACCGGGACCAACCCCCCCTCGACGAGGAGTTGATCCCGGCTCTTGTCACTGACTCAGGGCTCAGCCCATGCCGCGCAGGGAGCTGCGTCCATTGAACTGCTGTGCCCGGCGAACCGGGCCTTGGGCCCGGTTCGCTGTGATCAGGAGACGACCTCAGCGGGACGTGCGGCGATCGGATCAATTTGCACGCCCGGGCCCATCGTGGTGGACACGGTGATCTTCTTCACATAGCGCCCCTTGGACGTATTGGGACGAAGACGGTAGATCTCGCTGGCGGCGGCCTGGTAGTTCTGCAGCAGCGATTCCTGGGCGAAGCTGAGCTTGCCGATGATGAACTGCAGATTCGAGTGACGATCGACGCGGAACTCGATCTTGCCGCCCTTGATGTCCGAGACGGCCTTGGTGACGTCCATGGTCACGGTTCCGGTCTTCGGGTTGGGCATGAGGCCCCGGGGACCGAGCACGCGGCCCAGGCGGCCGACCTTGCCCATCATGTCCGGGGTGGCGACCACGGCGTCGAAGTCGAGGTAACCGTCGTTGACACGCGCGATCAGATCATCGTCGCCGACCTCATCAGCACCCGCCTCGAGAGCCTCACTGGCCTTCGCGCCCTGGGCGAAGACGAGGACCCGCGCCGTCTTGCCAGTGCCATTGGGCAGATTGATCGTGCCACGCACCATCTGGTCGGCCTTGCGGGGGTCGACGCCGAGGCGCATGGAGACCTCGACGGTCTCATCGAATTTTCCGGGCGTGTATTGCTTGATGATCGCCAGCGCCTCATCGGGGCTGTACATCTGCTCAGGATCGCTGAGCGCAGCATCTGCGCGGTAACGCTTTGAGTGCTTCATTCTGGTTCCTTCCTGTCAGTCTCGTGGACTGATTCACCAGTTCCTGGTTCGGGCGCACGACCCTGCCAGTTCTTGGGATGCCGGCCTGCCGACTGTGATTCGTCTGGCCGGCGGGGATCGCTATTTGACGATGACGCCCATGGAGCGGGCGGTGCCGGCGACGATCTTCATGGCCTGGTCAACGCTGTTGGCGTTGAGGTCGGGCATCTTGGTTTCGGCGATCTCACGCACCTGGGCGGAGGTGATCGTACCGACCTTCTCCTTGTCCGGCGCACCGGACCCCTTCTGCACGCCAGCGGCCTTCTTGATGAGCTCGGCCGCCGGGGGCGTCTTGGTGATGAAGTCGAAGGTCCGGTCTTCATAGATCGTGATCTCGGCCGGAACGATGGTTCCACGCTGGGATTCTGTCTTGGCGTTGTACGCCTTGACGAATTCCATGATGTTGACGCCGTGCGGGCCGAGGGCGGTGCCGACGGGAGGCGCAGGGGTCGCGGAACCAGCTGCGATGGCGATCTTGACGACCGCCGCTACCTTCTTCTTAGGAGGCATGTTGGGTCCTTCTTCACATTGCTGGTTGCCCGGCGCACGCTACAGGGACGATGTGCCGGAATTCAGAGGGGCGCCCTGACGCCCGACCCGCGAGGGTCATGCAGATCGTCTAGTCGATGACCTTTTGGATCTGCGGGAAGGTCAAGTCTACCGGGGTCTCGCGACCCAGGATCTCGACATCGGCCTTCAAGCGTTGGTTGTGAGTGTTGATCTCGGTGATCGTGGCGTGCACCCCGGCGAAGGGGCCATCGATGACCATCACCTGGTCACCCACCTTGTAGTCGACGACCTCGACCTTGGCCTGCTCGGCGCTCGACTTGGCCTCACCGGAGGCCACCACCTGGGCGACGACCGACGGGGTGAGCATGTGCTCGACCTCGGACAGGTCCAGCGGTGCCGGGGTCTGTCCCTGGCCCACAAAACCGGTGACCGACGGCGTGTGCCGCACGGCCGACCAGCTCTCGTCGGTCATATCCATGCGCACCAGCACATAGCCGGGCATGAAGACCCGGGTGACCTTCTTGCGCTGGCCCTTGCGCATCTCCACCGCATCTTCGGTGGGCACGACCGTCTCATAGATGAAGTCCTCCATGCTGAGGGACTTCACACGATTGTCGATGTTCTGCTTGACGCGGTTCTCCATGCCCGAATAGGTGTGCACCACGTACCACTCACCGGGCTTGACCACGAGCTCGTCGTGCAGCTTCTCGAGGGCCTCGGCGACGGCCTCGTCCTCCTCGACCGGGGCGGGCTCTTCCTTCGCCTCCTCCTCGGGCTGATCAGCCGTCGGCTCGCCGGCCGGCTGCTCATTCTCGTCGGAGGCCAGTGGCCCGAGGTTCAGCTCGGCGCCCTGCTTGGCGTCGTCCTCGCTGAAATCAGCGAAGTCCAGGTTGATGCCGGTGTCGGCATCAACCTGCTCATCGGTGGATCCGAGGTTGAGCTCGGTCTCGTCGAGGGGCTTGTCGCTTGCCTCGTCGGGAGTCTGCGTCACGTCTGTCTTCCTCCTAGTATCAGCCGAACAGCCACAGCAGAAGCCGGGTCAGGCCGAAGTCGAGTCCCGCGACGAAAGCCATGATGAACAATACGAAGACGAGCACGACCACGAAATACTGGCCGGTCTGCTCACCGGTGGGCCAGACCACCCGCTTCAACTCGCCGACCGACTGCTTCGTGAAAGCAATCGGGCCAGCCCTGCGATGGCCTTCCTTCGCCTTCGCCCGCTTGGTGGCCTGCGGACCGGTCTTCGCGGGCTTGCGCACGGGGCTTGTGCTGTGCTTGCGGACGATCGGCGCCGGCTCCTCGCTGGCAGCCCCGTCGGCACGGCGCTCGGCCTCGTCCAGCTGTGACTCGTCGTCGATCTCGACGTCATCGGGATCGCCCTCATCAGGCGTGGAGTCCACGCTCTGGTCGGCGTTGGTGAGTTCCTCGGCGTCGGGATCGTCAATCACCGCAGGATCGGTCTCGCCGGTGGCGCCGGGCAGCTGCGAGCCGGGAAGATCATCGGGGTCAAGGTGCTCACCGGTCGAACGGTGGCGCTTCACCGGGCCGGACTGAGCCTGCTCAGCGCGTCGCTTTGCGCGCTTGCTCCGGTCTGCCACGAACTGCCCTTCATCGACGTCAAGGGGCGTCCGGGTGGGCGCCCCTGATTGCTCTGCCGTCCGGACCAACCGGATCAGCAGATTCTGCGATCATGCATGGAAGTGATCCACAGCGAGCCTAGTCGGCCGCAACTGTGAACCACGGATCCCGTGCTATCGCAGGGCACGAGGGACTCGAACCCCCAACCTGCGGTTTTGGAGACCGCTGCTCTGCCAGTTGAGCTAGTGCCCTTCGGCGCTGCCTTGAGCAGCGCTCACCACGCGACCCATCGACACCGTCAACCATGGAAGTGTAGCGATTCGACAGCCCTAGTGCGAACTGATGCCAATCCAACCGCTGATCGACAGCCTTAGCTCGGATGCCGATCCAGGACGGCGCCCGGCGGTCAGGAGCAGCTCAAATGCCTCACCTCGGCCCCGGCGTAGTCATTGGAACCGACCGTGACGCACTGGGCCCATCCGGGGGTCGACGTCTTGTCGAGGCTCACCCAATGCACCGTGGACACCGCGTCCCCACGAGCCTCAGCCGCTGTCGCGTCACGGCTGGTCCATGGGTCGCGCGAACCCACGACGAACACCCGCGGGGACGCCGAGCTGAGCTGCTCGCGGGCCTGTTGCCACAGTCGCTGATCGCCCAGAGACAGCGCGATCGCCCCGGTGAGGCCGGGGCCCGAACTCTCATCGACGGCGATCACATCGCCGGCCGTGGTGGTGAGCGCGAGATCGCGCGACAGCGGCGGGTTGCCGTCAAGATTGCGCCAGCTGGGTTTCGTCGTGCCATAGCCACGCCAGCCGAGGATGCCTATCGACGCAACCAGGAGGAAGACCACCAGAGAGTGCATATTCACTCCGCGCCATTGTCCGGCGGCGCAGCCGAGCAGCAGGGCCATACCCAAGGTCGTGGCACCGAAGACCTGATCTGGCCCGGGAACCCTGCCACTCAGCGCCAACGCCGCGGTGGCGAGCGGCTGGGCGGCCATCATGATCAGCGCCAGCCCCAGTCCGGTGTCAAAGAAGGCGTTTCCCCGGCTGTTGACGATCGAGATGACGATGATGACCGCAGCGGCGATCATCAGTGAACGACCCGAGACGCCTCCGGCGGCCTCCACCGCTGGATCCCATGCCGTGGTGAACCAATTCACCCCGGCATGGGAAGGGCGCTCGGCGTGGCCGTTCACCCAGATGAGCGCGCTGAATCCTGCGGCGATGAGCCAGCTCGGCACCAGCTGCCGCCAGCCCTGGGGCGAGGGACGCATCGTGGCGGCGTACAGCAGGTGCGCGATCAGGATGGGTGCGAGCGAGAGATCGACGAGGACGACAGCACTCACGAGTAGGCCGTAAACAAGAGCCGGGCCAAGACCCAGATCTTGATAGCTCTCCAGACGAGCCACCAGCAACCACGTCGCCAACGCAAGCAAGGCCAACGCGGGCATCTCGCCACGCGCCGACAACGCCAGGGAAACGAAGGCCGGGTTGGCCACCAGAAAGCCGCCAGCGACCAGCGCTCCCCCGAAACCCCACAGGCGTCCAGCCGTTGCCGCCACAGCAAGGACGACGACTGCGGCGCAGACCAGGGAGATCGTGCGTGCCATCAGCAGGGCATCGGCACCCGAGCCGAAGGGCACCAGGCATAGCCAATAGGCCAGCCATGATCTGTCCATCTGAGCAGTGGCCTGCCACAGCCCCGAGAATCCGAGCTGGGCGTGCAAGAGGCTCCAAGCCTCTTCATGCAGGGCCGGGGCGACTCCTCGTTGTCGCCACCACAGCACCACGAACAGGGCGGCCAGCAGCGCGCTCGTCCCCCATTCGAGGAGTCTGGAATACGCCCGTGTGGCCACAGCGTGAGCCTATCGGGGGCCTTCCCCAGTTCCGAGTCACCCGCAGACACGTCGCGCGCCGCGGGCGCTCAATGAGTCTTGGATGATCACAGGTGCCCGGGTGATCACAGACCGGCAGATCGCCCAGGGCGGTCATCGCCAGATTGCCGCCGTCGGGCGGATCACAAGCTCAGGCCCACCAACACCGGCTCAGGCACCAAGGCGACGCCGAACGCCTGGTGCACGCCATCGCGGATCTCGCGTGCCAGGGCGATGACGTCTGTGGCGCGGGCGGCGCCCCGGTTGGTCAGGGCGAGTGTGTGCTTGCTCGACAGCTGCGCCGGCCCATTGCCAAAGCCCTTGTGGAACCCGGCGTGGTCGATGAGCCACGCAGCCGAGAGCTTGACCTTGCCGGCTCCGGCATCGAACCGTGGTGCATCGGCGGGCAGTTGTGCGGCCTCATCGGCGTCGACGATCGGATTGGTGAAGAAGGAGCCGGCCGACCAGGTGTCGTGATCGTCCGGATCGATCACCATGCCCTTGCCTCGCCGCAGCGCCAGCACTTCGTCGCGCACCTTCTGCGCCGGCGCGTGCTCCCCCACCTTTACGCCCAGGGCATGGGCGAGTTCGGCGTAGCGGATCGGCATCGACATGGTGCCCAGCAGGAACTGCAATGTCACCTCGAGCACCACATAGCGCCCGGTGGGAGAGCCGGGCATGCGGCTGTGCTTGAAGATCGAATCGCGGTAGGAGAACTTGCAGTCGGCGTTGGCGAAGGTGCGGTAGCTGCGCTCCTGGCGATCCCAGGTGCGCACCCGGTAGACGAGCTCACCGATGTCGGCACCATAGGCCCCCACATTCTGGATGACGGTCGAGCCGACCAGGCCGGGAATGCCCGAGAGCGCCTCAGCACCGCGCCACTCCCGCGAGATGGCCAGCTGAACGAAGTCGTCCCAGTTCTCGCCCGCCGCGATATTCATCACGGCACCGCCACAGCCGGAGATCTCGCCATTGACGCCGCGGGTGGCGATCTGGAGGACGGTGCCGTCAAAGCCCTCATCGGCGATCAACATATTCGATCCACCGGAGAGCACCAGCAGGGGCTCACCCGCGTCGTCGGCCCGCTTCACCTCGTCCAGAATCTCAGCCTCGGTACGAGCCACCACAAAGCGCTTGGCCCGTCCACCCAGGTGAAAACTGGTGTGATCGGCAAGGATCGGGGAATCAGAGATCGGACGTTCCGGAAGCACGCCCGAGGCGGGATCAAGCTCGCAGGAATCGAACAGATCGTAATCCTCTTCATCAGCCAGACTCATGCGATGCCCTTCCGTATCCGTTCAGCAATCATCAATTCCAGTGTGCCGCGCGATGACAATGCCGGGGTCGGAGCCCGACGACGAACGGTTGCGCCAGACAATCCGGCACCCCGGCACTCGATCAGAGGCGAATATGGGCCTTGGCGTTGCCGAGCACCTTCACGGCCTTGCCCTCGCTATCGACGCGCGCATCAACCGCGATGGTGGCGACGCCATCGTCGATCCCGGTGACTACGGCGTTGACCCGCACTTGCACACCCTGATCGTCGTCGGGCACTTGCACCGGACGGGTGAAGCGCACCTGATAGTCGAGCACCCGGCGTGGATCACCGCACCAGTCGGTGATGACGCGCAGCGATGCGCCCATCGTCCACATGCCGTGCGCCAGCACCCCGGGAAGGCCCAGCTCCCGGGCCTTGCGGTCGCTCCAGTGGATCGGATTGAAATCGGTGGATGCCCCCGCATAACGTACGATGCCTGCGCGCGTGATGGTGATCGTCAGCTCAGGCAGCTCATCGCCGATGCTCACGGCGGCGGGATCAACGGCGCTCATTCGGCGGCCTCACGGGTGTTAAGCAGGGTGGATGTGGCGGTGCACAGATGCTCGCCCTCAACGGTGTCGAGCTTCACCGCGATGGTGACCATGTCGGTCAGTCCACGGTTGTGCACCTTCGTGATCGTCAGGGTGGCCGTCACATCGTCGCCCTCGCGCATCAGCCGTTCGATATCGAAGCGCTGATCGGCATGCACCGTGCGTTGCAGGGACAGACCGAGCTCGGGATCGTCGAACATGGCACCCCAGGCGGAGGCGGCGATCACTGCGGCGAAGGTCGGTGGCGCTGTGAAGGGCTTGTCGTCGTCGGCGAGATAGGCCGGATTGGGATCGCCCAGCGAGTTGACGAACTCCAGGATCTTGGCGCGGCTCACCCGGTAGGGCTTTGTTGACGGATAGCTCCGTCCGACATGTTCAGGTCCAATAGGCACGAGTCAAAGTTACTCGACCGCCATCCCGGGCGCAGACCAGCCGGCTCCTCGGCCCCGGCATTCACGGAGCGGGTTTGTCGGTCACGACGAGGGCTCCAATTCCTGCGCGAGACGACAAACGAGCTCCTGTCTGCCACGGTAAACGCCGATCAGGCCGCCAGTCACGAAGACATGGCGGCCTGATCGGCTGTGAAAAAGCTTGCTCAGCGGGTCTCGCGGTGCAGGGTGTGCCTTCCATCCCTGGGGCAGAACTTGCTCAGCTCAAGACGATCCGGCGTATTGCGGCGGTTCTTCTTGGTGATGTAGTTCCGCTCCTTGCACACGGTGCAGGCAAGCGTGATCTTGGGACGAACGTCCCCTGCCTTCTTGGCCATTGTCGATCCTTCTCGTCTTGCCGAAATTCCGCCGTGTTTGGCGGAGCACGGTCACCCTTTAATTCTAGGTCGAGTGCCCAATCGTCTGACCGTCATCACGCGATCGCCGCTTGTGGCACCCCGGCCTTCGGTAGCGGGAGCGGGACTCGAACCCGCGACACAGCGATTATGAGCCGCTTGCTCTACCGCCTGAGCTATCCCGCCCCTGTGAGCGGTCTCCCGTCCACAAACTTGCCGCAACCCGGACTCGACCACGCGGTATGTGATCGAAGGCCGCAACAGAGCCCCCATGCGGAATCGAACCGCAGACCTTCTCCTTACCATGGAGACGCTCTACCGACTGAGCTATAGGGGCCAGCCGACGCGCAACACTATCGGATTGACGCGCCGGTTCTCAAATCCAGGGTCCTGGCTCAGTGAGCCAGCACGGCCTCAGCTGTGGCAGAGGCGTCCGAATGCCCGCTCTTCTCGACCGGCGCAGCCGCCGGCTGATCCCTGATCAGCGACTCCCAGGCGGAGAGCCCGGCGATCGCGCCGGCGCCCTCGGCCACGACGATCTGCTTGAAGGGCACATCGGTGCAATCGCCTGCCGCGAAGACGCCGGGCACATTGGTGGCCCCACGATCGTCAATCACGATCTGTCCCCGCGCGTCAAGCTCGACCACACCCTTGAGCCAGTCGGTATTCGGCACCAGCCCGATCTGCACGAAGACCCCGTCAAGGGACAGCTCCCGATGATCACCGGTCGCCCGATCGTCGTAGTGCAGCCCGGTGACCTGTGATCCATCACCAACCACCTCGGTCACCGCTGAGTTGGTGAGCACCGTGATATTGGTCGTCTGATCGACCGCGTCGAGCAGCACCTCGTCTGCCTTGCAATCGGGCATGAATTCAACCACGGTCACATGGCGGGCCACGCCAGCCAGGTCCAGGGCCGCCTCGATCCCGGAGTTCCCGCCGCCGATCACCGCGACATCCTTACCGGCGAACAGCGGGCCATCACAGTGGGGGCAATAGGTGACGCCCTTGTTGCGGTATTCCTGCTCGCCGGGCACGTTCATCTGACGCCAATGGGCGCCGGTGGCGAGCACCACGGCGTGTGCCGCCAGCTGCGCATCGCCCTCGAGTCTCACCCGCACGAGATCATCCTTGGTCGTGGTCGGCACCAGCGAGGAGGCACGCACACCATCGATGATGTCAACGTCGTACTGGGTGGTGTGGGTGCGAAGATCCGCGGCCAACTTAGGACCCTCGGTATGCGGCACTGAGATCACATTCTCAATCGCCAAGGTGTCATTGACCTGCCCACCGAAGCGGTCGCCGATGAGACCGGTGCGGATCCCCTTGCGGGCCAGATAGATCGACGCGGCGACGCCCGCCGGCCCTTGGCCCACGACGAGCACCTGATAGGGCTCGCGCGCGCTCAGCTCAGCGGAGATCGACGCGCTGGCCTCGGAATCCATGGCGGAGATGATCTGCGCCGCCTCCATACGTCCCTGCCCGAACAGCTCATCGTTGAGGTACATGGTGGGAGTGGCCTTGATCTTCTTGGCCTCCACCTCGTCGCGGAAGAGAGATCCGTCAACGACGGTGTTGCTGATCAACGGATTGATCACGGCCATCGCATTGATCGCCTGCACGACCGTGGGGCAGTTCTGACAGGTCAGGGAGATATAGGTGACGAAGCTCTTCGGCGTGGTGATCGCCTTGGCGGCAGAGACCACCTTCTCGTCAAGCTTCACCGGGTTGCCGCCCACCTGCAGCAGCGCCAGCACGAAGGAATTGAACTCATGCCCGGTGGGAACGGCGGCGAAGGTGATTGAGATATCGGAGCCCGGACGCACGATCGAGAACGAGGGCTTGCGCTCGTGGGCGGAGTCGTCGCGGCGCACGGTGATGTTCGCCGACAGCTCTGCCACCTGATTGAGCATGTCAGAGATCTGGGACGATTCGGGGCGAGTATCGAGGCTCACCACCAATTCGATCGGGTGGATCACCCGGTCCATGAGCTGCTTGAGCTGGGAAATAAGGGATGCGTCGAGAACTGCCATGTCGTCCTTTGGATTGAATTCGGTAAGGGATCCGCAAGAATGTCGCCCAGCAGGAATGAAGGGCGTGCCGCACCACTATCGGAAGCGTGACACGCCCTTCATTCACTGCGGTCGCGACGCTGAACGCGTCGGGTGCCGAGTGGTCGGGGGATTCGTCACCCGAGCCGGCATTGGGGGCTTGTGGAGGTCAGTCGGCTCAGATCTGGCCGACGAGATCGAGACTCGGGGTGAGGGTGTCACCGGTCTCATCCCAGTGCGCGGGGCACACCTGGTCGGGATGCTGACGCACATACTGGGCAGCACGCACCTTGCGCACGAGCTCGCTGGCGTCGCGGCCCACGCCATCGGCGCTGACCTCGACGAGCTGGATCACACCATCGGGGTCGATGAGGAAGGTGCCGCGGTCGGCCAGACCCTGGCCCTCGCGAAGCACCTGGAAGTTGGTGGCCAGCTGTCCCGCCGGGTCGCCCAGCATCACATACTGGACTTTCTTCACCTCTTCGGACTCCTTGTGCCACGCGGCGTGCACGAAGTGCGTATCGGTGGACGCCGAGTAGATCTCGACACCCATCTTCTGGAACTGGTCGTAATGATCGGCGAGGTCACCGAGCTCGGTGGGGCAGACGAAGGAGAAATCCGCCGGATAGAAGAACACCACCGACCACTTGCCCTTGAGGTCCTCATCGGTAACGTCGATGAACTCTCCCTGATGGAAAGCGCTTGCCTTGAACGGCAGAATCTGGGTGCCCACGAGCGACACTTTCACTTACCTCCTGTAGCCGGTGACCCGGCTGATCGTTGAATGCTGTCGTCAACTACAAGTTGAGCCGAACGCCGGATTATTCCCGAGGTCTCAGCTAGTGGGACTGGGCGTGCGTGGGGATCCCGACGAGCGGGAGCGGGGGTGCTCGCCGATAGCACCGTGACCGTTCCTGAGCGTCAAACTTGTGAAAGCGAAGGCCGTGGAGACGAAGGTCCTGCAGACGACAGTCCTGGGCACAACGGTCTTGGGGCTCAGCCCAGATGCACCGGCCATGCCGCTCATCGGCTCATCCACGTGTCGCCATACTTCGCACACAGCGCCTCACACACAGCGCCGCGCACACAGTGCCGCGCACACGGTGAGGTCTGTCCACTTGACGGTGGTCGTCGACGGGAAGCTTGCGCGGGCGCCCCTGAAAAGCGAAGAAGCCCTGCACCCATCCGGTGTAAGGCTTCTTCAACTCGGAGCGCCCGCTCCGAGAGTGGCAGGTGAAGGATTCGAACCTTCGAAGGACATCGCCGACGGTTTTACAGACCGCTCCCATTGGCCGCTCGGGCAACCTGCCATGCGTCGCAGAACACTACCAGTGATCGCCGAGCACGTAAAAACCGTGGGTCTGTCGGCTAGCCGCGACGGTGGGTGACTGAACGCGGCGGCATGAAGACGAAGACGCAGGCGACAACGGTGACGAGCAGGCTCACGACCGCCCAGCTGGCGTTATAGGCGTCGTCGGCCAGTCCCTGCATCTGGGTGCTGGAGATGCCGATGAGCCAGAAGACGATCTGCACCCCGGCGTCAGCCAGCAACAGGATGGAGCCCACGCGTGGGGTTCCGCGATCACGCACAATGCCAATAAGGGCGAACAGCACACAGATCACACTGACCGGCACACAGGCCACGGCGAACAACAAGAGGCTTGCCTCCGCGCCGTCGGTATTGGAGCCATGCATGGCGCGCAGGATCAACGGCCCCACCAACAGGGCCACCACGATAACGGCGGCCAGCCCCGCGGCGATGGTCGACGCCCAGGTGCGGCGCACCGGCCCGTCCCCGTGAAAGATCTGAGGTTCGTGTGCCATGGCATCAGTGTGGCGCATATGTCTGGGTGCACGCTTTGACCGGACACCGCCGGCTGCCGACGACCTCACCAGGTCGGGCGCCGGTTAGGGTGGTCGGCGTGCTTCGACTGGCCACCTATAACGTGAATGGCATCCGTGCCGCCCAACGACGAGGATTCGCCGCGTGGAAACAGCATTGCGAGCCCGACGTCGTGTGCATTCAGGAGATGCGCTGCCCCTATGAGGCGCTGCCGATCGAGGCTTTCTCGGGCTATCACGCCGTCTATGACTCCGGAGTGTTGAAGGGACGCAATGGCGTCGCGGTGCTGAGTCGCACCCCCTTTGACCAGGTGCGCGCGTGGAGTGGAGAGCTCCTGCGTGCCTCGCCGGACGGCACGGTGACGATGGCCGCCGATGACTTGGGGACGCCCGACTATCCATTGGCCCGCCAGCTGAAGTCCTTCTCGTCGGAGGGCCGCTATGTGGAGGTGGACCTTGCCGACCGCCCGCTGACGGTTGCCTGCGTCTATGTGCCGAAGGGCGATTCGCTGTTGGCTCCCGGCATCCGAAGCAGCGATCCGCTGACCCCGGAGCAACTCGCTGGCGTGCAGCTGCGCTATGACCGCAAGATGGCCTTCCTCGCCGGTTTCTCCCACCAGCTCACCCGGGCGCGCCGTGCCGCGCTCAAGGCCGGACGAGAATTCCTCGTGGTGGGCGATTTCAACATCGCGCACACCCGTCATGATGTGAAGAACTGGCGGCCCGCCCAGAAGGCCTCCGGGTTCCTGCCCGAGGAGCGTGCCTGGCTCACCGAACAGATCTCGCCGCGCACCCTTGTCGACGTCGTGCGCAGCGCCCATCCCGATCAGGATGGCCCCTATTCATGGTGGAGCTGGATGGGTCAGGCCTTCGCCCGGGACACCGGTTGGCGCATCGACTACCACCTGGCCAGCCCACGTCTTGCCCGCACCGCCGTGAACGCCTTCGTCGACCGTGACGCCGGGCCCGACCAGCGGGTGAGCGATCATGCCGCCGTGGTCGTGGATTACGACCTCTGAGTGCGTCCCATGGCGATCCGACGCCGCTGGGCCTGCCATTGATCGAACGGGCCCAGGGTCACGTTCGCCGAACCGCCCGGAAGCCCTTGAGGCTCCACAGCAGCGTCACCACGCAGGCGAGGAACACCAGGGTTGTCAAGAACCGCGCCGTGGTGGGGTAGTTCGGGGACACAACGATCTGGACCACCGTGCAGAAGGCGAAGAACCGGACGAGGGCCACTGCCCAGCCCCGACGCTGCAGGATTCCTATCAGCAGTGCCAGGTAGATGAGCGTCTGGCCGATGAACCCCACGAGCCCCAAGGCAGATATCCCGTCGCGGGCAAGGCCCACGGCGTCCCAGCCGACGCCAATCACACCCAGGGTCGCCGTGATGAGCACGGCGAGCCTCTCACGGTTGGTGAACGTCAGACTCGTGCTGGTTGCTGGTTGCTGGAGGTTGGCCACGATGCCTCCCTGGTCGACACGGTGCTGTTGAGTGACACGGGTTGGTTGACCCAGCCCTGCCGGCTGACATGTCAAGATTAACCATTGACGCGTACCGCCGGGGAGCGCGGGAACAATAGCGATGAAATCCGCCTGCTCGGGGTCCGACCCCCTCGATCGGTGGCCCTCAGGACGTCGCCGGAAGCTCCAGATGCGTGGCATGGCCCGGCTGGCGGGCCACCTTGACCGACGCCTGATGCATCCAGGTCATGAACACCGAGGCGGCCACCGCGGCCACGCCGATGGCAACCCCGTCATTGCGCCAGGCCATGTCAACCGCGTCGTAGCACAGCAGAGCGAGGTTCACCCAGATCGCCACCGTGATGAGCCGACGCCTGGGCTGAGCCAGAGGCAGGGTGAGCCCGCCCCACAGCATGTACCAGCTGTGCAATGCCGGGCTGGCGATGGCGACCACCAGATAACTCCACGAGATGAAGCTCGCGGGACGTTTGCGCGCGATCGTCACCGCACCCAGCGCCAGCACGATCGCCCCGGCCGCGAGGAAGACGGTCTGTGTGATCCCGATGCCGACCTTTGCGGACGGGTCGGCCCCGAACATATTCATCACCCATTGCACGCCATTGCCCACGATGCTGGCCGGTGCCGGCGAGCCGACGCTTCCGGGCACGCTCACCGCGTTGTACCAGCCGAAGTCCAGGCCGGTGGCGATGGAGATGGCGGCGAACACGGCAATGGCCACGATGAAGCTGGTGAGCACCCGGGTGACCGTGATGGCGGTCTCCTTCACCCTGAGACTGCCCCATCGTCGCGCCAGCATCGGCACCACATAGGCGGCCAAGAAGGCTGGCTGTTTGATGGTGGCCCCCACACCGATCACGGCTGCGCCGAGCAGCCACCACCAGCCGCCAGCGGCCCACGACCCGGGCCGATAGCTCCGCCGGACCGGGATGGTGGCCATCCACAGGCCGAGGACCACCAGTCCCATCATGAGCGAGTCGTTGTGGGCTCCACCCACGAAGTCGATGATCAGCAGCGGATTGAGCACGCCGAACCATGCGGCGAACGCCGGATCACAGCCAACTCGTCGGGCAAGCCTGGGCAGGAAGACTCCGATCAGCACTACGCCCACCAGCGCAGGCACCCTCTGGGCCACAGCTGACCAATAGGGATCGAAGTCGCAGACATGAAGCAGCAGATGCGAGATCTGCATGGCGAAGGGCCCATAGGGACTCGGCGTATCGCGCCAGACCCAGGCCACCTGATCGGCGAAACCACCAGGCAGCACGCCTGGCCCGGAATAGTAGGGACTGATGCCGTTGTGCACCAGCCATCCCTGGGCGGCGTAGGAATAGGCGTCGTGGCTGAAGATCGGGGGTGCCGCGAGGAAGGGCAGGCTCCACCAGGCGAGCACCGCCCAATGCTTCAGCGTGTGATACGCAGTGGGGCTGTCATTGCCCTCGCCGCTGTTCCGCGCACCGGGTCGCAGCCTGTACCAGGCGCTCATTAACAGCAGCAGCCCCGCCATGGTGGCAATGGTGCCGATCATCTTTGACGGCACGCCCTCGGCACGACGCGCGGACAGCCACGTCCACCAGGGCGAGCTGCGGGGCAGATAGGCGGGGCTCAACGCGCCGAGCGCGATCAGCAGGGTGCCGTAGAGACCACGGCGCACCACTCGCACACGCAGCGCGTCGGCGAGATCGCGCCAGCAGTCTGACAACCAAATAAGCGCGCGCGACCCCCTAACCACCATGCTAACAGCGTATCGGTCAGCCCTGTTGAGCCCGATTTTCGACATTAGTGTTGGGTGCGGTCCCGATGATGGGACTGGCCGGCATTGGTCCACGCCGGCCGGGTGCCGCCGGTGACACCACCGGTGGCAACGTCAGCGATGCGATGCCCGGCAAGGAACAGACAGCGGGAAATCGGCATGGAATGCGTCAAGGAGCAGATGTGAACCCGGGGCAGCAGACACCACAGCGTCAGCGACTCAGTCGGGTGGTGATCAGATTCGCCGGAGATTCCGGCGATGGCATGCAGCTCACGGGCGACAGATTCGGCGCCGAGTCCGCCGAACACGGCAATGACATCGCCACCCTGCCCGACTATCCCGCCGAGATCCGGGCCCCCCAGGGCACCATCGCCGGCGTCAGCAGCTTCCAGATCCAGTTCGCCGATGAGGACATCGTGACCCCCGGCGAGAGCGTCGACGTGCTGGTGGCGATGAACCCGGCAGCCCTGCGTGCCAATCTGCACGATGTTGTGCGCGGCGGCCTGGTGATCATTGACGAGCATTCCTTCGCCAAGCGTGCCATCGAAAGAGCCGGATACGAGCAGGATCCTCGTGCCGACGGCTCCCTGGAGGGCTACCAGCTCGTCGAGGTGGACATCACCACGCTGACCGCCACCGCGGTCGCCGCCTTCGAGACCAGCCGGCGCGGTGCCGCCCGCAGCCGCAATATGTTCGCCCTCGGGTTGGTCAGCTGGCTGTACGGACGCCCCACTGACGACACCGTGCACTGGCTGGGCGAGACCTTCGCCTCGCGCCCCAGCGTGCGCGACGCCAATATCGCCGCGCTGCGCGCCGGAGAGAACTATGGCGAGAACACCGAGCAGTTCGCGGTGCGCTATGAGGTGCCGCCGGCCCCGGTGCCAGCTGGACGCTATCGCCGTATCACCGGCAATCTCGCCACCGCCTATGGCCTGATGGTGGGTGCCGCACGTGCCGGAATGACACTGTTCGTCGGCTCCTATCCGATCACCCCGGCATCGGACATCCTGCACGAGCTGTCGAAGCGCAAAGCCTTCGGCGTAGTCACCATGCAGGCCGAGGACGAGATCGCCGGCATCGGGGCCGCCTTGGGCGCGAGCCTGGGCGGCGCCCTGGGCGTGACCACCACATCGGGACCGGGCTTCGCCCTCAAGCAGGAGATGATCAACCTGGCGGTGATGACCGAGCTGCCGCTGGTGATCGTCGATGTGCAGCGCTCTGGCCCATCCACCGGAATGCCCACCAAGACCGAGCAGGGCGATCTGCTGCAGGCCCTGTGGGGGCGCAATGGGGAATCGCCACTGCCGGTGTTCGCCCCCAGCTCTCCCTCCGACTGCTTCGAGGTGACCATCGACGCCTGTCGCGCCGCGGTGGAACACCGCACGCCGGTGGTGCTGCTCACCGATGCCTTCCTGGCCAATGGCGCAGAGCCCTGGCAGGTACCCGATCTGGCGACGATCCCGGCGATCGACCCGAGCTTCGCCACGGGACCCAACAGCGTCGACGACAAGGGCAATCCGGTCTTCCTCCCCTATCGACGTGACCCGCAGACGCTGGTGCGCGAATGGGCGCTGCCGGGCACCGCCGGCGCAGAACATCGGCTTGGCGGCCTGGAGAAGTCGGTGGAGGCCGGGACGGTGAGCTATGACCCGGCGAACCACGAGGAGATGGTGCACATCCGCGCCGAGCGCATCGCGCGGGTGCCCGTCGCCGACGCCGAGGTGGACGATCCCGATGGAGACGCCGAGCTGCTGGTCGTTGGTTGGGGCTCGTCGTGGGGACCCATCACCGCTGCCGTGCGCGAGTTGCGCACACAAGGCCGCCGGATCGCCCAGGTGCAACTGCGCACCCTCAACCCGCTGCCAGCCAATCTTGGTGACGTATTGCGCCGCTACCGTCGGGTGATCGCCCCTGAAGTGAATATGGGCCAGCTCGCTCTGGTGCTGCGGGCGAAATATCTCGTCGACGTGCGCAGCTTCTCCCGGGTGCGTGGACAGCTGCTGCCGGTGGGCGAGCTGACCACACATCTGCTCAACAACCTCGACGAGATCGAACAGGAGGCCCGCCGATGAGCATCGACGCGTCATTGACCGGCGAATTGGCGGACGGGCTGCGTGACGTCCCCCTGACGTCCACACCCCTCACCCGCAAGAACTTCGTCACCGAAGAACCCCGCTGGTGCCCCGGCTGCGGCGACTATTCGATCCTCGCAGCCTTCCAGCAGGTGCTGCCCGAGCTCGGCATCGCGCGTGAGAACACGATGGTGGTCTCGGGCATCGGATGCTCGTCACGGCTGCCCTATTACCTCAACAGCTATGGCATCCACTCGATCCATGGGCGTGCGACGACGCTCGCCACCGGCCTGGCCGTCACCCGCCCTGATCTCGCGGTGTTCGTGGTGACCGGCGACGGCGACGCCCTGTCGATCGGCGGCAACCACCTGCTCCATGCGCTGCGTCGCAATGTGAACATCACGATCCTGCTCTTCAACAACCGCATCTATGGCCTCACCAAGGGCCAGTACTCCCCTACCTCGACGGTTGGGCAGGTGACGAAGTCGAGCCCGATGGGCGCTCCCGACCGACCGGTGAACCCGGTCTCCTATGCGCTGGGCAGCGAGGCGACATTCGTGGCTCGCTCACTCGACTCCGACCGTGAGCATCTGGTGTCGACGCTCAAGGCCGCGGCCCATCACCGTGGCGCGAGCCTGGTGGAGATCTACCAGAACTGCCCCGTGTTCAACGACGGTGCCTTCGAGGCCTTGAAGGGCCCCGGGGCCGACGAAGCAGTGATCCCGCTGGAGGCCGGCAAACAGATCCGATTCGGCAACGATCAGGAGCTGTGCGTGGTTCCCGACGCCCAGGGCGGCGTGCGTATCGCCAAGGTCTCGGAGGTGAACGAGTCGGACATCGTGGTGCACGATCCCACCGATCCCGATCCCAGCCGGGCATTCGCCCTGAGCCGCCTCACCGACACCGGGGTGATGCATCGTGCCCCGATGGGAATCTTCAGGGATGTCTGCCTGCCGAGCTATGACGACCAGGTGCGCGCCCAGATCGCGCAGGCCACCCATGGTGAGCCCGATCCCTCATCCGATTCGGCTCTGCAGAATCTCATCAACGGCACCGACACCTGGCTGGTCGACTAGGCCGGGCCGAGGCCGGGCCCCGAACTCGATCGGTGCGCCCGGATCGCCGAGCACCAAGCGCACGGCAGAAGGCTTCCGCGGCTGAGGGGACGATGGGTAGCCTTGGCCAGGTGAGCATTCCTGCATTCCACTTCGAGGACTTCGACAAGTCTGTGGCGCCGACGTCCGATCTGTTCCGTCACGTCAATGGAACATGGCTGAAAAATGCCGTGATCCCCGACGACCGGAGCAATTGGGGCGCCTTCGCCATCCTGCGTGAGAACTCTGAGAAGGCGGTGCACGAGATCGTCGAGAGCGTCAAAGCTGGCGACGACCCCACCACCGAGGAGGCGAAGATCGCCAACCTCTATGCCTCGTTCATGGATGAGGATGCCATCGAGGCCCGGGGCGTCGAGCCTCTCGAGCCGATCCTGGCCCGCGTGGACGCGATCGCCTCGGTCGCCGACCTGGCATCGTTCTGGGGCTGGAGCGTGCGCCACGGGATCAATCCGCTCGCTGACTTCGACAATGACTCCGACCCGGGCGATCCCAACCGCTATCTCATGTTCGTGGGTCAGGCCGGCATCGGACTGCCCGATGAGGAGTACTACCGGCTGCCCGATCACGAGGATCTACGCGCGCTCTATCTGGCGCATATCCGCAAGAGCTTCGAACTTGCCGGCATCACCGACGCCGATGGCCAGGCCACGATGGCCTTCGAGCTGGAGAAGCAGATCGCGGCCTGCCACTGGGACAAGGTGCGCACCCGCGATATGACGCAGATGTATTTCCCGCAGACCTGGGAAGAGTTCACCGCGGCGACGCCCGGCCTGGAGTGGGACGCCTTCCTCACCGGCGCGGAGTTGCCCCTTGACGCGGTCAGCGAGGTGGTGAATGCCCAGCGCACCTTCCTGGGCGATGTCGCCCCCCTGGCAGTGCCGGAAAATCTCGACCGTTGGCGCGCCTGGGCGCGCTGGCAGGTGGTCAGCGGGCTATCGCCCTATCTCACCCGGGCCCTGTCGAAGCAGAGCTTTGAGTTCTACTCGAAGGCACTGCGCGGAGTCCCGGCCCAGCGGGCGCGCTGGAAGCGCGGCGTGTCGGTCACCGAAGGCGTGTTGGGCGAGGCCATCGGCAAGCGCTATGTCGCGAAGCACTTCCCGCCCGAGACCAAGGCAGCCGCCGACAAGCTCGTCCACAATCTGCTTGAGGCCTATCGGGCGTCAATCAGCACCCTCGACTGGATGACTGAACCCACGCGCGCCGAGGCCTTGGACAAGCTGTCGAAGTTCCGCACCAAGATCGGGTATCCGAACAAATGGCGCGATTACTCGGCGCTTGAGATCATCGCGGACGACCTCGTCGGTAATGTCCTGCGCGCCGACTCCTTCGAGTTCGATCACACGATCGAGCAGCTGTCAGGGCCCGTGGACCGCGAGGAATGGTTCATGTATCCGCAGACGGTCAACGCCTATTACCACCCGCTGCGCAATGAGATCGTCTTCCCCGCTGCCATCCTGCAGCCGCCCTTCTTCAATGTCGACGCCGACGATGCCGTCAACTACGGCGGCATCGGTGGGGTGATCGGCCATGAGATCGGTCATGGCTTCGACGATCAGGGCTCCACCTGCGATGGCGACGGACGTCTGCGCAATTGGTGGACCGATGACGACCGCAAGGCCTTCGAAGAACGCACTCATGCGCTCATCGCCCAGTACAACGAGCTGGCGCCATCGGTGTGCCCTGAGGTGCATGTGAACGGTGAGCTGACCATCGGTGAGAACATCGGAGACCTCGGCGGCCTGTCGATCGCCTATCAGGCGTGGTTGTTGTCCCTGGACGGCACGATGCCCGGCAACCAGGATGGTTACACCGCCGCGCAGCGTCTTTTCCTGGGTTGGGCCCAGGTCTGGCAGGACACCACCCGCCCTGAGCAGATGCGCCAGTCCTTGGCCGTCGACCCGCATTCCCCCGACGAGATCCGGTGCAATCAGGTGGTGCGGAATATCGGTGCCTTCCATCAGGCGTTCGGCACGAAGCCCGGAGATGGCATGTGGCTTGAGCCCAGTGACCGAGTGCAGATTTGGTAGCGTAACTGCGCAGTCAACGGCGCCTTTCGCGGGATGAGACCGCATGGACACCCCGCGTCGTTCTCGAAGAACAAGGAGCAGACCATGACTTTCGGTGAGGCCGTACGCACCTGCCTGCACAAATTCGCTGACGCCAGCGGACGTGCCGGACGAGCGGAGTTCTGGTATTTCTATCTCGCGCTGATCCTGGGCAATGTCGGCGCCTGGTTGGTGACCACGCTCGTGACGGTAATTTTCCCGCCCTTCGGACTGGTCTTCGTGGTACTGGTGCTGATCGCCAATGTGGTGGCCTTGATCCCGCTGGTCTGCGTGCAGGCACGGCGCTTCCACGATCAGGATCTGTCGGGGCTGTTGGTGTTGCTCAACCTCTTCTTTCTCGTGGTGCCGTTGGTCTTCATGTGCCTGGAGGGCACCGATGGCCCCAACCGCTACGGCCCCGACACCCGGCAGTCCCGCGCGGGTCTCGGCTATGGACCCGGCGGCTATGGCCAGTACGGACAGGCATACGGCCAGCTAAGCCAGTACGGGCAGTCGGGCGTCTACGGACAAACCGGTGTTTACGGGCAACCGGACGCCTATGGGCAAGGCTCCTACGGGCAGAGCTCCTATGGACAGAATGCCTACGGTCAGAGCCCCTACGGTCAATCAGGTGTCTACGGGCAGTCAGATGCCCATGCTGCGGGTTCTGACGGCGGATATGGCCAGCCCGGCTATGGCCAGACGCCGACCATTGGCGGCTACGGTGAGGCGTCCCCGGCGGCACCTGGCCAAGGCCCCTTCGCCTCCGGAGCCCAGCACTATGCGTCCACGGCCTGGCCCACCCAGCCCGACCAGTCCCAGGGCTGGACCGTCACCGGGGCAGCGCAGGATCCTTTCGGCACCCGTGCTCCAGAAACCGGTGGAACCGCGACGGGTCGCCCTCCGGCGTCGTTCGGAGACCCCGCTGCGCCAAGCGGACAAGTACCCGCCAGTTCACCGGACGTCGGGGCCACGCGAGATGCCGCGCCATCCGAGTTTCCCAGCCCGTCGTTCGGCTCTGCTCTGAACGACCCGGTGAGCCCTTTTCCACCGGCCGATGCCCAACTCCCGCCCCTGCCCAAGCCGGCGGACGGTGCAAACGGGGCGGCCCCGGCGGCATCGCCAGAACCAGTCGCCACGAGCCATGTGGGTCCCTCAGCTCCGCCCACCGATCCCGATGTCTCGTCCACCCAGCCGCTCTATCCGCGCCCCCAGGACGCCGAGCCGACCCTCATCACGCGCCCGGCAACTGCACCACAGGCGCCCAAGTCCGTGTCGAATGAGGCACCCCGCACCGGTTGGGAGCGTCCCGGTGAAGACGTGGGCGAGCCCTCGTCGCAGGCCGAGATCACCAATCATGACACCGCACATGTCACCGAGACCAGGACCGATGCTGCTGAGCACAAGGACGATCGCGCCCAGCCTGACGCCCGCTGATCTGTCGTCACTGTGCTCAGCCGTCACTCGGCAAGCTCTCTACTTCCGACCCGGTGTCTCCACGACGAAACCCGGCCTCTAGCGTTGACAGTGTCAGGACCCCAGCGGTCACCCGCAAACAAGGTCACCCTCCCTCCAATGACAGGAGAGACATCATGGGCCCCATTGACGCAGTCAAGAGCTGCTTCCGCCACTATGTGAACCCGAAGGGACGAGCCGGACGCGGCGAGTTCTGGTGGTTCCTACTGTTCGTCCTCGTGATCGAGGCTGTGCTGTCGGCTCTGGCAACACTGACCGGCGATTCCAATGTCGTGATCACTGATTACTGGTGGGAATTCGCAAGCTCACGGAATATCTGGTTCTCAGCTCTCGGCGCTCTGTTCTCACTGGCCGTGCTCCTGCCCCTGATCATGGTGCAAATCCGTCGATTCCACGACCAGAATCGCAGCGGCTGGTGGCTGCTGCTCCACCTCGTGCCCGGCTTCGGCAATTTCATCGTGCTGGTCTTCATGGCCATTGGCGGCACATTCGGACCCAACCGCTATGGCCCTGGCCGTTATGACCCCAGTGCCGCCTTTGGTGCCCAGCCGCAGCCGGACACCCCGGCACGCGCCACCACGGCCCCGGCTGATCCCCCTGCTTCACCCAGCGGCAATCCCGACCCGCCCTCGAGAGCTGTCGGCTGAGAACTCCCGGCGCACGCGCTCTGTGGGTGCATGTGCTCTCCGGGCGCAGGCATCCGCCCGGCGCATCCCGGGCGTCACGTGCCCAATACACTCACCCACGCACGCCCGGCGCGTCTTTCCGGGGCCCGGGCACCGGCGTCGACCGTCGCCTCACCCTCAGCGAATCCAGGCGTGTGCCCCGAGCCCACAATTCGCGCGCCTGGGTGGACGATCGGCCGGCCATGAGCGAAGAGCGAACATGACTGAAGGGGTGTCCGAGGAAGATCTTCCTCGGACACCCCTTTGTCTTGCCTACAGTTCCGTCTTGCTTATAGTTCTTGGATCCCCGCCGTAACCGCCGCCGCGAAAACTCCTGCGTCAGTTGGAGCGACTGACCACTTCGTCGCACAACCTGGATAGCGCATTGGTGGCGGCCCCATCGGGCAGCAGCTCAAGTTGGCGACGCGCCAGCTCCGCTCTCTCGGCGATGTCCGCCCTGGCCTCCTCGATCACATGATTGCCGCGAAGCATCCCCAAGGCACGTGCCAGATCATCGTCATCATCCAGCCCATCGGCGATCAGGGCCTTGAGCTCCTCATCACGCGGGTCGTCACTGGCCGCCAGCATCAGCGTCGGAAGCGTCGAGACGCCCTCGCGCAGATCCGTGCCGGGGGCCTTGCCCGACTCGTCGGAGACCACGTCCATGAGATCGTCTGCGAGTTGGAAGACGACACCGATCTGCATGCCGAACTGTGCCAGCGCGTCAAGCACCTCACGATCAGCGCCACTGGTCATGGCACCAAAGACCGCCGAGGTGCGGATGAGCGCCCCGGTCTTGCCGGCGATGACGTTCAGATAGTGCAGCATCGCGTCATGTCCGGGCTGCGGGCCCCGCATCTCATCGATCTGGCCTGTGACCAGCTCAGCAAAGGTGTCTGCCTGCATGCGCACGAAGTCATTGCCCAGTGTCGCCACCTGATTAGACGCCCGGGCGAACAACCAGTCGCCCACCATGATGGCCGTCGAGTTGCCGTAGGCCGCGTTAGCACTGGGCACCCCCCGTCGAAGCGAGGCGTCGTCCATCACATCGTCGTGGTAGAGCGAGGCCACATGGGTCAGCTCCACCACCACCGCTGCGATCTGCGCGCGCGCATCATTCGGCTCCGGTCCCAGCTGGCTGGTCACGGCCACCAGCATCGGCCGGAAGCGCTTGCCTCCGGCAGCGATGATGTGCTGTGCCGCTTCTGCCAAAAAGGGATTGGCAGCGGTCAGGGTGATCGCATCAAGCCTGCGCTCCACCGCATCCAGCTGGTCACCGACGTAGGCCTCGAAAGCCTCATCCTCGGCCTGCGTCAAGGTCATCTCCTTATCAGCGCAGGAACTGTGCTGCGCCGGCGAACAGATCAAGCACCGGCCCAGGCGCAATGCCGAGGACCACAGTACCGGCAACACCAATGATGATGACCAGCCAGGTGGGCCAACCGGCCTTCACCACGTCAACGTCCATGTCGGGCTCCTTGAAGAACATCAGCCAGACGACCCGGAAGTAATAGGCCGCAGTCACCACGCTGAGGCAGATCGCGATCACGGCAAGCCAGGCATAACCGCCCTGCCAGCCGGCGCTGAACGCCAACAGCTTGCCGACGAAGCCGCCGGTGAGCGGGATGCCTGCCATCGATGCCAGGAAGAGCGTCATGATCACGGCCAACGCCGGACGACGCCTGCCGAGTCCGGCCCACGCGTCGAAACCATTCGCCTCGCCACCGGCGCGACGCACTATGGGCAGCATCGCGAAGGCACCGAGAGTGGCCAAGCCGTAGGCGGCCAGGTAGTACATCACGCTCGACACCGACCCAGACTGCCCGGCGGCAAGTCCGCCGACCGTCGTCACGGCACCGATCACCGGAATCATGATGAAACCGGCATGGGCGATCGATGAATAGGCCAGCAGCCGCTTCACATCGGTCTGTGCCAGGCCGACGATCGCGCCGACGAGCATGGTCGCCACGGCCACGACGGCCAGGACCAGCTGCCAATCCCAACGTGCCCCGCCCAGCGCGACATAGAGCACGCGCAACAGGCCGGCGAAGGCGGCGATCTTCGTGCAGATGGCCATGAATCCGGTCACCGGGGTGGGCGCGCCGGTGTAGACATCGGGCACCCAGTTGTGGAAGGGAACCGCACCCACCTTGAACAGGACACCTGCTGTAACCAGCGCGGTGCCGGCCAGCAGAAGCCCGATCGACTCGGTGGACAGCGTGATGGAGCGATCCATCATGCCGAAGTTGAAGCTGCCGGTGTAGCCATAGAGCAGCGCGGTACCGAAGAGGAAGAAGGCGCTCGACATGGCACCGAGCATGAAGTACTTCAGGGCGGCCTCCTGCGAGAGCAGGCGGCGACGCCGGGCGAGCGCACACATCACATAGAGCGGCAGCGAGAGGATCTCGAGCGCCACGAACATGGTGAGCAGGTCGTTGGCGGACGAGAAGATCAGCATGCCGAACAGCGACATCTCCAGCAGCGCGAAGACCTCGGAGTTCTCCTGACGAGCCGCGATCGCCTGACGCTCGGCCAGGCTGCCGGGGACAGTGTGTCCCTGAGGGGCGAAGGAGCTGGCTCCCCCACCGATACGACGCTCGCCATAGAGCAGCGCCGAGAGCAGACCGAAGGACAGCAGCAGCGTCCACACCACGCGGGTGGGTCCGTCAATGGACAGAGCCCCCATTACGGCCACACCGGGCTGCGACGACCAGTCGAAGCAGACGAAGCCCAGGGCGATGACCAGGGTGAGCACGGCGATCGCGAACTGCACGCTGAAGCGCTTGTCCCGCTTGATGAAGGCCTCGGCGAGCACCGAGACGATGGCTCCGATAATCAGGACGATGAGCGGAGCAATCAGCCCGTATTCAATCGTGGGAGTGTGCATAACTCACTTACCCCTCTTCACAGTGGGCTGAGGATCGACCATGGATACCTGAACCATCGCTTCCTTCGCCGTGGAGTTCACCACATCGAATGTCGGCTTCGGAACGCACCCGAAGAACAACAAGAGCGCGATCAGCGGTGCAATGACCAGACGCTCACGGCCGGTGAGGTCGTGGGTCATGTACTTCTCGCTCTGCTCGCTGGCTGGTCCGGTGAACACCCGCTGATAGGACAGCATGATGTAGACGGCAGCCAACACCGTGGCCACCACGGCGATCGCGACGAAGACCAGATGACGCTGCCAGGCACCGGCCATGATCACATATTCGCCGGCGAAGTTTGCCAGGCCCGGCAGGCCCAGAGTGGCCAGCCCGGCGGTCAGATAGACCCCGGCGATCAGCGGCACGAACTTCTGAGCGCCACCGAAGTCGCGGATCAGGGCGCTGCCCCGGCGATCGATGAGGAAGCCGACCACGAGGAACATGGCGGCCGAGCTGAAGCCATGCGCGAGCATGTAGAAGATCGAGCCTGCGATGGACTCGGCGGTGAACGAGAAGATGCCGAGCACCATGAAGCCGAAGTGGCTCACCGAGGTGTACGCCACCAGGCGCAGCAGATTCTTCGCACCGATCGCCATGAAGGCGCCGTAGAGGATCGAGATCACCGCAAGCACGAGCACGAAGGGCGTCGCCCACTTCGTTGCCTCCGGGAAGAAGGCAAGGCAGAAACGGATCATCCCAAAGGTGCCGATCTTGTCGAGCGTGGCGACCAGCAGAGTCGATGCCCCCGGACGTGCCTGCTCGGCGGCGTCCGGCAACCAGGTATGCACAGGCACCATCGGCGCCTTGATCGCGAAAGCGATGAAGAAGGCCACGAACAGCCAGCGTCCGGTGCTCTGGCTCATCGCCAGTCCACTCAGATCGGCAGTCAGCAGGCTCGGAGTGCCGGCGCTGGCCGAGACCACGTACATGCCGATCACACCGAGCAGCAGTACGAAGCCGCCGAACAGGCTGAACAGCAGGAACTTCATCGCGGCGCGGGCACGGCGTGCCCCGCCCCATCCGGCGATAAGGAAATACATCGGGATGAGGGTGGCTTCGAAGAAGATATAGAACAGCAGCAGATCGGAGGCCATGAAGACATAGAGGGTGAAACCCTCCAACATCAGAGCCAGAGCCATGAAGGTTTCGCTCGACCAACGCGCCGGGGCCACCTGCGCGGTGGTATCGGCGGCGTTCTGGTTCTCCTTCGACGAATCACCGACATGCCATTCGGCGATCAGCACGATGGGAACCAGGATGACGGTGAGCAGCACCAGCACCTTGGACATTCCGTCCAGGTCGAGTGCATACCACGCGCCGATCGGCTTGATCCAACTGACCTTTTCAGCCAGTCCAGTCATGAAGAAGCTCGCCACGCCCACCACCAGGGTGAGCAACGAGAAAGCCATTGCGGCCACCTTGCCGCCACGTCCCCGCAAGGCGAAGACGATGACAGAACCAAGCAGTGGCAGCAGACCCAGAACCGTGAGCCAGGGGAAAGTCATCACTATTTCCTTCCTCAGGCCAACTGGCCCAGGATCATCACGACGCCGATCACGACAAGCCCGAGGGCCATCGTGACGCCGTACGTTCGCACATAGCCGTTCTGCAGCAGGCGCAGCGCACCAGAGGCGCTGGTCGCCACCGCCGCGGAGCTACGCACCGTGCCGTCAACCAGATGGTCGTCGGTGAGCTCAAGCCCATTGCACAGGGCCTGTCCGGGACGCATGAAGACCGCCTCGTTGAATTGATTGGCATACAGCTCGTTGCGTCCGGCCAGCACGAAGAAGTTGTGCGAGACGGGCGTCTCGGGAGCAACATTCCTGCGGTAGAGCACAACCCCGATGACCACGCCGATGGCCACTGCGAGCAATGTCACCAGGCTGATCCAGCCGGTGTCGAAGACATGCACCGGCTCAACATGGTTGCCCACGGCCGGCTCGAGCCAGCCCTGGATCCACCCATTGAGCGCCAGGCCCCCGACCACCGAGATGATCGCCAGGATGACCAGGGGAACCACCATGACCGGGCCGGGCTTGTGCGGGTGCACACCGTGCTGCCAGCGCTCTTTGCCCGAGAAGGTCATCATCATCAGGCGCGTCATATAGAACGCGGTGATGCCTGCGCCGATCAACGCCAACCAGCCGAAGATCGGGCCCTTGTCGAAGGCGGCCACGATGATGTGGTCCTTCGAGTAGAAGCCGGCGAAGAAGGGGAAGCCGATGATTGCCAGATAGCCACAGGCGAAGGTGCCGAACACCCAGGGCATGGCCTTGGCCAATGCCCCGAAGTGATGCATATTCGTGTCCTCATTCATTCCATGCATCACCGCGCCGGCGCCGAGGAACATATTGGCCTTGAAGGCGCCGTGGGTGAGCAGGTGGAAGATCGCGAAGGCCGCGCCCGCCGGCCCGAGCCCGGCGGCGAGCATCATGTAGCCGATCTGGCTCATCGTGGAGCCGGCTAGCACCTTCTTGATGTCGTCCTTGGCACAGCCGATCCACGCGCCGGCGAAGACCGACGCAAGGCCGACGATCGCCACGGCCAGGCTGGCGGAGTTGCTGAGCGCATAGATCGCATGCGAGCGCACCACCAGGTAGACGCCGGCGGTGACCATGGTCGCCGCGTGAATGAGGGCCGACACCGGGGTGGGACCCTCCATGGCGTCGAGCAGCCACACCTGCAGCGGCACCTGTGCCGACTTGCCGCAGGCAGCAAGCAGCAGCAGGCAGCCCAATGCCGTGGCCCAGGCAGGCGAGACATTGGCCACCGAATTGCTCACCACGTCAAAGCGCACTGAGCCGAACAGTGAGAACATCGCGAAGCTCGCCGCGAAGAGCCCGAGATCGCCCACCTTGTTGGTGACGAAGGCCTTCTTGGCTGCCAGGGCCGCGGAGTTGCGGTCCTGCCAGAAGCCGATCAGCAGATAGGACGCCAGACCGACGCCCTCCCAGCCGATGAAGAGCATCACATAGTTGTCGGCCAACACCAGCGTGAGCATGGACGCCACGAAGAAGTTGAGGAAGGCGAAGAAGCGACGGCGCCTCGGATCATCCTTCATATAACCGATCGAGTAGATGAAGATGAGCGAGCCCACGAAGGTGACCAGCAGCGCAAACACGATCGACAGCTGGTCAACCAGCATCGAGATGTCGATCGAGAATGCGCCGGCACTCACCCAGGTGTAGACGGGCACGCGCACCGCACGCTGTGATTCGTCGCTGCCGAGCATCGAGATGAACAGCAGCAGGGCGATCACGAAGGAGGCGATCGGGGCGAGCACCCCGAGCAGATGGCCCCAGGCGTCGGACAGCTTGCCGAGCACCAGGAGCAGGCCCGCGACCGCGAGTGGAATCGCGATCATGAGCCACGCGTAATTGAACAGTCCGGTCGCAGCGACCGGTGCCATTGTCTGAAGAAGATTCACCGATGCCCCCTCAGTGCTTCAGCAGGTTTTCGTCGTCGACCGAGGCCGAGCGTCGGGTTCGGAAGATCGTCATGATGATGGCCAAGCCCACAACGACCTCTGCGGCGGCCACCACCATCACGAAGAAGGCGGCCACTTGACCGTCGAGATTGCCGTGCACATTGGCGAATGTCGCCAATGACAGATTCGCGGCATTGAGCATCAGCTCGATCGACATGAAGGCGATGATCGCATTGCGGCGCACGAGGAAGCCCAGCACGCCGATACAGAACAGAATCGCGGACAGGACGATGAACGCATTGGGGTTCATCGGTTGACCTCCTTGGGTGCCTCATGGGTCGACTCATCGCCGGACTCGCCCGCATCGGGCGCAATCCCCTTCTGATCGTCCCGCACATCGACGATCTGCTGGTTGGCGCTCTTCGTCGGGGTGAGCAGACGATCCTTGTCGACCACGACGATGCCGCGTTCGGCGAGCGTCGGGATGATCGAATCGTCGGCGATGGATCCGTCGGGCAGCAGGGAGGGATAGTCCACTGAGTTGTGCCGGGCGTAGACGCCGGGGTTGGGCAGAGGTCCGGGCTGCGCGCCCTTCTCACCGAACTCCTTGGTGCGACGGGTGATGCGGTCCTTTTGCTGTTCCTTCTTGAACAGGGGCTCGCCGTGTGCCAGGACCATGGCCGCCAGGGCGGCGGTGATCAGCAGTGCGGCGGTCGCCTCAAAGGGGAAGACATAGTCGCTGAAGATCAGATAGGCCAGCGAGCGAACGTTTCCGTCAGAGCCGGTCGCCTGATCGAGGCCGGCCGGGCTGGAGACGATGCCATGTCCCACGGCCAGCACCAACAGGGCCAACAGGCCGACGACGCCGATGATGGCAGCGACGCGCTGACCCTTGATGGTCTCGATCATTTCGTCGATGGTGTCAATGCCGATCACCATCATGGTGAAGACGAACAGCATCATGACAGCGCCGGTGTAGACGATGATCTGAGCGACGAACAGGAAGGGAGCGTCGAGGCTCGCGTAGAGGCCTGCGAGACAGACCATGAGCCCAGCGAGACAGAGCGCCGAGTGCACCGGCTTGCGGCTCGCGACCATGCCGAGGCCGGCGATGACGCTGAGCGGGCCGAGCACCCAGAAGGCGACTGCCTGGGCAGTGACCAGGGGGATCATTTGGCAACTCCAGTCCAGTTGTTGGCGGCCGCACGCGCCGCGACGACCACGCCGCGCTCGTCCAGCTGGTTGCTGGGCGGCAGGCCGAGGAAGTAGTCGTCCTCATCGTCGCCAAGACGACGGGGATGGGGAGGCTGTTCCATGCCCGGCAACAGCGGCGCCAGCAGGCGGTCCTTGTCGTAGATGAGGCTCTCACGGGTCTCATCGGCGAGCTTGAACTCGTTGGTCATCGTGAGCGCCCTGGTGGGACATGCCTCGATGCACATGCCACACAGGATGCAGCGCAGATAGTTGATCTGGTAGACGCGCCCATAGCGCTCACCAGGGCTGTAACGCTCTTCCTCGGTGTTGTCGGCGCCCTCCACATAGATGGCGTCGGCCGGGCAGGCCCACGAGCACAGTTCGCAACCCACGCACTTCTCCAGACCGTCAGGCCAGCGGTTCAGCTGATGACGACCGTGGAAACGCGGCGCGACGAGTCGTTCCTTGCCCTTCTCCGGGTAACCCTGGGTGAAGGACTTGCGGAACATCGTTCGGAAGGTGATTCCGAAACCGGACCACGCACCCATTTACTCCACCCCCCCGATGGACTTGCTGGAACTCGTGCCAGACGACGGATCGCCGCCCGATGGAGCCCGGCTGGGTGGCGCGGGCTCGGAGGCCACCACGGCCGCATAGGCCGCGAGCTTCTGCCCGGGCATCGGCGGCACCGGATAGCCGTCCGCGAAGGCGTCGAAGGCCTCGTCGTCGGCGTCCTCGGGTTCGGCCTCCTTCTTGCGCGGCCACACCGCATAGGCGAGTAGGGCCACCACGATGACACCCATGACGATCCGCATCGCGGGCGTGTTGAACCAGCCGTTGGCGAAGCCGCCGCGCATGACCGCGATGAAGAGGATCCACACCAGGTTGATCGGGATGAGCACCTTCCAGCCCAGATCCATGAGCTGGTCGTAGCGCACGCGGGGCAGAGCGCCTCGCACCCAGGTGAACGAGAACACCAGGCACTGCGCCTTCAGCACGAACCAGAGCAGACCCCACCAGCCATTGGACAGGGCGCCGTCGGCGATCATGTTGAACGGCCAGGGCGCGCCATAGCCACCCAGGAACAGGGTGGTGCAGACCGCCGAGACGGTGAGCAGGTTGATGTACTCGGCCAGATAGAACATGGCATAGCGGAAGCCGGAGTAGTCGGTGATATGGCCCGAGACCAGCTCGGACTCGCACTCAGCCATGTCGAAGGGCAGACGGTTCGTCTCACCGAACATCGAGATGAAATAGGTGGCGAAGCTCGGCAGCAGCAACAGCCAATAGTGCGAGGGGAAGAAGGTCTGCAGGCCGAAGAAATCGAGGTTCTGCATCTGGGCGGCCACGATCTGGCTCGTGCTCATCGAGCCGGCATACATGAAGACCGACACCAGGGACAGGCCCATGGCCACTTCATAGCTGATCAGCTGGGCGCTGGCGCGCATCGAGCCGAGCAATGAATAGGTGCCATTCGACGCCCAGCCAGCCAGCACCACGCCATAAACGCCGATGGACGCGATGGCCAGCACCAGCAACACCGAGACGGGCAGGTCGGTGACCTGCAGACGAGTGGTGTGCCCGAAGATGGACACCTCTCCGCCGAAGGGGATCACCGCCCAGGAACTGAAGGCCGCGATCGCGATAAGCATCGGCGCCAGGTTGAACACCAGCTTGTCGGTGCGAGCCGGGCGAAAATCCTCCTTGAACAGGAGCTTGACGCCCTCGGCGATGGTCTGCGGCAGGCCGAGCGGACCGTTCATGATCGGTCCGATGCGGTTCTGCATCTTCGCGATGACCCGACGCTCGAACCAGACGTTGAAGATGATCCACAGCAGCACGGCCACGAAGACCACGACCACCTTGATGAGCACGACCCACCATGGATCGGCCCCGAAGATCATGTTCTCTTGCGGAATCATGCGGCACCTCCGGTGACCTCGACCCGCGAGCCGGCAGCGGCCACGAGCCCACTATTAACGGAATTCCTGCTGTTGCCCGGCACCCAGACCACTCCGGGAGCCATCTGCGGGGCAATGCTCAGCGGCGCCGCGAACTCGACGCCACCACCACGCACGCTCACCCTCTGCCCGTCCTGCAGGCCAAGACTGTCCGCATCGGCCTGGGCCATGCGGACCAGGGGCGCGGGGGCTGTCTCCAGCAGAGCCTGGGCTCCGTCGAGAGCGGCCGCGCCGTCGATGAGCTGACGCCACGAGGCGAGCACGAAGCCACCCTGTCCCGTCTCCTGCGTCGGAGTCTGCGGAACCAGCAACGGTGCCCTGGTCCCCTCCCAGTCGGCGATCTCGTCATAGGCCAGGCGTGCCTGGGTGGGAGTGCGCATGCCCAGATCTGAGCCGAGTGCGTCGGCGAGCGCGGCAAGCACCCGCACATCGGTCATCGGCGAGGTGGTCTCCTCATTGACCAGGGCCACCGCACGCTCGCGGTGCTCCCAGTTGATGAAGGTGCCCACCTGATCTTCGATGAGCGCCACGGGCAGCACCACATCAGCGCGATCAGCAATCTCGCTGCGTCGCTGCTCAAGGCTCACCACGAAGCCGGCGGCCTCAATGGCTCTCAGCACCGCGGCGGGATCGGGGAAGTCCCCGGCCTGGATGCCAGCGGTGACCAGCGCCTGCAATGCACCCGAGGTGGCATCGCGAAGGATCGCCGAGCCATCGCGTCCCGGCTGCGCCGGAAGCTGCTCACTGCCCCAGGCAGCCTGGATGTCGACGCGTGCCGAGGCATCCGCGACCCGACGGCCACCGGGCAGCAAACCCGGCAGCAGACCAGCCTCAAGAGCCGCCAGTTCACCGGCCCGGCGCGGGATCCACGCCAGCCGGGCCCCGCTGCGCTCAGCGGCGTCCACAGCGGCGGTGAGCGTGCCTGCGCTGATGGCAGCGCGCTCCCCCACCAAGATGATCGTGGACTCATCGAGCTCGCCGGCAGCGACGAGCTGCTCAAGCGCAGTGGCCTCGGTGCCCGGAGCGGCGGCGACCAGACGGGCGCCCATCTTCTGTGAGCCGCGGGTCAGGAAGGGCGCCACCGTGACGACCTGCACCTTGTTCTTGCGCCATGCCTTGCGCAGCCGCAAGAAGACCATCGGCGACTCATCCTCGGGCTCGAAGCTCACCAGGACGACCTTGCTCGCCTTCTCAAGAGCCTCGAAGGTGACCGAGTCGGCAAGCTTGCGGCCCACCACGTGATTGGCCAGGAAGGCCTCCTCCTCGGCGCTGGCGGCGCGCGAGCGGAAGTCGATGTCATTACTGCCGACCACGGACCGGGCGAAGCGGCTGTAGGCGAAGGCATTCTCCAGAGTCAGTCGGCCACCGGGCAGGAAGCCCACCGACTGTCCGGCCTTGGCCAGGCCTTCGGCCGCCGCGTCGATGGCCTCGGGCCAACTCGCCGGCTCCAGGGCCCCATTGCGACGCACGAGCGGGGTGGTGATCCGGTCGTCGCCGTGGCCGGAGCGGAAACCGAAGCGGCCCTTGTCGCAGTTCCATTCCTCGTTGACTGCGGGATCATTGCCTGCCAGGCGACGCTTCACCTGATAGTGACGATGATCGATGCGCAGCTCGCACCCAGCGGCGCAGTGCTCGCAGGTCGACTGAGTGCTCACCAGATCATGGGGACGTGACTGGAAGCGGTAGTCGGCGCTGGTGAGCGCGCCCACCGGGCAGATCTGGATGATGTTGCCGCCGAAATAGGACTCATAGGGCTGATCGGCATATTCGGCGATCTGCGAGAAGCCTCCCCGCTCGGCCAACGAGATGAAGTCATCGCCGCTGATCTGCTCGCTGAAACGTGTGCAACGCTGGCACAGGACGCACCGCTCACGATCGAAGACGATCGCCGGGTTGATATGCGTCGGCTTCGCATAGGTGCGCTTGACGCCCTCGAACCGGGTCTCACCACGACCATGGCTCATCGCCTGGTTCTGCAGCGGGCATTCGCCGCCCTTGTCGCAGATCGGGCAGTCGAGGGGATGGTTGATCAGCAGGAACTCAATCATGCCTGACTGGTGCTTGGCCACCGTGGGATTGCTCTCGGCGGTCTCCACCTTCATGCCGGGCATGGCGGACAGGGCGCAGGCAGGCTGTGGCTTCATGGCGCGGCCATTGCCGGCGTCGGGCACCTCAACCAGACAGACGCGACAGGCGGCCACCGGGTCGAGCAGGGGATGATCGCAGAAGCGCGGGATATTGACACCGATCATCTCGGCGGCCCGGATGACCAGCGTGCCCTTCGGCACGCTCACCTCAGCCCCGTCGATGGTGAAGGTGACCAGATCGGGCTTCGCCGCGACCTCGGACGACTTGGTATCGGTGCTCATGCCGTGGCTCCCGTCATGGTGATCGACTCGCGGTCGGGGTCGGGGAACAGCGCGCTCTTCTCGTAGGGGAAGAGCTCCCAGGCCGGCGTGTGATAGCCCTGCTCGAACTCGGAGCGGAAGTGCTTGATCGCGCTGGTGATGCAGGCCACGAAGCCGTCGGCCAGCGTGCAGAAGCTCTTCATCGAGACGTTGTCACAGATGTCGAGGAGCTTGTCGACGTCGCCCTCCTGGCCCTTGCCGGCCTCCAGATTGCGCAGGGTCTGTACCAACCACCAGCTGCCCTCACGACAGGGGGTGCACTTGCCACAGCTCTCATGCTTGTAGAACTCGGTCCAGCGCAATGTGGTGCGCACCACCGAGGTGGTCTCGTCGAAGACCTGCAGCGCCTTGGTTCCGAGAATCGAACCGGCGGCGGAGACGCCCTCATAGTCCAGCTGCACATCGAGCTGCTCGGGGGTGAACATCGGTGTGGACGAACCACCCGGGGTGAAGAACTTCAGCTGGTGACCCTCGCGCACGCCACCGCCGAGCTCCAGGATCTCGCGGAAGGTGATGCCCAGCGGCGCCTCGAACTGCCCGGGGCGCTTCACATGACCCGACAGCGAGTAGATGGTGGCGCCCTTGGACTTCTCGGTGCCCATCGACTGATACCACTCGGCACCGTTGTTCACGATGGCCGGGACCGAGGCGATGGACTCGGCGTTGTTGACCACGGTGGGGCAGGCGTAGAGACCCTCGACAGCGGGGAACGGAGGACGCAGTCGCGGCTGACCACGATGGCCCTCCAGCGCTGACAGCAGCGCCGTCTCCTCGCCACAGATATAGGCGCCGGCACCCGAGTGCACGACGATGTCGAGGTCGTAGCCGGTACCGAAGAGATCCTTGCCGAGATAGCCCTTGTCATAGGCATCGCGCACGGCCTGGTTCAGGCGCCTGATCGCATGGAGCACCTCGCCACGGCAGAAGATGAAGGCGTGGTGGGCGTTCACCGCATAACAGGCGATGATGATGCCCTCGATGAGCGTGTGCGGCGTGGCGATGAGCATCGGCATGTCCTTGCAGGTGCCGGGCTCGGACTCGTCGCAGTTGACCACCAAGTACTTGGGCTTGGGGTTGTCCTGGGGAATGAACGACCACTTCATGCCGGTGGGGAAGCCTGCCCCGCCGCGGCCGCGCAGGCCGGAGGCCTTGACCAGGTCGATGACCTCGGGCGACTTCATGGTGGTCAGCGCCTTGCGGGCGGCCTCGTAGCCACCGCCCCGCAGATAGGTGTCGAGCTTCCAAGACTGTGGAGTGTCCCAATCCTTCGTGAGAATCGGGGTCAACGTGTCTGTCACTTCCCAACCTCCTTCGCACCCGGCTGGCCAGGGGCCTGCCAGTTGTTCGCCTCAGCGATCTTGAGGCCACGCACCGACGACTCGCCGGCGCTGGGGCCCTCGTCGGCCCGTCCGTCATCGAATCCGGCGAGCACGCGCTCGGCGCTGCGCCAATCGGTGATGGTGGCGCCGCGGGTTGACGTGACGGTCTCGCCTGCGGCCAGCTTGTCGAGCAGTTCATCGGCCTTGGCGGGAGTCATATTGTCCATGTACTCCCAGTTGACCATCATCACGGGCGCGAAATCGCAGCCCGCATTGCATTCCAGGCGCTCCAGGCTGAACTTGCCGTCGGGCGTCGTCTCACCCTCGTGGATGCCGAGCTTCTTCTCCACATGGTTGAGCAGGATGTCGCCGCCCATCACCGCACACAGCGCCGTGGTGCACACGCCGATGTGCTGGTGTCCTGCCGGGCGACGCTTGAACATCGTGTAGAAGGTGGCCACGCCATTGACCTGGGCTGTGGTGATGCCGATGATGTCGGCCACCGCGCGCACACCCGCGTCGCTCACTCGACCGTCAACCGATTGCACCAGGTGCAGCATCGGCATGAGGGCGGAACGGGCGTCGGGATAGCGGGCCGCGATGCCGCGCATCTCCTGCAGCGTTTCCTCGGTGATGTTCGTGGACTTGTCGGCGGCGTCGATGCCGTCCGCGTCGTCGAACGCCGAGACGAACTCGTGACCGCTCATCGGCTAAGGCTCCTTGTGAGGAAAGGACTAATGGAATCGGTGCGTTCGTTGCTCATCGGTCCACACCACCCATCACGGGGTCGATCGACGAGATCGCCATCACCGCGTCGGAGAGCATGCCGCCCTCGCATAGCAGCGGCAGCGACTGCACATGGTTGAAACCTGGGTCGCGCAGGTGGGCCCGATAGGGACGGGTGCCACCGTCGGAGACCAGGTGCATGCCGAGCTCGCCGGCCGGCGCCTCGACCGCCATGTAGACCTCGCCCGCCGGGACGTGGAATCCCTGGCTGACGATCTTGAAGTGATGGATCAGACCCTCCATGGACTCGCCCATGATGTGCTTGACGTGCTCATTGGAGTTGCCCTGGCCATCAGAGGCCACGGTGAGATCGCTGGGCCAGGACAGCTCAGCATCCTCGATGCGGTAGGGCTCGCCCTTGCTCTCGGCCAGCTCGTCGCGCACCTGCTCCAGGATCCGCAGCGACTGCTCGATCTCGTTGAGCCGGATGACGAAGCGTCCATAGGAATCGAAGGAGTCTGCGGTGCACACCTCGAAGTCATAGTTCTCGTAGCCGCAGTAGGGCTCCATCTTGCGCAGATCCCAGGGATAGCCGGCCGAACGCAGCACCGGGCCCGAGGCACCCATCATGACCGCAGAAGCGAGGCTCATATGGGCCACGCCCTTGTTGCGGCGCACGAAGATCGGGTTGGTCAGCGTGTAGTCGCCGATCTCGGGAACGTTCTTGCGCAGCTGGCGGATCAGCTCGTCGAGCAAGTCCAAGCCATCTTCGGGAAGGTCGTTCTCGACTCCCCCGGGACGGATATAGGCATTGTTCATACGCAGTCCGGTGACCGCCTCGAGGAAGTCGAGCGTGCGCTCGCGTTCCCTCAGGGCCACCTCCTGGACGGATGTGGCGCCCAGGTCGAGGCCAGTGGCGCCGACGGCGGTGATATGCGAGGCGATCCGGTTTGCCTCCATCGCCAAGACCCGCAGTTGATTGCCACGGCGGGGCATCTTGTCGGTGATGCCCAGCAGCTTGTCGACGGCGAGCGAATAGGCCGCCTCATTGAAGATGCCTGCCACATAGTTGCAGCGGGTGAAGAACACCGGGCCCTGTGACCAGCTACGGTATTCCGCCGATTTCTCGATGCCGGTGTGCAGGAAGCCGATGCTGGGACGCAGCGAGATGATCGTCTCGCCGTCCATCTCCATCACCAGGCGCATCACGCCGTGCGTGGAGGGATGCTGCGGCCCGACATTGATCACGATGGTCTCGTCGGAGCGCTCGCGCTGCGCCTCGACCACCTGATCCCAATCGCCGCCGTTGGCCAGATAGGCGTGGTCGCCCTTTTCGTCGCCGGGGCCCGCGAAGATGTCATTATCGTCGGTGGCGGCACGCGACGCGTCTGAGTACTGCTCACTCATCGGTTGTAGCTCCTGCGATCGTCAGCCGGGGGCACGACGGCTCCCTTGAATTCCACCGGGATGCCACCCAGCGGGTAGTCCTTGCGCTGCGGATGCCCGACCCAGTCGTCAGGCATCAGGATGCGGGTGAGGCCGGGGTGTCCGTCGAAGATGATCCCGAACATGTCCCAGGTCTCGCGCTCATGGAAGTTGGCCATCGGGTAGACCGGCACCAGGCTCGGCAGGTGCGGATCGTCGTCGGGAACCTCGACCTCGAGGCGGATCCTGCGGTTGTAGGTCATCGACAGCAGGTGGAAGACGGCATGCAGTTCGTGGCCGGCCTGCTCGGGATAATGCACCCCGGACACCGAGACGCAGACCTCGAAGCGCAGGGCCTCATCGTCACGCAGATGCTTGGCCAGCTCAAGGAGCTTGTCGCGGTCGACGAAGAAGGTGATCTCGCCGCGGTGCACCATCACGCGGGTGGCGAAGCCGGGAACCAGCTCGGCCATGCGATCGGCGACATCGTCGAACCAGCCACCGAAGGGCGGCTCGGTGCTTCCGGTGAGGGAGATGACGCGACGCAGGCCGCCGAAGCCCGAGGTGTCGCCGGAATCACCAGGCTTGCCTGAGCCCCAGGTGCCCTCGACGCGGGAGATGACCTCTTGACCGGCCTCGGTCGCCTTGTCGGAGAACAGCTGGTCGAGATGCTTGTGCGCCTCATCGGAGGCCCGCAGCGCCCGGCTCGCGTTCTGGTCCTGCTCGGGAAGGTCCTGCTCGCTCATCGCATGAGACCCTTCTGCTCGATGGTGGCCGGGGCGGCCAGAGCCTTCTGCTCCAGCTCGGCCACTTCCTGCTCACGATGGGCTCCCATCGTGGTGTGCTGCACCTTGCCCTTCTTCAGCTTGAAGACGGCGTCGATGAGCATGTCGGGGCGCGGCGGGCATCCGGGCAGGTACATGTCAACCGGCACGATGTGGTCGACGCCCTGGACGACGGCGTAGTTGTTGAAGACGCCGCCCGAGCTAGCGCAGGCGCCCATGGCGATGCACCACTTGGGGTTGGGCATCTGGTCCCACAGCTGACGCACGACGGGTGCCAGCTTCTGGCCCACGCGTCCGGCGACGATCATCAAATCGGCCTGACGAGGTGATGCGCGGAAGATCTCCTGACCCCAACGAGAGCAGTCGGCACGCGGGCCGCCATAGCTGATCATCTCGATGGCACAGCAGGCGAGGCCCATGGTGAGGGGCCAGAAGGATGCCTGACGCATCCAGCCCTGCACCTGCTCGACAGTGGTCAGAAAGATTCCGGCCGGAATATTCTCTTCGATGCCCATATCAGTTCACCCAGCCTTTCAGTCCCAGTTCAATCCGCCGCGACGCAAAACATAGGTATATGCGACGAAGACGACGATGATGAACGTGATCATTTCGATCACCCCGAAGCTGCCCAAGTGGTCAAAGGCGACCGCCCAGGGATAGAGGAAGACGATCTCAATATCGAAAATGATGAAGAGCATCGCCGTGATGTAGTACTTCACCGAGAAGCGCCCGCCACCGCTCACGGTCTGCGGGGTCGGCTGGATGCCGCACTCGAAGGAGTCGTACTTGGTGCGGTTGTACCGGTGCGGACCGACGAGCGGAGACAGCACGATGGCTGCGATGACCACGAACAAGGTGGCCAGGGCCACCAACCCGATAACCGGGATATATGCGTTCATTTCCGCTCGATCCTTCCGTCGACGTCAGTCATTGTCCAACCCATCCAGGCACGCCGTCAGGCGGGCGGCGCCAGCCTACTCAGACTATTGATCACATGATCCATCGCGTCGCCACGGTGCTCATCGGTGAGATTGGCCAACAATTTGTTGACCAGTTTCATGAGCGAGCGATGGGGCAACCCATAAGTGGTGCACAAGTGCATGATCGTTGGATTGCCGATGAGCTTCACGAAAATGGTTCCCAACCGGTAATAGCCCCCGAACCGGGAGGCGAGCGCCGTGGGATAGGCGTTGAGCGCTCGCTCGGCGCCCGGCGTTCCGACGCCCCGGGAATGCGCCTCGCTCAGCGCATCGGCGGCCATCTCCCCGGCCTCCATGGCATAGCTGATGCCCTCACCATTGAAGGGATTCACCATGCCGCCGGAGTCTCCGACGAGCAGTAGGCCATCGGCATAGGCAGGCTTGCGGTTGAACGCCATCGGCAGGGCCGCGCCACGAATCTCGCCACGCTGGTGCTCCGCGTCGAACTGCCAGTCCGCAGGCGTGGTGGCCAGCCAGGTGCGCATGAGGGCGCGGTAATCGGTGTGACCGAAGGCGGCCGACGAGTTGAGCATGCCGAGACCTACATTGACGGTGCCGTCGGCCATGGGGAATGCCCAGCCATAGCCGGGCAATTGATTCGACTCGCCGGGGCGTCCGTCCCACAGCTCCAGCCAGCTCTCCATCCACTCGCCCTGCGAGCGGGGACTTTCGAAATAGGTGCGCACGGCCACGCCCATCGGGCGGGCCTCATCGCGCTGGCGGCCCATGGCCACGGCCAGACGAGTGGAGTTTCCATCAGCGGCCACGACCAGCGGGGCGTGGAATTCCCGCCCCTTGTTGTCGCGCACGCCCACAATCCGATCGTCAGCCTTGATGGGCTCGGTGACGGTGACCCCGGTGCGCAGGATGACACCCTGACTCATCGCATGGCCGGCCAGCACATCATCGAACCGCGACCGTGAACAGACCAGTCCGTAATCGGGGAAGTCAGCCAGCTCCGGCCACGGCAACTCAAAGGGCTCGGTGCGTCCGCCATAGACACGTAGACCCTTGTTCCGGGCCCAGGTGTCAGTCTCGGCTGAGTCGACGCCCAGCCGGGTGAGCATCCGCACCGCACGGGGCGTCAGCCCGTCGCCACAGACCTTCTCGCGCGGGAAATCCGACTTCTCCAGAAGGAGCACGGTGAGCCCGCGCATCGCACAGAAAGCGGCGGTCGAGGAACCGGCCGGGCCGGCACCCACCACGATGACATCGGCCTGCGTCGGCAGGGAGTCTTGATTGACGGCGGACAACATGGTTGAGGCAAGTGCAGACACACCGGCCATTTGCACCCCGCTGTGCGCCATGAAGCTCTCCATCCGAACACCGAAACGGGGCCCAACATCGGGCTCCCGGAAGCGTAGGTCCAAGGACCTCGCCCCGCTCAGTGTAAGGGTGAGTTCGGGGTGTTGCCAGTCGGCTGACAGGCATTCGAGACAAATCGGACCGCGTCAGTCCCGAAAACATGGCCTCAAAGCCCCGAGCGCTCCGCCATCGGGGAAGAAATGCACATCGGTGCATCACGCGGTGGGCGTAACGCACGATCGTCCACCGCGTGATGCGGTTGCTCCGCGGCGACTAGTCCCCCAGTCGGATCCGGGTGGCCCCTGGACGCAGCGGGCCGGCGGTCGGTTAGCCTCGTGGGGTGATCATCAATCCGGGATCGTCGCGACTGCACGCCAGTACCATCGCCATCGATGATCCCGGCGCGCTCACTCGCTATGTCGACGGGCACGACGCCGCCTTCCTGCGAGGTGACGACGGCTTCGTCGCCCTGGGCGAGGTCGCCCGACTGGACGGCGCCTCCATGGACGAGGCGGATGAGTGGTGGACCTCCTTCGCCGCCGACATCGAGAAGGAATCCGAGATGCCAGGGCTGGTGGGCACCGGCCCCCTGGGCTATGGGACCTTCACCTTCGATCCCGAGCACACCTCGGGACACTCGGCATTCGTGGTCCCCCAGACCATCATCGGTCGGCGCGACGGGGTCTGCTGGCTCACCCAACTGGGTTATGACCGCGTGACCCCGGAGCTGCCATCCAAGAAGCCCGAGCCCCAGGCACCGACCGAGCTCTTCTTCGAGGACGGCCAGATCTCCGGCGCCGATTGGCTGGCGCTCATCGCCCACACTGCAGCGCGGTTGCGCGACAGCGGGATCGAGGGCGTGGTGCTCGCCCGCGATCTGCAGGCCACTGCGCCGCAACAGGTGCAGCCGACATGGCTGCTGGACCAGTGGCGACGCAACTACGGCGGTTCCACGTGTTATCTGGTCGATGGTCTGGTGGGCGCGACTCCCGAGATCATGGTGCACCGCAATGGCGGACTGACCACCTCGCGGATTCTCGCCGGGACCACCCAGCGCCTCGACAATGTGGACGAAGCAGGCGAGATCGCCAGATTGCTCTCATCGTCTGACCGAGTGCGTCAGCACCGACTGTCAGTGGATTCAGCGGCGGCCGCCCTGGGCGCGCATATGAGCGGCATCCACGTTCCCGAGGCACCCTTCGTCCTGGCGTTACCCGACATGCTGCATCTGGTGACCGATATCTGCGGGGTCACCGAGCCTGATTTCTCCACTCTCGCCCTGGCCGCAGCTGTTCATCCGCTGTCATCGGTCACCGGCTTCCCCACTGATAGGGCCAGGCAGATCCTGGCGGAGACCAACTTTGATCGCGGCCGCTTCTGTGCACCGGTGGGTTGGATCGACGCCCAAGGTGATGGTGACTGGTTTGTCGCCCTGCGGGCGGCGCAGCTGAGCCCGGACTGGAAAGGGGTCACGCTCTATGCCTCAGCATCAGTGGCCCCCGACACCCCGCCCCACAACAAGCTGGTCTCCACAGAGATGAAGTTCGCTCTGATGCGTCAATTCCTCACCGGCAACCAGTGACCTCGCGGGGCTTCTGGAACGCGATACGGCAGAGGCCCGGTCCCGCCGCAGTGCTCACTGGGCAAAACCGGGCATGCATTCAGCTCACTTGCGCAGGGGCGGACGCGTGCGGGGGACGTTCCCGGATCGGCTGACCACCTGCTTCGGGCGGGTGCGGCCCCCACCCCGAGCGGCCTCGCGCTGCGCGGCGAGTTCCTTGCGCTGTTCCTCGCTCTTCTCCATCAGCTCCTGCTGGTTGATGCCACCGCTGCGCAACACCATCCACGCGATCACCGCGATGACCGCGGACACGATGGGCGGCCAGTTGAGCACCAGCGGCGCCGTGACCAGCACGGCCACGTCGATGCCGCGGATGAGATTGAACATGAGGCCCGGCGGCACGGCGCCGGCACCGGTCGAGACCATCGGCATGTTGTAGTTCGCCGACTTGGCGCTCACCCAACGCATCGCGCCCAGGAGCCCGGCGGCCGCGGTGATCACGCCGTACCACATGGTGTTGCTCACCGAGATCGGCCTGGACTGGGCGTTCATTCCCAGGATGAAGGCGGGGGTCACCGCGATGGCCCAGATGACCGCCAGCGACGCCGGCACGATCGTGGTCGCCGTGCGCAGCTCAGAGTCGGTCATGGGGAACAGCCGGGCGAGTCCCTTGGTGCGGGTGAGCACGCGCATGGAATCCATGAAGGGCACCATCACGACCACCATGATCAACGCCGACAGGATCGGGGTCAGCGATCCGACGCCGAGCGATTCCAGGGCATAGGGCACGATGATGCTCACCAGGAAGCCGACCAGTGGGCCGGGTGAGCGCACCAGCCGCTGGAGATCTCGCCAGACCAGCGCCCGCGTGCCTTTCCAATGGCCGCGCGCCGGGCGCACATGTCCGCGCAGATGATTGCGACGTTCGATGAGGATGTCGCGCATCAAGGCGAAGTCAAGCGCGAAGGCCGCGCCCTGCATGCCCGAGACCAGCTCCCCGCCGGTGATCAGCTTCGCGCGCCCCACATTGTCCAACCGTCGACGAGCGACGATCGACGCCAGGATTGCCAGCACCAGACCCACGCCAGCCACGGCGATCGCCAGCTCGAAGGAGCCGGTGCCCCCCAGGCCGACGGTGATCCAGCCGCTGGCTGATGCGATGACCGCCACCAGCACGACCACGGCCAGCGCGCCGACCACGATCTGTGCGATGCGCACCAGCAGGGTGCGCATCGCGCCCTGCTCGGCGGCGGTGAAGGCCATCCAGGCAGCGGTGGTGAAGGCGGCTGCCGCCGTCCACGCGGCAACAGTGTTGAGCGGGAGTCCGACCAAGGTGGTGACGAGCGCCGCCACGACTGCGGCCGCGCCGCCTGAGGCGAAGATCATGCCCCACATGCGCTTGCCGAGCACTGACGAGCGCCGCAGTGGCGCGTCAAGCAGCCAGAAGCCCTCGGCGGCTGATGCCACGATCGGCCCGAAGATGCGGCTGATCGCGATAACGCCCACCCACAGGGCCGCAACAACCAGCCAGGGCAGCAGCTTCCGCGCGGTCACGCAGCCACCGGAGGTGCAGGTGGAGGCCTGCCCCTGCGCTGACAGCAGGCCGCTGATGATCATCGCCGCGATAACCACGATCGCGAAGATGGAGACATAGGCGTCGGTGATCACATCACGAAGTCGACGGGTGGCGCGGCCCTTGCGCCAGTCCTTCACCAGCAGCAGCAGCTGCTTCTCGTCGACGATGCCCTGAGCGTCGAAGTCGACGTCGACAAAGGGATAGTCAGGGTCGAAGCCCTCGAAATCAGGGTCATCGGTCGGCGAGGGCTTGCGTTGCGTCTCCTGGCGCAGATCGCCGTGTGCCGCACGCTCCTTGCGGGAACGATTGCGACGTTTGTTACGAGCGCTCATGCCAGCTGCTCCGGCTCCGCCAACGACTGCGCCTCGTCAAGACCGCCGCCGATGCGCACGATCCGTGCCCCCACCGACTCCACCAGACTCGGCTCATGGCTGGCCATGATGATGGCCAGACCGTTGTGGTCCTTCTCATGGCGCAACCGCTTGCCCAGCCAGTCGATGCCCTCCTGGTCAAGGCGCTGCTCCGGCTCGTCGAGCACGAGCAGCTTCTTGGGACGCACGAAGGCGGTGGCGAGCGCCAGACGACGGCGCTGACCACTGGACAGGGTCCCCGGCAGCTGTCCCGACTGCGGCACGAGCTGCACCTCTTCCAGGATGGAGTCGACCAGCTCGTCGGTGTCCTCCAGGCCGTGGGCGCGAGCCAACAGGTCAAGGTGCTCCACCACGGACAGGTCTGGGAAGAAATCGAGATCGTCGATGACGGTGGCGACATTGCGTCGGAAGGACAGATCGGTGTCCTTCGCCTTCTCCCCCAGGACTTCAATCGTCCCATCAGTCGGCTTGTCCGAGCCGACGATGCATCGCAACACCGTGGACTTGCCCGAGCCATTACGCCCGGTCAATGCCACAGCATCGGACTCATAGACCTGCAGATTGAAGTGGTCGATCACCGTGTGATCGCCATATTTCTTCACAAGATTGCTGATTTTCAGAACAGTGGAGCGCCTCGCCATGGCCCCCATTGTGGTGCACGGGCCCCGATTCGCCCAGCCGGACCCCGGCCGATGGACGCGCCGACTGCCCGGAGGGCATGCCACGGGGCAAATATGTCTGGCTTGTCGGCTCTGCGAGAATAGGCCTCGTGGCCAGACGAGCAACTCTTGACAAGAAGCGGGACCAGGTCGCGGGAATGTTCGACGATGTCGCTCCCCGATATGACCTGCTCAACGATGTGATGAGTATGGGGCAGGACCGACTATGGCGCCGCGCCGTGGTCAGCGCCGTGGACGCCCAGCCCGGTGACTTCGTGCTTGATCTTGCTGCTGGTACCGGTACCTCGTCAGCACCCTTCGCGGCCGCTGGGGCCCATGTCTTTCCCACTGATCTGTCGTTCGGCATGCTCGAGGTGGGCAAGCAGCGTCAACCGGGTCTCACCTTCGTCCAGGGCGACGCGACAGCGCTGCCCTACCGCGATGACGCCTTCGACGCGGTGACCATCAGCTTCGGCCTGCGCAATGTGGAGGACACCGCTGCGGCGCTGCGTGAGCTGCGCCGGGTGACCAAGCCCGGCGGACGCATCGTCATCTGCGAGTTCAGCACCCCCACATGGGCGCCCTTCCGCACCCTCTATCAGCGCTTCTACCTGCCCAAGGTGATGCCCGTGCTCGCCAGACTCGGCTCAAACCGGGAGTCGTACAGCTATCTCACCGAGACCATCGCCGCCTGGCCCAATCAGAAGGCGCTGGCTGCACTGATGTCGCAGGCGGGGTGGAAGCGGGTGGCCTGGCGCAATCTCTCCGGGGGCATCGTGGCGCTTCACCGCGGGTTCGCGGACTGAGCTGTCACGGCCATGACCACGCACACCTCGTCGGGCACGACGAAAGGCGCACCCCTGGAAGACGAGCCCCGGGTGGCAGGACGAGGCACCTCACCCGAGCGGCCGAGGACTGCCGCCGGACGTCTGCGCCCCGATCCGGGCAGGCCGATTCTGCTTGACTCCTATGCCGCGCGTAGCTGCCCGGTGAAGACCCGCAACCGTTTCGATCGCACGGTGCGGCTGCCGGTGAGCACCTCGAGCGATATCGCGATTCGGGCGTCGACCGATGCGATGCAGGAACTGTTCACCGGCGCCACGGCCTTCAAGACTGAGGTCATGGACGCCATGGCCAACTATCCCGAGTCAGTGGATCTGCGCTCCTTGGCCGATGAGGACTGGAGCGAGCGCTCTGCCGCGACGGCCGATGCGGTCGAGGCCGGCGCGCCGGTGATCATCGCCCCGGTGTTGCCGCTCGACATGGCCGGTCATCGCGCTGGTCAACCCGATGTGCTCGTGATGGGTCCCGATTCGCTGAACGGGGGGCACGGCTACTACCCCGTGATCATCAAGCGCCACCGGGTCTTGGAGGCGAGCCCGAGAGGGCGACGTCAGCCATGCACACCGCTGTCGGGAGGCGCTCGACTGCTCCGTGTGCCCGGTTGCGGCGTGCGCACCCATCGCGAAGGAGACCTGCTTCAGCTGGCGCATTTCCGCCGCATCCTTGCCGCGGCCGGATGGTGCGCGGGGGGTGTCCCGATGGCCGGCATCGTGGGCACTGATGAGATCCGGATTCAGCAGGGGCGTCCTGTCCTGGGACGAAACCGCCAGCATCGTCCCGGCAATCTGAAACATCTGGTGATCTCCTGGGCCAACCTGGGGGCGAAGCGGTTGCGCACCTTCGCTCGCACCGCCAGCAGCGGCTGGCGCTACCGCTCCTCATTGGAACGCTATGATCACGAATTCGCCTTCCGGCTGCGCATTGCCGAGATCGCAGTCCAACGCACAGGCAGCCCCGACGACCCGGATCCACGCGTGCATCCGATCGTGGTGCACGAATGCGAGTCATGCCCGTGGTGGGTTGCGTGCAAGCCCCAGCTCAATGACGACGATCTGAGTCTGCGCATCGACAAGGCACGGCTCGATGTGCATGAGATCACCGTCCTGCGATCGATGGGAATCAACACCATCACCGACCTCGCCGATGCCGATATCGAGCAGTTGATGCCCCGCTATCTGCCCGAGGTGCAGCACCGGCCCGGCGCCGAGAACCGGCTTCGGCTGGCCGCCGAGCGCGCCGATATGTTGGCCCACGGCATTGAGGTGAAGAAGATCTCTGCCGGCCCCATCGTGTTGCCGGAACCCGGCTATTCGATCGACCTCGACATCGAGACCTCGGCTGCCTCGCGGGTCTATCTGTGGGGCTTCCTGGTCAATGACCCGGACGAGCCCTCGGGCCCCAGATATGTCAGCTTCTCCCGCTTTGAAGACCTCGATCATGCCGGGGAGCGTGCGCTGGCGGAGGAGGCCGCCAGCTGGCTGGTCAGCCAGCTCGCTGAGCATCCGCAGGCGAAGGTTTATCACTACTCCGATTACGAGGTGGTACACATCCGGCGCATCGCCCGCAAGAGCACCGAAGCCGCCCTCCTCGCGCTGGCTGACGAATGGACGCACACGAATTTCTTCGACCTGTTCCCGGTGGTTCAGAAGAACTTCTTCGGCGTGCATGGCCTTGGACTGAAAAAACTTGCGCACAATGGTGCTGGCTTCACTTGGCGCGACGACGATCCAGGCGGTCTCAATTCACAATGCTGGTTCGCTGAGGCCGTCCACGGCCCCAACCAGAAGGTGCGAGAGGGTTTCGCCACCCGGGTGCTGGAATACAACGAGGACGATGTGCGAGCCACCCGGGCGCTACGTCAGTGGATGCGCACCCTCGGCTGAGCGTCCTCGTCCCAACCGGGCACTCTCGACGCAGCCAGTCCGCGCCCACACGCACGAAGCCACCAGCCCCCGCTGTGCCCGGGAGCAGCAGGCATTCGCTCAGATCACCGCGATGGCCACGCCGACGGCAATGCCCAGGGCATAGAAGAGCTCGCCCAGGCCGGTGTTCTTCAGCGTCTTCACCAACGCCATCCCCTGGGCTCCGCCCAGGATCACCCGGGACGCTGGCAGCAGAAAGATCAGGCAGGCGAGCCCGAGCAAGGTCCACCATGTGGTGAGCGCCGCCACTGCGACGGCTGACAGGGCGGCAAGGCACACGAGCCCGGCATAGAGGAATCGAGTGGCCCGATCGCCGATCCGCGTCTCCAACGTCCGCTTGCCCGACTCGGTGTCGCCGGCGATATCGCGCAGATTGTTGGTCACCAGCACCGCGCAGGCCAGGAGACCGATGCCTGCGGCAGCCAGCCAGCCGGGCACGCCCACCCTGCCGCAGAGCAGATAGCTGGTTCCGCCCACGGCAACGAGCCCGAAGAAGACGAAGACGAAGATCTCGCCAAGTCCCAGATAGCCGTAGGGATGCTTGCCGCCGGTGTAGAACCAGGCCGCCAGGATGCACGCGAGCCCCACGATGAGCAGCCACCAGTGGCCGGTGATCACCACAGCGGCCAGCCCAGCCAGCGCTGAGACGCCGAAGCAGACGAAGGCCGCCCGCTTCACCGCCGCAGGACTCGCCGCACCGGAGCCAACCAGGCGTTGCGGACCCACCCTGTTCTCGTCGGAACCGCGGACCCCGTCGGAATAGTCATTGGCGAAGTTCACCCCGATCACCAGCGCGAGCGCGACGACCAGGCACAGCAGGGCGATGCCGAGGGGGGCGCTCCCATGCCACCAGGCGATCGCCGTGCCCGCGATCACGGGTGAGATCGCGGTGGGAAATGTGCGCAGCCGCGCGCCTTCAAGCCATTCCGAGGTGGTTGCCATACAGATAGTGCCTCACATGATGCCGTCGTATCCCCACAGTCGCATGCCATGCGTAGGGGTTTCTCAGCTGTGAGCCCCTCTCCGGTCCGTCCACAGCTGACTGTGCCAGCGTTGATCATGCCACGAAGGCACGCGTCGGGCATGCGTACTCCTGCAGGCAGGCGCGGGCGGCATTGCGCCCCGGGCGCAGCGGGTCCGGCCCCTAGACTTGGCCCCATGGCGCGAATCCTTCCGGTGTTGGTCCTCCTGGCGTTGACGATCTTCGCCGTGGTCGATCTGACCCAGACCGATCCCTATGACGTGCCCTATATGCCCAAGTGGATGTGGCTCCTGGTGGTCATCTTTCTTCCCGCCGTGGGCCCTGTGCTGTGGATCGTAGTGAGCCGCATGCATGGCCCGGACGGCGGCGATGGCGGGGCTCCGCCACCTGATGACAATGAGGACTGGCTGCGCCGACTGTGACGGAGCGTCAATGAGAAAGATGTTCGCCTCATTGGCGGTGCCCAACTATCGCATCTATTTCACCGGGATGACGGTGTCGAATATGGGCCAGTGGATGGCCCGCACGGCGCAGAGTTGGCTGGTGCTCACGGTGCTCACTGCGCATTCGGCCACGGCCTTGGGCACCGTGACGGCGCTGCAGTTCTTGCCCACGCTGTTCCTGATGCCGATCGCCGGGAAGCTGGCCGACCGCTTTCCCAAGCGGCGCATCCTGATGCTGGCGCAATGCGTCGGCCTCATCGATGCCGCCGTGCTGTCAACGCTGGTGATCACCGGAGTGGCCGAGCTGTGGCATGTCTATCTCATCGCGACGATCGACGGAGTGGGCTCGTCCTTCGACTCCCCCGCCCGCCAGAGCTTCGTCTCCGAGGTGGTCTCGGGCGAGCAGCTCTCGAACGCCATCAGCCTCAACTCGGCGAGCTTCAATATGACGCGACTGCTAGGCCCCGGACTGGCCGGCGTGCTCATTGCGATTATCGGCACTGGCCCGGTGATCGCGGTCAACACAGTGTCCTTCGCCGCGATGATCATCTGCCTGGCGCTGCTCAAAACCAAGAACCTGGCCACCCCGGCCAGGGCCAAGGACGGCGGCAGCATCCGGGGCGGCCTGCGCTATGTGCGACGCCGTCCCGATCTGATGGTGTTGCTGGCCATTGGCTTCGCCGTGGGCGGCCTCGGCTTCAATTTCCAGATCTCCAATGCGGTGATGACCACCGGGGTCTTCCACCGCGGATCCGATGCCTTCGGACTTCTTGACTCGATCATGGGAGTCGGAGCGCTCGCCGCCGCCCTATGGTCGGCCGCCCGGCGGGGCCCTCGCATCCGCCACATGATCCTGTCGATGGCGGCTTATACCGTGCTCGGACTGGCGGCTGCCTTCTCCACGAACTATTGGCTCTTCGCCATCCTCCAGGCACCCATCGGACTGGCCACGATCACCGCCCTGGTTAGCGGCAATACGCTGCTGCAGGCGCATACCAGCGCGTCCATGCGCGGACGCGTGCTCAGCCTGTGGATGTTGATGATCACCGGGATCACGCCCATCGTCTCCCCGGTGGTGGGGCACCTGGGAGATTGGCTCGGCCCCCGTGCCACGGTCATGTTCGGAGTGGTCTGCGTGGGCATCTCCACCGTGATCATCACGGCGGTGATCATGCGCACCGACAGCCTGCGGGTGCGCTTCGATTCACACCGCCGGGGCTGGTGGTATCTCGAGCACCGCCGGGTGACCGATGAGATCACCATGCCGGTGAAGTAGCCCGGCCCGGCACAACGAGGCAGACTTGAGGTCTATAGGCTCGGGAATCACATCGCATCAGCTCCGCGACCAATCGCTGGACGGTGCGATACCGCGTGTCAGCGATGCGCGGTTGGGACATTGCAGGGCAGGAAAGGGGACTCCATGACGGACGACAACTATGACGACCTGTACAACTCGGATGTCGTCGACTCCGAGGGCAAGAAGGTCGGCGGTGTCGGTCAGGTGTACCTGGATGACAAGACCGGACAGCCCACGTGGGTGACGGTGAAGACCGGACTGTTCGGCACCAAGGAGAACTTCGTCCCGCTGGTGCATGCCGATGTGGAGAACGGCCAGATCAAGGTGCCCTATGCAGAGGCCTTCGTGAAGGATGCGCCCACCGTCGATCCCGACCGCCACCTGGATGCCGACGAGGAAGCCGATCTGTACAAGTACTACGGGATTGACACGATCCCGGCACCCAAGAGCGACTCCACCGGCACAGCGGCCGGTGAGGGCTCGAACAGCGCCGACTAACTGACGCCAGGGGGCATCACCCCGCTGGGGGCTTGATGGTCAGGGCCCGCAACCGACGACGAAACAAACCCAATGGCCGTCGCTGGCCCGTTGCACGCTCGCGGGCTGACCGCGACCGCGATGCCGGGACACCGCTGAGATCAAACTGTGGGTGCTAGTGGCGCCAGCTCCTAGCAGCCGAAGTCGACGATCTGGTCACCGTTGAACTCTCCCTCGGGCCACACCGCCCGGATGATCCCGGCCGCCGCCAGGGCCTTGCGACATCCCGGGCAGGGCTCGTCGGTGATGTAGGCCGTCGTTCCCTTGGTGTCCCGCGTGGCGAAGAGCAGGGCATTCATCTCGGCGTGGATGGCGATGCAGAAGCCGGGTGTGCCAGGCCGGTCGTAATCGCCGAGCCCGGGGATCTCGTCGTAGGAAAGACGTCCGCGGGGGCAGGCCCCCTCGAGACAGTCGGGACGCCCCGGAGCCGCTCCGTTATAGCCGGTGGCGATGATGCGATGATCAGGGCCGACGAGCACTGCCCCCACCCGCCGCCGGGTGCACTTGGCCCGGGCTGCCACCGCCTGGGTGATGCCGAGGAAATAGTCATCCCAGTTGGGCACAGTGATTGCCTGGCCCGGCTTGATCGTCGCCATATCCCCAGCCTAATCAGCGCGCGTAAACGCCGATGAATGAGTTCGCTGATCGTAACCACGCCCGGTGCACATCCGTCAGTTCATGAGCGGCACCCGCTGAGCAAGAAGCCAGGACCACCGCACGCCCGGTGTAGCGTCGAATGAGGGATACGAACCATATCCCTCGTGACTTTTCACGACATCAACACCCCCGAAAGGACCGTGCTGAGGGCGGCACCCCCCGCCGCTCCCCACGACCAATTGTCAATGCAGAACAGTTATGTGCCTCCCGTCCTGATCCGCCCCTCCATCCAGCCCAACGGTGGTGATGATTCACCCGCCGAAGTCCACGGTGGCCCGGCTCGCGGGCAGGGGAAGCGGTAACGATGACGACGATCCAACTGCCGGAGGGCAGCAGCCAAGGGCACGGTACCCACACTGAGCAGGGCAGCAAGACAGGGACCCCAGGAAGCCGGACTCGGACCATTGGCCTGCTATCAGGATTGGTGCTCCTTCTGGCCCTCATCGCGCCCATATCCCGGGCGGCCGCAGCCCCCGCGCCGACCGCGGGGCCAACCGCTGGCGGCACCGAAGTCTCTGACCTCGTGCCGGGCGTCAAGTTCACTCAGGTGGCCGCCGGCAGCGGGCATTCAGTGGCACTGTCCGCCGACGGCGGTGTCTATACCTGGGGTTCCAATAGTGACGGACAACTGGGTGACGGCACGACCAAGAGCCGCCTGACTCCACGCAAGATTGCCATGCCGGACGGAGTAACAGCCACCCAAGTGGCAGCCGCCGTGTGGAACACCGCTGCAGTGGGCAGCGACGGAAATCTCTATATGTGGGGCATCAACCAATATGGGCAGATCGGCGATGGCACATGGGCCGGCGGCCAGGATGATGATCACCTGGTGCCCACCCGCGCGAAGACGCCGGCTGGTGTCAAGATCGCCCATGTAAGCACCAGCGGCGCTCACACGATTGCCCTGGACACCAATGGCAATGCCTACGCCTGGGGTCTGGCGGATGAGGGCCAGCTCGGCAATGGCAACGGCGGTCACGGATCGGTGCTCATGGTTTTCCAGAGCCCGTCAAAGGTGATCATGCCCGAAGGCGTGCACTTCACCCGCGTTCGCGCGGGCGGCACAGCGACGATCGCGATGGGCTCCGACGGGAATGCCTGGTTTTGGGGGGCTCTCGGCAACGAGACGGAAGCTGGCCGTAATAAGCCCGAACAGCTTCCTATCCCCAACGGCGCACATCCCACAGATGTCAGTGTCGGCAACGGTTATGCGCTGATCGCAACAACAGATGGCCTCACCTACGAGATGGGACGCGACCTCAGCGATTCATCGGCCACCAGCACTCCTGCCGGCCGATGGTCATGGGAGAAGGAGAAATTTCCCACAGGCGTGCACGCCACCCAGGTGATCATCCAAGACCCCACTTTCTGGGCTCTTGGCTCAGATGGAAACGTCTACGGATGGGGTCAGAATGATGTGGGACAGATTGGTGATGGGACCACACAGACCCGAAACTCCCCCACGAAAGCGTCAACGCCGCCCGGGGTGTCATTCACGCAGATTTCAGGTCTGGAAGCCCACGCTCTGGCGAGAAGCTCACAAGGGATTCTCTATGCCTGGGGAGCCAATGACTCCGGGCAGCTCGGTGACGGCACCACGACCAACCGGTCGGTCCCGGGACCCGTCAAGTCCACCGCAACGGTCGATGCCGTGCTCTTCGGCACTACGCCAGGAACCGGCCTCAGCCAGTCCGGTGACAAGTGGACGGTCAAGACACCAGCCGGTTGCGGTGTGGTGGATGTGACGGTGAAGTTCACCCAGGATGGTACGGAGCATTCGGTGGTGACGAAGAATGGTTTCACCTTCGGTTCGGCTCCGGTAGTGACGACCCAACCAAAGGCCACATCCGTCGCCAAGGGCGACTCGGTCACACTCACCGCGGCAGCGACCGGTGACAAGTCTGCGACGGTGCAGTGGCAGCAGGCGTCGTCGGCTGACGGAAAATGGGCCGATATTGATGGGGCCACCGACACCTCGACGAAGCTCTCCCCCACCGATACCACCTTCGTGCGGGCCGTGTTCAGTAACTGCGTCGGTACCGCGACCAGTGAGGTTGCGAAGGTCAGCGTGAACGCGGTCACCCCGACCCCGACGCCAACGCCGAGTGCGACGCCGTCTGGTGACGCTTCGTCCCCGGCTACCGGTGGTGCGGGAGGATCCGGCGGAACACCCGAGGCGTCTGCTGGGTCACCGGCCGGCGGTAGCCAGGTGTCCACCTCTGGCACGACGGATGGACCTGCCGCAGGTGCTGCCGGCGTGGTGTTGATCATTGCGGTGGCTGCCGCGATAGCCGCCGGTTACAGCACAAAGCGCCGAATCCGGAACTAACGCCTCACTGCCCGCGTGAGATGCGCCGCCGCCCCGGGAAGTAATCCACCGGACGGCGGCGCTTCTGCGTCTGGGGAATCGCTCGTCACCTGTCCGTGCCCACGCCTAGATGTCGATGTCCTCGTATGATCGCGGATCGCTCTTGGGCTCCAGATGCGCCGATACCCGCAGATCGGGCTCCACCCGCACCAGCTCGTCGATGACGTCCTCGGCCAGATCATGGGCACGCTTCACGCTCCACTGATCGGGCACCAACACGTGCATCTCCATGAAGCGGCGGTTGCCCGACTCCCGCGTACGCACCGCGTGGAAATCGATCTCACCATCAGCGCGAAAACGGTCGAGCACCTGCTCGATCTTGGCCTCATCCTCGGGCGGCAGGGCGATATCCATCAAGCCCTCTGACGAGCTGCGAATGAGCCGCCACCCCGTCCACAGGATATTGGCGCCGGCAATGATGGCGACGATCGGATCAAGCACCTGCACATTGGTCACCGCGACCAGCGCCACGCCGAAGATCACGGCCACCGAGGTGACCACATCGGTCATCAGATGGCGTCCGTCGGCAGAGAGCGTTGCCGAACGGCGACGTTTGCCAGCCCGGATCAGCGCCAGCCCCACACCACCATTGATCAACGAGGCGACCACCGAGATGAGCAGGCCGACCCCGAGCTGCTCGGGCATGCGGGGATTGATGATCCGCTCCACGGCGGCGTAGATGATGAGTACGGCGGCGACGAAGATCATGATGCCCTCGAAGGCAGCCGAGAAATACTCCGCTTTGGAGTGCCCGAAGGGATGGTTCGAATCAGGCGGCTTGATGCTCACCTTGAGCGCCACCAACGCGAAAATCGCCGCCACCAGATTGACCACCGACTCCAGGGCGTCGGAAAGTAGGCCCACCGAGCCCGTGAGCCAGGCGGCTCCCGACTTGAGCACGATGGTCACCACGGCCGCAGCGATCGATAGCCAGGCGAATTTGCTCAGATCGACGGGGGCGGCATAGCGCCCCCCGATGGTCTCGGGGATGGCAGCCGATTTGCGGGTGGGGGCGGAATTGGTCACGCGCCCAATTATCTCGCAGGAGCGCTTCCTGGGCCATTCCCCGAATCCCCGTGGCCTTCCTCGGGAACAGCCCCCGTCGTCCTGTATCTCTGACAAAAGCGCACAATCCTTAATCGTTGCGCCCGACCCTCCACCCTCCTGTGTTTCCCCGCACATGACCCTCACTCCCCGCCAACGCCCTCGCCGCCAACGCCGTCTGCGGCACGGCAGAGCTATGCCATGCCACAGACCCGAAGGTGTCACCGGCGAGCCCGAAAGTTAGGCTTGACCCATGTCCCGTCCAGCCTGGTTTGGCGTCCTCCCCTTTCTGGGACGCCACGCGTCACCACGGGAAGCAAGCCCGCCGGTCCAGGGTCTGGTGATCGCGGGCGGCGGTGCCCGCGCCAGCTTTCAGATCGGCGCCCTGCGCTATCTCTATGAACATGAGCACATTGCGCCGCAGGTGATCACCGCCACCTCCGCCGGATCCATCCTGGGCGCCCTGCTCGCCCAATCACGCGACCCCGCCGACCAGCTCTCGGCGCTGCGGGACATCGAAAAGCTGTGGCTGGGCATGTCGCAGTCATCCGATATGTTCACCGAGCGCAGTTGGTTCACACGCCTCAAATCCCACGCCGACGCCCTTGAGGTCCTGCGCCAGATGGAGGAATCCGCCGACCGCCAGGACACCGAGCACGGCAGCGGCCTCTGGTCGCGTTTTGGTTGGGGAAGCCGCCAGTCCGCCACCAGGGCCAACGCCGCATCACAGACCGAAACCGACATCGACGCCGATGAGCCGGGCACGAGCCAGGGAAATGACGGCTTGAGCCGCACCACCGCACCCACTCGGGACATGCAGGCCTCCGATCCGGGACGACCCGATGGCACCGTCACGACACCCCTGGCAACCCAGCTGAGCCCCCAGGAACGCACTCTGGCCCTGGCAATGGCCGAGGAGCCCGGCGAACCGCTGGGCTGGACGCCGAATGTCTTCTTCCAGCTCGCTGCGGGGCTGCCCCATCTGGGGCGCGCCAGCGCGGACCTCACCGCCGCCTGGCGCGGCCTGGAGAACAACCGTTCCCTCTTCAAGCCCGGGCCCATCCTGCGTCGCCTGCTCTCCCGCGATTTCTTCCACTCCGAGCGGGTCACCGCCTCCGGCGTGACACTGCGGTGCGCCTTCGTCGGGCTCAACTCCGGCGAGCTGCGCTATATGCGCGAAGACGGACACATCGTCGACCGTGACGACCAGCTCCTGCCGGGCAGGGCCTTCGACATCAGCATGGGAGTGCTCGCCTCGTGCTCAATCCCAGGGGTCTTCAAACCCGTCGAAATGAACGACGAGTGGTACGTCGACGGCGGCATCCGGGAGAATGTGCCGGTCGAGGAGGCCGTTTCCAATCTCGGCGTCACCCGTCCCTATGTCATCGTCTCCGGCCCGTCCGGTCTCAATTTCGACGCCCATGTGGGATCCGGCGATCTCATCTCCATCCTCTTCCGCGTCCAATCCATCCAGAGCGACGAGTCCGAGCGCGACGAGGTGGCCTATGCCCGCAGCACGGGCGCCGTGGTGATCGAGCCCGGGCTCTCGGTGCACGATTCGATGCACTTCGATCCCGGAACACTGCGCATCAACCGCGACTATGGCTGGATCCGCGCCGCTGAGGCGGTGCACGAGGCCGATGGCGACGTCCAGGCAGTCAACCGCGAGATCATCCAAACGCGGGTTCGGGCCTGGCAGCGGGAACGCCAGATGTACCCCGGCGGTGACCACGAGTTCGACCAGGTGATGCTCGACGAGCTCAGCCAGCTCAAGCTGCGCCTACAGACTCTGCTCAAATCCGCCGACATGTCCCTGCTCCCGCCGGGTGCGGAGAACTGGTGGATCCACGCCGAAGGCCGCGATGAGGCCACCGGACCGCGCGACTCTGCGAGGTTTCCCCGGTGACCGCCACTGATTACGACCATCTGAGGGGTGCCCGCGTCGTGGACCGCGAAGGGCAGACAATCGGAGACGTTGAGCAGCTGTACACCGACCGCATCGATGACACTCTGCTGGCGGTATCGGTGCGTACCGGGCTGTTCGGCGCCCGACACGTGCTGGTGCCCGTGATCAATGCGTCCGTGGGCTGGCAGCGCATTGACGTGCCCTATCTGCGCCGACATGTGAACGCCGCGCCGATCGCCCGGGAGTCCCAGCGTGAGTCCCGCAGTGCCCATCCCCATCTCAGCCCCGTGACCGAGGCGGAGATCGCCGCCCACTATGAGCTCACCACCCTGCGTTAATCGACTCCCGTCGATGGACCGTCGCCAGTCCTCGGCCTGCTGTGGAAGGATGCGAGACAAAGACGTGAGAGGCGGATTGTGATGACGTGGTTTGCTGTGGCGCTCGGCCTGGCCGGGCTGGTGCTGGGGATTATTGCCATCATGGCGGCGCGGCAGGCCAATCGCGCCGCCCACGACACCCGGGCGAATGTGAACGCTGCCGTCCAGGCGGCCTTCAGCGCTGCCGCTGATGCCCAGCGAAGCCACCAAGAATTGGTCGCCCGCAGCCATGCCGCCGTGCTTCACGACACCCAGGAGAACGGCCCGGCGTTCCCCGGCGCCGATGAGCATGGGCGTTTCAGCTGGGTGATGGAGATCAGCCGCGACGAAAACAGGATCGTCACCAGCCTGCGCGCTGTAAGCGCCGGCTCGCATATCGCCCATGACGTCACCTTCATCGTGAACAGCGACGAACATGCCGAGCGTTCGGTGCACTTCGACGTGATCCGCCCCAACCGCCCGGTCGATCTGCGGGCCGAGCAGACGGTCGCCCTCCATCGCGATCGGGTGGCCGAGGCCACCAAGCAGCTGGCCGCCCACTCAGCCGGCATCGCCACCGACATGCCGCGCAAGCTGGGCCCCATCGACACCCACCTGCGCCTCAGCATCATCGCCGTCACCGACGATGGCGTGCCGCAGGCCTATGTGATCGAGCGGACCTTGCGCACCACCGAACACGGGTCGGCGCTCGTCTACGCCTGAACCCTCGGGGCCGACCACGATGACGGTGGTGGCCGCGGTGCCGCGAGCCCATCCCTTCGAGCTTCGATGCCCCTGACGCACGTTAGTCTTGCATCATCACCATCACTGACGCACGGTGAGATCGCCGTGAATCGTGCAGTGACGCACCGCAGAAGGAGCACATATGAACCCCCGCCTCAAGGCGCTGTCCGATGCCGGAGTCTCGATCTGGCTTGACGATCTGTCACGCGAACGCATCACTTCCGGCAGCCTCGCCGGGCTGATCAAGGACAGTTCAGTGGTGGGCGTCACCACCAACCCCACGATCTTCGCGGGTGCTCTGTCCAACGGCGCCGCCTATGCCTCGCAGCTGGCGGAGCTCGGTGAGGTGAGCACCGGTGAGGCGATCAAGCAGCTCACCGCCACCGATGTGCGTGACGCCTGCGATCTGTTCGCGCCGATCTACGAGTCGAGCGAGGGCTACGACGGCCGGGTCTCCATCGAGGTCGAGCCGGGCCTGGCCCACGACACCGCGGCCACCACCAAGCAGGCCGCCGAGCTGCACAAGCTCGTCGACCGCGACAATGTGCTCATCAAGATTCCCGCCACGCTGGCTGGCCTGCCCGCCATCGAGGCGACCATCGCCGCGGGTATCTCGGTAAATGTGACGCTGATCTTTTCGGTGGAGCGTTACCGCAAGGTGATGGACGCCTATCTGGCCGGACTGGAGAAGGCCGCTGCCGCCGGCAAGGATCTGTCGAAGATCCACTCGGTGGCCTCGTTCTTCATCTCGCGCGTCGACAGTGAGATCGACAAGCGTCTGGACGCGCTGAATCATCCCGAGCTCGCAGGCAAGGCCGGCGTCGCCAATGGCATCGTCGCCTTCGGCGCCTACCAGGAGGTCTTCGCCTCCGAGCGCTTCCAAAAGCTCGCCGCCAAGGGTGCCAATCTGCAACGTCCGCTGTGGGCGTCCACCGGCACCAAGAACGCCGCCTACCCCGACACGCTGTATGTAAGCGATCTGATTGCCCGCGGCGTGGTGAACACCATGCCCGAGAAGACCATGAAGGCCTTCGCCGATCATGGTGAGGTCGGTGCGTCCATTGACGGTCGCGCCGCCGAGGGTCAGGCCACTCTGGACAAGATCGCCGCCGCTGGGGTTCCCCTGGCTGAGGTCTTCGACCAGCTCGAGACCGAGGGTGTGGACAAGTTCGTGGCTTCCTGGGCCGACCTGGTGAACAGCGTTGAATCCGCGATGAAGCGCTGAATTATTGGGTGATTGGACAGAGGTCCCCGCAACCCGCTTGTGCTGTGACGCTTACGCACGGCGCCGGGTCGCGGGGACTTCTGCCTTATCCGCCCATCGGAGAGGAAGTGAGCAAGCGTTGGTATAGCTGAGCGCGAATGTTCAGCTCTCCCCTGGGGCCCGCAACCCGCTTGTGCTGTGACGCTTACGCACGGCGCCGGGACGCGGGACTTGCCGTCTTTGATCAGGTCGCACGGTGGACAGAGGTCCCCGCAACCCGCTTGTGCTGTGACGCTTACGCACGGCGCCGGGTCGCGGGGACCTCCGCCTTTATCCGCTCGCCCACGGGGGATGGGTCGACGTGGGCCCGATTGAGCGAAGCTGCCCTGCCTGCGCGGGCAAGGACCGCGACGGTGGTCACTCGAGGCGGACTAGGCTCGACAGGGTACGGACCCTCACCCCAAGGAGAACCGATATGCGTGGCGTCATCATGGAATCAGCCGGAGTTGTGCGCGTGGAGCAGCGTGACGATCCCAAGATCATCGAGCCGACCGATGCGGTGATCCGCATCACCGCCACCTGTATCTGCGGGTCTGATTTGTGGCCCTACCGCGGCGTCGTGCCAGTGCACCACCAGGTGATGGGCCATGAATATCTGGGCGTCATCGAAGAAGTCGGCTCGGCTGTGAAGACCCTCAAGGTCGGCGACCATGTGGTTGGCTCATTCTGCATTTCTGACAACACCTGCGAGATCTGCCGGGCTGGTTATCAGTCGCGCTGCGTGCACGGAGAATTCGTCTCGCAACATATTGGCACGCAGGCTGAGCGGGCGCGCATTCCCTATGCCGACGGCACATTGGTGGCAATGCCCGGCAAGCCCGACGACGATTTGATCCCATCATTGATGGCCACCTCCGATGTGTTGGGCACCGGCTGGTTCGGCGCGGTCGCCGCTGGGGTCGGCAAGGGCAGCAGCGTCGCCGTGGTGGGCGATGGCGCGGTGGGCCTGATGGCCGTGCTGGCTGCTAAGCAGCTGGGAGCTGAGCGGATCATTGCAATGTCGCGGCATCCGGAACGCCAGCAGCTGGCCCGCGACTATGGGGCCACCGACATTGTTGAGGAGCGTGGCGATGCCGGTGCTGAGAAGATCAAGCAGATGACCGGCGGGCTCGGCGTCCAATGCGCCGTCGAGGCGGTGGGCACCGAGCAGTCGCTCATGCAGGCCGTCGACGCGACCCGGCCCGGTGGGCATGTCGGCTTCGTGGGAGTCGCGCATGAGGGTGTCACCCTGCCGATGGACAAGATGTTCGCCGCTGAGGTGCACCTGTTTGGCGGGCCGGCACCGGTGCGCCGTTTCCTGCCGGAGCTCATCCAGCTGGTGTGGGACCGCAAGATCAACCCCGGCAAGGTCTTCGACCTGACCCTGCCGCTGGAGCGCGCCGCCGAGGGATACAAGGCCATGGACGAGCGCAGCGCCATCAAGGTCTTGCTCACGCTTTAGAGCACAACCCCCGGCTAAACCACTGCCCGCTCTCGGCCACTGGCCGCTGTGCGCGATGGCATCGAGGAACAGTGCTTTTGACCCGATGGTCGTTCCCGATCCTGATGTGGCCCAGGTCTGCCGGGGCCGCGTGCGAGCACATTGCGGCACCCGGGCGCCGAGGTTCCCCTCTTCGCCGGCCCCGTGCCACCCTTCTCCCGACGACGGTGGGCTCTTCCAACGACGGCACTCATGAGCGCCCTATCAGGATCTATCGCCAATGAGCCCCCCCATGAGCGACGAATTCACTGCAGCTGGGGTGACTCGCTTCTGCCAGCCCGCGACATCCCAGCCGCCGGTGCCCTCCACGGCTGACAGCAAGTGAGCCCACACCGTGCCTCAGTCACCAGCGTTCTCGCTCACCCGTGCAGGTGCTTCCTAGCACCCGCATCAAAGATGGGTGCGCCAAGCCAAGTCACCGCGGATGCCCGATCCAGTGAAAGCCGCTCGCGCGACATCCAGCCTCAGTCCAATAAGCGGTGCCGAAGTCGTCTCCAACGCTCCCAGAGTTACCGAACCATGGGCCATCAATCATGGCTTGTGACAATTCAACTGCTATCACCGAAAAACTAGTGGATCTGGAGCACCACCAGGGAATTCATTTCCGTTTCAGCCTGAAAGAAACCACGTATTGAGCCTGTGCCCAAGCCGTTACCAGCTTTCAAGCTGACTCTACTTTAAACAGAGTCTTTTCCAATCAAAAGTATTCTCTTCGGATAAGTCTTCTATGTACGCACCACTCGACAAGACCCCCCTCGAGGCCACCGCCCCGCACCCCGCCGCCGGCGGTCCTGCGTGCGGAACACCGGAGGCCAAGCCACGACCGACGTGGCCAAGGCCACAGCTCAGGTCCCCGCCACACAGACCGCCACCACGGGAGACCGATCTCGCCACCACACAGATCGCGGTCGACAAGGCCAACGCCACCCAGAAGGCTGCCGCGAAGGCAGCGCAGGAGGCCAATGGACCACCGATTGACTGCGCCACCCCCTTGACTGCGCCACCCCCGATAAGGCCAAGGCTGACAAAGATGGCGCGGACGCACTCACAGCGAAGAACGCAGCCGATGCCGCTCAACCAAGGCGCAGAGTGATCAAGGCACGGAGTGATCAAGGCACAGTGTGATTTTGCCGCGTTGGCGGGCACCGCGTAAGGGGAAGACTCGACCGCGTCTCAGCCATCCCACCTGGTCGCTGAACCAGATCATCGCCCAGAGCTTGTTCGGGAGCTACGACCAGAATGGGACCCGATCACCTGGACGACCAACAATGCCGCCGACATGGATTATTCATGGAAATTGTTCGACGAGCGCTTCAGCGCCTCTGTCACGCTGGTGAAAACGGATTTCAACGCTGAAGCAGCCAAGACTGCGGCCGATGCCGCCGAAGCCAACTATCTTGCTGCGCAACACGACGCGGACTCTGCGCAGAAATCCACAGCTGCCGCTCAGGCTGCATTCGTTACCGCGGCGAAAACCACCGTTGATACCAAGAACGCGCTGGATGACGCCAACGCCAAGGTGACTGGCCTGACGGGCCGTGACCTGCGGCTCCACAGGAGATCTGGCCGTCAGCCGGTCACAGACAGGAGCCCGTGTGGAGACATCCGGCCTGAGTGGCGGCCACCATGACTGGTCGGACGTCAGCCCCAGTGGCAACTGTGCACCGCCGAGGATGACAACCAACGAACGTGGCGAAGTGCCGTCATAGAGCGCCGAAGTGTGACATGACAATCCATTGAATTCGGCACCAGTGCTCATGAGCGTGGGCCGCCGTGGTTCCACTCAGCGAGAAATAGTTCTGAACCACCGAGTTCACCATGCTTCGTCAACTTATGCTGATTTCGGAAAACAGAGTCTTTTTCACCCACGCATTCCCTCAGGAGCCCACCTATGTCTGCACCATTCGCCAAGCCTCCCCTTGCGACCATCGCGAAGCGCGCCGGACTGGCCGCCGGCGCGACCATCGGCCTGTCCCTGGCCGGTCTCGCCGTCAGCAGTGCCACCGCCTCGGCCACAGAGGTCACCTCGGCCCCGGCAACGTCTGATGTCACAACGCCCAACACCAGCCAGACCACCACCAATCAGACAAACAGCGTTGCCACCGACGCCAACCAGGACAGCGCCTCCGGCGCAGACACCACCACGACAGCCCCGGACTCCCCGATCACCGGCTCGGCTGAGGCCACGACGGAGACGAATCCCGCAGTCGACAACGCGCAGACCGCGGTGAACCAGGCCTCAGCCGCTGTGGACAAATCTGCAACAGATGTCGCCGCCAAGGAAGCCGCCAGTGCCGCGGCACAGGCCGAGCTCAGCGCAAAGCAAGCCGCTGCAGACAAGGCAGCCACTGAGCAAGCATCTGCAACGAACACTGCCAAGGACACCGCCGCCGCAGTGATCACCAGCGACGCCATTGCCAAGGTCACCACCGACAAAGCCGCCGTGAATACGCAGATCACGGATGCGCAGAAGTCCGTCGACCAGGCCACAGCCGATGCCGCCACGGCCCAGAAGAACGCCGACGCGGCAAAGACCCGCCATGACGCCGACCAAGTAGCCGTGAACACCGCCCAGAAGGCCCTCGAGGACGCCCGGGCAGCCCAGACCGCAGCCCAGCAGAGCGTCGATCAGACCTCGCAGGAGCTCGCCAATTATCAGGCTGCCGTCGATGCTGCGAAGACTGCGGCTGCCACGGCGCAGACGGCCTATGACGCGGCAGTTGCCGCTCAGACGCAGGCGCAGACCGATCTCGCCGCCGCGAAGAACGGTGACCAGGCCAAGCAGGCGGTCGCCGACGCCCTGGCCGCCAAGAACGCCGCCGATGCGGCGCTGGCCGCGGCACAGAGCGATTTCAGCGCTGTGGTGGGCACGACGATCGTGGACGGCACCATGACCTATGCCGATGCCGTCGCCAAATATGGCACCACCTCGGTGCTCAACTACCTGAACTGGCGCATGCTTGACGACATCAACCAGATCCGCGCCAAGCAGGGATTGACGCCCCTGGGTCTGCAGACCAGCCCGAAGGATGGCGTCCAGTCCGCGCAGAACGCCGCCAAGGTGTGGTCAGCTAGAATCGCCTCCACCGGGAATCTCGTCCACAATCTTGACTTCAACTGGGTGGGCGGGTCGAAGGGCGAGAACCTCAGCATGATCTCTGCGTTCGCCAGCTGGTCGCTGAACGAGCACATCGCCCGGACCCTGTTCGGCACTTTCGACCAGAATGGGAATGTCATCGCGTGGACGGCGAGCAACGCCGCTGACATGGATTTCGTGTGGAGTCTCTTCGGCCAGCGTTTCGCCAGCTACACCGATCTGGCGAAGACGGGCTATGACTTGGCGGCCGCCAAGACCGCCGTCACCAATGGCACCGCCACCCAAGCGCAGCAGAATCTGGTGGCCTGGGACGACCAGGCGAAGAACAACGGCCTCTTCTCCCATCTGGGCCATGGCGTGAATCTGCTCAACCCCACCTATGTGTCTGTGGGCATCGGAAGCGCCCTGTCCGCGAACGGATCGGCTCTGTACTTCACTCAGGACTTCTCTGACGCCGCGCCAGACGTCACAGCCAGCCAGCTGAGCGGAAGCGCCGTCTCCGCCGCCAAGACCGTTGCCGACGCGGCCGCCGCGAAATACACAGCCGCCCTCAATGCCCCAGGTGATGCCCAAGGCTCGGTCGCCACAGCCCAAGCCGCCCTCGATGCCGCGACGAAGACCGTCACCGATGCCAAGACCGCCCTCGACGCGGCCAACGCCAAGGTGGCCGCGTTGTCGAGCCCTGAGGCCCTGAAGCAGCAGCTCGCGACCGAACAGTCGGCCCTGGATGCCGCCAAGACCGCTGTGACGACCGCCCAGACCAATCTCACCCAGGCACAGGCGACCGCCTCCAGCTCGCAGACCGCTCTGGATGCAGCGAACACCACGCTGGCGGCCGCGACGTCAGCTGTCGATGATGCAACCACGAGGCTTGCTGCCCTGCAGACGAAGAGCACTGCGCTCGCCGCACAGATCGCTCAATTGACGGCCGACAAGCCCGGCAGTGAGAAAGCCGCCCAGGATGCGGCGGACGCCCTGGCCGCCGCGAACACGGCACTCGCCAAGGCTCAGACCGACCTCAAGGCAGCCCAGGCCGTCGCCGATGCGGCCACGGCCGATCGTGACGCCGCGCTGGCCGACCTTGCCGCCAAGAAGACCGCCCTCGACGACGCCTACGGCGTGTTGGATGCGGCGCGGATCGCGCAAATGAAGCCCGGCGACACGATCACGCTGCACGACGGGACTGTGGTGCACAAGGACGCCGACGGGGATATCACGACCGCCCCGGCTGATGGCCTTGAAGGCCGATCTGAGCGAACAGCTCCGAGCGGCCCTGCCACGACGGTGCTATCGGTGACCGGAGACTCCACCGGCGGATGGACCGCCAGCCGGTCGCAGGCCGGCGCCCGGGTGGAGACCTCCGGGCTGGCTGACAGCCATGGCGACCGGGGCATTGCCGGCCTTGCCGGTGCTGCTGCAGGATTGATCGGACTTGCCTGGGTGGGAGCCCGGCGTCGCCGTGACGGCGCAGCTCTCGACCAGGAATCGTCCATCTGAGTGACGCCACGATCGGGGTGGCACCACCACGTCACCGTGATCAGGACATGCAGCGGCGAATTGGCTGATCGCCGCCAGGGGGCCTTGGGAGAGGCGCGCCTCTCCCAAGGCCCCTTTGCCATGCTGTGCGAGCCCCGCGCTGTGCCAGCACCCACACCAACAAGCGTCCATGCCAGGAGCCAGGTCGTCACCCCCCTTGAACAGCCTGATGTCAGGCGCCTGATCCGGGTGCACTCCGAATTGGTCTGTTGCATCCCCGCCGCCGTGAGCCGCATCGCCCCCGACCCAGCGCGCGTTCGCTTCCTCAGATGACCTGCCAGATTTGCGGCGATAACATCCTGACGAACCAGCAGTCGGCAGGAGCAGCAGTGACAGTTTCCCAGCGAGGCCTCCACGCGGAGACCTTCCACGCCCTTGACTTCGCTGCTCGGGCCGACGCCTTGGAGGCCGCCGGGCACCATGTGGTGAAGCTCTCCATCGGGGAGCCCGATTTCGGCGCGCCACCTGCTGTATTGGCCGCCGGGCGAGAGGCCCTGGATGGGCGTCCACTGCCGTACACCCCATCTCTGGGACTGCCCGAGCTACGCTCCGCCCTGGCCTCGTTTTACAAGGAGCGCCATGGCGTTGACATCGACCCGGGAAGAATTGCCATCACGATGGGCGCATCAGCCGCGCTCTTGTTGGCGACGGCGGCGACCACGAACCCGGGTGACGAGGTGATCCTCGCCGATCCCTCCTACCCCTGCAACAGGGAGCTGGTGAAATCCTTCGGCGGTTCGGTGGTGGCACTGCCCACCACTGCGGCGAGCCGCTACCAGCTGGATGCCGCGATGGTGAAGAAGGCCTGGACCGACCGCACCGCGTCGGTGATGATGGCCAGCCCGTCGAACCCTACCGGCACCTCGATCCCCCTGCCGGAACTCGAGGCGATCTGCGCGCTCGCAGCGTCCCGGGACGGGTGGCGAATCGTCGACGAGATCTACCTGGAGTTGTCAGACGCCAGCCCCTCCCACAGCGTGCTGGAGATCGACCCTGATGCACTCGTCATCGGTAGCTTTTCCAAGTACTTCGGCATGACGGGTTGGCGACTCGGCTGGATGGTGCTGCCCCAGGAGCTGGTCACCCCGGTGGAGCGGCTGGCCATGAACTATTTCCTGTCGGCATCCAATCCCACCCAGCAAGCGGCACTGGCATGCTTCACCCCGGAGACCTTGGAGCTCTGCGAGAAGCGCCGACGGGAATTGCTGGCCCGCCGTGAACTCGTGCTGAGCGGTCTGGCCCGTCTCGGCCTTTCGGTGCCGGTGATCCCCGACGGGGCGTTCTACGTCTATGTCGACATCAGCGGCACCGGTCTTAGCTCGTGGCAGTTCTGCGAGTCGGCTCTCGACCGGGCCCATGTGGCGCTGACCCCCGGTCGCGACTTCGGCCCGGCGACCGGAGAGAGCCATGTGCGGCTGTCCTATGCGGCATCACGCGAAGAGCTGCACGAGGGCCTGGACCGACTGGACCATTTTCTGTCAGGCCTGCCTCACACGGATGGCTGACGGCACCCCGGCCGCGGCGATGCCCGGCACCGAGGTGCAGATCCCCTGGCGCCCTCCTCGCCCAGATGCCGGCTCATCCATCCTCAGATCGGCTCTCAGCGCCGACGTCGCACGGGGATCAGGCGAGCGGAGTTGAGGATGAAGGCACTCTCGCTGCCCACATGGACGACCGCGGCGAGCACCGGGCCAAGCACGCCGAAGGCAGCCAGCACCATTCCGATGACATCGACCACGAGCGTGCCCACAAAATTGACCATCACGATGCGCCGCGCCCGACGAGCGATGGCAAGCGTGGATACGAGATCGTCGAGGTCGGAGCTGATCAGCACCACATCGGCACTGTCCCGGGCGATGTCGGTGCCGCTGCCCATGGCGATGCCCACCGTGGCACGCATGAGGGCCGGAGCGTCATTGACGCCATCACCGACCATCGCAAGCCGATGTCCGGCGGCTCGTTCGTCGTCAATCGCGGCCAGTTTTTCATCGGGCAGGAGACCCGCGCGCACATCGGTGATGCCCAACTCGCGGGCGATCGCGTGGGCCGAGGCCTGCTGGTCACCGGTGATCATCATCACCCGAAGGCCTCGTCGGTGCAGCTCCTCGACCGCCTGTCGGGCCGACTCACGCACCTGATCAGCCAGCATGATGCTGCCGATATAGCGGCCGTCAACACTGATATGGACCCAAGCGCCCGTATCGTCACCGGTCAGCGTGGACACCTGGGGCATGAGTGATTCATTGCCTGCGGAAACCACATGCCCGTCAACAACAGCAGTCACGCCCCGTCCGGGTTGGTAGTCAAAGGACTGTGGCGCCGTCGGGATCACCCCGGCAGCTCGTGCATGCTTGACGATGGCCGCTCCCAGCGGATGCTCCGAGTAGGACTCTGCCGCACCGGCCCAGCCAAGCAATTCCGCGGTGCTGACGCCCTGCGCAGTGTGCACCCGGCTGACCATCGGCACGCCCCGGGTGAGGGTTCCGGTCTTGTCGAAGACCACGGTGTCGACCACCGACAGCGCTTCGAGATGGGCACCGTCCTTGACGAAGGCCCCGACGCGGGCGATCCGGGCGATCGCGGCCAGCACGGCCAGCGGGGTGCCCGCCGCGACGCCGCAGGCTCCGGCGACGATGATCACCGAGATGGTCGCCGTCAGATCCCGGGTGATCACGAAGGTGATCAGGGCACCGGCAAGCGACAGATAGATCAGCCACGCCGCGAACCGATCGGCGAGCCGCTGCACCGGCGCCCGTGAGGACTGCGCCTGGCGTACCGCCGCGACGATGCGTCCATAGGACGACTCATCCCCCACATGTTCGGCGCGCACCTCCACGGCGCCGATCTGATTGATGGATCCCGCATAGACACGGTCGCCACTGGTCACCTCGACGGGCATGGACTCACCCGTGATGCGGGACTGATCGACAGTAGTCTGGCCGGCGACCACGGTTCCGTCCACCGGAATGCGCCCGCCCGGCGCGATCATCAGGATCTGCCCCGGCTCGACCTCGCTGAGTGGAATCTCGCGGCTGTCGTCGCCGTGGTGCACGCGCACGGTGCTCGGCAGAAATAGCATCAGGGAGGTGAGCGCGTCGCGACCCCGATCCATGGAAAGGTCCTCAAGGATCTCCGCGGCCAGGACGAAGGTGGTGATGAGCAGCGAAGTCGTCCACTCGCCAATGACCCCTGCGGCGACGATCGCCAGCAGCATGGACAACTCCATGCTCATCCGTCGGTGGCGCAAGTCATTCCATGCCTCGATCACCACGGGCCAACAGCCGACGATCAAGCCGACGATTGCCAGCAACGGCGCGGCATGCCAGGGCCACTGCGCACCCAACGCCAGGGCGGCGGTGCAGGCGGCGACGAAGAGGGTGCGTGCCAGATCGCCGCGGTCGATGCGCGACCACAGGCTTGCCGAGGCAGCCGATTCGCGCCCAACCGTGGGAGCAGCTGTTGACGTGCTCATGCCTCACTCCCGTCTTTCGCTGTGTCCTGCGGTGTTGGTACCCCATCGCGGTTGAGGTGATGAGGTGGCACACCGCCCACCACATGCTCGGCTTGAAAGACCGCTTGCGTCACCAGTGTGCGGGCGTGCTCGTCGACCAGCGAGTAGAAGACACGCGTTCCTTCTTGGCGTGCCTTGACGATCTGGCCCCATCGCAGCTTGGCCAGATGCTGCGAGACGGCCGTGGGTGATTTACCGACCCTTTCGGCCAGCTCACCCACCGACAGCTCCGTATCGCGCAGGGCGAGGATGATGCGAATACGAGTGGCATCGGACAGCAAGGAGAAGACTTCCGCGGCAAGGTCGACATATTGGCTGTCGACGCCAAAGCTGCATGTCTTCGTATCTTCACGCATATGCAGATATTAAGTTAGGCAAGCCTCAGATTCAATCGCGTCTCATGTCCGCGCCAACAACCGTTCACCCATTCACAATTCGCTTCACAATGCGCATGCGCTGACTCGCGTGAGTGGACCCCGGAAGAGTTTCGTCTGACCAGCGGCGATCACTGCCTATGAAGACCGCACGAAGACTGCGTGGAGGCCCGTCGGGAGGTGCATCGGAACTGCACCGGGGCTGCATTCGCAATCCAGCCAAGGGGTCTCCGCGTCCCAACGCCCCCACAGGTCCTTGCAGTGTCAGCTCGTCGCGGTGATCGTCACCCTGCTTCAGGTCTCCGCGTCCCAACGCCCCCAGGTCCCGCCGCCCTGCAGCCCCGAACCCTGGAGCTTCTGCACCAGGCACCTGGAACTTCCTTCGGCGCATTCCATGGAAGCCATTCCAGCGCGTACACTGCTTGCGGGTTGGGCACGGCGCCATCACGGCAGCGCCCGACTCGTCACAGTCCCTTCCGCCCAGGATTTCCGAGGACCCCTTATGCGCATGTCAAAGAAGCAGGCCCTGATCGGCGCATCAGCACTCTTGAGCGCCGGGCTGGTCGTCGGCGGCGCCACCTGGGTGACCTCGCATTCCACGCCTCAATCGGCGAGCGCGATTCTTGCCTCGACCTCATCAAGCTCAGCAACAACCCCCCCCCCCCCCCTTGGTTCCCCCCCCACCCCCTCGCCCTAGTCGGCGACGCCCCCCCCAACCTCCCCCCCGGCTCGTGCCGAGGCCCCCTCTCCTCGGGC